>Ga0208694_1000645_pt1 | contig 49407 bp, 34 predicted proteins | sample AD_UKC078_MetaG_FD_184442 | JGI IMG/M metagenome (GOLD analysis project Ga0208694, IMG submission 184442) | Active sludge microbial communities of municipal wastewater-treating anaerobic digesters from USA - AD_UKC078_MetaG (SPAdes) (version 2) | ecosystem: Engineered > Bioreactor > Anaerobic >...
GGTTTTTCTAGGTTGACATTCGAACTTTTTTGTTCAATCAATACTTTAGTTTCAGGAATGTACGCATCAATAAATTTAATCGTTGTATTTTTAGCAGGCTTTTCAAATTGGATGAATTCATCAGGATATTTAACACCAAATACACGATGTAGCAATCCTGACCAAAACATTTGACAATTGCCCTTTTCATATCCTTTGTCTTGGTGTAACTTCACAAAGTCTATTGCTGCATTTTTCTTGTCTAACTTAGACATAGGAATTAAATCATCTAATTTCATCGTATGCCCACCTTTTTAAATCAATACAACGCAACCTAGAATATAACTAAGTCATAGAAGAAAAACAACTTCCACACAATAATCTATTCCATAAAAAATAATTTCATGTCATTGTATCAAAAATACAATGCAAAAAAAAGAGAAAAAGAATATATTTTTTAATTTGCTCTGGGGAAGCAATTTTGCTATGGGGAAGCAAATGTTGCTCTGGGGAAGCAAATGTTGCTCTGGGGAGGCAATTTTGCTCTGGGGAAGTAATTTTGCTCTGGGGAGGCAATTTTGCTCTGGGGAAGTAATTTTGCTCTGGGGAAGTAATTTTGCTCTGGGGAGGCAATTTTGCTCTGGGGAAGTAATTTTGCTCTGGGGAAGTAATTTTGCTCTGGGGAAGCAAATGTTGCTCTGGGGAAGCAAATGTTGCTATGGGGAAGCAAATGTTGCTCTGGGGAGGCAATTTTGCTCTGGGGAAGTAATTTTGCTCTGGGGAAGCAAATGTTGCTCTGGGGAAGCAATTTTGCTCTGGGGAAGCAATTTTGCTCTGGGGAAGCAAATGTTGCTATGGGGAAGCAATTTTGCTCTGGGGAGGCAATTTGCTCAATTTGCTCTGGGGAAGCAATTTTGCTCTGGGGAAGCAATTTTGCTCTGGGGAAGCAAATGTTGCTATGGGGAAGCAATTTTGCTCTGGGGAGGCAATTTGCTCTGGGGAGGCAATTTGCTCTGGGGAATATGCTCTGGGGAAAAGAAGAAAATTGGTAAAAAAGGAGAGAATTTTTCCAATTTTGGGAAAATTGGAAAAATTTTGGAAAAAATAGAGGGAATTTCAGAAGATTTTACAGTGAAAAAAAAGAGATTTTAAAGGCAATAGGAAGAATTTTTTGGTGCAAGAAAAAATTTATGATTTTTCAAAAAAATTTTGATGAAAAATTAATAGAAAATAATGTTAATAGTAAATGTAAGTTATTATAATTTAATAAGTTATATTGATTATTCTTAGTGTTTTCAAGTTTTTATGTGTGGACATACTATCTCTGAGGTAAAATTTTTCTGCAAAATTTTACCTTTAAATTATATTATTTTTTTAAGTTTTTAAACTATAAATTTGTTAATATAATTTATTTTTTTACGTATACATGTTCGCGTTGGATCGTATGTTTACGATCTGCGACTATGGCACGGTACCATTCCTGCCTTTTATCAGCAGGAATTTCCAGATAAAACGGAATTAAATCTGTAACCTCATCTTTTATTCCATAAGCGTACACATTATAACTGCCGTGTTTCCAATCTTTAGGATCATCCACACCGCCAGCACGCCACATATTTAAGTCTATATAGACCATAGTGTTGAATAAATGTTCATCAGTCTCTATAATTTCTGAGAAAAATCTTTCTCCCCAGAAATGTCCCGAGCGTCCAATCATTTTGTTGTATCGTCTGGCGGACTGACTATTTACGTACTGCATAAAGCGAGAAATATTGTCTAGATTAGTCATCAAGACTAAATGAACATGGTTTGTCATAATTGTATAATTATTCACCTCCACGTCATATTTCTCTTTAGCACGTTTAAGAACCATGAGATACATTGGTTCAAAGGTTTTAGGATCAATTAAATGTTCCTTATTGTTGCAACGCACAGTCACATGGTATGTTGCTCCTATTCTTGTTATACGTACTCGTGTTGCCATGGTACGCTCCTTTATAAAAATTAAGACTTCACTTATTGAAAATAGACTACACAGTGTAGTCTATTTTTTAATATTATAAACATGCATTTGACAGCATATTGTTAAATGCATGATAATTTTTTATTTTCATTCTACATGCCTCTGGGACATGTATTTTAAGTGCTTGTTTAATCATCTAATTTTATTATAAATGGTCATTGGACATGTATTTTAAGTGCTTGTTTAATCATCTAATTTTATTATAAATGGTCATTGGACATGTATTTTAAGTGCTTGTTTAATCATCTAATTTTATTATAAATGGTCATTGGACATGTATTTTAAGTGCTTGTTTAATCATCTAATTTTATTATAAATGGTCATTGGACATGTATTTTAAGTGCTTGTTTAATCATCTAATTTTATTATAAATGGTCATTGGACATGTATTTTAAGTGCTTGTTTAATCATCTAATTTTATATTATATACATGCATTGGACAGGTCTTTTTTGAAAACTTGCTCTGGGGTGGCAATTTTTTTTTACATGCATTGGACAGGTCTTTTTTGAAAACTTGCTCTGGGGAGGCAATTTTGCTCTGGGGAAGCAATTTTGCTCTGGGGAAGCAATTTTGCTCTGGGGAAGCAATTTTGCTCTGGGGAGGCATTGCTCTGAGGAGGCAATTTTGCTCTGAGGAAGCAATTTTGCTCTGGGGAGACAATGTTGCCTGGGGAGGGAGTTTGCTCTGAGGAGGCAATTTTGCTCTGAGGAAGCAATTTTGCTCTGGGGAGACAATGTTGCCTGGGGAGGGAGTTTGCTCTGAGGAGGCAATTTTGCTATGGGGAAGCAAGGTTGCTATTTCCGTGTGTTCCGTAGTTTGTTTTTTTTGTGTTTTCCGTAGTTTGCTACAAAAAAAAACAATAGCTATTTTTTATTGAAATAACTATTGTTTTTTATAAGGACAGCTGGCAAGTATTTTTTTTATGATAATTATATTAATATGTTAGAAGGAAGAGATTTTCCCAGAATAGTCCAAGATTGATGTTGTAATTTAAGTATTGTCTCATTTCCCATAAGAAATCTAGTATAGATTCTATTTTTCTGGTGGAAATTTGTTTGCTAAGTTGTTGTATAGGATAGGCGAGGTCTTTATTGAATAGAAATGTGATGTCTTCTATGTTTTTTAAAACTAGTAGGTCATGACATAGTGAAGCAAAGTGGAGGATCATGGCGTTTGTTTTTTCTTTACCTGCTTCTCCAGAACCACAAATTTCTGTAACCATGTTTCCTATATCTATGGGGTCTTTTTTATCTATGATGGCTTGCATCATTTTACATCGTCCTTCCCATTGGGAACGTAGTATTTCTTCTGCTGTTGTGATGTCGTTGTTGGAAAGTATCCAGATTGTTTCTGCTATGATGTTGTCTAAGCCACATGTTTGTTTAAAATCTTCAAAGGTAGCACTTCCACCTATATGGAATATTTGACAGCGAGATCTGATAGTATCTAGGACTGCTTGTTCATTTTCTGTTGTTAAGATGTATACACAATGATCCGATGGTTCTTCTAATGTTTTGAGTAGAGCATTGGCAATTTCTTCGCGCAATTGATGAATGTTATATAGAACAAATATTTTAAATGTCCCTTCCCAAGGTTTCATACTAGATTCATAGATCATATTTCGAACTTGTTCCATGCTAATGGCTTTATTTTCTTGCCCAAAGAACATGATGTCAGGATGGCAATTGTTTTCTACTTTAATACAGGCAGAACAATGACCACAAGGGGCTTTAGGATCCTTACATTCTAGTAATTTTAGAAATTCTGGTATAATTTCTTTTTCTAAAAATTCTTCAGCACCTACAAAAAGGCATGTTCGATATAGTGTATTGTTTAATTTTGCCTTTAAGAAATGTTTTAAAATTTCCTCTTTAGTTCGTAAGTATTCCATGTTAAATACTTTCTATAAATATTTAAATCTTAGAAAATATCTTAAATATATAAGTAGTATATAAATTTTTTACATATTCACATCTTAGAAAATATCTTGAATAATTCCAAATCCTTGTACATTATTTTTATTTTCAATGATAAAGCGTCCTAGTTCTGGTAGATGTTGAAATTTTTCTACAACAAGTGGTTTGTCTAGTTGTAAGATAAGAGTGGCAGTTTGGTTCATTTGTAGTTCAGTTTGTGGTGTGTTGATAGATTTCAATGTTTTTGTATCTAAGATGGTGTTGATTTTTTGAATGTGTACGTTTGTTTCTTGTGTACTACAACGGAGTATTTTTGTTTCTTGTATTTGCCAAGGTTGGGAAGATAGCCAAAATATGTTGGCTTGGATAGTTTGTGTAGGCTGTAGTGTACTATTTTTTTCTACAAGGACTTGACCGCGTTGTGTTGGTTTATCTAGAACAAGCCCAATATTTTCATTGCAAAATGCTTGTGTTGGTTTTTCATTGTATTTTTTGATTTCTTGGACTGTGGTCTCGATGTTATCTGGTAAAATTTTTACAATTTGTTTTTGTTTGATAGAACCCTGTAAAATTTTTCCAACTGTAATGTCTGTATTTTCTATGTTGTAGAGATCTTGAATAGCTAGACGAAATGATGACGTATGTTGTTGTGTATTTTTGTATGGAATGGAGTCTAGTGCTTGTAAAAATGTATTGCCAGTATACCAAGGTGTGTTTTTTGATTTTGTCGTAACGTTATCACCATTCCAAGCAGAAATGGGAATCATATCATGTAGAGATAGTTGTAGTTTTTTACAGATGTTGATTAATTCTGCTTGAATTTTTTCAAATACTTCTTGTTTATATTCAACTAAATCCATTTTATTACAAAGGATAATGATATTGTGAATGCCTAGCATTTGCACTAAATGAGCATGTCGAATAGTTTGTTCTTGGATTCCTTCATGTACATCAACAATTAAGATAATGGCTTGTGCATGGCTTGTTCCAGAAAGCATGTTTTTTAAAAATTCTACGTGTCCTGGAGTGTCAATGATGACGTAATTTCGATGGGAAGTATGAAAAAAGATTTGGGTAGTGTCAATGGTGATGCTTTTTTCTCGTTCTTCTTTTAATTGGTCTGTTAAGTAGGCGATTTGTGTTTCTCGTCCTAAATCTTTGGAAATTTTCTCAATTTCTGCAAGTTTGTCTGCTGGCAAAGATTTTGTATCTAGTAGAAGGCGACCAATTAAAGTAGATTTTCCATGGTCAACATGTCCAACAATGGCAATGGATAGTGATTCTTTTTTTGTAGTGTTAAACATTGAATGGAGTTTCCTTATAATATAAATGATGATTCTAAAAAATAATGGAGTTTCTTTATAATATAGATGATGACTCTAAAAATAATGGAGTTTCTTTATAATATAGATGATGACTCTAAAAATAATGGAGTTTCTTTATAATTATAGATGATGATTCTAAAAAATCATGATAGCAATCAATATAAAAAATATACGTGGAATTTCTTGCATAAAAAAAGGGGGATAATATATTCCCCTTTTGATGTGTATTATTGTTATAAGTTTTCTTTGAGTGCTGTAAGGATTTCTTGAGAATCCCCGATGATTCCATAATCTGCGATTTGGAAAATAGGGGCTTGTGGTGAGCGATTGATGGCAACAATAGTTTTTGCTGTACGCATGCCTGCAATGTGTTGAATAGCACCAGAAATTCCACATGCAATGTAGAGTTGTGGCGACACTGTTTTTCCTGTTTGTCCGACTTGTTCTTCGTGGGGGCGTTGTCCTGCATCTACTAAAGGACGGGAAACTCCGATGGCTGCACCGAGTTTTTGTGCAACTTCTTCTAAAAGAGGAAATGTTTCTTGGGATACGCCTCGCCCAGCTGCAACTATGGTGCTTGCTTCTGTAATTTCGATTGTTTTGCTTTCAGAGGCTTTGAATTGTAGTACTTGAACTTTGTTCTGAATTTCTGGGAGGGAAATAGGTTCACATTCGATCTCTGTAGCATTTTCTTTTATAGAAAATACATTAGGTCGGAGCGAAGCAAAGACTTTAGGTGCTGTTGTTTCTGCTGTTAAAATAACGTTACCAGCATAGATAGGTCGTTGTATTGTCGTTATGTTGTCTTGGATTTCCATTTTTATGCAATCTGTATAGGCTTGCGTATTGTATTTTGCTGCTACCATGGATGACAAGGCTTTCCCTTGGATCGTAGCTGGGAATAGAATATGGCTAGGATTGATTTTTTCCATGACATTTTGGATAATGGATGTGTATTCTTGTAAATAGGGCATTGTTTCTATTGTAAAAGCTTTAGAAATGCCATATTCCCCGAGTTCTTTGTATGTAGATTGTGTAGCTATAGCGTAGACATTTGTATTGATTGTTTTAGCAAGGCGAGTGGCCTCAGAAGCAACTTCTAGGCTAACTTTTTTTAAGCTATTTTCTTTTGTTTCTGTGATGATTAAAATTCCTGGCATTTGTTTTTCCTTAAATAACTTGGGCTTCTTCTTTGAGGAGTCGGATAAGTTCTGGGACTGCATCTGCTCCAGTTCCTATGATTTTTCCTGCTGTTCTCTTAGGAGGCAATTCCAATTTCACAGTCGTTGTTTCTGGAGAAATAGTGACAGGAATTATGTCTAATTTTTTTTGTTTTGCTTTTCGAATGGCTAGGAGGTTACAAATGCGTGGTTCTATATTGCTTTTTTGAATGGATAGGACGCAAGGGAGAGTCGATTCTATTTCTAGATGGCCACCTTCGACTTCGCTCTCGGCAAGGATTGTGTTTTCTTTTTTTTCCCATTGAACTACAGTAGTTATATAAGGTATGTCTAGCAGAGAGGCTACCATCCCTGGAACTTGAGCATTGTCTGTATCTACAGATTTGATGCCAAATAAAATAATGTCAGGTTGTTCGTTTTGAATGGCTTTGCTGATGGATTGGGCAATTTGAAAAGAATCTGTTGTTTCTACATCGGTTTGAAGTAGAATTGCTCGATCTGCACCCATAGCTAGACATTTTCTTAATTCTTTTTCTGAATCTTGAGAGCCTAAACTTAAGGCAATGACTTCACCTGTTTCTTTTTCTTTTGCTTGAATAGCATGTTCCATGGCAATTTCGTCATAAGGTCCCATGACGTATTCCAAGTCTTTTTTGTCTATGGTTTTTCCATCAGCAGCAATGTTGATTTTTACAGCTGTATCTGGAACTCGTTTAATACAAACGATGATTTTCATACATTTTTACCTTATCTAAATTTATAATTTGTAGGATACGATGCTTTTATCTTAGAAAAAGCTGTCTATATTTATAAGATACGATGCTTTTCCCTTAGAAAAAGCTGTCTATATTTATAGAATTATGAGACTCTTTTCTTAGAAAAAACTATTTATATTATGTTAAATATAGGATACGAGGCCTTTTTCTTAGAAAAAAGACTGTTTATATTATATCAAATATTTTAACAAGGCAAGATTTATTTTTATTCTATAGGGAAAATATTTTTTTTGCATTTTTATACATAAGGCTACTTTAAAATTTTTTATTGATAAAAATAAGATTATTGTTACAATAAATAAGATTATTGTTACAATAAGAAAAGATGGGGCGAAAAATTTTATAGAAATTATCCTATTATTAGGTTTAAATCATATGAAATCTCAAGACTATTTAAAAAAGCGCTACTTAGTTACTGGTGGTGCTGGTTTTTTAGGAAGTCATCTTTGTGAACGTTTATTGCAAGATGGTCATGAAGTCCTTTGTCTAGATAATTTTTTCACTGGTAATAAACAAAATATTTTGCATTTAATGTCTAACCCTTTTTTTGAAGTGCTACGACATGATATAACAATACCATTATTTGTTGAAGTAGATGGTATTTTTAATTTGGCTTGTCCAGCAAGTCCGATTCATTATCAATTTGACCCTATACAAACAACAAAGACTTGTATTCTAGGTGCATTGCATATGTTAGGATTAGCAAAACGCTTACGTATACCCGTTTTACAAGCATCGACAAGTGAAGTGTATGGCGATCCTGAAGTGCATCCTCAAGGCGAAACGTATCGAGGATCTGTGAATCCTATAGGGATTCGTGCTTGTTATGATGAAGGGAAACGTTGTGCAGAGACATTATTTTTTGATTACCATCGACAAGAAAAAGTAGATATTAAAGTAGTTCGCATTTTTAATACATATGGACCTCACATGCATCCTTCTGATGGTCGAGTGGTGAGCAATTTTATTATGCAAGCATTGCAAGATAAAGATATCACAGTATATGGTGAGGGAAATCAAACTCGTAGCTTTTGTTATGTGGATGATCTCATCGATGGTCTAGTACGAATGATGCAATCTAAACAACACGGACCTATTAATTTAGGAAATCCCAGTGAATTTACTATTTTAGAATTAGCACAGAAAGTCATTGAGATGACTAATTCAAAGAGTCGAATTATCCATAAACCTCTTCCAGAAGATGATCCTATGCAACGTCGACCATTGATCGAATTGGCAAAACAATATTTAGATTGGAAGCCAACTACTTCTTTAGATGAAGGGCTTGCAAAAACAATTAATTATTTTAAGAAAATGATTGGCGAATCATGTTAATACGTTTTTTTTGTATTGTATTTTGTGTTCTTTGTTTTGTTGGGTGTCCTAGTCACACATATAAGTATAATAGTGCTGGCGTTCACTATGCTGCTAGAGGACAATATGATTTAGCTATAGAAAATTTTAAATTAGCAGTACAGGCATCACCAAAATTTATACAAAGTCATTTAAATTTAGCACAAGCATATTTTATGAACGAGCAGTTAGATGAATCTCTTGCATCTGTTGAAAAGGTTCTAGAGTTAAATCCTGAAAATGTAGAAGCACAATTGATTTTGGCACAAATTTGGATGTATCAAGGAAAATTTGAAACTTCTGAGAAGTATTTACAAGAACTGTTACAAAAGGGGAAAAATAAACCACTTATTTTTTGGACCTTAGGACAACTATATTTTCATTTAAAAAAATGGGATAAAGCGATTATTGCTTATACTAATGTCTTAGAAACTAAGGTAGAATCAAGCCGAGTATATGTTCAATTAGGAAAAGCATATTTATATAGAGAATTTGAAAAATATGCACCAGAAAAGGTAATGGATGAGGCATCGTTTTTAGCAGAATTAGAAGAACATTATCAAGGATTTGATTTATCAAAATCTCAGACAATGTTCCGCAAAGCTGTGTATTTACAGCCACAAAATGCAGAAGCCCATACAATGTTGGGTTTGCTAGCTTTTTATTCTAATAATTATGAAGAAGCAGAGTTAGAATTTAAAGAAGCTATGAAATATGCACCAGAGCGTACATTTCTTTATCTTGCCTTAGCAGTGACTTTAACGCAAATGAAGCAATGGAGTCAAGCAGAACAATATATTATACACGCTAAAGAACATATGCCAGAAGATCCTGCTGCGTTTATGTTGCATATTTTTATTAAAATTGAACAGGAATTTTATACAGAGGCGTTAGATTTGTGTGTGCAAGCAGTGGAAAAATTCCCAAATTTTGAAGAAAAATTGATTGTTTCTTTAAACCAACATCAAAAAGCATCATGGTGTAAACAATTTTGTCAAGATGTTAATATAAAACGAAAAGATTTTGCCGAAAAAGTTTGTAAATTTTATAATCAATTATTTACAGAAAAAAAAGAAGAATAAAATGACAGAACAAGAAATTCGAGAAAGCATTTGTGCTGTTGGCAAACGAATGTATCAAAATAAAATGATTTTGTCTACCAATGGGAATATGAGTGTTCGTCATGAAAAAATATTGTTTTTCACTCCTTCTGGCGTAAACAAAGGTGAATTAACACCAGAAAAGATCATTCAAACAGATATGAAAGGGAATGTTATTTGCGGTAATGGAAAGCCCTCATCAGAAATTGCTATGCATTTAGAAATTTATAATCAACGTCCTGATGTGGAAGCTGTTATTCATGCACATCCTTTGTATTGCACAACATTGACTATTGCAAAAGTTTCTTTAGAAGAAGTTTGGTTTCCTGAAATTTTTTTGCAAGTAGGAAGAATTCCCACTGCACCATATGCAATTCCAGGAACACAAGAATTGGCCAAAGTAGTAGGTCAATATGTTTCCAAGGCCAACGCAATTGCCATGGAACGCCATGGTATTGTAACATATGCTAAAGATATTTGGGAAGCATATTATAATCTAGAAACAATAGAGCACGCAGCAAACATTTTATGGCACATTCGAATTTTTGATGCTACTAGCCCCATGACACCAGAACAAGTAAAAGAATTAGAAAAAATAAAGAAACAAAAAAAATAATTACGTAACTCTAAGTCTAAAACAAAGCGTAATATTGTTATTTTCTACCAATTCGTAAACTAACATTTGGAGGAGCGTCTCAACTCAATTCTGTCTGAGTTTTACGCTTATAATTATGACAGCAAGAATATTTATATGGATTTTAATTCTGCTAATTGTCCCATTTGGTTATGCCCAAGCAGTGGTACAAGAGAACGCAGAGGAAAAAGTTATGCCTGTAGAAACTACCATTTCTGCACAAGCGAAAAACGAACCTGCAACTACCGAAGACACTAAACCAGAAACAACAAATACATCTAAAAAAGTTGAATCTGAAACGCCAACTCCTACAGAAAATACTACAGAAGCTACAAAAAATATAATAGAGCAAGACACAGAAACCTTGATTAAACAATTAGAGAAAAACATAAGTTCTATTCCTGCTTTACTAGAGATTGTCAAAAAAAATCAAACAGACCAAACAATTGGTCAAGCCATGGATTTTATTCTTTCTTTAGATTTTCAAAATTCTGATGTTGTTTCTCATTTATTAGAGTTTGTTAGTACATACCTAGCAAATCATGAAAACATCATATATCAAAAATTTTTACATGCAAATGAATCTTGTTTTGAAAGTTTACGCTATATTTTAAAAGTAGGCAATACTGCAGATAAAAAGATAGCAGCACTTTTATTAGGGAAACGTGGCGAAATTGAAATTGATACATTTGTAGAATTGTTAAAATCTATTTCTAGTGAAGATCAAAAAATTGCCAAAGAGCAACTGATTTTAAACGACTCTTTAGTTGGTCTAATTTCAAGATTGATTGAATTAGTAGAAAGCAACCCACAAAAAACATTGCATCAAAATGTCTATGAAATTTTTGAGGCAATTTCTAAAACCAATATTCCTGCTTTGTTTTTTTCTTTAAAATCTGCTGGTAAGGTAGCACGTTCAATTGTGATTAAAGCTATTGCTACGCAAGGGAATGCCAGCATACCACCTATGATTGGTGTATTGCGTCTCAATCCTGATGAAGAGTTAAAAAAAGCATTTTATGAAGTCTCTAAATGTTTAGGCACAAGTGTATTAATGGAAGTGTTGTCTTTAACAAATGATAACAACCCTTCTATTCGAGAAACTGCAAAAATAGCAGTTCAAAATACTGGGAATGAAGGTTTACAATTTTTATTAAATATTCTAGAAACTTCAGAAAATCCAAAAGAAAAATTACTTGCCATGAATGCTTTTTCTACTTTTGGTGAAGACGCAAAAATTGGTTTAGACATTATAAAAAAATACCTTGTGGTTCAAAATGCATTGCAGTATCCTGCTGTTTTAGCAGTAGGACATATGGGAGATGCATCAAAATTAGTGATCCCAGAGTTAATGGAAGCATTTCGTTCTGAAGATTGGATGGTTCGTTCTGAAGCTGCTAAAGCCATGGCACATGCTGGGAAAGCAGCATTACCAGCCTTGAATTTATTGATTGACAGTCTCAAATTCAACGAATATGGTGAACCAGAAGAATTTTATGGTGATGTTCGCAGTGTGATTTGCAAATGCATTGGAAATATGGGAGAACGAGCTCATATTGCTGTAGATCATTTAATCCGTCTTTTACGAGATATGGATGAAAATGTAGTTCGTGCTGCAGCCGAAGCTTTAGGGAAAATTGGACCACGTGCACGAAAAGCTATTGATCCCTTGATTCAAGTATTTAGTTTATATGGTACAAAAGAACGAGAAGTTGCAGCACATGCTTTAGCACAAATGGGAAGTGCTGTGATTCAAAAAGCCATTCGTATCCTTCGATACAGTGATGACATTGCTGCGAAAGAAGGTGCAGCAATGATCTGCAAATACCTTGGTGAACAAGCCTTGCCAGCTATTGATGCTTTAATTATGGTGCTAAAATTTGACATTGATGATGTCAAACGACAAGCTGCCCTTGCTTTAGGTGAAATTGGTCCTATTTCAGTCAATTCTATGCGAGCTTTGATTGATGCTTGTAGAGACGAATCACCTTTTGTACGAGAAGCTGTAGCAGAATCTTTAGGAAAAATGGGAAGTCGAGTTGTCCCTTGGATTACATCAGAAATTCGACGCCATGTGGATGAACCCACAAAAATCACTTTAATACAAGCTTTAGGACATCTAGGACAAACTGCTAGAGAAACATTGCCAGTTTTATTAGATGAACTTCCTTATAATCATCCTGCCATTCAAAAAGAAATTATAAAAACTATTGCTAAAATTGGTGGAAATGATCAATCTATCTTAATGCCTCTTGTTAATATTTTAAAAATAAGTCGAGACAATGAACTTCATGTATTGACTCGAGAAGCAATTTTAGGTTTAGGAGAAAGTTGTATTCCTGCTATTTTAGAACTTTTTAAAGAACGTGCACAATTAACTCGTCAAAGTGCTGTTTTTATTTTAGATAAAATGGGTGATGCTGCATTGCCGCATCTTTTAAAAATTTTAAACGAAGGAACAGATGAATATTTGATGGAACAATTGATTCCAATTTTAGGAAAACAAGAAAATGTTTTAGAAGATTTGCTCAAACTTTTAAACCATCCTAGTCCTGTTATCCATCGTGTTTTAGTAGACACTCTTAGTCAATTGGGCATGCCTTTAATCCCTCGTTTAATCCACATTATTCAAAATTCTAACAATGCAGACGAACTCCATGCTGTTCATATGATTCTTGTAAAAATCGGCGTACCTTGCTTACCTCAGGTAATTGTGGCATTGAAAAAAGAAGATAATCCCCAAGCCAGACAAGTCTTTTTACGAATTATTGGAGATTTTGGTAGCAGTGCCAGTATGGCAATTTCCGTTCTTGTCCAATTGTTATCCAATGTTCCTAAAGACGAACGATTAAGTGTTGCAAAATGTCTTGGGAAAATTGGGCCTGCTTCTTTACCTTATCTTGTCAAATTATTATACGCAACAGATAAAGAAATTCAATCTATTGCTATAGTTGCAATGGGAGAAACAAATTCTGCTGAAGCTGTTTCTTATTTATTAAAAAGCATTGAGGATCCTAACATGCTTTCCATTGCTATTGAAGCCATTATCAAATTACGACATTTAGGTGTTCCCATTTTAATTCGTTCTTTAGAAGATCCCAATCCTTATATTCGCTTTGCTTGTGTAGTGACTTTAAGCTATGCAAAAGATAAAGAAGTAGTAGAAGCATTAAAACAAAGATATACAAAAGAAGATCATCCTATGGTTCGCTATATGATGGAAGGAATTATCAAATAAACGACTCCTCAGACAAAAGTCTGAGGAATTTTTAAAGGTAAAAAATATGCATATATGGCAATATATGGCAATGATTTTATTCTGTTGTTTGTTGATTTCTTGTACAAATCAACAAACAACAGAAAATTCTCTTTTGGATGTCCAAAAAAAAACATTAATAGTAAACTTATTCTATACTGGCGAATTACTAGGTGAATTAGAACCTTGTGGCTGTAGTGGTGGAAAATTAGGTGGAATGTTACTGCGAAGTGGTTGGATTGACCATCTTAGAAAAGAATATCCCGATCTTTTTCTACTAGATGGAGGATTTGCAGCAAAAAATTGGGATAGACAAGATCATCTAAAGTTTTCTGTTCATCGCAATACATTGCATGTATTAAAGTATAATTTACAATTTTTACATGAAAAAGAAAGTTTACCTCCTAATCTAGAATGTCCTGATACACCTAAATTATTGAGTATCAATGATGAACTTGGTTCTTTATATCATTATGAAAAATGGACACAAAATGAATTATCATTAGGCATTTTATTTCTTGCTATGGAAAAAAATATGCCTTTAAACAAAGAAAAATTTCAACGAGCTGTTCAAGAATACAATCCTGAGATTGTGTTTATTGTAACAAAAGGAATTTACACAGGTTATGATTCTTTAGTCCCTGAAGGAAAATTTTTACGAATATTTTTCCCTGTAGATTCGCCTGCTCCCTATAGTCCCTTAGAACCTTCACCTGGAATTTTAGTGATCAGTGCTGGTAATAAAGGAAGATATGCTGGAATTTTTTCTATAGAATTGACAAATCAACAAACAATCAGTTGGAAAAATAGCATAATATCTTTAGAAAAACAATATGATGCTAATCCGCAAATTGAAACATTGCTAGACCAATACACAGATACTTTAGAACAAGAACGATTGCTCGATTTTGTGATAAAACGAAGTTCTCCCATTGGTTTCATAGGCACAGAAAACTGTATAGAATGTCATCAAAATGAATATAAAATATGGCAAATGACAAAACATGCACACGCATTCCAAACATTAGTGGACGTTAAACATCATTATGACCCTGAATGCGTAGGTTGTCATGTGATTGGTTTTGAGTATGAAGAAGGCTTTCGTAGCATAGATGACACAGATTATTTAATCAATGTAGGGTGCGAAGCATGTCATGGTCCTGGTGCCGAACAAGCAATGAATCCAGTTGCAGGATTTGGAAAACATGATAAAAAACCAGTTTGTTTAACTTGTCATGAAAAAGACAGAAGTCCTAATTTTAATTATGAAGAATTTCGAGAAAAAATTCGACATTGGCAAGATTAATATTATAAGGAGCATTTCATGAAAAAATTAAGTATATTTCTGATGTTATTTGTTTGTTTTTCCACTATATATTCACAAGCACCAGTCGAAGCACATCCGAATGTATATCATTTAAATAAAATTTCAGATCAAAAACCTGTTGACTTTTCTTTTAAAATTACGAACAATACAAACGAACCTGTAACAATACAAAATATTCACACAACTTGTGGTTGCACTTCTTCGGACAATGTGTTGCCCACCATTGCACCGCATTCTTCTGCACCTCTCAAAATCACATTTGACCCTAAAGATCGACAAGGTTATGCTCGTTGGGAAATTTTGGTTTATACTTCATCGCCTGTACAACCCGTTTTAATGGTTGCTTTTGACGTAGAAATCTTGCGAGAAGGCATGCTCACTACAGATTATATCAATTTTGGTGAATTTCAACGAACTGTTCCCGTAGAAACTACATTCTGGATTTCGCCCCAAGAATTTCCACAATTTAACATTAAAAAAATAGAATTAGATTTAGAAGGTAAAAGTTCAGAATATTTTTCCATTCAGTATAAAAAAGAAATATATAATGGTTTTTTCCCAGAACCTAGGCCAGCATATTGCATTACTATTCATCCAAAACAAAATATTCCTTTTGGACGTTGGCAAGGCAACCTACAAATTTTTTCAGACATTCCTGGGAAAGAAAAAATTGAAATCCCATTTTTAGCTAAAGTAGCAGGCGATATTGGTATGCGTCCTGACTATATTTCTATGGGTAATATAAGACAAGGTATGAATGTTATTAAACGTTTAACCATGTATCATAGGAATGCTGAAGAGTTTCAAATTTTAGAAGTCACATCTGATACACCTTTTATTAAAACTGGTGTAGTTACTATTTTAGAAGATCAACAATATCAAATTGTAGTCAGTTTAGATAAAAAATTCAAATTGCCTACAGGAGAATTTCGTGCAAAATTATTTGTAAAAACTTCTCATCCTGAAATGTCTATGATTGAAATTCCCGTTCAAGGTATTATTATGGGAAACGTCATTAGAAAATTTGAAAAAAAATAGACAGGAATCAATATGGAAACAACAAACGAACCAAATGCTAGAGATTTTCTTGTATATCTACTTAAAAAAGGAATTCTAGATAAATCTGTTGTAGCAGAATGTAGAGCTAAAAAACAAGAAGCAGCGGACAAAGGTTATGACATTACGATTAAAGACATTTTACTAGACCAAGGATTTTTAAATGGTCAAAAAGAATACCAACGACTATGGAATGACATGTTAGAAGAACATCGCATCCATCAAAAAATAGAGAATAACTCTCCAGAAATTATGTCTTGTTATTCTATGTCAGAAAGTCTCTTACAAGATATGATTGATATGGATCATTCTATTAAGTCGCAACACCCTGATGTACCAACAGAAGTAATTAATACAGTTCGTTTGCGTTGGAATAGGAAAGAGGAATCACCTAATAATAAAATATTGAGGAATCCACAGAATACTGTGATGCAACCACAATATTCTTCGACAAAAAAATCATCGTATGTGACTTCCTATATTCTATATTGTTTCAATGTGATCATTTTTATTTTTCCCATTGTGTTTGCTTTATATCGTTTTGGTTTTTTGATAGAAATACCACATCAAGTTCAAGTTATAGAAATTGAAATCCCTGATCCACATAATCATAAAATTTTGGACGGGAAGACGATATATTGTTCGTCGCAAGAAATAAAAAATAAAGCGTTAGATAAATAATCATCCAAACACTAGTATAATATTAGTGTACATTTTACTAGCTAGGGGTTCAGAAAAAAATAATGAGTAGTACAAGTAAATACCATATGGAATTTTGTACATTTTGTGGCAAAAGTCGAAAAACAGTAGAATCTTTGATTGCAGGACCGCCGAATATATATATTTGTAATGAATGTGTACAACTTTGCAATCGAATTTTATCAGAGGAAAAAAAGCGTAAAAGTACAACTCCAGATAAGAAACGATTACCTCCGCCTCAAGAACTAAAAAAATTATTAGACCAATATGTCATTGGACAAGATGAAGCAAAAAAAGTATTATCTGTTGCTGTATATAATCACTATAAAAGAATTTACAGTGATTTAGATGTTGGTGATGTTGAGATTGAAAAAAGCAATGTATTGCTCATCGGACCAACAGGAAGTGGAAAAACATTATTGGCAAAAACATTGGCAACAATTTTAGATGTTCCTTTTGCCATTGGCGATTCTACTACATTAACAGAAGCTGGTTACGTAGGCGAAGATGTGGAAAATCTTTTATTGCGTTTATTGCAAGCTGCAAATTTTGACATCCAAAGAGCTAGCAAAGGTATTGTATTTATCGATGAAATCGATAAAATTGGCAAAACTTCGCAAAATGTGTCCATTACACGTGATGTATCAGGTGAAGGTGTGCAACAATCTCTTTTAAAAATGTTAGAAGGTACAATTTCCAATATCCCTCCCCAAGGCGGAAGAAAACATCCAGAACAAGCATACATTGCTTTAGACACAACTCACATCCTCTTTATTTGTGGCGGAACTTTTACAGGATTAGATGACGTTATTGGTCGCCGTATTGGTAAAAAACTCATTGGATTCAATCAAAGCACTATTGATATTGATGATAAAGATCCTGTTGCTTTATTCCAAGAAGTGGAAGTAGAAGATTTAGTGAAATACGGACTGATTCCAGAATTTATTGGACGATTGCCTGTAATCACCGCTTTACATTCCCTTACAGAAGAAAATTTAGTTTCTATTCTATTAGAACCTAAAAATGCATTGATTCGACAATATGAAAAACTTATGGAAATGGAAAATGTTAAACTCACTTTCCAAAAAGAATCGCTCCATGAAATTGCAAAAAAAGCATTGGAAAGAAAAACAGGTGCTCGAGGATTGCGTGCTATTGTCGAAGAGTTAATGATGGAAATCATGTATGAAGTTCCTTCTCGAGACGATATTAAAGAAGTCATCATCACACCGGATATGGTACGTGGTATAACAAAACTTGCTGATATATATCCCTTGCAAAATATACAAGAAAAAGACGAAAAACAACCGCAAGAACTACAACCACAACCGCAACTACAACCGCAAGAACTACAACCGCAAGAACTACAACCGCAAGAACTACAACCGCAACCACAACCGCAACCTGTTTCTGATATTATTTTATCAGAAGATGGCAATTAGTGAACAAAATATCCAAAACCCCTTGATAAAAAAAGTAGCTATATAATATAGCTACTTTTTTTATCAAGACTTATTTTTTTATTTATAACAAAAGGAATGAATTGTCTACTCATGATGTATTTGTTTCATACTTGGAAGTTTCATTTTTTGTACAACTAAGTATGAAAACATATACATGATCAGTGAACTACATAGACCTAAGTATAACGGTTGTATTTGGAAAAGATAGACATCATAGTACACGTGGTACACAAGGGAAGATAAAGCAACTAAAAATCCAGTGAGCATAGAAAATAAAGTGGCTAAAGAATGAGGAGCTTTATTTAAATATGTACCGAGTACGGGAATCATTAAAGCAGAAAGCCCTATTGTTCCCAAAGTATACCAAAGTTCTACGACAGAGGGCAAAACTCCTGCTAAGATACAGGAAAATAAGGAAGTAAAAAGAATACATATGCGAGTAACTTTGATCATTTGTTTATCTGTTGCTTTTTTATTCCAAAAGCGCCAATAATAATCTCTAGATATGTTTAATGCAGCTATAAAAATATAGGAATCAATCGTAGACATGATTGTTGCTAAAATAGCAACAAGAAAAAAGCCTTTCCAAGGTGTAGAAAATAAAAAATTTGCCAATTCTATATGTGCAAGAGAATGATTAGAAAAATTAAGAATACCACAAGTTCCAATGTTCCAAGATTGAGCACTGAACCCTAAACTTGCACCACTATTGGGAAACCAAAATGTATTTGTACTTGCAAATGCATATAAAGCAGAAAAACAAGAAAAAATATCAAAAATTCCCCACAATAAAATAGAACAAAAAATACCATTTCGTGCAGTTTTAGGAGATTTTGTAGCTGCACAACGTTGATAAACAGAAGGATCTACAAAAATCCAACACGTCATTCCAGCCCAAACAAGCAAATAACCCCAACTCATACCACCTTTTAAAGAAAGATGATTTTCTAAACTAGGTAAAATAGATAAGTTGCTTTGTAAAAATGTCCAGCCACCAAAATACGAAACAGCCATAAAAAATAATGAGCCAAAACCAAGATACATTAAAATACATTGAAAAACATCAGAATATACAACGCCTCGAAAACCAGCAACTAAAGTATATATAAGAGTGATGCCTGTTCCTAAAATAATTGCCCACCATAAAGAAATAGGGAAAAATAATTGCAAAATCAAAGCTAAAGAAAAAATATACGGTGCAGGATTGACCATTATATATGTAAAAAATCCACCAACAAAGGCCACACGTTTTCCATAGTAGTGTTCTAATATATCACAAATAGTATATATTTCCATCTTTTGCAATCGTTCTGCACAAAACACAGCAAATATAAAGTATACTACATACCAAAAAATACCTTGCGTTAACCATGCACCCAATCCAAAAGCACCTACAAATTCAGAAATACCAAACACTCCACCATAAAATGTGGAAACTAACGTTGCAACAAAAACAGGCAATGTTAATTTTCGACCTGCCATAAAAAAATCACATATATCTGACTTTTTAGAACGATATATATATCCAATACATAATAAAACAATTAAATATACAAAAACAACGAGATAATCACCAAAAGATAAATGAAACACAGTAAAAAGAGCCTTTCGTATAATATAAAAAAAACGTAGAATTTTTATCATCCCTATAATGTTGCATTTTATGATCTACATTAAAAATCATGCAAGATGTTTAAATATACATGATCTATATTAAAAATCATGCAAGATGTTTAAATATATATGATCTACATTAAAAATTATGCAAGATGTTTAAATATACATGATCTACATTAAAAATCATTCAGGATGGTATCAAATAAAGACTTCATAATAAATTACTACATTTTTTATTTAAAAACAAGATAGAAAATTTCTTATTTCTACCTTGTTTTTGTAACTTTTCTGACCTTAAGACATTTCTTATAAAAATAAGCATTCTAAATTATCTTTTCTTATAAATATATTCATGAAAATTGTTAAAAAAGCTACTCTACTATAAGAATATTTTCTTGATATTTTTTTATTTTAAGTTACAATAAAAGTAATGCCTTTCTTAGTTCATAAAAACTAGATAAGGTCCTGTCTTCAGAGTTACTATGCAATTGTTTTTCATAGAAATAGATCATTGCTTAGTAATGTCCATCATCAAGATAATACCTTTTTTAGTTCTTAAAAACTAGGTAAGGACATGTCTTCAGAGTTACTATGCAATTGTTTTTTTCATAGCGATGGCAATTGCTTAGTAATGTCTAATAGATTTATTTTGTTTTTTTTGGTGGTATTTATGACAACTCAAGAAAAAATTGAAGAAATGCGTGAATTGAAACAACGTCTTTTAGAGGGCGGTGGCAAGAAGCGTATGGAAAAACAGCACCAAGAAGGAAAAATGGGTGCTAGAGAACGACTAGAAGGTCTTTTTGATGCAGATACTTTCCAAGAGTTAAATTTATTTGCAAAACATCGTTGTCATTCTTTTGGCATGGAAGAAAAAGAATTGGCAGGCGATGGTGTAGTCACTGGTATTGGCTGTATAGATGGAAAACAAGTTTTTGCAGCTTCGCAAGATTTTACAGTAGCTGGTGGTTCTGTTGGTGAAGTCCATGCTACAAAAATTTGTGAAGTTATGGAAATGGCATTAAGATGTGGTTCTCCATTTATATTGATCAATGATAGCGGTGGTGCTCGTATCCAAGAAGGTATTGATGCATTAAGTGGTTATGGTCGTATTTTCTATCGAAACGTTCAGATGTCTGGCGTAGTTCCTCAAATTTCTATCATTGCTGGTCCTTGTGCTGGTGGAGCAGCATATTCTCCTGCTTTGACAGATTTTATTATTATGACTCAAAATGCTGGTCGATTATTTATCACAGGACCTCAAGTTATTAAAGAAGTTACTGGCGAAGAAATCAGTGCTGAAGCATTGGGTGGTGCATATGCACAATCTACCTATAGTGGAAACGTTCACTTTGTAGTTAAAGATGATGTAGAAGCATTGGCAGTTTGCAAAAAACTCTTAAGTTTCCTCCCATCCAATAATATGGAAGATGCACCTGATATAGGAAATGGGGAATTAGTATTTGCACCAGATCCAGCATTAAATACATTGATCCCAGACAGTCCCCGCACACCATATGATGTAAAAGACGTTATTCTAAGTGTCATTGACAATCGTGATTTCTTAGAAATTCAAAGAGAATTTGCTCCCAATGCAGTCATTGGATTGGCTCGCATCAATGGCAAAAGCGTAGGAATCGTTGCCAATCAACCAAACTGTAAAGCTGGAGTTTTAGATATTGACAGTTCTGATAAAATTGCTCGCTTTGTTCGCTTTTGTAATGCTTTTAACATTCCTCTTGTTACTTTTGTAGATGTTCCTGGATTTATGCCTGGTGTACAACAAGAATATGGTGGAATCATTCGCCACGGTGCAAAAATGTTATATGCATATTCATCAGCTACTGTTCCTAAAGTCACAGTCATATTACGAAAAGCGTATGGTGGTGCATATCTTGCTATGTGTAGCAAAGACTTGCATTGTGATCGAGTTGCTGCTTGGCCCACAGCAGAAGTAGCAGTCATGGGTGCAGAAGGTGCTGTTGGCATTGTTTATAGAGACGAAATTAAAAAAGCAGGAGATACTAAACAAGCTCGTACAGAATTCATTGAAAAATATGAAAAAGAATTCTCTAATCCTTTTTGTGGTGCTGCTCGCACATTGATTGATGATGTGATTGAACCACAAGATACAAGAAAATATCTCAGTTTAGCCCTCGAATCTTTACGAAACAAGCGTGAAACTTGTCCACAAAAGAAACATGGCTTAATTCCTCTATAAGCTTTTGAATTAGTAAGGATTTTTTATGAATGATTTTTATTCTTTAAGTGAACAACTAATATGGGGCTTAGAAGTTACTGTTATGGGCATGGTTGTTGTCTTCATCGCTTTAGTTTTAGTATCTGGTAGCCTTGGAATTTTCCGAGCAATAGGAAATTCTAAAAAAAAAATGAAGCACCTGCCTAAGCAGAATAAAAATATAGCTCCCACTGCCACACCTATGCAAGATGATGGTATTTCTCTGGAAATCATAGCAGCTATTTCAGCAGCAGTGGCAGTTGTTTTAGATTCAAGATATCAAGTGAAACGAATTCGATATCAAAAAGTAGAACGCAATCATCCTTGGAAATTACAAGGAATTGCTTCTATTATGAATTCTCATTCTTTTCCACGTAAATAAACAAGGCTTACATATCAATAAAGATTGTAAGTATAAAGATTGAATATAAACATTGTGTACGCAAGGACACAAGAATCTATATTGAAACGAAAGGTTTCCAATGAAAAAGCTCCAAGTTACCGTAAATGGTATCAAATATGATGTTGAAGTAGAAATGATCCAAGATTGTGCACAACCAGTAGCATATACTCCAGCACCTGTTGCCATAGCTCCCACTCCTATTGCTCCTTCTCCAGCTCCTGTTGCAAAACCTGTTGCCCCAGCACCTGCTCCTGCAGCAACTCCTACCACTGCGGGGAATGGCATAAAATTAGAAGCTCCTATTGCTGGTCTTGTTGTAGAAATCAAAGCAGCAGTAGGTGATACAGTACAAGCCAATCAACCTGTCATTGTCCTAGAAGCCATGAAAATGAATACAAACATCAATGCTCCCCAAGCAGGAAAAGTCACAAAGATTCATGTAAAAACTGGTGACAATGTTCAATTTGGTCAAATTTTAATGTCATTTGAATAATAAGAGGAGAAGGCATTTTGCCTAAATTTCTATGAATTCTAAGATTATGCTAATATTATTGCTAGCAATTTTCAATTTTGTTTGTTTTGCACAAGAACCTCCTGCACCTATAATATCTGAACAAACAAGTAATGAAATTGCACCAAATGTTACAGAAACTTCTACAGATGCAAATCAAGCAGAGGCATCATGTGCAGAGGCATCATGTTGGGATCGATTTGAAAAATCTTATCCAGGAATCGTAAACTATTTAAAAAATACGAGTTTTGCAAATTTTCAATGGGCAAATCTGATTATGATTTGCATAGGTATTTTCTTTATTTTCCTTGGTATTTATAAAAATTATGAACCTCTTTTGCTCGTTCCCATTGGATTTGGTATGATTATTGGGAATATTCCTTTTTCACTTGGTCAAGAAATTGGTATATATGAAGAAGGAAGTGTTCTGAATTATTTATATTATGGTGTTAGCCATGGGATTTATCCGCCCCTAATTTTTCTGGGGATTGGAGCCATGACAGACTTCTCTTGCCTAATTGCAAATCCCAAATTAATTTTACTCGGTGCAGCAGCACAATTCGGGATTTTTCTTACATTGCTTGGTGCTATTGCATTAGGTTGCTTATTTCCAGCATTAGATTTAGGTACAGGGGAAGCACTTCGAAAAGCAGCAGCCTCCATTGGAATTATTGGTGGAGCAGACGGACCTACAGCTATTTTCTTGACATCTAGATTAGCACCTCAACTCCTAGGTGCCATTGCTGTTTCAGCTTATTCTTACATGGCATTAATCCCTGTGATTCAACCTCCTATTATGCGACTCTTAACCACAAAAAAAGAACGACTTATTAGAATGCCCGTCCCTGAACCTGCTACAAAATTACAAAAAATTGCATTTTCTATTATCACAGTTCTTATCTGTTGTTTTCTAGCTCCTAGTGCATTGCCTCTTCTAGGTATGCTATTATTTGGCAACTTGCTAAAAGAAAGCGGAGTTACTGAACGACTTGCCAATACAGCACGCACCTCTTTTATTGACATTGTTACCATGATTTTAGGTCTCACAGTAGGTGCTAGTACACAAGCTAGCGTATTTTTAACACCTAGATCTGTGATTATTTTCTTCTTAGGTGCAGTTTCTTTTATGGCAGCAACAGCAAGTGGCATTATTTTTGCAAAAATTATGAATTTATTTTGCAAAGAAAAAGTCAATCCATTAATTGGTGCATCTGGTGTTTCTGCAGTGCCCCACTCTGCTCGTATGGCTCACGTTGTTGCCCAACAAGAAGATCCTAATAACTATATATTGCTCCATGCCATGGGACCTAACGTTGCTGGTGTAATTGGTTCTGCTGTGGCAGCAGGCGTATTGCTCTCTAATTTCCAATAATTTTCACCTCTTGTATATATAATTATCTTTTGCCATCTTAGTTTTATTGCATCTTAGTTTTATTGCAATACAACTAAGATGGTCATTTTTTCTTTTTTTGAAAATAAATACAAACAAATAAGAAAAACAAAATGAAAAAGTATGAAATCACGATTGGATTGGAAGTCCATGTCCAATGCAAAACAAAATCAAAAATGTTTTGTGGTTGTAGTACAAAATATGGTTCCATACCTAATACACAAATATGTCCTACTTGTTTAGGATTGCCAGGAACTTTACCTCGATTGAATCAAAAAGCAGTAATTTTTGGAATTCAAACAGCTTTGGCTTTGCATTGTTCGATCCCTGAAAAAATGAGATTTGATAGAAAAAATTATTTTTATCCTGATTTACCTAAAGGTTATCAGATCACACAATGGAAGTATCCTGTAGGATTAAATGGATATCTTGAAATTCCTACAGAAGACGGAATTAAAAAAATTCACATTGAACGTGCTCATTTAGAAGAAGATGCAGGGAAATTGATTCATACAGATATGAATTCTTGTGTAGATTTAAATCGGGCAGGAGTTCCTCTAATTGAAATTGTGTCTAAGCCAGAGATGCATACACCACAAGAAGCGTATGAATATTTACGAGAATTAAAAACAATCTTAGAATATTTAGGCGTATCTGATTGTAATATGCAAGAAGGAAGCTTGCGATGTGATGCGAATATTTCTGTTGCATTGAGAAATAGTAAAACTTTAGGAAATAAAACAGAAATTAAAAATTTAAATTCATTTAATTTTACAAAAAAAGCCTTGGAATATGAAGCTCAACGACAAATAGAATTATTAGAAACAGGGCAACAAGTCAAGCAAGCAACTTATACTTGGCTAGAAAACGAAAATAGAACGCAAGAAATGCGAAGTAAAGAGGAAGGTAATGATTATCGATATTTTTCTGAACCTGATATTCCTTGGATTGCAATTCCTCATGAACTTGTAACGAAAATACAAAAGGAAATGCCTGAACTTCCCCAACAAAGAAGAAAACGGTGGATGACAGAATATCAACTTGCTATGAAAGACATAGATATTTTAATTTCTCGTTTTGAAGAAGCAAATTTTGCAGAATCTTGTCTTCAACTTTTCCCACATGGTAAGGAAGTTGTTAATTGGATGTTAGGTCCTATGCAAAATGTATATAAAGAACTCGATGTCCAAATAGAAACATTTCCTATTACACCAAAACAAGTAGTTGAATTGTTGCAATTTTTACATGATGAAAAAATAAATCGAAAGACTGCCATTGAAATTTTTAGCAAAATGGTACAGACAAAACAATCTGCTAAAAATTTTATCCAAGGCAAAGAAAAAATTACAGATCCACAACAATTACAAGATATTTGTCAAACAATTTTACAAAAGCAACCAAATTTTTGGAATGATTTTAAAAAGAATCCAAAAGCACTCCATTCGATTTTAGGACAAGCCATGAAAAAAACGAATGGACGAGCTGACCCTGAAATTTTACGAAATATTTTGCAAGACATTGTTCATAATTCTACATAAATAAAAATATTTTCATAATTTTTAAGGGAGAATTTTTAGATTGAATCAATATGAAACACTAGAATATGAAGTTTTTTCAAAACGAATTTCTGTGCATGATCGTTATCAGTTTGAAATGAAATTAGATTATTTATTTCATCCTAAAAAAGCTTGTCAACAATATATGGTAGAAGCCTTCTTTTTTTTACCATCCAATATTGGTCTTAATGCTGATAATTATCAAGGATCTGATTTTTATTGCGACATTCATAAATATATTCGGTTTAAAACACCAGTAATGTCTTTTGATCAATTGCTTGATGTATACTCAAAAAAATCACCACTCAAAAAACTAGAAGATACTCTTCATGGTATTTTACAAAAATTTGATAAAAAGTTAGAATCTATTTTTATTTATGAAAGCAAGTTGCTCGCATGTATTTTTCGAAGTACCTTACGATACTATGTAATGTATATTCACGATAAATTAGAAACAATTTTAGGTATACCAAGTTCAGAATTGCAAGAACAAGAATTACTCTTCCTAGTAAAAGAATTAAAGACCAAATGTAATGAAATTATGCAACGATATAGACAATTGGGATTATACCTTCTTTCCGTTGGAATTAGTGATGAAATTCGAAGAACGCATCTCCTAATTGATGAATTTATGAGTCTTTCTTTAGAACATTATATTTATAATGTGCTTGTTTTTATAGAAAAGTATCCTCAAACACCTCAGAGAGATCTATTTTTTGCTGAATTTAGAGATATTATTATACCAGAACAAGAATATAGAAAAAATAAAGGATATAAATCTATTATAGATAAAAAAAATCAAGATCAATATTTATATTTATATCGACAAGGATTACTACATCGGTATTCTTCCAATATTTTTCATTTAAATATTCGTCATAAAGACCCATCAGCAAAATATCATCATATTTTATATGGAATTGCAGCAGGCATTGCCATGGTATTTGCTACAGTATTTGGTTTATTAGCCCAAAAATGGTTTCAAGATTATAGTGTTAGCCTTATATTCATTTCCATTGTTTTATATATTGGCAAGGATCGAATCAGAGAATTATGTAGAGAAATTTTTAAAAAACAAACTATTAATTGGTTTTACGATAGAGAGAGTAAAATTTATGCTCTTACAGAAAAAGTTCAAATTGGAACATGCAAAGAAAAATTTTGGTATCTTAGAAAAAATGAAATTCCAGAAGCGATCTTAGAGTTGCGCAATGCAAATATACATGAAAAATCTTCTCTATCCTTACAAGAATCTGAAGAAACTGTATTTTGCTATAAACGTGCTATGAAATTGTATACTTCTAAAATTAATAAGTTGCACCATTTTGTGGGCGGTTTAAATGATATTATCCGATTTAATGTGCACCGTATTCTTTATAAACTAGATGAACCTAAAAAACTTATCCCTTATGTAGACAAAGATTCTCTTTACACTATTCGTTGTCCGCAAAATCAAGTGTATCATTTGAACGTTGTGTTTCGATTTACTATTCATGATACAGATACAAAAGTCGTAAAACATGAACGCCTTCGAGTTATTTTAAACCAACAAGGGATACAAAGCGTGGGAAAAATTCTGTAATTATCATTGTTTTCATTTTTTAGAAAAAACTTTATGGCAACAATAGCCTATAGAGTTTCTAAAGGAACAATTTATTTTGCTAAAGAATAGTGCATCTGGTGTTTCTGTAATATTCATTCTGTTCTGTTGCTATATTCTTGTCCAAAAATTTCAACAATTACCTTATTATTCCATGCAACAGAACATAACATTGTTCGGTTCTGTGATATAACAAAAGTATTGCTCTCTAATTTTCAATAATTACCACCTATTGTATATATAGTATCTTTTGCCATCTTAGTTTTATTACAATAAAACTAAGATGGCATTATATAACTATGTCCCACTTATGGAGACATAGATATTTTTTTATTTTAAAGAAGTAAATTTTGTTAAATCTTGTCTTTCACTTTTTTCATATAGTAAGAAAGTCGTTCATTGACTGTTAGATTCATGCAAAAAATATATATAAATTTAATGACCAAAACCAAATAGGAATATTACCTAATGCAAGTTATTAAATTGCTACAATTTTTGCATGATAAAAAATCAATCGAAAGACTGTCATTAAAATTTTAGTTTAAATAAATTGCCAAAAGTTTTATCTACAGCAAAGAAAAAATTACAGATCCAAAACTATTACAAGATATTTGTCAAAAAACTTTACAAAAGCAACCAAATTTTTGGCATAATTTTAAAAAAAATCTCAAAGCTATCCATTTGATTTTAGAAACGAATGGACGAGCTGACCCTGAAATTTTACGAAATATTTTTCACAATATTGTTTATAATTTAAATAAGAGTTATTTTCATAATTTTTAAGGGAGAATTTTTAGAGTGACTCAGTATGAAACACTAGAATATGAAGTTTTTTCAAAACGAATTTCTGTGCATGACCGTTATCAGTTTGAAATGAAATTAGATTATTTATTTCATCCTAAAAAAGCTTTTCAACGGTATACGATGGAAGCCTTCTTTTTTTTACCGTCCAATATTGGTCTTAATGCTGATAATTATCAAGGATCTGATTTTTATTGCGACATTCATAAATATATTCGGTTTAAAACACCGGTAATGTCTTTTGAACAATTACTCGATGTAAACTCAACAAAATCACCACTCAAAAAAATAGAAGATACTCTTCATACTATTTTACAAAAACCTGATAAAAAATTAGAATCTGTTTTTATTTATGAAAGCAAGTTGCTTGCATGTATTTTTCGAAGTACCTTACGATATTATGTTATGTATATTCACGATAAATTAGAAACAATTCTAGGTACAAAAAGTTCTGAATTGCAAGAACAAGAATTACTCATGCTAGCAAAAGAATTAAAAACAAGATGCAATGAAATTATGCAACGATATAGACAATTAGGACTATATCTTCTTTCTATTGGCATTAGTGATCAAATTCGAAAAACGCATATCCTGATTGATGAATTTATAAGTCTTTCTTTAGAACATCATATTTATAATGTTCTTGTATTTATAGAAAAGTATCCTCAAACACCTCAGAGAGATTTATTTTTTGCTGAATTTAGAGATATTGTGATACCAGAACAAGAATATAGAAAAAATAAAGGATATATATCTGTTATAGATAAAAGAAATGAAGATCAAAATTTATTTTTATATCGGCAAGGATTATTAAAACGGTATTCTTCTAATATTTTTCATTTAAATATTCGTCATAGAGATCCATCTGTAAAATGGCATCATATTTTATATGGAATTGCAGCTGGCATTTCTATGGTATTTGCTACAGTATTTGGATTGTTAGCACAACAATGGTTTCAAAATTATAGTGCTAGTCTTTTATTTTCAACAGTTGTTTTATATATTGGAAAAGATAGAATCAAAGACTTATTTAGAGAAATTTTTAAAAAGCAATCTACTCATTGGTCTTACGATAGAGAGAGTAAAATTTATTCCCCTACAGATAAAGTTAAAATTGGAAACTGTAAAGAAAAATTTTGGTATCTTAGAAAAAATGAAATTCCAGAAGCTGTCTTAGAATTGCGCAATGCAAATATACATGAAAAATCGTATCTATCCTTGCAAGAATTTGAAGAATGTGTATTTTGCTATAAACGTGCTATGAAATTGTATACTGCTAAAATTAATAAGTTACACCACTTTGTAGGAGGTTTAAATGATATCATTCGATTTAATGTTCATCGTATGCTTTATAAACTAGATGAACCTAAAAAAATCGTCCCCTATGTGAAAAAAGATTCTCTTCACACTATTCGTTGTCCGCAAAATAAAGTGTATCACTTGAACGTTGTGTTTCGATTTACTATCCATGATGCAGAATCACAAATCGTCAAACATGAGCGCCTCCGAGTCATTTTAAACCAACAAGGAATACAAAGCGTAGAAAAAATTCTGTAATTATAATAGTTTCTGTTTCTTTAGAAAAAAAATTGATGGATATACATCCATCAATTTTTTTGTGAGAAAATAAAAACATCTACTATTAGAAAATAACACCAAACATATTTAAATTCTCTAGCACTTCTTCAGATTCTAGTAATTGTTTAGCTTTTTCTTCTTGGTTTGTATTTTTATAGTAGCAAGCTAAAATATAAGCGAGTTTATAATAATGTTTACCTTTCCCACTTGTTTCTATACTAGCAAAACTTTCCAATAGAAGTTCTTCTTGATTTGTACGTGCATAATAGAAACCTAAGTCTAATTCTTTAGGTTTCCGAATTTTTACGAAATTCCAGTAAATACCAAATCCTTTTTCTAAAAAAATCGATGTATTTTGGGGAATTGAATTTCGCATGGCCCAAGGAACAGTGGTTAGATTTTCTTCTAAGTGTTGAGCAATGTAAAGATTATATAATTTTTCCCAATCTTCTTCTTTAAGTGCACTAGTATCTACATCAATATCTTGAAAAGGCTCTGGATTTTTAGGCATAGCTCCTTGGGAAAGATCTTGTGTTTTCTGTACTTGTTGGGGAGCTTGCTGCACTTGTTCAGTAGCTTGTTGCACTTGTTCAGTAGCTTGCTGCACTTGCTCGGTAGTTTGTTGTACTTGTTGGGAAGCTTGTTGCACTTGCTCCGAGGATTTTTCTACTTGTTCTGTAGTTTTTTCTACAGCTGATACAGATTTAGCACTGACTTTTTGTTTTTCTTTTTCTATAGCTGGATCGGTAGAGGAACATGCAATAGTAAAAATAATAATAAATAAAAGAACCATGTATTTCATATTTTTATACTCCTGATATACTCCTGATACAATATTATCTAGTTTAATTTTAATATTTAGTATTATCTATATTTTTATTATATTAATCAAACTATTTTTTTATTTTTATATATTTTTTTTACTTTTATAACTAATTTCTATAATGTCGTCTTGTTTCTTTTTTCAGAATTGGTTTTTGTGTTAAATCTGTGAAAAAATTATTTTTATTTTCAATAATATTTGTTTTAGCAAGGTTAATTTTTGCCTCCAAAATAAGTTCTTTCCCTTTGAAAAGTCGAGCTTCACGGGGTAGAACAAGTTGTGAAAATTTATGGTGTTGAACGAAAATCACATTATATGGTGTTGTATCATTCGCAATGGTAAATCGTGCTCCAGCAAGTAAATATGTATCTCCTGCAATGAGAAGCCATACTTTTTCACCTTTTTCATCTGTTTGAGAAATTACATGAATATTTTTTTTGGCTTGGTATTGTTCGTATTTTACTGTAGAACCTTTTTCTAATAAATTCGTAAGAATGAGAAGTTTCATAAAGCGAAGGCTTTCTTGCATTTGTTCAATGTCTTCTTTGTCTTGGCTTTTTTCTTGTTCATTATTTGCATAGCGGTGCATGGATTCACCATCCCAACTAATGGAAACGCTTTCTCCTGCATTGGGGGCAATGTCCATTCTTAGTAGATTAGGAACTCGATAATATTCGTACAATGTATTTTCAAAAACACCATCTTTTGTATATGCTTTTAATAAAAGTTTTGCATAAATGTCGCGAATACTTTTAAAATGTTCCTCGCTTCCATGAGCTGCAATCGTTTTTTTAATAATACTTTCTGGATTGGGCGTTTCTGCTTGTGCTTGTACTAAGTTATTCATACAAACGAATATTAAAAGAAATATGTAAAATATTTTTTTCATATTATTTCCTTTTATTGTATGGTAATTTCAATTTTTGGGCTAAGAAGTTTTCCTGTCCATGCTGTTTTTTGAAATTGCTTACCAGTATAGGATTTTGGAACGTTATATTCAATATAAATAACGTATTTTCCTATTTGAAATTCATAGTATTTATCTAAAGAAAATGGAAAAAAAACATAGGAATGGAGTTGAATATAATGTCCAATTTCTGGTGTACTTTCTTGTATAGGTTTTGTAGAAAAAAGTTCTCCGTCTTGATTAATAATATGTGCTGTAATAAATTGTTCTGGTTGATTGTGGTATAATTCTATTTGTTGTTCTGAATCTTTTTGAAGTAAAATATGAAATAAAACAGGTTTTCCTTTAGGTATGGTTTCTAATTGTGTTCTTGCAATGAGGCGTACCCCTTGTTGTGTTTTTCCTGCTTGTTCTATAAATTGGTTTTCTACACTTGTAAGTATCTGAAGAGTTTGTACAATATCATTTCTTTCTAAATAAGCACCTTCGTACAGATTGATCAGTGTTGTATCTTTTAAAAAAAATACATATAATAAATTTTGAAATAAATAAAGTTGAGATGGTTTTGCTTTTTCTTTGATTGTAAATTGTATAGTAAATTTTTCTGGAAGATTGCCTTGAAAAATTTTTATAGTTTGGCAAGTGGCATGTACTATAATATTTTCTTCTTGCTGTGTTTCTTGAATTTGCTCAACTCGAGCAAGCACAACTTGATCTGATCTAGCCATTCTATGTTGCATCACTGCTTTTTTTACACGAGGAAGAAGAAAAAAATCACTTTTCATAATACTTTTAGGCGATACTAGGGTGCAATTAGAATAATCTTCTGTTTTTAAAAATAAAATATATTCTCTATCCATTTCTAGCTTAACATGGGAAGGTATACTAATTGTCTGAATCCTTTGTGGTCCTTGAAGAACTTCTTGAATTTTGATATTTTCTTGATGTTTTTTACCCAATATAATCAAGTTAGAATCTTGGATATATTTTTCGAGTTGTGGTTGCGTAAGTTCCCAATATTCTTCTGTTTTTTGTGCAACGAGAGCACAACTCATAAGAAGAAAAATTAAAAGAAAAATGTTCCTTTTCATTGTCCATTACTCCTAAATATATTGTTTGCTTTTAAATGTTTTACTATCTTTATTATGATATATTTCTCTAAAAATGTTATACATTATTTATAAAGCTAATATTTCTGGTGAAAGATCATCTGTTTTAATGATGTTTCCATCTAGCAAAGCAAGAATTCGTTTTACTTCATTTTGCATTTCACGAATATTTCCTGGCCAACTATATTGTAATAACTTTTCTTTTGTTTCTTCACTGATGTTGGGAATGGAAATTTGCATTTTAGTGGCGTTCTGTTCTAAGAAATGTTGAAATAAAAGGAGAATGTCACTACCTCGATCTCTTAAGGGAGGCAGTACAAGATTGATCACATTTAAACGATAAAAAAGATCTTCTCGAAAAGTTCCATCAGAAATACCTTGGACTAAATCTTTGTTTGTAGCTGTAATGAGACGAACATTCACATATTTAGATTTTTTAGCACCAATGGCACGAATTTCTCCATTTTGTAATGCACGTAGAAGTTTTTTTTGCATGCTAAGGCTCATGTCACCGACTTCATCTAAAAATAAAGATCCTGTATGAGCAATTTCAAAAAGTCCTTTTTTATCTTGATATGCACCTGTAAAAGATCCTTTTGTATGTCCAAAAAGTTCACTTTCTAATAAACTTTCTGGAATAGCAGCACAATTTTCTGTGATAAAAGGTTTGTCCACTCGTGAACTATATGCATGAATAGCTCTTGCTATGAGTTCTTTGCCTGTGCCACTTTCTCCTTGAATGAGAATGGGAACTTCTGTGGCAACAATTTTATCTAAAATCTCTAAAACTTCAATAAGTGCGGGACTATTCCCAATAATTTCTGGATAAGGATATTTTAAATCTTTTCGTTGTTTTTGTAAAACTTTGGTAGGATGAGGCAAGGTAGGTATATCTGCTAAGGTAGGTGTGTTTGGCACAGAGTATGCATTTCTATATTTCAGAAGATTTTCTAAAATTTGGAAGATTTTTTGTTGCTTTTTAGAAAACACCTTGTTTCTTGTGAGTCTAATATAATGTTTTTGGTCTAATGTCAAAATATATATTTTTTTCATTATAATTATATTTTCATTGGGCCAAGCTAAGATTCTATTTTTCTCTTCAAACAACTCCATGGTTTCTGCCATAGATAATTCTTCGATGCAATCTAAAATAAACTTCCCCCATGAACAAATATCTTGCGTTGCATTCATATTTTGCATGAGACTTACTAAAATATCAAGTATGTCTCTTGTCTTTGTACTTGTAATTTTTTCTACTCCTATGAACAGAAAGTCTATGCTAGGCATAGACTTTCTTCAATACCATGATGTTTGAAAGCAAAATGTTAGGAAAGAGGTTTTACTATCATACCTGATTTTAATTTTGGCTCAAACCATGTAGATTTGGGAGGCATAATTTTCCCTGCGTCAGAAATTGCCATTAGTTCAGCAATAGAAACAGGATAAAGTGCAAATGCTACTCCTTGACCATGATCAAGCACTGCTTTTTCAAGGGCAGGAGTACCATGGATCCCACCTACAAAACTAATTCGTTCATCTGTTCTAGGATCTTCAATACCTAAAAGTGGAGAAAGAATGTTATTTTGCAAAATCGAAACGTCTAGTTGATTCACAACGTCTTGATTCTGTAACAATTCATCTTTCACTTTAAGAATATACCATTGTTTGTCTAAGAACATCGTGATTTCATGGAGTTGTTTTGGTTTGGATTCTGTAGTAGCTTCCACAACAAATTTTTCTTTAACTTTTGCAAGAAACTCTTCGGAAGTCATTCCATTTAAACAATGTACAAAACGGTTATAAGCCATAATTTGCATTTGATTGTCTGGGAAAATAACAGTTAAGAAAAAATTATAAGGTTCTTTACCAGTATGGAGTGGATTGTCTTTTTTTCTGATTTCACAAACTCTTGTTGCAGCAGCAGAACGATGATGTCCATCAGCAATATATAAACAATCTACCTTTGCAAATTCATTTTGAATTTTTTCAATGGTTTCTTTGTCTTGAACAACCCAAAATGTATGGCGTACTTCATCTTCTTTGCTTGTAAAATCATAGCAAGGAATGCCTTTACATATTTCGCTTATGATAGCATCAATGCTATCTTTTTGTTTGTATGTTAAAAAAACAGGACCAGTATTGGCATGTAGTTTACATACATGGTTTGTTCTATCATCTTCTTTATCTTTTCTTGTAAATTCATGCTTTTTGATGATATTGTTTTGGTATTCAGCTACACTAGCACCAGCAACAAGTCCAATTTGATGATGTTTACCCATAGTTTGAGCATATACATAAAAACAAGGCGCATCATCTTGGATCATCCAACCTTTTTCTACATATTCTCGTAAATTATCTGCAGCTTTTTGATAGACGCTTGCATCATATCCACTAACAGCAGGATCAACATCAACTTCCGATTTTTCAATCCTTAGAAAAGTATAAGGATTTTGTTTTGCTATTTCAGTAGCTTCTGCACGTTCAATCACATCATAAGGAACAGCAGCAATTTTCGCAGCTAATTCTTGCTTAGGACGAACACCAGGAAAAGGAACAATATTAGCCATAATCAAAACACCTAAAAAAAATTAAATGTCTGTATCATCTGTTTGTGTTTGGGGAGTAGGATTTGCTTTTTCTGCGTGGTAAGCTTCCAAAACTTTATTTTGAATCAGATCACGACATTCCGAATGGATTGGATGAGCAATATCTGCATGGATTTTCGTACTTTTGTCTTTGTCGCTTTGAATTCCTTTGCCACATTCATTGCAATATTTTGCACGAATATGATTTTTGAAGCCACAATAGGGACAACGAACCATGATTTTGCGACTTGGCATGGCAACAAAAAGACCATTTACACCTTGGATAATTTTCAAGTCGCGAATCACAAAACTGTTGTCAATTGTGATGCTACAAAAAGCCAAAAGTCGTTCTTTATCCATCGGTGCATCTAATAATTTAACTTTTACTTCTGTAATTTCCACGTTACTACCCTCATTGCTAAGAGAATATTCAAGAAAAATAATAAACACAATGTCGAGTCTAAATTGACAATACATGAAGAAAAATAGTTTCTTTTTTCATATATATTGTGAATTCCATTATATGTAATAAATTAAGAAAAGTCAATGAAAATATTCATGTAGTCACTAGGACAATTTGATGTATATTTTTTTTAATAAATCTCATACGTTATTGTTTAAAATTTTTTTAATTTTTAAATAAATTTAATTAATATATTTCATACGTTATAGACTAAGTTAATAAACCTCATGCGTTATGGACTAAATATTTTCGAAGAAATTTTTGAGCTTCTTTATGTTCGGGGTTATCGCTTAAACAACGTTCTATATCAAGACGTGCTGAAGGAATATCCTTCATGTGCCAAAAGCATTGGGCACGTTGAAAATATAGGTCGGTTTCTGTAGAATTTAATCCAATCATTTCTGTAAGTAATCTTGTAGCATCAGCATATGATTTTTCTTCGATTCGTTTTTTGACCAATTCATGACGATCATGGCGAAGAAACTCTTCTGTAGATTGTACTTCTGGCATGAAAAATTTTTCGCCTAAATATAATTTACGAACTTCCTCATCTTCTACTAATTCTTTTGTATTTCCATGACGAAGTATTTTTCCTTTATTAATAATATATGTTCTATCTGTAATAGAAAGAGTTTCACGAGGTTTATGGTCTGTAATTAAAATGCCAATATTTTTTTCTTTTAATTGCAAAATTAATTCTTGCAAATTTTCAACTACTTTCGGATCAATGGCTGCAAATGGTTCATCTAGCATAAGAAAAGTAGGATCGTTGACAAGTGCTCTTGCCACTTCTAATCTACGACGTTCTCCTCCAGATAGGCTTCCTGCTTTTGATTTAGATAAATGTTCTAGACCCATTTCTGCTAATAAATGTTGGCATTTTTCACGTTGCTGTTTTCGAGTTAAAGGCATATGTTCTAAAATGATTTGCAAATTTTCTTGTGCGGTAAGACGTGCGAATATAGTAGGTTCTTGTGGTAAATATCCAATGCCTAATCTTGCTCGTTTATACATGGCCATCTTACTAATATTCTTATTATTATAAAATATATCGCCATAATCCGCAGTAATCAATCCTACTACCATCCGAAACGTTGTTGTTTTCCCTGCACCATTGGGTCCTAAAATTCCAACTATTTCTCCTTGATGAATCGATAAATTCACATGATCTACCACAACCCGTTTATTATAAATTTTAACTAAATTTTTTGTTTCTAGATACGCAGTCATTTTTTTCTCTTTTGCATTTTTTGATGAAACTTTTTTACTTACTTTAATATTGCCATTTTTTATATCAAAGTTTTTTAGCATCTTCTTGCAATTCTCGTAAAATTTCCATGGCTTCCATAGGAGTTACATTATTCAAGTCAAGATTTTTAAGCGTGTCAATAATATCTTCGCCTACCATAGTGAATAAATTAAAAGAAATATCTTCCATGCCTATAGGATTTTTACAACAGGACTTAGTGTAGGATTGAAAATCTTTACCATTTTTTTTGAGATTATGTAAAATTTCACGACCTCGTTTCAATACTTCTCTAGGGATTCCTGCAAGTCGAGCCACATGTATTCCATAACTTTTATCAGCAGCTCCTCGAACAATTTTATATAAAAAAGTAATATTTTCACCCCATTCTTTAATAGATACATTATAATTATGTATATTGGGATAAATTTCTTCTAATGCTGCCATTTCATGATAATGAGTTGCAAAAAGTGTGCGTGCAGTAATATTTTTTTGAATATGTTCCATAATCGCCCAAGCTAGAGAAATACCGTCAAATGTGCTTGTTCCTCGTCCGACTTCATCTAATGCAATAAAACTTCGATCTGTGGCATTGTTTAAAATATTGGCTGTTTCAATCATTTCCACCATAAAAGTACTACGACCGCGTGTGAGTTCATCAGATGCACCAATTCTTGTAAAAATGCGATCCACAATTCCTATATGAGCTTGTTTTGCAGGTATATACGAACCGATTTGTGCCATTAAAATAAGGAGTGCACATTGTCGAATATAGGTAGATTTTCCTGCCATATTAGGCCCAGTAATAATGATCATATTTCTCCCTGGTGCAATAGAAATATCATTTGCAATAAAATTGCCTTTTAAGGTTACATCTAAAACAGGATGACGCCCCTCTTGTATTTCAATTTTAAAACTTTGATCAATTTCAGGGCAAATGTAATTATATAGCTTGGCTACATAGGTAAGACTTAAAAATACATCAATTTCTGCAATAGCTGAAGCAATGTCTCGAATGGGTTGCAATTGATTGGCAATCTTTTCTCGAATTGCAAGAAAAAGTTCATATTCTAAAGCTTTTGCTTTTTCTGTAGAACTTAAAATTTTTTCTTCATGTTCTTTAAGTTCTGGTGTGATATATCGTTCTGCATTTTTTAATGTTTGTTTTCGTATATAATGATTTGGAATTTTATGAGATTGTGCATTCGTAACTTCAATGTAATAGCCAAAAATTCGATTATAACCAACTTTTAAAGTAGGAATATTTGTCTGTTGAATTTCTGTAAATTCATACTGACGAAGCCATTCTTCATCATTTATTTGCAAATTTCGAAGTTCATCTAATTCAGGATGAAACCCATCTCTAATAATATCTCCATCTTTGAGGGCAATTTTAGGATCTGGATGGATTGCTTTTTCTAATAAATTTGTAAGTTCATCTAAAGAGATCAATTGTTGATAGCAACGTTTCCATTCTGTAGCACAGAAATTTTCTAAAATTTGAGCAATATTCGGTGTAATTTGTAAAGAATTTTTCAAAGATAATAAATCTCGTGCATTGGCTCTTTGGTATGCAATTTTTGCAGCAATTCTTTCAATATCTTGAATTAAGGATAGATTCTTTTGTAAATTTTGTAATTCTTCGGGATATTTTAAAAGTTCTGAAATGGCTTGTTGTCTCAGTTGGATTTGTAGAACATCAATTAAGGGAGTAGCTATCCATTCTTGCAATAGACGACTTCCCATAGAAGTTTGTGTATAGTCTAAGATAGAAAGGAGTGTACCTTGTTTTTTGCCGTCTCGCATTGTTTTATGAATTTCTAAACAATGGCGCGTGGCTTTATCTAAAAACATATGTTTATGAGTATCATAGGCTCGCAAAGTTGCAATGTCTTTCAAAGTTGTCTTTTGCGTTTCTTCAATGTATTTGAGCCAAGCACCTGCAGCTCCCAGTGCTTGGCTCATTTTTTCACAACCATATGATTCCAACGTTTGTATTTGAAATTGTTGTAATATATTGCGTCTTCCTGTATCTTCTTGAAAAAACCATTCTGGACGACAAGTTAATGGAATATTTGCCATCTGAATCGTTTCTTCTAAAGTTTGAGTACCTTCTGGAAAATTAATTTTTATATCTCGCTCTGTTTCTGAAATAATACATTCTGCAGGAGCAATGCGTGCAATTTCATCGGGTATTAAACTAGGTTGCGTTTCTTGAACAAATAACTGTCCTGTAGAAATATCACCCCATGCCAATCCTGCTATATCTTTACATATATGGATAGACAATAAATAATTGCTATATTTATCAGAAAGTACATCTGTTTCTGTAATCGTTCCTGGCGTGATAATTCGAACAACATCTCTATCCACCAATCCCTGTGCCATAGATGCATCTTGCAATTGTTCACAAATAGCAACTTTATATTCTTTAGCAAGAAGTTTTGGCAAATAATTATCAATAGCTTTGACAGGAATACCAGCCATGGGAATCGGATTTTCACCTTTATTTCGTGATGTTAAAGCAATACCCAGTACTTGTGAAGCAATATAAGCATCATCATAAAACATTTCATAAAAATCACCCATGCGATAAAATAGAATCATGTCTTTATATTGTTCTTTTACTGTATGATATTGTTTCATCATAGGAGTGTCATTAGTATCACTCATAGTAAATTCCTGTATACTTCAATGGATCTTAAGAACTCAAAGGAAATGTTTCCTTTACTTTCCATACAAACATTTCCTTTGTCCTTTATGTAAATGTAGCTTTATTTTTTATTTGTTTGTCCTTTATGAAAGCATTATTGTGGATTTTTTGATTCCAGTAAAGGCTTGCAGTTGAGCTTGTGCGTTCATTTCATCACGGTTGACTATTAATAAACATTGATCTAAAACTTGCGTAAAGGATTCATATCCATGGCAAACTTTTTTAAGTTGACGACAGAGTTGAATTGCTTGACGAAAATTTCTAACTATGTCTCCAGTTGGAATATTCGTATGTTTTTGCAATGCATTAAAATTGCAACCTTGTGCCCAAGCTTGAGCAACGAGCGTTAAATTAAAATTAGGTCGAGGAATTCCAACTTGTAAATTTAACATACGTTCCAATGCATAGATATGTTGCATGGTATCATCTAGTTGAACTGCTAATAAATATAACGGACGCGGTAGATAAGGAGGACGGTCTGATTTTTTCCCTTCATACACAAGGGCAACTAAAATAATAAAAACTTCTATTAATGTTTTATTCTCAAAGAATCCGTTATAAAAAAGTTCCGTAAGTTGTAGCTCGTATCCGTTAATTTGTATTGCAAATCGCCCTTTGGATGTAATTTTTTGATTTTGTATATAGCCTAAAGTGGTGAGAAGAGTGAGTTTTTTTTTAATGAGTGTTTTTTGTTCATTTAAAAGTTTTCGTTTTTTCTGACGACCATTTTTTTCTCGCACAAGTTGAGAAACATGGTAATATCCAAAACTTTTATTGCATGTAGTTAAGACGCCTTCACCAAGCCGATCATATAAGCTTAAAATGGTACTATAACCAAGATTAAATTTACTAGAAATAGGTTCTAATGGTTCAGAAGTAAGTTTATTGATTTCTGGTACACTAATATGATCCCCGCCTAAGTTGGAATAAACATAGCCTATAGGATCAATGCCTCTACGTCCAGCTCGTCCTGACATTTGCTGAAATTCTATGCCTTTCAGTCGTCGAAGTTCTACACCATCATATTTTTGCAATGTATGAAATACAACGCTTCGTGCAGGCATATTAACGCCTAAAGCAAATGTTTCTGTAGCAAAAAGGAGTTTAATAAAACCATCTGCAAAAAGTTGTTCCACAATTTCTTTAAATGCTGGTAACATGCCTGCATGATGGTATGCAATCCCTTGTCGTAAAAGTTTTCCAAGGTGTTGTTCTCCCATTAAGGCTGGTAAGTTATAAGCTTTTTTCATTTCTTCTAAGCGTTTTACAACTTGTGCTTGTTCTTTTTTTTGTAAAAATTGTAATTTTTGACATTGATAGGCATGGACTTCGCATTCTTTTCTAGAAAAGACAAAATATAAACAAGGGAATTGTTTTTCATGGAATAAATGTTGCAGTATCATTTCCATTCCCTGTCTTTGAGCTTGTAGATTTTCTGGTTTTCGTATTTCTTCCAGTACTCTAGCTTTTTTAGGTAAATGTCTCTTAGCAGATTTATAGTCTAGAATTCCATATTTTTCTAAATAACACATTTCTTTTAATGGAACTGGTCGTTTTGTTTCTAATATGACTTCTACAGGTTCTTTTCTGACTTGGCTAATCCAATTGGCAAGATCCTGAACATTGGGAACAGTAGCTGATAAACAGAGAATCCGAATTTGATGGGGTGCAAAGATAATGCTTTCTTCCCAAACAGAACCTCTATCTTCATCATCTAGGTAATGGACTTCATCTAATATAAGATAAAAGACGTTTTGAAATCTGTTGGGATTTTCAAAGATGGCATTTCGAAAAATTTCTGTTGTCATAATCAATATAGGTGCTTCGGGACGAAAGGATATGTCACCTGTCATAATTCCTACGTTTTCTTCACCATATTTATAACTGAAATCTCGAAATTTTTGATTGGAAAGAGCTTTAATAGGAGCAGTATAGATAATTTCTTTTTTGCACTCTAGTGCTTTATCAATGGCATATTCTGCCACAAGTGTTTTCCCAGAACCAGTAGGAGCTGAAATAATCATGGAGTGATTTTTGTCAATGCATTGGAATCCTTGTTCTTGGAATGCGTCTAATTCTAAACCTCGATAATTCATAATGTTTTGTTTTTTTACCTTTTCTTTGCATTGTTGCTATATTATATGTTATTTTAGGAAACTTATTATTTTGTGTATTATTTTGTTTGTGATGTATTAGAGTAAAAATATATCTCATGGTACTTTTGATTTTATTATTTTTTAAGAATACGACGCTCCATTTCTTTTCTCGCGATTTCTGCGATTCCTTTGATTTTATGCGACTGTTGCTTTTTACTCCATTCAGTTTCTTGTTTTTGAAAAATAAGTTTAATAAGTTGGAGACAAACTGGTTGCATAGTGTTATTTGTTTCTCGCAATTTATTTTTATGTTGATACAAATAGACAATGGCTTCATCAGGCGAAACGTTTAGAAATGCACGTGCTGCTTGTGTATGTTCAAAATAATGAGGTGATAATAGTAAAGAAAGCCATTCATCCCATTCTGTATTTTCTATTCTTATGATTGGCATAACTTGAACTTGTTGTATAGTTCTTTCATGTGTAGAACAAGAAAAAACTATACAACTTGAGAATAAACAAAAAATAATAGTTTTTATTTTCATAAGGGAAGCTCAAAAGAATTGGTAGGCATTTGAACAATAATAGGACCAAATTTACAATAGGGGCAATTCCCCTGTTTTCCTATCATAGAACGGTATACGTGTAATTTTTTATGGCATTCTGGACAATCAAAAGAAAATTTTTGCTCTTTTGATTGAAGAATTTTTTGAATGATCTGCTGTGCTTTCTTTGTTTGATTTTGAGCAAAGTAAATCTTATTTTTGTATTCTTTTTTAGATTTTTCAGAAAGATCGTTAGGTATTGTATATTTTGGTGTAGCATTGAGTTCGTCAGCATATGTGTGTAGTATATTTTCAAGCACAATTTCTACATCTTCAATGGTAATTCGAATCAATGGATCATTAATCATCATAGCAGAAATTAAACTACCTAAATTATCAATGAGGTCAGATTTTGGTAAATGATCTTGTATTTTTGGTTTATTATGATACAAAACTTGAGATATAAGTTCTGTTAAATTTTCACCTTCCACAGGACGCTTGCCTGTAAACATAGTGTACATAACTGCACCAAGTTGATATACATCACACTGCGGTGTTAAAATAGCTTCTGCATCAAATTGTTCTGGCGTTGCATAAAATAATGAGCCTGCAAATTGTCCCTTTAAAGCATTTTCTTGAGCACTGATCAGTCTATATCTATCTTGTAAAGAGTCAGCTCGTTTTTGCTCTTGTTCTCTCAATAAAGGAAGTTGTTTTTCTAAATTATCAATGTCGTTTTTCAGTAAATCAATGATTTCTTGAGAAACTTTATTTTGTAAATCAGAATATTTTTTCTTCAATTTTTCTAGTTTTGTTTCTGCTTGTTCTTTTTGTCGACTGATTTTCAAAAATTCCATATCTAATAAACGTAAAAGTCGTCGTCTCTCATCATTGAGTGTGGAAGTTATTTCTTGGGTAGAAATAGCAATTCCAAAGTCAGATAAACGAGGATAACCGTCCGCTGTTAGTAAAATATTTTGAGGCTTAATATCTCGATGGATAATCCCATGTTCCTTCAGTCTAAGCAATGCTTGTGCCATACCATAAAATATAGTAAATGCAATGGGAATGGGAAGTCGATTTTCAGGCATTTTTTGATAAAGTTGGTCTGCAGTTCCTTGGCTAGCATATTCCAACATGATATAATACCCTAAATAGTCTTCATTAGATGTAGTATCCATCAAGCGTCCTTGTTGGAGCAACCCAATAATATAATCTGTGGGCTCTTGGTTGACACTTTCTAAACATTTTCCTTCCTGAATTAATGATTCTTCATGTGCTTTGAATGCAACTTTAACAACAAGATTTGTTTGGGCAGGTACTTCTGCATATACGATTTCGCTGTTATCTTGCCCACGCCTAGTTTGTAAAACATCTGCAAAATGTTTACGTGCCCATTTATTCTCTGGTCGCAAAGATAGAATAGTAGCATCAGAACGCGTTGTTAGCTTTAACACAACACCCATGCCACCTTTCCCTAATTCGTTAATTTCATAATCGCCTATAAAAAAATCTTTAACAGCAGAAATACTATCTTGCTTTTTCTCATAATCTAACAACCATTCTAAATTGAGACGGAATGTTTTAATTTGAGTATCATCAGAACTTGGTAAAAGTTCAAAATGAACATCTTTTTGTAATCTATTTTCACGAACAAACTTAAGCCAAGCTTGTGTTTGGTACGAATTTTGAAAATCAACCTCTAAATTTAAATGAGTTTGTATTTCAGATAAAGCATTACTCCATTCTTCATCTATATTTTCATCTAGCATAACCGCCCTAGGCGTTGATTCAGAATCTTCTTGCTTTTCTGGTATAGAAACAACTTCGGAAGTTTCAGATAATTCTATGGAAGGGGTAGCATCAGTAAGTTCTTCTTTAACGTTGGACTCTACAGGAAAGTCATCTTCTATAATAGGAAGATATGTTTCATCATCTTCTTGTTGGATTTTTGTTTCTTCATCACCTTGTTGAGTTTTTATTTCTTCGTCATATTGATCTGTTTTTGTTTCTTCGTCATCTTCTTGTGTTTTAATCTTATCCTCAATGGAATCTTTTTCTTCTTTCTTTTTTAAGTCAGCGTGTTTCCTTACAGTGGAATCTACAATTTTTTTGATTTCATCCACTACAGTAGCTTCTTCATCGGAAACAGATTCTTCCTTCTTAAAAGTATGTACTTCATCTTCATCCATCAAAACTACTGCGTCCATTACTTGCGAAATTTCCATCACAGTATTGATAAAATCATATTGACTATCCGAAGATTCCATAGGCTCTTTATTCTTTTTCAATTTTTCTTTATAAGAATAATTTTCCTTAAGCTTTTTTAATCCATCTTGAATCTTTACTTCATATTGATGCAAATACTTCAAAATAATAGCTTGTTCAAAATCAACTTCTATTTCAATAATTTTTGGATCTTCTAGGTCCTTAAATAGCCAACATTCTCGATGAAACGTTTTTTGAAAAGATTCTAATATTTTTTGTTGGTACGTAGCTGGAAAATAAAAACTTCGTTTAAAATTCTGATCTTTAATAAAATCTTCCTCTTGAAATAGCGTGATTTCTTTGAGTCGTTCTTCCATTTCCTTTTCAGAAATATGTTCTAAGCTTTCAGAAATATCCTCTTCAATGCTCGGTAAATCAGATAACAAAAATTCTTTAGCCATGGGAGGTGTAGGTGATGCAACATTGCTCTGTTTCTTAGTAATCTCAGACGCCATATTGGGCATCATGATAGTACGGGAAATCGGAATATTTTCTTTATTAATTTTAACAATTTGTGGTGCACTCGATGTACTCTTCTCTTGTCCAGCAACTTCAAAAAAATTCGTAGAGGAAGGGAATTGATCTAATGCATCTCTCATTAATGCTTTTAACACTGCAACCACATCATCAGGAGTTTGGTATCGTACTGTAGGATCTTTATGCAACATTTTAGCAAGAACACCAGATAAAGATTTTGGTAAATCCCTACGAAAAGCACGAATATCTGCATAATTATCTTCTATATGCATTCTCATCACTTCACGCCCTGATGATGAATCAAAAGGAACTTTCCCTGCTAAACACTGATAATATATTACACCTAAAGAATATATATCCGACCTTATATCAGATTTTTTCCCTTCACATTGTTCTGGTGATAAATAGAATGAAACAGTAGGTGGGAGCGATACATCTACAAGGTAAGCATGTTCTTTCTCAGTTACAATAATATTCGTTGGCTTTAAATTTTTATGTACATGACCAATTTGTTCTAAATCAGCCAATGCCATAGCAATTTCAATAATCATATTGGTTGCAGAAAAAAAATTCATCATGCCTTGAGGTGCAAATGGAGATCCTTTTATGTATTCTCGTAAAATATATATAGATGAACTTTGACCGATTTCATAAATGCCAGCAAATCTTAATTCTTTTTGTGTACCTAATTTAGATAAAAAAGAAACAAACTTTTTTACAAAATTAGGTGTGTGAGCAATTTTCCCATCTAGCATTTTTAAAGTACATATACCATATTTTGGATGTTGAACAAGATATGTAGTGCCTAATGCACTCGTGCCTAATTTTTCTTGTAGTTTTGCTGGAAAATTTGATAATTGAATTATTTCCTGAGCCAATGGATTCCCCTTAATTGCGTATGTAATACTATTATACCCAATTGATTTCATTAGGGTTTTCGAGAATAATAATTTACAAATTATTCTTAATTTAACCTTTATTATATGTTAATCGTCCTTTTAAATCAATGAAAATATTCAGATGAAAAATTTAAAATAAGAAAGAAAATAATTTTTATTTTTCATAACCAATATCATTATTTTTTGTTACAATGCATACAGAGTCTAGTCTTTCTTTTTATACATCATAAAGACTCTTGGTTATTTTCAATAAGGATTTGATCATGAATCGTTATATTTTACTTATTCTTTGTATACTTTGTACATTTTTATGGGCAAATCAAAAAACACAAGATTTAAACCTAGCACAAGGGATGCGCTACCCTTGCTTTTCCCATGATGACACAGCCATTGCCTTTTCACTATATGGAGACATTTGGATTGCCTCCATCCAAGGAGGGAAAGCCATCCGTTTAACATTGAGTGACAAAGATGATGTCAAACCTCGTTGGTCTCCTGATGGGAAAACAATTGCTTTTTCTTCCAATCGAAGTGGCAATTTCGACATTTGGACGATCCCAGCACACGGTGGCAAACCCAGACAATTAACATTTCATAGTGAATGGGACTCCATCTCTGATTGGACTTCCGATGGAAAATGGATCTTATTTCATTCCACTCGATCTGGCTCTATGGAATTATGGAAAATTGCATCTACTGGTGGTACTCCTATCCAACTTACCTATGATAATGGTCGCGATGCAGCGATAAGTCCTGACCTACAAACCATAGTCTATACTCGAGGTGAAGCTCAATATTGGAAAAAACAACACCAAGGCTCAGACAATTGGGATATCTTTTCTACATCTTTTAATGAATACACCTTGCCTACACAATTAACAAAAACTTCAGACAATGAAAAGGATCCATTTTTTGATGCCTCGGGAAACTATATTTACTACTTTCGCGATGCCACACATCCACAAGACAAAACAAAAAAAACAACTAACCTTTGGAGAATGAACAAAGATGGGAAAAATCAAACACAGCTTACAGCTTTTCCCCTAGATTTAATTACACCTTCTCCCAATAGAGCAAGAACAAAGATTATCTTTGAAGCTAATTTTCAAATATATCAGATGGACCTAGACAAAACAGATGCCTATCGAATCCCTATCTATATAGATAGCGATGAAAAAAACAACCACATAGAAACAAAAATCATCACTTCAGGAAGCGAAATGGCACATTGGTCTCCTGATAGCAAGACCATTGCCTTTACACTCGATGACGATATCTATACTATGCCTATTCACGGAGGACAAGCCACACGCATTACTAAAAGTATGCATACAAATGAATGGCCACGCTATTCTCCTGACGGCACACACTTAGCATATGTATCGAATAAAAACGGAGTAGAATCTATCTATATCCTAAATTTAGCAACACAAGAAGAAACGCCACTCCATAAAACAGAAGAAAAAGAACCTAGCTTCTATCATAGTTGGTCTCCTGATGGAAAATCTATCCTATACACATCAGAAAGAACAGGCAATAGAGACATTTGGCTCAAAAATATTGCAACAGGTGATGATCGCCAAATTACAAACAGCCCTGAATCTGAAGACGACGCTGTTTTTTCACCCGATGGAAAATGGATTGCCTTTGATTCAGGGAAATCTGGCACACAAGAAATATGGATCATACCTGCGGAGGCACCCTATAGCCAAGCAAAACAAGTGACAACGCAAGGAGGATTTAGCCAAGTTCCTAGTTGGTCTAAAGACAGTCGTTGGCTCTTCTACGAAAATACAAACAGAAACACTATGGTAACCAATATTTACATGATACCTGTATATGGCGGCACTCCTATACTAGTTCAAAAAGATGCCTCCATGCCTTGCGTTTCCCCTGATGGAAAATGGCTTCTCTATGAAAAAGCAAATGAAAATGACGAAAAAAACGTCCACATCATGGAAGTTCCTCAAGAACCTACACTAGGGCATATTATTCCATTCTATACAACAAAAAAAATTGACAAACAAAAAGAACGTCGTTTACTATTCCACCAAACATGGAATGCTATCAATGAATATTTCTATGATGACACATTCCATGGTATTAACTGGAAAGAAATCAAAGATATATATGAACCTGCTGTTCTAGCTGCACAAACAGATCTAGAAGTCGAAGTTCTACTCAATCGAATGGTAGGTGAACTCAAAGCTTCTCATACAGGATTAGGAAAAACTCAAGAAGAAAATACAGTCCAAACTGGTTACCTAGGTTGTACTCTAGAACCAGTGCAAGATAAAACAGCCTATAAAGTTAAAACAATATTAAAAAACGGTCCTGCAGACAAAGCTTGGATACAACCTGATGACTATATCCTAGAAATCAAAGACCAACGATTGATGCCTGATATAAACATCACACAACTTCTAAATAACACAGTAGGACAAAAAATCAAACTTCTTATCAGTCGAACTACAGATCCTACAAAAGGTCGTTACGTAGAACTTACACCTGTCAACCTAAATACTATACAAGCAATACAATATCAAAATTGGGAATCCCAACGACAACAAATAGTACAAGAAAAAACAAACAACAAAATCATCTACATCCATCTACAAGAAATGGATCAAAAAAATTTAAAAAAATTTGTAGAAATTATCCATAAAAATAAAAATGCTCATGGTCTCATCCTAGATATTCGAAACAACCCAGGAGGAAACATCCACCAAGAACTACTAGAAATCTTAGATCGACGCCCCTATTTACAATATAAAACAAGGACAACTACACATCAAACACAACCTTTACTATATTGGGAAAAACCTACAATCTTACTTGTTAATGAAAAATCATTTAGTGATGCTGAAGTCTTTCCCATTGCATTCCAAAGCTTACAACGTGGTCTTATCGTTGGTACACCTACACCTGGGGGAGTCATTGGAACAAAAGACATCACACTACAAAACAAATATATCTTCCGCATTCCTAGAGTTGGCTACTATACGCTAGACAACAAAAATATGGAAGGCCTAGGAGTCATCCCAGATTATATCGTAGAAGAAACACCACTAGATAGAATTCAAAACAATGACCCACAATTAGAAAAAGCCATTGAACTCATCCTAGAACAAATCAACACAAATAAAAAAATAAGCTCCTCAGAATCCCAGACTTCGCCCCCTACTACCTCTGAGCAAGAAACCCCAGAAAAAACTAATCCTGAGACTGAAATCACACCTGAGAAAACTGAACCTGAACAAGAACCTGAAAATACTGAACCCGAACAAGAACCTGAACAAGAACCTGAAAATACTGAACCCGAACAAGAACCTGAACAAGAACCTGAAAATACTGAACCCGAACAAGAACCTGAACAAGAACCTGAAAATACTGAACCCGAACAAGAACCTGAACAAGAACCTGAAAATACTGAACCCGAACAAGAACCTGAACAAGAACCTGAAAATACTGAACCCGAACAAGAACCTGAAC
>Ga0208694_1000652_pt1 | contig 49205 bp, 38 predicted proteins | sample AD_UKC078_MetaG_FD_184442 | JGI IMG/M metagenome (GOLD analysis project Ga0208694, IMG submission 184442) | Active sludge microbial communities of municipal wastewater-treating anaerobic digesters from USA - AD_UKC078_MetaG (SPAdes) (version 2) | ecosystem: Engineered > Bioreactor > Anaerobic >...
ACTCACACTCGACCCCACCCGCGACTACCAACCACGCGGCGTAAAACCCGGAAACAGCCCCACCAACAAACCCCAGATATAAATGATGTCCCGAGACACCTGTCAACGGTGTCTCGGGACATCACACCGGTGCCCCCGGCAGGATTCGAACCTGCGACACCGGCTTTAGGAGAGCCGTGCTCTATCCCCTGAGCTACGGGGGCTGGACAGGCTGGAAGCTTACCGCCTGCCCAATCCCGCCCCGGTGATCACCTGCCCGCGTAGTCGATACCGCAGAGCGCAATCAGGTAGCAGTGACCACGAGCCGGTGCGGATCGGGGGTAGTCCTTGCGGATCCAGGTACTCAGTCGGCCCGGAGTGAATGTCGTGGCGTAAACCCGTCGGTTCATGTCGTCACCGCCTTTCAGTGCGGTAGCCGTCAACGCAATGCGTTGATGACGTGAGCGAAGTGCTCACCATGATAGTCCTGAACGGTGAAATACGTCGTTCCGTAGCGCTCGCGATGTGACCGCAACGTGTCGGCCATCTCCGCCGGCGATCCCTTCAGCACTGTCGGCAATGCCAGCAATTGCTCGTCGGTCGCGCCGGAAAAATACGCGCGGGTCAAGTTCAGATCCGGGATGCCGGAGTGGTCGGTGGGGACGGCGGTGATCGCCAGGTTGAATTCGATTTCACTGCAACGGTTTTCAGCTTCGGCGCGAACGAAGTCGACGCGCTCGGCCATCGGGTCCGGATTTTCGGGAGTGGGCAGTCCGCCGCCGGTGAAGCCGATGATGTCGGCATGACGCGCAGCGATACGAAGTACCCGGTCGCCATTGCCCGCGATCAGTATCGGAACGGTTGGCGCGGATTTCTTGACGTAGATCGTCGTGTCGCGCAGATGTTGGACACGTTCACCGGCGCTCGGATAGGGGATGCCGGCGATGTCGAACTCCTCGCGCACGTAGCCGGTGCCGAGTCCGAGTTCGAGCCGTCCGTTCGTCAGCACGTCGACGGCTTGGACGTCACGGGTCAGCAGTGCCGGCGAATAGAAGGCCGCGTTGAGCACGAAGGTGCCGACCCGGATGTCCGCGGCGTGGGCGGCGGCGACCATGGTCGGGAAGGGCGCCGGTGCGCCGAGGTGGTCCGGTACATGCACGACGTCATATCCGAGATCGGCAAACCGGCGGACCTTCTCCCGTAGCCGGTCCGCGGATTTGATCGTCCGCAGGCCGATGCCGAACCTGAAGTCCCTAGCCATCACGTGGTCTGCGCCATCAGATGAGCGGCAACTCCGCGATCACCTGACCGGTGGGCTTGGTCGAACCCGCACCCGGTTCCAGGGTGAACCGCAGTCTGGTCGACGTGCCGAGGTTCTCCAGGACAGCGGTGGTCGAGGGTGAAACCGCCTGAGCATCCATGGTTCCGGCTGACGTTGCGCCGCTGTCGCTGATCAGCCACATCTGATAGACCGTGCCGGACGTCGGCGGCGGCACGTCGTTCATCACCAGCACGCCGGCGTTGCGGTCCCGGGAGAACACCACCGTCGCCGTGCCGCCGGCCGGGATCGCACCCGAGACGGTGTGCACGTCGGGGGCGGTGAACACCTGCTGTGCGGTGGACTGCGGGGCGGGCGGACGAAGCGTCAGGCCGACACCGACCGCACCGAGTCCGATGGCCACCGCGGCGGCGGCCGCCAGGACCGCCACCCGGCGGTGTGAACGCGAGGGAGGAAGCATCCGCACGTTGTCGTCGTCGATCGCCGACAACAGTCGCCCGCGCAGATCGGCCGGTGGTTCGGTGGCGGAGGCCGCCGAGACCACGGCCATCGTCTCGCGCACGGCGCGCACCTCGTCGTAGAAGGCGTCGCTCGCCGGCAGCCCGGCATTCGCCAGCAGGCTCTCCAGCTCGTCCCGCTCGCTGTCCGGCACCGCATGCAGCGCGTAGGGCACCGCAAGCTCCAACAATTCGTCGCTGCGTGTCATGGCACACCCAGACATTTACGCAGCCCGCGCAGCGCGTCGCGCATCCGCGATTTCACAGTCGCGAGATTGGCGGCCAGTCGCTCGGAGACCTCTACATAGGTCATGCCACCGAAGTAGGCGAGTTCGATGCACTCGCGCTGGACATCGGTCAGTCCGTCCAGGCAGGCGGTGACCCGGCGGCGTTCGTCGCCGGCGATCGCTGCGTCGCTGACATGGTCGGCGGGGCGTTCCACACTCGTTGTGCCGTAATGGAAGTCGCGCCGGCTGGCGGCCTGCTCGGAACGCACGCGATCCACCGCACGGCGGTGCGCCAGGGTGAGCAGCCAGGCCAGTGGTGTGCCCGAAGCCGGGTCGTAGCTCTCCGCGGTACGCCACACCTGGAGATAGACCTCCTGGGTGGTCTCCTCGGTGTAGCCGGGATCGCGCAGCACCCGCAACACCATCCCGTAGACCCGGGAGCAGGTGGCGTCGTAGAAGGCGGCGAAAGCCTCGCGGTCGCGGTGCGCCACCCGCCGCAGCAGGGTATCGAGATCGGCGCTCACCAGCCGCTCTCCTTCTTGGTCGACATCGAACCGAAGCGTAGCCCGGTCAAGCAGAGCAGTCACGAGGGGGCGAATGAACGGCCGTTCGCCGACCAGGCCGGCGAAGGCCGCCAGCCGGCCCGCCGCACCGGGCGGCGCAGCAACAGCGACTGCATCCGCATGCTCCACGCCGCGCGCTGCGGAGCCAGCGGTGTGCGGAGTTGCTGCCAGAGCACCCGGGCGGGTGTGGCGTCGCGCCGGGTGCCGCGCCAGGTGGCCACCATGGCGGCCTGTTGGCCGGCCGCAGTGTTCCCGTGCAGTGAGAGGGTCAGATCCAGGGCCTGACCCGGCTTCGGTGCGCGCAACAGGTAACCGCTCATCGCGACCGGATCGCGGTCGCCCGGCGGCAGCAGATAGGCCTTGCGCCCGCCGTCGACGTCCTGAACCTCCGCGATCACAGCGCGCAGTGCGCCGGCCGCGTCATGGCACCAGAACAGGCTCAGGGGGGCGAATGTGTGGCCCAGCACCCGGGGCATCAGCAGTGCGGTGACGCGTCCACCGGTCAGGTGAACGCCGTTGCGAGCGAGGAAGGCATCGACGCGCTGGCGCAGGGTGTCGTGCGCAGCCCCGTCGAGGTGGTCGGCGGCCTCGAAGCGGGCGAACGGGCGGACCCACCAAGGCAGCCGGGGCAGGTCGTCGATGTCGACGTACCAGCTGTAACTGCCGTGCTCGCCGTAGTGGTGAACCGGCGAACGGTGCAGGTGGGTGACGCGGGTCGGATAGATCGCCGCCCTGGCGATTGTGGCCGTCATACCCGTTATTCGGAGCCGGTGTCAGCCCGGATGGGTCCGTTGGGCAGAAATGTTCAGATGCCGACCCAGACGCCACCGATGCCGAAGCCGTACCCGAGCCCGCCGAAGCCCCAGCCTGGAAAAGAGTTGGTGAACGCGGGGTCGGGCGAGGTGACGATCGCGGTGTGTCCCGGTCCGGTGGTGCACAGTCGGGTGTGAGGTGCGATGTCGGTGCACTCCGGAGCGGCCTGAGCGGGGGTGGCGAGCAGGAGTGTCAGCGCAGCGACGCAGAGTGCCGTGATGCAGAGCCGCACACCGACCATGAGGGCCTCCCTAACGGGCAGAGTACAAGCCCTTTCCGGTCACCAGCGGAAGGTCCAGGGTGGTCCGGATGCCCGGGTCGGCGGCCACCACGGCGGGTATGGCGTTGACGATTCGCATCGCGGTGGCCAGCACCCCGGCATGGTTGTGGTCGCCGTTGGGGCTGCTCAATCCGAGTTCCAGAACGTAGGACGGTTCGCCGGTGAGCTCGATCCGGTAGTTGCCGCCCTCGGGATTGGCCGGTTGCGGCCACTCGGGGCACAGGTCCGGCCGCAGCCGGGTGATGTGCTCCAGCACGATGACCGGCGCACCGTTGACGAGACCGATCACCTCGAAGCGCAACGCGGCCGCGGTGCCCTTGGCGATATGGCCGGAGGCGATGTCGAAATCCTCCGGCGCCGGCTCGCGCACATACATCTCCTCGAGCCCGTCGAGTTCCACCCCGAGGCCCGCGGCGAGTTGGCGCACCACCGAACCCCAGCCGATGCTCAGCACACCGGGCTGCAACAGCATCGGGATCTCGTCCATCGGCTTGCCGAAGCCCATGACGTCGAACATCACCGTCGCGCTGTCATAGGTGGCGTAGTCGAGGATCTCCATGCACCGCACCTGGTCGATGCTCTGGCAGGTGCCCATCAAGGCCAGTGGGAACAGGTCGTTGGCGAAGCCCGGATCGATGCCGTTGACGTAGAGGCTCGACTTGCCTTCTCGCGCAGCATCTTCCAGCGGGGTGATCATCTCGTCGGGGATCACCTGCCAGGGGAACTGCAGGAACACCGGGCCGCTGCCGACGACGTTGACGCCGGCGGCCAGGATGCGGCGGTAGTCCTCGAGTGCTTCGAGCAACCGGTTGTCGGCCATCGCTGTGTAGACCGCGCAATCCGGCTTGGTGGCCAGCACCTCGTCGAGATCGGTGCTGGCCTTGACCCCGGTGCGGGTGTCGAGGCCGACCAGTTCGGCGGCGTCCTTGCCGGCTTTGGCCTCCGAGGAGACCCACACGCCGGTGAGTTCGTAGTCGGGGTTGGTGATCAGCGCTTTGAGCGCGTGCCCGCCGACGTTGCCGGTGCCGATCTGCGCGACGCGAATGGGCCTGTTCTTCTTCGTCATTCGATGCTCCTCACAGATCGGGGATGGGCAGATCCAGGTTGGGAACGATCAGTCCGCCGTCGACCTCGAGCATCTTCCCGGTCAGGAAGCTTGCCGCCGGTGAGGCGAGATAGACGGCGGCGGCGGCGATGTCGGCCGGGTCGCCGAGGCGGCGCATCGGGGTGGCCTTCTCCATCGGTTCCCGCAGCGCGTCGTTGGAGGCGACGATCTCCAGGGCGGAGGTCATGATGGAACCCGGCGCGATGGCGTTGACTCGGATCCGCGGGCACAGGTCCAGGGCGGTGAGCCGGGTGTAGTGCGCCAGTGCGGCTTTCGCGGTGCTGTAGGCGGCGAAGCCGCGGCCGGCCAGCCGGCCCATGGTCGAGGAGATGTTGATGATGTTGCCGCCGCCGTGTTCGAGCATCAGCGGAACCGCCGCGACGGTCAGCGCGTGGGCGGTCAGCACGTTGAAGGTGAACGCGTCGCGCATGTCCTTGACGCTGGTGGTCAGCAGGGTGTTCGGCATACTGCCGCCGACGTTGTTGACCACGATGTCGAGGCGGCCGAACACCTCGGCCGCCTTACCCGCCAACTCGGCGGTCGACTCGGGTTGGGCGAGGTCCGCGACGACGATGTGCGCGCGTCGCCCCAGCGACCGGACGGATTCGGCGACGACCTCCAGCTCGGATTCGGTCCGCGAGGAGATCAGGACGTCGGCGCCCACCTCGGCGAAGGCCACTGCGATGGCGGCCCCGAGTCCGCGGCCTGCGCCGGTGATGACGGCGACCTGTCCATCAAGGCGAAATTTGTCGAGGATCACCTACTGGTTGTAACACGTTCTACTTTTTAGCCACAGCTTTCCTGGCTGGCGCTTTCTTGGCGGCTGTTTTCTTCGCAGCGGCCTTCGGGGCAGGTTCAGCGCCTTCCGCCTGCTCACGACGCTTGCGGACACTGGCCTCCAGTTTGGCCAGTAGGTCGGAGACGTCTGCGGTCTCATCGAGTGGCGTGGGCTTCTCCTCAGTGGCGAAGGCCTCGCCTCCGGCTAGTTTCGCTTCGACGAGTTCCCGCAACTGCTCCTGGTAGGTGTCGGTGAACTCCTCCGGGCGGAAGTCCCCGGCCATTGATTCGACCACCTGGCCGGCCATCTTCAGTTCCGGCGCACGCACCTCGACGTCGGCGTCCAGGGATGGGAAGTCGGGGTCGCGGACCTCGTCGGGCCACAGCAGTGTCTGCACCACCATCACATTGCGTTTGGAGAACTCACGCACGCGCAGGGCGGCCAGTCTGGTCTTGTTGCGCAGCGCGAAGTGCACGATCGCGACGCGTTCGGTTTCGCTGAGCGCTTTGGCAAGCAGCACATAGGATTTCACCGATTTGCCGTCGGGCTCGAGGTAGTAACTGCGGTCGTACCACATCGGGTCGATCTCGTTGGCCGGGACGAACTCGAGTACCTCGATCTCGTGGCTGCGCTCATCGGGCAGTGAGGCGATGTCGTCGTCGGTGATCACCACGGTCTGGCCGTTGTCGGCCTCGTAGGCCTTGGCGATGTCGCTGTACTCCACCACCTCGCCGCACTCGCTGCAGACGCGCTTGTACTGGATGCGGCCGTTGTCCTTGGCGTGCACCTGGTGGAACTTCAGGTCATGATCCTCAGTGGCGCTGTACACCTTGACCGGTACGTTCACCAGTCCGAAGGCGACCGAGCCCTTCCAGATCGACCGCATCAGATCACCGGCACACTCGCCGGGTCCAGGCCGACACCGATACTGGGGTCGAGGCCACTGCCCTCGTTGATGCCGGGCACGTCGGGGATGGCCTTGCACTCGCCGAAGATCGGTTCCTGGCCCTCGGTGCAGTACGGATCGGTGATGTCGGGATTGGCCGCGGCACTGGGGGCGGCCAGCAATGCCGTCGCCACCAGCAGGGCGGCCGCTATCAGGCTCTTCATTGGTCCAGGCTATCAGCGGGTAATACCGTGAGGTGGTGATCGAGGTGTGGCCACCGGGAGCGACGACGGGACCTGTGGTCACGCTGACCAATGCCGGCAAAGTGCTCTATCCGGCCACCGGCACCACCAAAGCCGACGTCTTCCGCTACTACACGGCCATCGCTGAGGTGATGCTGCCGCACATCGCGGGTCGGCCGGCCACCCGTAAGCGATGGCCCGACGGCGTCGGATCGCCGGCGTTCTTCGAGAAGGGGTTGGCGTCCTCGGCACCGGACTGGTTGCACCGGGGCGTGCTGGCGCACCGTTCCGGTGACACCGTGTACCCGATCATCGACACCCCGATCGGACTGGCGTGGATCGCTCAGCAGGCCGCGCTGGAGTTGCATGTCCCGCAATGGCGATTCGGCGCCGATGGGAAGCCGGGGCCGGCCAACCGGCTGGTATTCGACCTCGACCCGGGCGAGGGCGTCACGATGGCGCAGATGTGCGAGGTTGCGCACGCGGTCCGGGAGTTGATGGACGACATCGGGCTGACGGTCTATCCGGTGACCAGTGGCAGCAAGGGGCTGCACCTCTACGCCTCGCTGGCCGACCCGGTGAGCAGCAGCGGTGCGGCGGTGCTCGCGCGCAAAGTTGCCCAGCAGCTTGAGCAGAGTATGCCCACGCTGGTGACGGCCACGATGGCAAGGAGTCTGCGGGCCGGGAAGATCTTCCTGGACTGGAGTCAGAACAACGCCGCCAAGACCACGATCGCGCCCTATTCGATGCGCGGGCGTGAGGCGCCGACCGTCGCGGCACCGCGCACCTGGGATGAGCTGTCCGATGCCGGACTCCGGCAGGTGCGCTATGACGAGGTACTCGCGAGGGTCGCCGAGCAAGGTGACCTGCTGGCCGGACTCGACGGTGTTCCAGACCGTCTGCGCACCTACCGCGGCAAGCGTGACGCGGCGAAGACACCGGAGCCGTTGCCGTCGGCGGCACCGAGGCCCATGACGCCGGGTTCGGGAAACGGCGATCGCTTCGTCATCCAGGAGCACCGCGCCCGGCGGTTGCATTACGACTTCCGGCTGGAGCGCGATGGCGTTCTGGTGTCGTGGGCGGTGCCCAAGAACCTCCCCGACAAGCCGGCTGTCAATCACCTCGCCGTGCACACCGAGGACCACCCGCTGGAGTACGCCACGTTCGAGGGAACCATCCCGAAGGGGGAGTACGGCGCCGGCAAGGTGGTTGTCTGGGACACCGGGACCTACACGGCGGAGAAGTTCAACGTCTCCGGTGATTCCGGCGGCGAAGTTATCGTCGATCTTGCGGGACAACGGATTTCCGGCCGTTATGTGCTGATTCAGACCGACGGCGACCAGTGGCTGGCGCACCGGATGAAAGAGCAACCCGGGGCGCGTCTGCAGGATTTCGAGCCGATGCTGGCCACGCTCGGCTCCGTGGACAAGCTGACTGCGGCGCACTACTCGTTCGAGGGCAAGTACGACGGATACCGCATGTTGCTCGAGGCTGACCACGGCAGGCTTCGACTGCAGTCGCGCAATGGACGTGACGTCACAGCGGAGTACCCGCAGCTGCAGCCTCTCGCCGAGGCGCTGGCTGAACATCACGTCATCCTCGACGGCGAGGCGGTCGCCCTCGATGAGCATGGAGTGCCGAATTTCGCGCAGATGCAGAACCGGGCGCGGGCGAGCCGAATCCAGTTCTGGGCCTTCGACATTCTCGAGCTCGATGGGAGATCACTGCTGCGGGCGAAATACCGCGACCGACGTCAGATTCTCGAAACCTTCGCTGAGGGAACACCGTTGATCGTCCCCGGGTTGCTCGACGGTGACGGTCCCACAGCGCTCGCCGAATCTCGTAAGCGCAAATGGGAGGGCATCGTCGCCAAGCGGTGGGATTCCACCTATCAGCCTGGCCGGCGCTCGGCATCCTGGATCAAGGACAAGAACTGGAACACCCAGGAAGCGGTGATCGGCGGATGGCGCGAGGGTAATGGTGGGCGCTCCAGCGGTATCGGCGCGTTGTTGCTCGGCGTTCCGAGCGAAGGCGGACTGCGGTTCATCGGTCGGGTGGGCACCGGCTTCACCGAGAAGGAACTGGCGGGGCTCAAGAGCATCCTCGCCCCGCTGCACACGACGGAATCACCTTTCCGCCCGGCACTTCCGCGTGTCGAGGCCCGGGGTGTCACCTATGTCCGGCCCGAACTGGTCGGCGAGGTCCGCTACGGCGAGATGACATCCGACGGCCATCTGCGCCATCCGAGCTGGCGCGGGCTGCGGCCGGACAAGGACCCCGGCGACGTGATCCTGGAACCGCCGGTCTGAGAACGGCTAGGCCGTTTCGTCATCACGGGGGAGCAGTCGTTCAGGGTGGTGGTAGTCGTTGGTGCCGCCGTTGAACGGTAGGCCGGGTGGCGGTAGCCATTCGGTTCGGCCGTCGCGGCGTTGTCGGGTTCGCCAGCCACCGGGTGTGATGCGTTTGTGGTCGCTGTGGCAGGCCAGCGTGAGGTCGTTGATGTCGGTGCGCCCACCGGCTGCCCATTCTTGGTTGTGGTGCACCTCGGTGTGATAACCCGGCTTGTCACATCCTGGCGCGGTGCAGCCACGATCCCTGGCGTGCAACATGATTCGCTGATCGGCCGAGGCGATCCGCTTGCTACGACCGAGGTACAAAGCGCGTTGCGTGTGTTGCTCGAAGACGCACAGATAGTGCCAGGCGTGTGAGGCCATCCGGATCAGATCGGGGATGGGTAGCAGGGTCCCGCCGGCGGTGACCGCGTGTCCGGCCCCGGTCTGCAACTGTTCCAGGGTGGCGCTGACGATGACGGTGACTGGGAGTCCGTTGTGCTGGCCGAGTTTCGGGTCGCCGAGTTGCCCGCGGATCAGGGCGACCAAGGCGTCATGCTGGCGTTGGGCATGCCCTCGGCTGTCCCGGGCGGCCACTTCTTCGGAAGGCTCACCGTCGGTGACCGATATCGCGTCGTCGGGGTTGCACATGCCGGGGGCGGCGAACTTGGCGAACCAGGCATCCAGCATCGACCGCAATTCCGGGGTGGCGGTGAGCTTCCCGACGCTGGTGCCGTCGGGGCGTTGCCCGCACCAGAGAAAGCCGCGCTTCCGGGCCCGGTCCTCATCGGAGAACTTCCCATCCGGGTTCAGCGTCAACGTCAACCGGGTGGCGAGCTTCTCCAACTGATCCGGGCGTAACTCCGCGGCCTTTTCGGCGAGGAACTCCTCGGCCGCAGTGACCGCCGGTGGCGGGATGTCGCCGGGCAGGTCCCGGATGAAGGACTGGATGACCCGTAGATGCTCGATATCGAGCAACCCGGCCTCCCACGCTTTCGCCGTCGCGGGCAGCACCGGCGGCACGGGTTGCCCGGTCAACGTGATCCGCGGAGCAAGTTGCTCGGCATCCCGGATCCGCCGACGGGCCTCGGCCCGGCTGATCCGCAACACATCCGCCAACGCCACCGGCACCGGCGGACACCCCTCGAACTGCTCAAGCCGGCACACCAGGGATCCGGCCACCGCGACCTGCCGGCGGCGGCTGGTCTCCAATCGCTCCAACACCGCGTACCGATCGGCGGCACCCAACGAGTCCAGATCAGCAGCGCCCAGGGCTTCGACCACCTGGTCGAGTGACTCCAGTACCGACACTATCGAACGCATGTTCGAATATTGTCACGAACCACCGACAAAAATTCGCCCCAGCGCGGGCGAAGGTCTCAGCCGCGCAGGATCGGCCTCAGCGTCTCCAGCACGCTGGCGTCCTCGATCGTCGAGGGCACCGGCTCGTCGAGGCCGTCGGCGATACCGCGCATGGTCTTTCGCAGGATCTTGCCGGATCGGGTCTTGGGCAATGCCGGCACGATGTCTACCCGGCGCAGTGCGGCGACCGGTCCGATGTCCTCGCGGACAGCGGCCACCAATTCCTTCTCGAGTCCGTCGCCGGAGGCGCCGGCCTTGAGGACGACGAACCCTCGCGGTTCCTGGCCCTTGATCTCGTCGGCCACTCCGATCACGGCGCACTCGGCCACCGCAGGGTGGGCGGCCAGAACAGCCTCGATCGAACCGGTTGAAAGACGGTGTCCCGCAACGTTGATCACGTCGTCGATCCGGCCCATCACGAACAGGTAGCCGTCGGAGTCCAGATGCCCACCGTCGCCGGTCAGGTAGTAGCCGGGGTGCTCACACAGATATGACGCCTCGAACCGGGCGTCGTCGCCCCACAGCGTCGGCAGGGTGCCGGGCGGCAACGGCAGGCTGATGCAGATCGCACCGTCCTCTCCGGGCGCACAGCCGGATCCGTCGGGGTGCAGGATCTGCACGTCATAGCCCGGCATCGGCACGGTCGGGGATCCGGCCTTCAGCGGAAGCAGTTCCACGCCAACGGGATTCGCGGCGATCGACCAGCCCGTCTCCGTCTGCCACCAGTGGTCGACCACCGGGATTCCGAGCTTCTCGGTCGCCCATGCGTAGGTGTCCGGATCCAGCCGCTCGCCTGCCTGGAACAGATACTTCAGCGATGACAGGTCGTAGCGGCCGACCTGGGAGGCTTCCGGATCCTCCTTGCGGATCACCCTGATCGCGGTGGGCGCGCTGAAAAGCACCTTCACTCCGTACTCGGACACCACCCTCCAGAAGGCGCCGGGATCCGGTGTGCCGACCGGCTTTCCCTCGTAGAGCACGGTGGTGGCGCCGGCCAGCAGCGGTCCGTACACGATGTAGGAATGGCCGACGACCCAGCCCACATCCGAGGCGGCCCAGAACACATCGCCCGGTTCGATGTCGTAGATGTTCTTCATCGTCCACATCAGCGCGACGGCATGGCCGCCGTTGTCGCGGACGATGCCCTTCGGCTTCCCGGTGGTTCCGGAGGTGTACAGCACGTACAACGGATCTGTTGCGGCGACCGGAACCGGATCGGCGGGGGAGGCGGTCGCCATCATCTCCGACCAGTCCACGTCGCGGCCGGCGACCAGTTCGCAGCGGTGCCGGTCGCGCTGGACGATCACACAGGCGTCAGGTTGGTGCTCGGACTGCTCAAGGGCGTGGTCGAGCATCGGTTTGTACTCCACGACCCGGGACGGCTCGATGCCGCAGGACGCCGACACGATCACCACCGGCCGGGCGTCGTCGATCCGGGTGGCCAGTTCGTGGGCGGCGAATCCGCCGAACACCACCGAGTGAACCGCGCCGAGTCGGGCGCAGGCCAGCATCGCGATCACAGCCTCCGGAATCATCGGCATGTAGAGCACCACCCGGTCCCCTGCGCCGACCCCGAGATCACGCAACACCCCGGCGAAAAGCGCAGTCTCACCGAGTAATTCGCGATAGCTGTACACCCGCTTGGTACCGGTCACGGGGGAGTCGTAGATCAGCGCCGCCTGATCGCCGCGGCCGCTCTCGACGTGCCGGTCAAGCGCGTTGGCGCAGGTGTTCAGCTCGGCGTCCGGGAACCACCGGTAGAACGGCGGGTGGCTGTCCTCCAGCACGCGTTGCGGTGCCCGGGTCCAGGTGACCGCCTCGGCGGCCTGTGCCCAGAACCCGTCCCGGTCGGCGATGCTGGCTCGGTAAACGTCGCGATATCCCGTCACGGGTAGCACCGTAGCGTGTGTCGACGGAGCGGGTCAGACCTTCGCGATGACGTGCTCGGCGAACATCTCCAGGTTGCGGATCTTGGCGTCAAGCGGCTCGGTGTCGGGACCGTTGATGTAGGGAATCCGGAAGCCCACGATGACGTCGGTGACGCCCTTGTCCTCCAGGCGCTTGATGCCGTCCGCGGTATAGGCGTCGATTGAGATCACGTGGATCTGGAAGTCCTTGTCCGCGGTGCCTTCCTCCTCGCGATAGCGGTTCAGCTTGGCCAGTAACTCGTCAAGGTCCTCGTTGCCGCCGCCGTGCATCCAGCCGTCGTTCCGGGCGGCCCGGCGAAGCGCCGCATCGGCGTGGCCGCCGATCAGGATCGGTAGCGGTGCGGTCGGGGCGGGCGTCATCTTCGTCTTCGGGATGTCGTAGAACTCGCCGTGGAACTCGAAGTAGTCGCCGCTGGTGAGGCCTCGGATGATCTCGATGCACTCGTCCATCCGCTTGCCGCGCTTGGCGAACGGCACACCCATGAGTTCGTAGTCCTCCGGCCACGGGCTGGTGCCCACTCCGAGGCCGACCCGGTTGCCGATCAGCGCAGCCAGCGAGCCGGCCTGCTTGGCCACCAGGGCCGGCGGCCGGATCGGGAGCTTGAGGACGAAGAAGTTGAAGTGCAGCTTGGTGGTCACCGCGCCGAGTGCGGCGGTGATGATGAAGGTCTCGATGAACGACTTGCCGTCCAGGAACTCCCGATTGCCGTCCGGCGTGTACGGGTATTTCGAGTCGGATTCAAAGGGGTAGGCGACGCTGTCGGGAATGGTCATCGCGTGATAGCCGGCGGCCTCGGCCGCTTTGGCGAGCGGGATGTAGTAGCTCGGATCGGTCATCGCTTCGGCGTAGGTGAATCGCACGAGCCGATAGTAGAACGGGTTCCGGTCCTAGGGGGCTGACGTCATGAAGACGACAGATAGTTCCTTAATCCGCGTCTTTGTCGCCGGCCGCGGTTGCGCCCACCGCGTCATCCCACACCGAGGTTGCACCGGAATGGCCGATCCGGAACACCTGGACGCTGGTTGCGACTCCGGCGATCAGAACGAAGACGGCGATCGCGGCGGACAACGCTGCCGAGAACGGCCTGTCCCGCTTGGCACGGACGTGCTGAACCGTCAGCAGGATCGCGGCGACCAGAAGTGCGAGGGCGAAGTAGACCATCGTGTCGCCCAGTTCGGCGTGCTCCTCCACCAGCGGCGACTTGTCGATGTGGTGCTCGAGCCACTCGCCGGACTCTGTGGTGAGCGGGGTCAGCCCGGCCGTCACCAGGGCCAGCCCGAGCACCAGCCAGACCAGCCGTTGCCGCGCTGCCGGCCACACCACGCACAGGACGGCGAGAACCGCAGTCAGCGGAGCCAGGACCACGATGAAGTGGACGAGCAAGGCGTGGATGGGAAGGCCGTTGAAGGTCGACATTTGGCGAATAGTACAAGGTGCCAGGTACCGCCGCAGTCCACCCGCCGCCCTGACAGACTGTGGATTGATCAAGACTGGGGATCGATGAAGCAGATGCTGCGCTGGGCGTTGCTGGCGGTGACGCTGACCGCACTGGCGGCCGGCGGAATCGCCTGGGCGGCGGGGGCGAAGGACGTCGCCGACGCCTGCTGGGTGGCCGGCACTCTCGCGGCCATCGTGCCTTCCGGGTGGTGGGTGATCTCCGGTCTGCGGTCCGGCCGGTTCGGGGTCGACGTCTTGGCCGTGCTGTCACTGGTCGGCGCGCTGGCGGTTCGGGAGTACCTGGCCGGCGCGCTGATCGCGGTGATGCTCGCCACCGGCCAGGCACTCGACGCCGCCGCCGAACGCCGCGCCACCAAGGACCTCCGGGCACTGCTGGACCGGGTGCCGCGAACCGCGCGCCGGCGTTCGGGCGATGACATCGAGGTGGTGGAACTCGACGCCATCGTGATCGACGACGTCGTACTGGTCGGTCCCGGCGAGGTGCTGCCGGTGGACGGACTGGTGCATTCCGACTATGCGGTGATCGACGATTCGGCGCTGACCGGTGAACCGTTGCAGGTCCGCTACGGCCATGGCGACGCGGTGCGCAGCGGGGCCGTGAACGCCGGTGGCGGTATGGAGATGCGGGCGTCGGCCACTGCCGCCGACAGCACCTACGCGGGGATCGTCCGACTGGCCCGGCAGGCCGCCGCCGAATCCGCACCACTGATCCGCATCGCCGACCGAGTCGCCGCCTGGTTCGTCCCGTTGGCGCTGGCCGTCGCCGGCCTGGCATGGTTGCTCAGCGGGTCGGCCGAACGGGCGGTGGCGGTACTGGTGGTGGCCACCCCGTGCCCGCTACTGCTGGCCGCACCGGTGGCGATCGTGTCGGGGTTATCCCAAACCTCGCGGATCGGCGTGCTGGTCCGTGGCGGCGGTCCGCTCGAAACTCTCGGCAAGGCAACCACTTTGGTGCTGGACAAGACCGGAACGCTCACCTCCGGCCGGCCCCGCGGGACCGACGTCGTGGTGGCGCCTGGTTGGACCATCGACGAAGTGCTCGGCCTGGCAGCTTCGGCGGATCAACTGTCACCGCACGTGCTCGCTGCTGCGATCGTGGCCGAGGCCAAGACCCGCGGACTGTCGTTGGTGGTTCCCGATTCCGTCGAGGAGGAGGCCGGCACCGGGGTCGCGGCGATCATCGGGGGACGGCGGGTGCACGTCGGCAATCTCGCTATCGGATCGTCCGACGGGGAACGCGCCGAGTGGGCCGCGTCGGTGTTGTCCCGGGCCGCCCTGGACGGAGCCGTGGTGGCCTGGGTGCGGGTCGACGATGAATCGGGGGCTAGCGATCTGGTCGGCGCGATCCTGCTCGCCGATCCGTTGCGGCCGGATGCGCCGCGCACCCTTCGCCGGCTACGGGCCGCCGGGATCACCCGGCTGGTGATGCTCACCGGAGACCGGCCCGCACCGGCCGAGCAGATCGGCACCGTGCTGGGCCTCGATGAGGTGGCGGCCCAGCAGACCCCGGCGGACAAGGTCGCCCGGGTGCGCGCCGAGCGTGAGCGGGCGGTGACGGCCATGGTGGGTGACGGCGTGAACGACGCGCCCGCACTTGCCGCCGCCGACGTCGGGATCGCAATGGGGGCGCGTGGTTCGACGGCCAGTTCCGAGGCCGCCGACATCGTGCTGACCGCTGACCGGCTGGACCGGCTGGCCGACGCCAAGCTGATCGCCCGCCGGTCGCGGCGGATTGCGGTGCAGAGCGCCGTGCTCGGCATGGGACTGTCGTTGGTGGCCATGGGTTTTGCTGCCTTCGGGCTGCTGCGTCCGGCTTACGGCGCGCTACTGCAGGAGGGCATCGACCTGGCGGTGATCCTCAACGCGTTGCGGGCGTTGCGCACCGAACGTGGTGCGACCCCGATGCTGAGTGCCGACGCAGAGGAACTGGTGCAACGCTTCGCCGGCGAGCACGAACAGATGCGCGACGATCTCTCCGTGCTGCGCGAGGCGGCCCAACAGGTGTCGGCCGGCGACCGGAGCGCCGGGCTGCAGACGCTGCGGATCGCCGACGACTTCCTGCAGGACACTCTCCTGCCGCACGAGGACGCCGAGGACAAGGCGCTCTACCCGGCGTTGGCCGGTCCGCTCGGCGGCCCGGAGGCCACGGCGACGATGAGCCGTATGCACGGCGAGATTCACCGGCTGGCGCAACGGCTGCACAGCCACCGCGGGATGGCGGATGCTGCCGGCGCGGTCACCGATGAGCAGTCTGATGACCTGCTGGCCTGCCTGTACGGTCTCTATGCCCTGTTGTGTCTGCATTTCGTGCAGGAGGAGGAGAACTTCTTCGTGCTTGCGCCGAACCTCGATCAGTGACTGGCGCAGATCAGTGACCTGGCTGAACCGCAATGTGCGGGTGCTCTCGGCGGTGTCATTCCTTCAGGACGCCGCCAGCGAACTGCTCTACCCGCTGCTGCCGATCTATCTCACTGTCGTCCTCGGTGCCCCGCCGGCCGTGGTGGGCGCGATCGAGGGTGCCGCCGAGGGGGCGGCCTCGATCACCAAGCTGGCCGTCGGCCCACTCGGGGACCGGTTCGCCAAACGTCCGCTGATCGCCACCGGCTACGGCATGGCGGCGTTGGGCAAGGTGATCGTCGCGGCGGCCGGGGCCTGGCACGGGGTGCTGACCGGCCGGGTGGTCGATCGTCTCGGGAAGGGTCTGCGCGGCGGTCCGCGGGATGCACTGCTGGTCGAGGGCGTCGACTCCGGTTCGCGCGGAAAGGTTTTCGGCTTCCACCGCACGATGGACACCCTGGGCGCGGTGGTCGGACCGCTGCTCGGACTGGCCGGTTACGAGCTGCTGGATCATCGTATTGCGCCGTTGCTGTGGATCGCCGTCGTGCCCGCTGTGCTCTCGGTGCTGCTCATCGGACTGGTGTCGGAGAAACCGCGAACAGGCCCGCGGCCGCCGCGCCAACCCATCATGAGTGGGCTTCGCGACATGCCGGCCCGGTTCTGGCGGGTGACCTCCGTGGTGGTCGGCTTCGGTCTGGTGAACTTCCCGGACGCGCTTCTTCTGTTGCGGCTCAACGAGATCGGCTTCAGCGTCGTCGCAGTGATATTGGCTTACGTCACCTACAACCTGGTGTATGCGCTGGGCAGCTATCCGGCCGGCGTGCTGGCCGACCGGGTTCCCCGGTCGGCGGTGTTCGGAATCGGGATGATGTTCTTCGCCATCGGCTACGTCGGCCTGGGTTTGACCCGCGATCACGTCACCGCCTGGCTGCTGATCGGCGTGTACGGGTTGTTCACCGCCTGCACCGACGGCGTCGGCAAAGCATGGATCTCATCCCTGGTCGGCGCGGACCGGCAATCCACCGCACAGGGGATCTTTCAGGGTGGCAGCGGCCTTGCCATTCTGGTTGCCGGACTGTGGGCCGGCCTGCTGTGGGGAACCGACGGGCGGCTACCGCTGCTGGTGTCCGGAACCGTCGCAGCGTGTTTCGCAGCCGTCCTGTTGGGGCGGTGGGCGCTGTTCGGCTCGGGACGGAGGTCCGGCTAGTGCGAAGGATTCATGTCATCGGCATCGGTGCCGGCGATCCGGATTACGTTACGGCTCAGGCGGTTCGGGCGCTCAATGACACCGAGGTGTTCTTCGCGATGGACAAGGGCGAGGCCAAGAGTGATCTGCTCGCGCTGCGCCGCGAAGTCTGCCGTCGTTTCATCTCCGGATCGGACTACCGGTTCGTCGAGTTGCCCGATCCGCCGCGGGCGGCCGACGGTGACTACGGGCAGGCGGTCTCCGAGTGGCACACGGCGCGGGCCCGACTGTGGGCCGACGCCATCGGATCCGAACTCGGTCCGGACGGCGTGGGATCCTTCCTGGCCTGGGGCGACCCGTCGCTGTACGACAGCACGCTCCGGATCCTGGATCAGGTGGCCGAACACGTCGACCTGAGTTACGACGTCATCCCCGGGATCACCGCCATCCAGGCGCTGACCGCCCGGCATCGCATACCGCTCAACGACGTCGGTGAACCGGTGCTTATCACCACCGGGCGACAGTTGCGTAGTGCCCTGTCGAGTGAGAACGCATTGTCCGGTTCGGCGGTGGTGATGCTCGACGGCGACTGCGCATTCCTGGGTTGTGCCCCGCAGACCCGAATCTGGTGGGGCGCCTACCTCGGCACTCCTGACGAGATCCTGGTCGCCGGCACCGTCGGTGAGGTGGGCGAACGGATCGCCGATTTGCGGGCCGCCGCGCGTGCCCGGCACGGCTGGATCATGGACACCTACCTGTTGCGGGCGTGACATGATCGGGCCATGGGTTTCCTCGGGCGGGTAGCGATCACCGGCCTGGCACTGTGGGTCGTCACCCTCATCGTGCCGGGCATCAACTTCGTCGGCGGCAGCAGCGACGCGCAGAAGATCGGCATCGTGCTCGTCGTCGCGATGATCTTCGGTCTGGTCAACGCGTTCATCAAGCCGATCGTCACCGTGCTGTCGCTGCCGTTGTACATCGTCACACTCGGCCTGTTCCATGTCGTGGTCAACGCGCTGATGCTGTGGATCACCGCCTGGATCACCGAGCACACCACGCACTGGGGTCTGCAGATCGACCACTTCTGGTGGACCGCGGTGTGGGCGGCGATTCTGTTGTCGATCGTCGGCTGGCTGTTCTCGATGCCGTTCCGCCAGCGCGCGCTCAGCTAGCTCGGCCTGAGCTAGCTTGGAGGCATGCCGGAACTCCCGGAAGTCGAGGCACTTGCCGACCATCTGCGGCGTCATGCCGTCGGACAGGTGGTGCAACGGGTCGACGTCGCGTCGTTGTCAGCCCTGAAGACTTTCTCCCCGCCGGTCACGGCACTGCACGGCCGCACCGTCACCGGTGCTCACCGCTGGGGCAAGTACCTGGGGTTGCAGGCCGGTGACCTCTTCCTGATCGCACATCTGTCCCGGGCCGGCTGGCTGCGGTGGTCGGACAATCTGAGCCCCGCTCCGCTGAAGCCCGGCAAGGGGCCGATCGCGCTGCGGGTGCATCTTTCCGAGGGGGGTTTCGATCTGACCGAGGCCGGAACGCAGAAGCGTCTGGCTGTCTGGCTGGTCGACGATCCGGGACAGGTGCCGGGTATCGCCGCGTTGGGCCCGGATGCGCTGGCTGTCACCGTCGAGCAGCTGGGACAACTGCTGGCGCCCAACAGTGGGCGGATCAAGACAGTGCTCACCGATCAGAAGGTGATCGCCGGAATCGGCAATGCCTACAGTGACGAAATCCTGCACGTCGCCAGGCTTTCGCCGTTTGCGACGGCAGCCAAACTCACACCGGCGCAGCTGGACTCGTTGCACGACGCGATGGTGTCGGTCCTCGGCGATGCGGTGCACCGATCGGTCGGTCAGCAGGCCGCGACGCTGAAGGGGGAGAAGCGCTCCGGACTGCGGGTGCATGCCCGCAATGGACTGCCGTGCCCGGTGTGTGGGGACACCGTGCGAGAAGTATCGTTCGCCGACAAGTCTTTTCAGTACTGCCCGACCTGCCAGACCGGTGGCAAGGTTCTGGCCGACCGCAGGATGTCGAGGTTACTCAAGTGAGACAGCGGATTCTCATCACCGGCGCCAGCTCCGGACTCGGCGCGGGCATGGCGCGCGCCTTCGCGGCGAAGGGCCGCGATCTCGCGCTGTGCGCACGCCGGCTGGATCGGCTTGAGGAGCTCAAAGGCGAACTGACGCAGCGCTATCCGAACATCAAGGTGGCCGTCGCCGAACTCGACGTCAACGATCACGACCGGGTGCCGGTGGTGTTCAGCGCTCTGGCCGAGGAGATCGGCGGACTGGACCGGGTGATCGTCAACGCCGGAGTGGGCAAGGGTGCACCGCTGGGCAGCGGCAAGCTGTGGGCCAACAAGGCAACCATCGAGACGAACCTGGTTTCGGCCCTGGTGCAGATCGAGACGGCGCTGGAGATGTTCAAGAAACAGGGACACGGGCACCTGGTGCTGATCTCCAGCGTGCTCGGCAACAAGGGGGTGGCCGGAGTGAAGGCCGCCTACGCCGCCAGCAAGGCCGGGGTCTCCTCGCTCGGGGAGTCGCTGCGCGCCGAGTACTCGTCCGGTCCGATCGCCGTCACCGTGATCGAGCCCGGCTATATCGAGTCGGAGATGACCGCCAAGTCGGAGTCGACGATGCTGATGGTCGACAACGAGACCGGGGTGGCCAAGATGGTCGAGGCCATCGAGAAGGAGCGGGGCCGGGCGATCGTGCCGGGCTGGCCGTGGGTGCCGCTGGTGGCGATGCTCAAGGCGCTCCCGCCGCGGTTCACCAAAGCGTTCACCTGACGCGCGCGCGCCCCAACTGTAGGTTCTCAGCACTCATGGCACATGCCCGGGTCCTGACCGGCGGTCTTCCCGTCTTTCTCATCAAGTTGGCGAGGGCCTTTTTCTCATTTCCATGGCGAATCCGACAACCGTACGGTTGTACGAATCTTCCGGCGACGAGTGATGCCGACAAGGTGGTCGGCATAGTCGCAGATCGTGGCTGAGTCAGGCCGGCACGAAGTCCGAGTAGGTGTGTGTCATTGACGGCACCGCCGTGGCGGTAACGCGCACACCGCTTCCGCGAACCACTGCGATGAAACTGTCGCCGGCATCAACCGGCGCGGGAACGATGTGGGGTTCGGGGCTTTCTTCGACCTCGACGTGGGTTGCGCCGAATGGCGTCAGTGCGATCATTGCGAGGCATCCGCCTGAAGCATTGGTGAAGCGATACCGATTCGCCCCCAGAGGGATTGCTGACCACGGTCGCCTGGCGGCAGCGTCCACGCGATAGGACTCCAGGTCCTCACGAACTTGACCGGCCAACTCGGATTGACCAGATCTCTCGAAGTAGTCGAGGGCCGCCTCCAGGTTCGGAATGCCTTCGGCGAAACGCCTGATCTGGCACTGCGTCTGCCCAAGGTTGTTGGCGATGTCCGCCCAACCAGAAACGTTGCCACGTTCCTTATAGATCTCGGCCGCCCCTTGAAGCAGCTCGATCGCTTCCTCTAGATACGCCTGATTGTTCTCGATTCGGGCCAGACGGCCGAGAGCTGCGCCAAGGTTTTTACTTGCGCTGGCGATTCCGGGTTTGTCGTCTAGATCGCGGCAGAGGGCAACGGCTTCCCGTAGCGGTGGAAGCGCCTCGGTGTACCGCTCCGCCTTCGCCAACGCTCCGCCAATGTTGCTCAAAGCAATCGCCTCGCCACGACGGTCCGGCGGGTCGGATTCCCGACACGCTCGGACATCGTCCGAGTAGATTTCGATGACTTCGTCGATGTCTCGGCCTTGATCGAGGTAGACGTTTCCCATGTTGGTGCGCGCCGCGACTGCTACACCGTCAACCCCGGCTTCCTCGGCGACGTCAGCGGCCCGCCGAAACGCTTCGAGCGCGTCGTCGAACTGGCGCATCTTACGAAGCGCGGAACCGTAGTGATTCAGTACGCACGCCGCATAGTGGCGGTTCCGCGCCTCAGGGACAAGTGATGCACCAACGACCGCAACGTCGTGGAATTCTCTGAGCCAGTGTCGCTGTGATCCCAATATCTCGCCGAGCCCGACGGCCAACCCCAGCATCAACTCGCGGTACTCGGGCTCCGGGCGCTTCGCGACCGCCAGGACGATCGCAATTGCGGTGGTGCGCTCCTCCTCGAACCAGGCAGCCGCGTGTTGTGCTGTAGGAAAAAATTTCTTGTTGTTGTCGTTAGGCACTCCCGTGAGCCAGTCGGCCGCAGCTCCGACACCCAAGAGGTATCTCACGACGATCACCTTCAAGGCCCGCTCAGCGTCATCGCGTTGCTCCGCTGACAACTCGGCCGAGTACAAACGAATGAGGTCGTGCATGCTCCAGCGGTTCCGAACATGTTGCTGGATAAGGTGAGCGCGGACCAAAGCCATTAGTTGCGGCCGTACCGCACTGTGAGATGCCGAGATCAGCCAACCGGCCGCTACCAGGCCTACGTCGCCTCCGGGGACGACGGAAAGCAGACGGAACAGGCGCTTCAAGGTGTCGGGCAATCTCTTGTAGGACAACGCAAACGCGGCCCGCACGGAGAGGTCCGTGCCGTAGTCGAGGCTGTTGAGCCTGTCCCCCTCGCTGGCTAGCTCCTCGACCAGCTCGGCGATCGGCCTCTCGGGTTCATCAGCCAGGAGTGCGGCCACGATCTGCAACGCCAGCGGCAAGTGGTCACAAAGTTCGGCTAGACGCAGCGTGACCTGCGGAGCCTGGGCCAGTCGCCCATCGTCCGGATTACGGGTTTGGACCGCGCTGATCAGCAGTTCGACCGCTTCGTTGGAGCCCATCACGTCGACATCGACGACCTGTTGCTTCGGGATGCGGCCGAACGTTTCCCGCGTCGTCACGACGACGCGATGGATTGGAGTGCCGGGCCATATCGGCTCGAACTGCGACGGATCGCTGGCATTGTCCAGCCAAAGCAGTACCGATTTTTCTTCGGCTGCGAGGTCGTGGAGTCGCTGCTGGTACTGGATAGCCTGCTCAGCCGGATCGGCAGCGATCTCGTCGTCCCCGACCCCGAGCAGGATCAACAGTTTCGAGAACACCACCGCGGGCTGCACCTGAAGAGCGGGGTCATCCGCGTAACCGCGGAGATCGACAAAGAGAACATGTTCGAACCGTCCGGCAGCCGCTGCCGCGGTGGCGGCCTGCCGCACCAGCGCCGTCTTCCCCACCCCTGGGGGTCCGCTCACCACGACGATGCCGCTGCTGGGGCTATCGCCTGAGCCAGATATCAGATCAGCAATCCGCGTCAGTTCGGATTCGCGGCCGACGAAAGGCGTGGGTTCGACGACCAGCGCCTCAAGTGGGAGAACGGTTGTGGCGGATTGTAATTCGGCTAAGCCATCGATGATCAAGTTTTCGATGTGATAGGCGGCCACCCCACCTTTTGTCGCGTTGATGTAGATGTTTGGGGCAGCGCCGTCTTCGAGTCGGCGGCCCTCCGCCTCCTCCGTCAAGATTCTTTGCGCTTCCCACGTTTGGGCCGCGCCCCAATGTGCACTTCACCCATGTGATACGCGGCCGCCGAACCATGGTCGGCATTGATCGATATGTTGGCCCCTTCACCGGACCCTATCTGTTGCCCTACGGCGCCACCCTGTACCGCCTGGCTGGCCGCTCGCGACCCGCGCTCCCGCTTTACCAGGACGCCGCTCGCTATCCCGGCCACAATCGCCACGCCGAGGAGAAGCCACTCCCACCAGGCGGCGCCGCCGCTCGCCAGGAAGGTACCCGCAAAGGTCAAGGCCACAGCGGAAACCACCGCCAACGTCGCCGACGCCCAAACTCGCATCATTCGATCCCGCTACCGCTCAGATCGCAACCAGTGTCATGCCTAGAGGTTCGCACCCAGGAATTGCGAATCGCCAGACAGGCAGGGACAGGCTCGCGCAACGATCTTCTGAAGCTCGCTGCGGGGCGCCTGGGCCAGCGATGCCGGCCGGTCGGGACGCTAGTCATCAGGACCTGCCGGACGGCAAGTCCCACAACGTTGGATGGGATTTCCGACCTGGTCGAGCGCCCATTCGTCGAGATCGGCTAACTGATCGGCGCACACCTTCACGTAGTCGCCGGTCGTCCATGTATCACCGCGCGCCGGGACGCCATTGATCGTGCGGCAACTGGCACGATGCACCTTCGCAGTGGTCGGGTTGTGACTACTCAGGATGTTGATGACGTAGCCATCGGTATGGCCGGCAAGCCAGTCCAGATAGCTGTCGTCGTTGTCCCGGAACTCATCGGCTGCCATCAAAACCCCTCCCCGGATATCCCCTGAAACCGGACCTTGAAACAGGCCAGTAGTTTAAAGCTGCCCTCTGACAATTTGAGGCCACTTAACGGCGAACGCGGCGCTATCGCCCTGCGATGCCACAACCCGCGGAAGTCTTGGCCTGACTCTTCCTCAAGCCAAGTCCAGCGTCGCGCCATCCATGATCTGCTGAACGGCAATGACTTTGGGCGCCGTTAGAATCTGGATCTCAACCCCTGGCGCCGGCCGGTAGACCAAGACTGTTGTCTCGTCGCCGCGGACCTCCGTCGGGTGGCCGACCCGCACGATGACTTCATCGACCGTCATGCTTTTGCGGATTTGACCGAACGTCTGTCGCCACTGTGATTCCTGCGCGCCGTGGGTAGCTGAGGTCAGGCTGGTTGCGTCGATCGTCACTTCACCGACGGTGACTTCGTCACTGGGCTGATCCAAGCGAAGCGTGAGCACCTCGTGTTTTTCTGATGCGCGTCCGTAGTTGGTGTAGACGTCGACGATGACGGTGCAGCTGCCGGCGATCATCTGCTGGTGGGAGCCGTAGTAGTGGGCTTTAACCGTGTAGACACCTGGGTAGGCCCGGTGCAGTACGTACTCTTCGGGGCCGTATCCCTGGGTGAAGTCACGTGAGACCAGTCCGCCGATCTGTGTCCGGTTGTGTCCGTAGTAGGCGTGCTCGCCGGTCGGTTCGAAGACGTGCAGGTCGATGTCGGTGAGGTCGGCGTCCCAGGACATGCTGATGCGCACATCCAGATCGAGCAGACGGATGAGCCGGCCGTCGATCGCCGCCGGAATCGAGACGCCCTTCTGCTGGGCGAAGTGGATCAGCCGGTTGAGTTCCATCAAGGCGATGATCTCGATCTCCGGGAAGTTGGCCCAGCTGTTCAAGATCACGTGATGCAGCAGCTCCATTGCGTGGAGTGCGTCGGCCTGATCGCCGTTGCGTTCCCACCGGCGGCTCAGGGCCAGTGCGAGGTCCCGGTGGGATTGGGGTTCGTCGCCGCGGGCCTCACGGACCCGTTCGAAGATGGCGATGGCCAAGTCCAGTTCGTCGGCCTGTTGCAGCCGCCAGGCGAAACTGCGCATCAACGCCGGGTCGTCAAGCCCGGTCTCCACCAGGTTCGACAGGACACGGATGCCCAGTTCCTTGTGGCCGCAACTCAAGAGGTAGTCGCCGCAATCCAGGAAGAAGGCGGGGCTGGCCGCGTACTCGGGTCGCTGGCTGAGGTAGACCGCGTAGGCCTCCCCGTCCGCGACGTCCCGCATCGCAGTCAGATAGGGAGTGTCCGGTGTCCAGGGCTTGATGCGGATGGCTCCTGCCGCTGACGACCGGTCTGCTCCCCCCACAGTCGCCGAGTCCCCGAGTGGTGGTTCCGCTGAGATATCGAAGTCTGCCTCGAATGCTCCGGCGGCCCCTGGGGGCGCTGCCATCGCCGCGAAGCTGCCGCCGGCCGGACCGCCGGGGCCGGGCCGTGCCCTACGGGCCCTTGGCATGTCGTCCCGAAAGTCTGCGTATTCCTCCGCGCCCCCTGGGGCTGCCCCAGGAGCGCCTGCCGGCCCACGGTTTCGTCGGGGGCGTTGTTCCTCAGGACGGTATTCGAATTCCTGCTCCCACCACTGGACGCGTTGCTTCCACAGATCGACGACCCGGTCCAGGTGCGATGCCCGTTGTTGCTCGTCGGCGTGGGTGTTCTCTCCGATGCGGGTGTCATAGGCCGCTCGCATCTCCGGGAGGCTGGCAGGCGGCTCGATCCGATACTCGAGGTACTGCTCGAGGCTCTCAAGGACAAGAAGCGAGGTTCCGGGTGTGACCAGCCCGTGCGTGCGGGCAAGGGTCAGGATCTCATCGGCCGCGGGTTGCAGCGTCAGTCCCAGCACCTGGGTCTGAAGACCTGCCCACGCACGTGCCACCAGATCGCCGGCGATGGCACCCGACCGGCTGACTGACACGGCCTCCGACGTCCCGCCCAAGCCGGCGATCGCCAGCGACGCCTGGTCCGCGGTCAGACGGCCGAGAACCGCCACGCGTCCCTGGCCGGCAATCACATGGGTGTCCGCACATCCGTCGGACTCGATGATCCGCGGGGCTTGGCCACCGGAGACGATCTCGCGAACTGCGGCGGCGGTATTGGTGCGTAACAGGTTCAGGTAACGGCCGCCCGTGGTGTGAGCGAGGTGCTGCAGCAAGGCGGCGTTGGAATGGGCTTGTCCCGTCACGGCAATGATCGGAATAGAGCCGATTTTTGGCAGGCCGGTGTCGATGGTTCCCAATCCGTCGCTGAACAATAGCCACGCCTCGCACTCAGCGTGGGCGGGCGCCGTCAAGTCCAGCGTTGTCAGATCCGTTCCGCCGTCGTACGGCAGGCCCTGCAGATAGGTCAGGAGGTCCTCGGCCTGGCTGTCGCCGGGGGCGAAGGATCTTCGGTCGTCATCGAGCCGGTTGCGGAAGACGACCACATCGATCACCGTGCCGTTCCACGCTGCCAGCAGTTCCCGCAGTAAGTCGTACTCGCGATCCAGAGACTGGCGGCTGCCGGAGGCATCCCAGGTGATCGCGACGCGTTTCGGCGTCCAGGCCGGCTCGTCGCCTCGTTCGTGCAGCCTGCTGCTGATGCAGAAGAAGGATTTCCCGTCCATGCTCTCGACGGTGGTGAATCGGTCGGGCAGATCGGGCAGTCGGATCTGCAGGTCTTCGGCGGGCAGCCCTCTGCCCAATTTGGCTTCGGCGACCCAGCGATCCTCCCAGCGATTCAAGGTCATGTTTCCCAGGCCGCCGCTGATAACCGGTTGGACTGGCGCCTGCACGACTTCCGCGCGCAGACTCACTGACTCGATGCCCGCCGCGTGGGTCAACGGGAGGTGGTAGGCAGCCTGGTTGCCGTCGACCGTCAGATTGCTGATGTAGGTGACGCGCACCGTGCGGGCACCGCGAGGCGGTATCGGGTAGATCCGCGTCCGGTAGACGTTGCCCTGGACTTGCTCAAGAAGGCCCGGATCGGCGCCTTTACGTTCTTCGGCCTCGAGAATGCGGCGGGCCTCCTGCTTCGGGACGACCACACCGTCGACCATCTGGCCGTCGACGTCCAGGGCATAGCCGCAGACCACGGCGTTATCGGGCAGCGGAAAAGCGAGATTGCCCTCCAACACGCGATCATTCGGGTTGTAGAAGCGCATCGTCTGCGTCGTCTCGGCCAACAGACCACTGACGTTGACCTGGATCTCCAGGTCACTCAACTCGATTGCATGCTCGGCGCGCGGCGCCTCGATATAGGGCAACCGGTCCTCGGGCGAGAACTGACGATCTACCAATTGTCCGAAGAACCAGAACATGAACGCTCCCTCTCAACTGGCACTCTCGTGCACCCCGAACACCTAACGAGTCGCCAGGGGCGATGCCTCCCATGTGTTCACAGACCGCCCCCGACCCCCAAAATGCGCCCGTTCACCGCCGCAACCGCCTACGCAACGACGAGCAGGGTCACCGTATCTCTGCGGACCGACAATTCTGGCGCTCGTCCCACGCACACCTAATCGGTTCCGCCCTTGCAGCGCGTGCAATGGGCCGCCTCGTTGGCCGCAACGGGACAGGACCCGCACTCTGTGCATACGTATCTTCCCGGCACTGTTCTCGCCCAGCACGGAGAAGCCAAGGCATCCTGGCCATAGATTCTCTCGACCCAGCCAGGTCCGACCACATCTGGATTTCGTATTTGGCTTTCCGGCTCGATGACGGGGACGCGCTCACCGCAGGAGCCGCATCGCTCGTGTCCCCAACGGGCTCTGCAAGATCGACACGCGACTGAGAAGACGTCGCCGTCTCGAGCTACCTCGGAAGGGTGGGAAGCCGTTTGACAAAGGGGGCACGTGAGCAGCGGGGCAACTGATTCCGCGGCTTCTTGAATAGCCGCTGAGAGGCCATCGATTTCCCGAACGAAGTCTCGTTCCCAGCCTGGTGACTTTGTGCGGTCCTTCAGCTGTCGAACCAGATTGTCGAGTTCAGACAGTTCACGAGGTGTAAGGGGTCGTCGAACAGTTATTGCGTCAACGCCAGCCCGATTGAACAACGGGCTTGGTTCCCCTCGTGAGAGTCCGGAACTGAGTAGATGGTCGATCAAGCGCCTCGGAACCCGTTCCCCGTCGATACGCACCTGAGCGGGATAGTCCAGCAGGGCTGGCGACCGGACGGCGACGGCAACCGCCCGCGCGACGCGTTCGAGGCTGGTCGTTTCCAGGGGCGAGATTGGTACGCCCGTGAGGAGCAGGCCCTGGGAAGGCGCGTCGCGGCCGGCCGACATCATCGGGCGAGCCGCATCTTGGGGAAGACTTCGTATTGCCTGGCTCGGGGCCAGATACAGGACGACCGTCGGAGTCTTGACGGCATCGTCCATGGATTGCCATCGAGTCAGGATCTCGGGATGGTCGTCGTTCGGTCCGACCACGTCGGCAAGGGGGACGAATCGCGTGCTCGTATTGCGCGCGGAAAGCACCATGGTTCCATCCGGGCTCCGTACGAGTTCGGCTTTGCCCCAAGGGCCAAGGAGGATGAACGGCGCGCCAGAGGCGGGCATGCGGTCTTCAGCGGCCTCATAGCCGAGGTCGAACAACGCCCGAGCGATTAGACCGAAGGCGTAGTTGTCGAAGCTTCGGTGACGCGCTAAGAGTCGTTCGGCGCGCTCTTTTGCAGATTCCTCAGCCTCCGCCTCTCTCTCGAAAGCTCCCCAGACGATTCCGGCCGCGCGATAGTGGCGGTCATTCGCAATGACGTTCGTATTTCGCAGGCTACGCTGCCCCGTCCGCCGGCCACGTAAGGCGGCGGCAAGCGTGCTGCCGCGGAGCGCTTGGACCGAAGCGGCCAATGCCTCAAGCCTCCCGAGGGTGCCCTGGGCACGTCCCGACGATTCAGCCGCCCGTGCCGCGTCAGCTCCCCAAAAGAAATAGAGTCGGTGTCTTCGGTAGTGCGTGCCTTCGTCTTTCGCCCTTTCCAGATCAGCAAGGTCCGCCGTCAATCGCCGAATGCGTCGGATGCGGTCGGAGAGTGCCGACGACAAAATCGGATGTATTAGCTCGTTCACCATTCGGTTCTCATAGAGATCCGCATTTTCTTCCCGCATGACTGCCAGCGCACGTCGCGGGACGGGTCCTGAGAGCGTCCGTCCAGCCCAATCTTCGGTATGCGACGCCATACGTTCGAGAGCTCTTCGCGCCGGCCTTCGAACTCTGGAGACAGGCAGCAGTTCCGACCGCTCACCGAGACGAGTCACAAATCGCTCGCAGATGCGAGCAATCGAGGGGAAGTTCTCTGCGAGGACGCGCTCTCGCTTCTCGAGTTCCAGTGCATCACTGTCATGCCCTGCCAACAGCGGCGCTTCCAATAGTTCGTGCCATGAACCTGACTGCACCGCTGCGCCCAGGGAATCCTTCAAGGATTTAAGCGCGTCGAGGTCATCTGACTCGGCAGCGTCACGGCTGGCGCTTCCGAGGTCCCGATCAATCAGATGGCGTCCGCCTTGCGCCCAACGTCCAGTCCATCCAGGAGACTGCGACCCGGGTTCTCCGGTGAGCCGGTCATGGGGTGAGTTCACGCTCCGTACCCGCCGCGCAGACGGCTCGCCTCCTTGCGAATACGGCTGGTCGTCTTGCTCGGAGCTTCTTGATCGAGCCCCTCCCAGAGCCTTTCGATCTTGTCAGCGAAGGCATCGAGGTCTTCAGGTCTCACCCCAAAACGGTCCTCAAGCTTTCGCACGAGCTTGGTCGCGACGAGGTGGTCAACAGCTTCGGTGAAACCGCCGTTGGCCTCCAAGACCACCGGGACGAATCGCTCGAGTTGCCGTTCGAATCGATTGCCCCAACCAACCCCAAATCGGGCGAAAGGATCCCGGAGCTTCTCGTTGAGGAACGCCCGCACGAGGCGGACCTCATCGCGAAGGTCCTGCGAAGCCGCGTCGAAGGCGGCTTCAAGGTCCTGGAATGAGATTGGATCCGCGGCTCCCTGCCTCCGAGCCTCAAAGGCGCTGTGCCGCTCTGGGAGTTCCTGAACGTGGGCGCGGTCGTACGTCTTATCGGCGAAGGCAACAGTCGTCTCGTCATGATTGGCCGTTCCTACAAACCAGACATTCGGCGCCAGCCGCAGACGCGAACCACTGAACTTCTTTGGTAGCCCCGGAATCTCACTCGTCAGCAGATCGATATATGCACCTTGGCCAACCGCATTCTCCAGAACAGACAACATCGTGCCGAAGTACTGCTCGGGGTGGGCGAGGTTCATTTCGTCGAGAACGATGACCATCGGTCGGTCTATGTTCGCCGGCAGCAAGGCCCTGTAGAGAGCCTTGGTGAACTCGCTTTCGGCGAATCGCTTCTCGAAGGCGTTGTAGAAGCCGAACAGGTCATCCTTGTCACGCCATCCGGCCTGGACTTCAATGATCTGCGCCGCGCCTGGTTGACCACTGTTCAGAGCTTTAAAGAATTCTCGAGGGAGGCTGGTCTTCCCGGTCCCTGAGATGCCCTGTAAGAGATGCAGGCGGCTGGACGCCAGTCCGGCCAGGAATAGCCGCACATCTGACTCCGAGTAAAAGAAGGGCGTCGCCGAGTCGGTGGCCATTCGGTGTCGGATCTCGTGAACCAGATCGGCAAGAGATGCGAAGTCCCGCGTGTCGACTGATTGGTTTAGCGCCTCGTCGACGTCGTAGGCCGAGCAGGCTGGGAACGGCTCCTTTGATCCTTCCTTGGCTTGGAGTTCCTCCCAATCCGCGCGCTGTTGCTCGATAGCCTGCCTGAGCGTTTCGCGCTGGGCGGCCAAGGCGTCGCGTTCGTCGCGGAGGACCTCTACCTCGCCGACGTTGGTCAGTTGATAGCGGAGCTGGCGATCGATCTGGTCGTGTTGTTGGCGCCAGTGTGCGGCCTCCGCCGTTGCCTCGGACAATTGCTTAGCTTTGGTGCGAAGTTCAGATACTTCGGCTGCTGGCGGCCGACGCGAGAGCTCGTCTTTCAGATCCTGAACCTGCTGGGCCAGTTCATCGTTTCGTCGTTTGGCCGCCTCTGGGTCTTGCCCGTGCCGCGCGAGTTCAGCGCGGAGGGCACGCAGTTCTTCGTCGCGCTTTCCTCCACGCTCCCGCTCCAGAGTCAGGAGGGCATTCGCGTCGTCGAGCTGTTGGCGGACGTCTGCCAGTTGTTCGTCGAGTTGCCGGCGGAACCGCTCCTCAATTAGAACGGCTTTGTTCTTGGCGAACTCAAGATCCTGTTCAATCTGGGCCTCCCGCAGGCGGAGCGCAGACGAATCGCTCTGCAATTTGGACCGCTCATCTTCCAGCGCCGTTCTTGCCGCATCAAGTTCCGCCTTCGCCTCAGCCAGGATCTCGTGTGCACGCACGTGGGCGTCCTCTTGAAGGCGCGCGGCTTCTTCGAGCATTTCATCGCGTCGCTTCGAGGCCTCCGCAGTCAGTGCCCGGAGTTCCGACGCGAAGCCGGCCTTGGCATCCGAGCGCTGCTTCTCCAGCTCCAATTCAGCTTTGGCCAAGTCCTGTTCGCGGGATGCCAGCCGATCAAACTGCTCTTTAATCGCCGCCCTGTCAGTCTCAAGTGACGTCCGCTCATCCTTGAGGGCCTTCGCTTCGTTCTCGGCCTTCTCCCGCGCCTTCTTCCAGACGCTCTCGAACTGCCGGACCGTTAACCAGGCGTTCTTGAGTCTTGTCGCGTTGTCGATTTCGGCCTCAGCGACCTCAACGCTTTCGTCCTCAAGGGCCATCCCCTCGGGCAATTCAGCTGAGGCAAGTCCTGCTTCCACCTCGTCGATCCTTGCTTGGTCTTGATCCGCCTTGCGATCTCTACCCTGCTTGCTGGACACCAGTACCCTCCGATGTGGTCACGAGACGATCGCATAAGTCAAGTGTTCTGTTGGCGAGGTCTTCGAGTGCGCCCGCATGAACGGATTCCGGCACGATGGCGGTGAAGTCAGACGCGCACGTGACCAGTTCGGAGAGCATCGACTGATCGATGTCTGGCGTAACAGCAAGCAACCGCAACACTTTGTGGCCGGCAGTCCCCGGATCCGAACGTGCCCATGTTCGAGCCAAGTCTCTGTTGAGTCCAGCCCGCTCGCCGGCGGTTGCCAGGGTGGCGGCATCCAGAACGCCTACGCCACTGATGCCGGCGGCGTAGCGCACTTGGTCAACGAAGCGGCTGAGGCACAGTTCAATACGACTCAAGACCGTTCGATCGTCGACTGTTTGGTGAGTGGACTTGCGCTCGGCCGAAACTTCTCTGAGTTCGGCCATGGCCTGTCGCAACGGCAGGTCGGTCTGAGGAGCCGCCGCGGATTTAGGCACAGTCGCCAGCCATCTTCTGACTGACTCGTGTTGGCGCCCCAATTCCGTGAGGCGTTGACTCAGGGTTAAGTGGGGCACTCCGCGTGTTGTCCAGACAGCGTGCCCCGAAGTCAGCGCAACGACTGGACTGGCGATCATGCAGGGCTCGCCAGCGCTAACGAGGGCTGTCCGACGGTTTGGGTCTGCTGACGCACGGCTGAATCTGGCGAGTTCGACACTCGTCGGATCGGCGGCCGTGGTGTGTTTCGTGTCCATCAACAGGCACTCGACCGGGATTGGCCGGCCAGCAGTGCCGCGATCGAACCGCGCGCGATTTCGGGATGTGAAGCGAAGCGCGATAGGTGGCACTTCCTTAGCGGGATGCGGCCAGAGTTCACCTGTCTCGAGGTCGCGGTAGATCCAGGAAACCGTCGATGTACCAGCCTCGACTCGTCCATCGCGGGTTACCTGCATGCGCGTGGCGGCTGCCTGAAACAGCAAGTGCCGCACTAGTTCCTCGGGAATCTGGAGCAAATCGGCGATGCTCGTCGGTGATGTCTCACCGGCAGCCCGGATCCTGAGAACGGCGTCGAGCAGCACATCGTGCGTGATCTCGATTACCTCTTCGACAATGACTCGCCAGCGAATAGCGGGGGTGAGTACGACGTGCCGCGATTGGGGCAGCAGCGGGGCGAGGGTGTAGGCGGGTCGATCATGCCAGACGGCGGAAGCCATGCTCACCTCCCGTCAGGTCATAGAAGGCCGCGAGAGCCGGAACTGCCTCCCGACCCTCGGGAGAAGTCATCTGCGCCACATCGCCGACCGCGATGAGCAACTTTCGTTGGCGGCTCATGGCAACGCAGAGCCGGTTCGGCAGCACGAGGAATCCGAACCTGTTCGCGCTTCGCTTGCCAGACCTGCTTGAACGAGTCGTTGATAGGTAGACGACGTCGAACTCACGTCCTTGGAATGCGTCAACCGAGCCAATGCGCACACGAGGCAGTCCTCTCTCGGTGTGCAGCCACGGGACCGATGGATTGAGTTCGAAGGCGTTTCGCCCAGCCGTGGCCAGGGACCTCGATGCAAGACCCGCGTCCATCAAAGCCTCCCAGATCGCGGTCACCTGGCCGGAGTAAAACGTAATGACACCAAAAGTGAGGTGCGCGGAGGCCTGGAGTCCGGAGCTCAACTCCCGCACGATCGTCTCTGCCTCCGCGGGCCGGCATATGCTCGTTCCTGCCCGCTTCTCGGATCCGCGGGCCAGCGGGACGTCGATCCACCCACATGCCGCTGTGCCATAGGTTTCGAGACCGTGGGAGAAAGCCTGCGGGTCGGGATTCGCGTTCCTGAGCTGTTCTCCGAACGGCTCGTAGAACTGTTCGCTGATGAAGGTGCCGAGGGCCGGGTGGGTTCTGAACTGACGATCCAGCGTGATCACGCGTTTGGTGCCGTCAAGGCGCTCGTACTCGCGAAGCTTCACATACAGCCGTTCGAACATCGACTTGTTGAGGACGGTGGAGACAGCGGTTTCGTCGTGTCTCTTGGACAGATTCGGAACGAGGCTGTCGTCCAGGAGTTGCGGGAGTTGCCTGTGGTCTCCCACGAGGATGATGCGTTCCTGGGCCATGCTGAGCGGGACCATCAAGTCGAGGGGGTTCGCGCGCGCCGCCTCATCGACGATGACCGTCTCGAATGGGACCGTCTGGGCGTTGCGCATGGCCCCTGATACGGACTGCTGGCAGGTCGCCGCAAGTGCTCGTGTGTGCGTTTGGAGCGACTTCCGCACAGCGGCAGGTTGATGGTCCACTGCATCGCGGAAGTGTTCGACTGCGAGATCGATTGGGCTAGTTGCCAATTCCACTTCTCTGTCAGCCGCCTGCCGAGCACGGTCGAGCAGGGCTTCAACGGCTGGCATGGTTGCCACGACACTTTCACGTGCCCGCGAGTCAAGCAGTCGGTCCAGGAGGCTGCGTTTGATGGCGGCGAGGTGCTCAGCGGCCAACTCAGCGTCTTCACCAACTGCAGCGGCTTCCAGCAAGTCGCGCTGGTGGTCATCGAGCAGGTCGAATACAGCCTGCGTCGAATAGGCTTGCCGGGCCGTCAGCGTTCCATCGTCGGAGTAGGACTCGGCGGTCGATCTGAGACGACGGGCGCGCGTGGCCACCAATACTTGAGTCTTCGGCGCAGACACCGCGCCCAGGTTGTAGGTGAGTTGCTGGGCGAGTTTGCCCGCCTCGTGGGCGACGTCGCTTCCCACCAGCTGGAGTTGTCCGGCGACCCACTCCAGCAGTTCCACTGTGCTGATGACGTTGAAGGGTTGTTGGCGGTACGCGGTGGCGCGGTCGACTAGCGACCGACGATCCCTTACCACTTGATTTGTCTGTGCGTTCTCATAGCGCTTAGCCAGTCGGGCCTGAAGATCGCTGGTCCATGCCACCAAGTGCGCGTCGTCTTCGGAGCCCTCCGCGCGGCCGAGCTTGACCGGTGGAAGGTTGCCGTCGTTTGCAGCGAGCACGAGGTTGGCAACGGCATCGTGTTGGTAGCTGGTCAGCAGAACGCGCTTGCCGAGTGCGGGGGCGTTCTTGTTGATTTGTGTGAGCCTGGCTTGGATCGCTGCGATGACACGGGTCTTGCCGGTCCCCGGCGGTCCCTGAATCAAGACGACGTCCCGGGAATTGATCGCCAGATCAATTGCCTCGACCTGGGTATCAGTCGGTTCGCCGCCCAGGATCTCTAAGACTCGGTTGGACAATGGCTCGTGCCGCCGGACGCGGCCGACGGGCTCTGGACGTTGGTCAGCGAGCATCAACCCCAGCTGGCGGGCCGGCATCGTCCCACCCTGAGCGATCCGCTCTTTGGCGCTCTCGCGCCGTTCAACCCTGATGTTGTCGAGTGTGTATGCGCCCGAGAGTGATCCGTGAGCGGGCAGGTTGGCGGGATCGAAGGCGTTGTCGGGCATCAACCGTATGGTTCCTCGAGGCGACAGCCACGCTGTGCCAATGACACCCGCGCGGGAGGCATCGCCCTTGAACGCGACCCCACTTCCTGCCTCAAGCCCAACTTTCTCACCACCGATCCTCGCTCGTAGCGCGTCGGAGTTCTGGTGCTGAACCAATTCGAATTCCAGCGTGCCATCGTTGAGTACGCGATATCGGTCGTAGTCCGCCCACCCGATATCTCTCGCTGCCTGTCGTGCGGCCTCACGCTCCAGGGCGTTGTATTCCTCCCAGATCGCAAGGTATGCGTTGTCAGCCTCAGCAAGCCGTCGAACTTCCTGCCTGTCGGCAGCGCTGAGTCGGCCCAGTCGGGTGGCGTCGACGATGCTGATCTTGCCGCGAATTAGGACGAGTCGATGGTCGGACTCTGCCGGCCGGCGGGTGATCCGGGAGATGATCAGACGGTCATCGACCATGCGGACGTCGGCGACGATGGATGTGCCGACGATTCGGAAAGCATCCTCATTCAGTTCCCCGCTGCCCGCTGCGAGGACAACAAATGGCTCCCCGTTGTCGAGAACCGCCTCGCGGCGGAGCCATTCGACTACCTGATTAGTTGAATCCGTGCGGTCACGGAACCGATTGACGTCCTCTACGGTGGTGTCGTCAACACCGATTTCACGGCCAGCGGGCCATAGTTCTATCCCATCGAAGGTTGCGAAGCGGACGATCAATTGGGTGACGCCGCCGTCCGAAGCACTTCCCGGCGAGAGCAACTCGGCGACGTAAGCCCCTGTTGCCAGGGTCATTTCAAGCCAGTCGGAATCCGTGGAACTGGGTCGCTCGCAGAGACCAACCGTTGGGCCGAAGTGAAGGGTGAGACCGCCGGCAGATGGCATCTTGACCCGAACCGAGCTTCCTTTCGGGATGTCGACGCGGCCGACAGGCGTCAGCCGCAGGGTCCGCTCGGCGGAATGTGCGATTTGATTGAGCTTCACGCTGGTTGCACCGAACGAACCGCAAGAAATCTAGATGGACGTTCATTCACGTCCAACCTCACGCGATAAACCTTGTTAACGCTCAACTTCGGAATCTTCCTGATGACCTTGCCGGAGCCATCGACCACCGAGGCCTCATCGTGGGCCCTCACTTCGAGGCCGTCGGACTCGGGCCGGAAAGTCACGACTGGGTCGAGCTGGTCATAACGACCCCAAAGATGGCGCGGCATCACGGAGGTATCGCGATAAGCGCTCGCCACAAAAGAGTCGCGCGCGGTTACTGGCTTGTCATCCATGGCGGTATAGACCGAAACGACGGTTGTCGCTGGGGTGGGTGTCCCGCAATTGGGGCACGCATTACGCAGTCTGAAATAGGTCCAACCGCAACCGCTCGCACATTCAATGACATTGTCCAGTGCGCTGAAGAGCACCTCCCGCCAGCGCGCAGATCCTGGCCGCTTTGTTGGATCAAGTCTCCCGGCGGTGAAAGTGCGTTCAGCGAGCTGAGACATGCGTCCGCTCATGACTATGGGGAATATTCCTGCCGGGAAGCTCCGCGGCGCAATGTGATTCGAATCGTCATTCGGATCACCGACGTAGGCCAGCTCACCACGATCCCAAAGGTCTCTGGCTGTGTCACCGTCGAGGGCGTCGGCGGCGATGCCCTCGAGTGGGTGGCGCATGACCAGAAGACGGAAGACGTGAATCGCAAGGATGTATGTGTCCGCCAACGTTGAGGGTGGGCTGTGCCGCGTCAGGCGCTCAGGTGCGGCGTACCCCGGGAAGCCAAGAATGTCCCCTTTTGGATCCGCACGTGAGGTGAGGTTGTCGGTGTCGATCAACCAGGTCTCAGTCCTGCCATGATCGTCGGACACCATCACGTTGTTCGGATTCAGGTCAACGTAGGCGAGCCCGCGCTCGTGGAGGGCCGCAATGCTGTCGGCCATGTTGGCAGCAATGGCAAGCCGACGCTTCAAACCCCCAGTGCTCAGGTACCAGGCAGCATTGGTTTCGCGGGGACCGAAGTCGCGCGGTAAGTACGGCTCCCGGATCGGAGTCATGTCACTGGCCAAGCGCATGAGATAGCCGTGACCGCCCTGCCGGATCAAAGTGATCGGCGCCGCGACGGGCAGTCCATCCAGCGGGAGGCGTCGGACCGCGGCGATCTTCTCAAGATCTTCGGGACGGTTCAGGAGTTTGATCGCGTATTCAGGGTGCCCAGCTACACGATAGACAGAGCCCTGGGCTCCCCCTGCAATCTTGGCTCCCAGCGTGAACTCGACTCCGGCTTCGTCGGTAACGCGTTGTTGCTCAGAAGGCATCGTCACCCTGCAGCCGTGCGATCGACTCGGGTGAGTCCACCTCAGCTTGACCTTCGGGTTCGAAACGACGTGACATCGTCGCCTGTGTAATGGTCGTCGTTACGAATTGGAGGAACTTCCGGATCTCGGAAGCCTGGCTTGCTTGGTGCACCTCGCCGCCACTGAACCGCGAGAGAAGTCCGTGGTCTGCGTCTGCTCCAATGGCCAGCGCGAACCTGGTCGCCTTCTTTCCGCGGTCACTGGCGAGGAGAAGATCGAGCTCCGGTTCCCAGCTCGGGTCAGTCGGTATGCCATCCGAAACCAGGGCGATGGTCGGCAGAAAAGAGCGGGATGGAAACTCCTCGCGATCCCCTATCAATTCGCGGGCAAGTCGGAATGCCGAACCCATCGGAGTGCGGCCTCGCGCCTGAAGGGACACGAACTCGATGTCCCCGACCGGAACGTTCCTGGTGACAACCTCCCCCTCGTTGCCACCGAAGGTGATGATGCTCAGAGTGATGTAGCCGTGGCCAGCATCGACCTCCGTCAGTTCCTCGATCATCTCCGTCACGCTGTCGTTGAGGACGTCGATCTTGTCGTCTTCCTTCATGCTGCCGCTGGTGTCGAGCAGCAAAACGACGGGCAGCGTCCGCGATGGGACAGGCTCGAACGTATCCAGCAGGGACATCAGCTAGTTCCTCTCTTGGAGCCATGGGGGAGTCGTAAGATCCGGTTCGTAGCGCCCACGCCCACGCTTCCGACCCGACTGCCTAATCTGAAGCACTCCGCCGGCAAGGCTTAGCCGGTCCGAGGGCTCAAGTCTTTGAAGCGCACCGCGTTGCAGTGGAATGTCTTTCCCGTCGCCGCGAATCACGGACGTGCCGTTCCTCGATCCGAGGTCCTCAACGAGCAACCGGCCCGAGTCGTTGGTTACCTGCAAATGTTCGCGGCTCACCATCGGGGACTCCGTCTCAGCCAGCACAGTCCGGACGTCGTACCGTGAGGCGCCCCGGCCGCGTCCAACGACCAATCGAGTTCCTTCAGCCACGGGGACCCGGTCGGCTTCGCGCCCGCCGACAAGAACGACTACCTCCCGGGTATCGTCCCGTGCCCCAACCTTTCGAGCAGGCATCCGGCAGGCCGGGCAACAGACGCGGCCATCTTTGTATGCAGGGTCGTCGTCGATCACAGGGGCCACGCCCCAGGGACATTCCTGATTGCTGCAGGCCCACTCAAAGAGGAGCGCTTGCCGGGCCTCCGGGGTGGTGATGCCCTTCGGCTTGAGGTCGGCCTCCTCTACACGCCAAGAGACCTCGTGGTCAGCGATCGGCGAGAAGTTGAGGGGCTCAAAGGTCACGTTCTGCTGGCTGATGACGGGCCGCACTATTCGGTTGGTTCCTTGCAGCCATGGAAACTCGCGTCGGTGGTCGCGGAAGAGGTCTGTCGTGATGACGATCGCCTCCGGATGCGCCGTCGCGAGTTCGAGGATCTCCGGGTCTGCCCACGGAACGGATCGGGCCATTCCGCGCTTCTTCCAGTCTGTGAGTCGGCGCTGACCAGACTGGTCCATCCGGTACCAGAGGCTGTTGTCGGCAATTCCGAAGAAGACCGCCGCCGGATCCTTTTGCTCGCGCCAGGCCTTGACCACCATGTCTACGTGGCGCCAGTCGGGGTTCTGGCCAAGTCGTACGACAGGAGACAAATCGATGATGACGGTCGGTGAAGCCACGATCGCTGCTGCTCCTTCGCTCGTCGGATACCGCTAGGACGACCGTAGGTTATGCCTATGACAGGGTCGGGTTGGTGACCCCCAGCTACGACCTCCCGGTTTGCAGATTAATGCCGAGTTGCAGTGTCAGACCCGGCAGGCATGGGAAGGGAGGCAGCTGGAGTCGGCACGAAACGCCTCACCAGCGGTGCTTGCCGATGTCAGAAGGAACTTGTAGCGTTCGGGCATCAACACCGACCCCTCTGGTAGCCGCCGACCGCGTGTCACTGGCTCCAAGGGTCGGTTTTCTTTTATCGGGATGAGCCGTGAAGTACGACAAACCTCACCTGACCTTTGACGAACAACTTGCCAAGATCGAGTCGCGTGGCTTGGTCGTTGACGACAGGAGAGTGGCTGTCGCCACGTTGAGGCGAGTCGGCTACTACAGGCTGTCCGCGTACTGGTACCCCTTCAGGGTCATGGCACAGGGGTCCTCATCAAGACTCGATGCGGTCATCGAAGGTGTGACCCTCGAGCACGCGTTAGCGCTTTACGCCTTCGATGAGAAGCTCCGTGCCGTCCTCATGCAAGGACTTGAGGTCCTCGAAGTTGCACTCCGGGTGCAGGTCGCCTACCGACTTGGGCAGGTCGACCCCTTCGGGCATCTGAAGCCAGAAGTCCTGGACCAAAGCGAGATCAACCGACCTGCCACTTCCGGGCTTTCAGAAACCAGGTATCAAGCATGGTTACGTCACTACCATCGCCGCTGCACCGAGTCGCGCAACGAGGACTACGTTCGTCATTTCCATGAGAAGTACGACGGCGAGTTACCCGTCTGGGTTGCGACCGAACTTCTGGACTTCGGATCATTGGTGCGTTTGCTGCAATTTTTGCCGCAGGTTGCGCGCAATAGAGTTTCACGTAATTTCGGTATAGGCCGCTCCAACGACTTTGTGTCGTGGTGTAGAAGCCTCAATGTGGTCAGAAATCACTGTGCTCACCATGCACGGCTTTGGAACCGCGTATTTCCGTACCCGCCAGCCAAAGTAAACGCGAACCGCGTTCCTGAGCCGATTCGGCATCTGCAGGGCGTCAAGAAGGCCGATGAGAGCCGGGTCTACTACATGGCCGCCCTGCTAGCAGGACTCATCAGAGAGACTGCTCCACAATCCAATTGGCCGCGTAGCTTTCGGACCGTCGTCCAGAAATTTCCCGAGGTTCCGCTTTATACCCCACAGAGCTCGATGGGTTTCCCCCGAGACTGGGAAGAATTCGAGTTATGGAAGCGCCCGCCAAGCGAGGGAAAACCATGAGGACGGCAATGGCTCCATCGGGGCTTCAAGCATTCGATTCACAGCCGGAGAATATCTAACAGGGCTCGCCCACAATCGTCGATCCGATGACCGGAAGCCGCCGCCCAGCAGGGATCACCTGCTTCGTTGATCAACAGGCGCAGTCTCGTCGATTGCTTCCTGCTTCCTGCCGGGTTCGACGAACTCACCCATTAATCGCCCGCGAGACCGTCTCGCCAACTTCCCAGACGTCGTCGGGATCAAGTCCGGCCACCGGAACAGCCTTCGCGGAACTCTTCTCATCGAGGTGAAGCATGGATGCGAGGTCGGCGAATCCCGGATCACCCTCAACCTTTGGAAACCTGGTCCAGCACCCTGCGATCATCAGGTTCCCGTTCTTGACCGAGAACTTGTAAGGCGGATGCCGACGCCCGAAGTGGTAGACGAACACCGCTCCACCGGGCCGTTTTCCAAAGTAGAGGCGTGGCGCCGGTCCGGCCGTGGGCAGTTCGTCGTTGGCATCAGCCAGCTCCAGCAGTCTGAGCAGAAAGGCGCGGTCGCTCGGGTCCTCAACCGCGTCGATGAACTCTTCTCTGGTCCAGTCCCCTGGCTTCTGGGCGAAGGTACCGGTACCGAGTCGCGCCGGCGGTAGTGCCTTGCCTGGAGCCGGCGCCTGGCCCGTCAACCAGAAGCCGAGTAACCCAAGCTTTCCCGACGTTCGGTCCTCCATGTCCTCGTGATGGCCGTTAGGACCTTGCTTCACGACGCTAGCGATCTCATCGCTTTTCGAATATTGGACCGTGATGGCCACGTCCTTCCGAGTGAACTCATCGGTGTGATCAGTCGACTCGACGTCCCAACCTGCCTCCATTGCCAGCTCGGCGGTGTCCAAACGGAAAGTCGTTCCAGCTGCCACTTCTGTACCTCTCTTCGATTTAGGCGGCGACCGTGAGCGATACAAGTCGCGCAAGGTAGTTCACTTGTTGCAGTAGCTTTGCGGGCGGCACGCTCAGGTCGAGCGCATGACAGTGAATGACCACGCCACTCTCCTGGACCGTGTGCCGATCCACTGGCTCGTTTCCCTTCGCGTAGATGAGGTGGCCCTCATCGAGTCCGAGTACTGTGCAATAGGCGAGCATTTGGTACAAGTCGGCGTTGGGGAAACCTTCGGGTTTCTCGGCCTTGTACTTGGCGTCAACGACGGCACGCACTATGCCGCCGTTCTCCCACATCAGGTCCGGCTTCATGGTTACCCGCCGCCGAATGTCAAGGCTCAACGGCTTCTGACAAACGCTGCGCCCGCCGTAACTCCGAAGGGACTCCGAAAGGGCGACCGTGACGAAGTCCTCGAAGACGCGCCACATGTCGAACATGTAGCCGGTGACCCGCAGATCACCGATGTGGTGCTCGAATGATTCTGCAGCGAGGACGATCTGGGCCAAGGCCAGTGCTGGCTGGTACCGCACGTTCAGTCGGCTTCGTCGCCAGCTCGGCGGGCCTGCCCCCCTGGGCGGAGCGTTCACGTCGGCAAGGATCAACCGCATGCGTTGTAGCCGCCGCCGCGCTTGGATGCTCACCTTTGGAACGACCAGCAGCCGCCTCAGCGCCATCAGGAGTATCTGGTTCTCGGCGATATCGACGGTGAAGTCGTCGTACTCGACGGCGACCGGCACCGGTAGGCCGTAGAGCCGCGTCATCTGTTCGCCGGCCAGCATCCGACCGCGAAGAACCGGCAGGGTCTCCTGCACCGTCTTGTAGCCCTGCAGCAGGCCCTGCTCGACGGCTGTGAGCGCAAGTCTGCTGAAGGCCTCTGCCAGCGCGGGCAGCAACTCGTCGTCGCTCGTTAGGTCTACAAGGTCGTCACGCCAGATTCCCGGATCCTTGGCGTATCCGAGCATGAAGACCAGGCGGTTGAGGTCGGCGATCTTCGGCCGGACCACGACTTGGCGGTCGCCCATCGCGACGGCACCGATCTTTCGCGCTGCGACAACGTCGTAGAGCCCGCGGTCCAGCGTCGGGGTGACATTGGCCAGAGCCAGCTGCTGGAGGGCCAGATACTCCGCGTCGGTGAGCGCAACGGTCTGGGCAGCATCCCCCTCAGTCAGAATCAGCGGCGGCGATGCCATCGTCAGCTTCTTCTACTGGGGAGATGGGTGCCGAGTTCCTGGCCTGCAACGCCTTTCGGATCGCATCAAGTCCATAACGGGCCCGCACGTCGGTGCCGTCGCCATAGTGGTGCTCCTCGAGCAGCGGCAATATGGCTGTCCGCCAAACGCGTTCCAGCCCCTTGTCGCCAGCGCCGTACACGGCTGGCCGCATGAAGTACGACGGACCGATCCTGAAGTCCGGGTCATCAATACGTGCGTTGAGCTCATCGAGCAAGTCGGCAGACTCAGCATTATGGTTCTTGGCCTTAAGCCATTTGCGGAGCACTCCGTTGGTTGGGCTCTCCGAGGGATGGAGTGGCAGGAACGCGAACCGCCGGCGCATCGCAGCGTCAACCAGTGCGATAGATCGGTCGGCGGTGTTCATCGTTCCAAGGACGAGGATATTTCTGGGCAGCGAGAACGGCTCGGTGTTGTCCGCGGAATACAGCAGGTCGATCGAGCGGTCGCGATACTCCAGCAGGAAGTACAGCTCACCGAAAATCTTGGCGAGGTTGCCGCGATTGATCTCGTCGATGATCAAGACGTAGACGGCCTCGGGGTTGTCCTTAGCCTTATCGACGAGGGATCGCAGCGGACCCGGAGTAAGGGTGAAGCCGACCTGGCCGCCGGCCTGTTCCCTGGGCCGGTAACCCTCGAAGAAATCCTCGTAGGTGTACGCCGGATGGAACTGGACCATCTTGACGTTGGCCTCGGTGGTGAGGTGGGCAGCGAGTTCCAGTGCGATGTAAGTCTTTCCCGTGCCGGGAGGTCCGTAAAAGATGAGTTGAGGGCGGTCGCGAAGGAGGTCGATGCATTCCTGCAACCATTCGATCGGAACATTGAGTCGCTCCGCCAGCTCGGGTGTGGCATCGCGAAGATGCATGGTTGCGGTTCCGGTCGGCAACGGCCGGTGCTCGGCCAGTGCAACGAGGGTCGCCACATAAGGCGTGAGATCCAAGACCTCGCCTTGCGCGCTCAGTCGGGCGGTGACCTCAGCCGGCAATTTGTTTAGCGGCAGGGAGCTTCCGTACCACTTGACGGTTCGGCGCAGGTTCGAGCGGGCGTCGCTGCTCTTTACCGACTCCGCTGCTCCCGTAATGACACCGAAGTACACGTTGCCCTGGCTGACAGTGACCACCAGGTCACCCGTATGTATACGGGCAAGAAATGCGTAGAACTCGTCGAGCTTCTCCTGCCGTTGCGCGTATCCAGACGAGCTGTAGTCCTCTTCGACAAAGCTCTTCAGTTCGTCGCGAGTTATGTCGGGCTCGACGGTCCGCAGGAGGCTGGCTGCCAGGGACACGGTTCCCTTCTGCCGCCAGATTGGCACCATGTCCTGGCCCTTGACATTGGATCCGTGTACCCGCCAGGCGTGTTTGACTTCGTGGCTTGGCCCTGGATCCTTCGGTTTGGCCTTCTGCCACTTCTCAACCCACGGTGACGCGTACAGGTCGACTACACCGTGCTTTTCCCGGATGGCTTCGTAGATGTCGTGAAGATCGGTGTCGACGTCACCGATCTGCCGGTCGAGATACTCCGCTGCGAATGCATCGCGCATTAGCCGACGATGTTCGGCGCTCACAATCGGTAGGAAGAAGTCGGGGAATGCCAAGTAAAGCAACGACTGTCGCTGCGCAGCTTGGCCGGTCGTGACTGCGTCGACCTCGTCGCGGAAGATCAGGGGATCTGCCAACGCATCAATGCGACGCTGTTCAGGCAGTTGCTTGAAGTGTTGAGCCACTTCGATTAGGTAGACAATCTGTTTCCATTTGTAGTTCCCGAAGGCCTGGCCACCGTGGTAAACGCCCCCACCGAGAAGGGCCTCGCGAACATCCTCGGGGATTGGGACCGGCGGCTGACACCGTTCGAGAACTGTCTCAACCTGCTTGAGCTTCAATGCGCCGCTGAGGTTGATGATCGGAAGAACATTGACGATCAGAAGTTCGGCGAAGAGCTGGATCGCTCCAGACGAGGTCGTCTCGAGCTGTTGGTCCAGCTTCTCGAAGAAGCCACCCGATCCCGCATCTGGTCTATCCGAGTAGTCGCGCTTGAGTTCCGCCAAATGATCAGCAGTCCAAACGGGCTGACCCGGCGTCAGCAGTGAATCACTCTGCCCAAAGCCAACATCGACGAGTCGGCGGCCGATTTTCTCGACGGCAGCGGCCTGTGGCCGGCCAAAGGCTCCAGAGTCTTCAGACATCTTGTCCAACTGCTCCCTTCACTAGCCGTGACTGCCTTCAGCGTCGAACGGCGACCTGTACGGATCGCCACTTCTTTCTGCCGCCGCCATTGCGTCGTAGACCTCAAGAATCATTCGCTTGGTTCGGTACTCCCCGTGGGCCGCGAGATCTTTGCGCTTAGCGATCGGGAATGTCTCCATGATGTAGTCGACGTCGTCACGGCCGATTCCATAGAGATGGAAGAAGGCGGCGTCTAGTTCAGCGCGAATACTTGCGCGGCGACTGGGATCCCAGGCGTCACCCACGAGCTCGGTCCCGAAATCGTCTCCAAGTTTGCGCATCTCCTCATTGTCAAGCAGCAAACCCATGACGCGTTCTGTGATCCACGGCTGAACACTGCGATCGGCCCAGGGCAACCTCGCCTCCGCCATCTCAACTGAAAGCATCGGAAGTTGGCGCATTGTGAAGTACTTGAGATGCGTACCTCCGACTTTCTGGCGAGCGACGAAGTCGAAGGCAAAACTGTTCCAGTTCGCGAGCAGAAGCGGTGCGGCTTCCGGGGGATCACATAACGTTAGGAGCGTGCCGCCCTCAGGGGAAGCATTCTCCCCGTCGATGGTCGCAATACATGTTCGTTCATCAGTGCTCCGGCAGATGTCACGCCAACCCAGCAGCCACTTGCGATCCCAACGCCCTTCGAGTTTTACGTCCACCTCGCGCCGGTCCACCCAATACCTTGGCATGACAACGAAGTTCGCATCCCGTTTCTCGCTAAGCGTCACATCACGAACCTTGCCGTCACGTTCATACGTAGCCCAGCGATGGTCGTAATGGTGGATCATCTTCGCTTCATAGATTGGAAGCATCTCGTGCTTGCCCTTGGTGAACACGTTCCCCCGCAGCGTCCAGCCGTCTGCCTCAAGTTCGTCGCGAGTCCGGAATAGGCTGGAATCGCTGGTCATGTTGAACAAACCCTGCATGAACGTCACTCCCCAGGGGTTTCCACGCCGATCCCCTTCCCTTATCAGGACCGGTACTCGCCGATAGATACCGATGGTGATCTCGGCGTCTTGGCGGCTCCGGAATATCGGGCATGTTCCGGTGTTGGGGTTGAGCAGAGTAATTTCCTCTGGTGTCAGTGTGAACCGCACCCCAGGACGATCGAGGTCCGCTGGGTCAAGGGCGAAGAACGCGAAATCCGCCTCAGGCTCAGCCAAATTCCGCCCCGCAAGTGTCAGCAGACAGAACTTGTATCTGCTATCGACAGCTTCAAAGAGTGGCTTGCGGTTCTCAAAGTCGTAGAGACTGGAGATGGATCCATTCTCGACCAGATCCTTGAAGAAGTACTGCGTCGTCGCGTCCGTCGCGATCCCGGTGGGAAGGATCATTCCCGATCGCCCTTTGCCCGCTAGTAGCGCGCGGCCCATCTCCGCAAAGAGCGGGTCAGTCTTTATCCGACCGCGTCCGCACAGTGGATAAAGGTCGGAACTCGACGCAAAGTGGCGCACGCCGTCCAAGCGTCGCTTCGATGCTATGTAGTCACGGCCGACCGGCGAGTCAGACGCCAAGAGCTCGGCGATCATGCGTTTGCGCTTGGCGCCCGCCGCGGCAGCAACTTCTGGATCGCGGGTCTCGAAATACTCCTGTTCTTTCAGCTCAACATGCTCCCAGGGCGGTTCTGTAGACCGTTTGGGCGTGTTGCAATTGCTGCCAGCTTCAGCAGCCCTTTCCCATCTTCATCCGCCGGTATGCAATCGCCCCCGGTGGTTAGCTGGGTTGGGCTTACGGCCCCATCGCCGGCAGCGCCTACCGGAGCCGCAGCCACACATGACTAGCGAACCGAGAGCGTCAGTCCGCCGCAATATGCTGGCGTCGTGCCAACTCCGAATCCAAGAGACGTATTTGTCGTACATGGCCGTAACGAGGCGGCTCGCCAGTCGATGTTCGCATTCCTGCGAGCGATCGGCCTTAGCCCGATCGAATGGAGCCGAGCAGTCGCCTCCACCGGGTCGGCGAGCCCATACATCGGTGAGGTCTTAGATACAGCGTTCGACATGGCACAGGCAATCGTCGTGCTCATGACTCCCGACGAGGTTGCGTATCTCGTCTCCGATCACGCCAGTGGAGGAGACGACCCTGACACCACGCCGGGGCCGCAGGCACGTCCGAACGTCTTGTTTGAGGCCGGCATTGCCATGGGCCGGGATCCTAGGCGGACAGTGCTTGTCGAGCTGGGACAGCTTCGGCCGTTCAGTGATATCGCGGGGCGCCACGCGGTCCGACTAAACGACACTCCAGAGAAGCGGAAAGATCTGGCGCAACGCTTGAAGACAGCGGGCTGTGATGTCGACATAAGCGGCACAGACTGGTTGAAAGAGGGCGACTTCTCCGCCCCAAAAGTGCCGGGCGGTCCGATGGGCCGCCGAGTCCCTAGCACCGCTGTTGGCAAGCGAAATCACTTAGACGCAAAGTTTCTGGGCCGGTCATCCGGTTCAGATCGAATTCAACTCATGAACGTCGGCTCTGACGACGTCTTCGACCTGACATCACCCAACGCGAGCGAGTTTCACGGGCGGATCGACGGCTTCCCCATCCCACGCCTCCCTGCTGGGAAGTCCGCCAACCTGATCGTCATGATTGCAATGGGCGCACCGGACACATGGGACCTCGTGGTGGAGGGCCATACGGAGAGCGGCGATGGATTCAACGAGGCGTTGTTCCTCGACTTGAACAGCTAAGGGAAGAGAAGCGCCATGGAGATATCAGTGGAATTTCCCCTCGACGCGGACGGCTTCTTGCGACGTGAGTGCCCCAGTTGCAGAGAGCAATTCAAATGGCATCACGGGCCGACTAAGACCCGTCCAGCCGACGCGACGGACCCAGCTAGGTATAGCTGCCCTTTGTGTGGCCGCCAGGCCAATCATGATGAATGGTTCACAGAAGACCAGGTCCGGTTGCAGCACGAGACGGTGAATTTTTACGCGATGGATGTCGTCAACGACGAGATGAAGAAGGCTTTCGGAAGAAATTACTCGTCCGGCACCAACACCGCGCCGGCACCCGCCCCCCTTTATGAGCCCGATGACATGCTGATTGTTGAATCGCCCTGCCACCCTTGGGAACCGGTGAAAGTACCGAAAGAACGGGCTGACGGCGGCCCTCTCTGTTGCCTCGTTTGCGGTGAGTCCTACATGGCGTAATTGAACCCATGACCGGGGTCATCACAGCATTGGCGGCCGGCGGCCGCGTTGAGAGCAACCACCCCAGGTAAACCGGCGGCCAAGAAGAGTCCGCCTTTGCTTCCTATCCGCTGCCGGCGAAAAGCTCCGCTTGTTGCAGCACCAACTCGACTGCTGTGTCCTCCCGGTCGGGCGGGTAGTCGTACTTGGCGAGCAGCCGGCGGATCTTGGTCCGCATTGTGGCCCGAACGCTCTCTTTGAGGTTCCAGTCGATGGTGGCGCTGGAACGGACCGCTTCGACGAGTTCGTGTGCGATCTTCTTCAGCGTCGCGTCGCCCATCTCCAGCACGGCGGCGTCGTTTTGCACGATGGCGTCGTAGAAGGCGACCTCGTCGGGGGCCAGCCCCAGTTCCTGGTGCCGCTTCTGGTCGTCGCGCATCTCCTTGGCCAGCTTCACCAGTTCGGCGATGACCTCGGCGGTGGTCAGCGATCGGTTGGTGTAGCGGTTGATTGCTTCCTCGAGCTGCTCGGAGAACCGGCGGGCTTGGACGATGTTGGTACGCCGGACTGTCTTGATCTCGTCATTGAGGAGTCGGCGCAGCAGCCCCATTTGCAGATTCGGCTTCTCCTTGTCGGTTAGGGAGTCGAGGAACTCGTCGGAGAGGATGGAGAGCTCCGGGGTCTCGACACCGGCGAGTTTGTAGATGTCGACAACCTCGTCGGCGGTCACCGCCTCGTTGACCAGTTGGGCGATGGCGGTGTCGATCTCTACTCCACCGGAGCCGCCGCGGCCGGCGTCGGGATTCTGGATCTTCAGGATGGCCGAGCGGACGTCGATGAACAGCCGCACGTCGTCGCGGATGGCGACGGCCTCATCGCGGGCCCCGCACAGGGCGTACGCCTTGGCCAGGGCCAGAACCTGATCGACGAACCGTTCGGTGCGGTCGGGGTCGCTCATCACGAAGTCCACGACGACCGCGTGCTGGGTGAGCCGCTCGGCCGGGGCCAGGTGCGGGGAGGAGTCGTAGTCGCAGCCATGCAGCAGCGCGGTGATGATGTCGTGCTTCTCCAGCAGCGCAGCCACGATGTCCTCGATCGGCACCCCCGCCTGATCGCGGTCGGTCGGCGAGTATTCGGTGAGCGCCTTCTGCAGATTGGAGAACACCCCGATGTAGTCGACGATCAGCCCGCCGGGCTTGTCGCGGAACGTGCGGTTCACCCGGGCGATGGCCTGCATAAGCCCAGCGCCCTGCATGGTCTTGTCCAGGTACATCGTGTGCATCGACGGGGCGTCGAAACCCGTGAGCCACATGTCACGCACGATGACCAATTCCAGTGGGTCGTCGGGGTTTTTGGCCCGCAGCTTCAGATCCTTACGAACCTCTTTGGTGTAGACGTGGGGCTGAAAGCCGGCCGGGTCATCGGTGGACCCGGTCATGACGACCTTGATCACACCCTTGGCCGGGTCGGGGTCATGCCAGTCGGGGCGCAGCGCGACGATCTTCTCGTAGAGACGCACCGCGATGCGCCGCGACATCACCACGATCATGCCCTTGCCGAATAACGCTTCCCGGCGCTTCTCCCAGTGCTCGACGATGTCGGCGGCGATGAGGTCCAGGCGCTCCTCGGCGCCGACGATG
>Ga0208694_1000660_pt1 | contig 49010 bp, 41 predicted proteins | sample AD_UKC078_MetaG_FD_184442 | JGI IMG/M metagenome (GOLD analysis project Ga0208694, IMG submission 184442) | Active sludge microbial communities of municipal wastewater-treating anaerobic digesters from USA - AD_UKC078_MetaG (SPAdes) (version 2) | ecosystem: Engineered > Bioreactor > Anaerobic >...
GGGTTAAGAGGTGTGGAATGCGGAATTATTTAGCAAAAAATAACCAATAGCTAAAAGCTAAAAGCCAAAAGCTAACAGCCAACAACTCACCTCCGCCACCCGCACTACTACACACTATTCCTTGTATGTGTAGAAGGATTTGCAGAAATAGCGCATCAGGATAACGACCAGAATGATGCCGATGAGCAGAATGTTGATGTAGAGACGTTGGTGGATGGAGTCATTCAGAACTACCTGATCGCTATCTTCCGAAAGGATGTCAGATATTCTTTCAGAAGTAATTCTGCGTGAGGCCCATTTGTGGATAATAGTTCCGTCATTGAAATAGACTCCTCCTCCATTGGAGCGAATTAGTGTCATCAGAGCCTTGCGGTCAGCTGTATAGATTATTTCCTGAGGGAAAAATGCTTCCACCGGACTCTCATCAAACTCCCTGACGGTGCTCAGGAGTATAAACCGGGTGCCCGCAGAAAGTGATTCAGACTTCAAGAGAGCCAGATTGCTCCACATTTGCGGAGTCATTTCCTCGGGATCCCATATCACTCCCGCCACTAAGGGGCCCTCTTGCAAGAGTACTTCAGTACAATATTCTCCGGATGTATCCCTTAGTGAGATATCCACCTGAGCCAATTCCGCCGACCCGGAAACCAGCTCCGTTCTCGAATCTACAAATGTCCAGGTGGAGTCGGGCAGATCGTGGAGGTCAAACTCCTTTTGCTTGCCATCCTTTGAGTAGACGAAAACAGTCTCATACTCAGCATGCGACTCCCTGGTCAGCACATCAAGGTCGGTTCCTACCTTATAGGCAGTAAAATCAATCTGTGGGATATTGTAATAGGTTGGAATTGCAATCAGCAGTGCTACGATTAAGAAGAGTCCTACACTAACCCATTCAAAAGCGGCGTGTGCTATGGGGATAAAACTTTTGCGGTTGAAAAAGAGCACCAGCGCACAGGTCAGCAGCACAAGATTTTTATAGAAAGTCTCCCAGTTGGTCAGGTGGATCGCCTCACCGAAACAACCGCAATCACTTATAGGATTGAATATGGCCAGATATAGCGTGAGCAGGGTGAAAAAGGAGATAAAGCCGAGTCCCAACCAGGTAAAAAATCTCATCCTCAATCCAAGAAGAATCGAGATGCCGATGAGAAACTCTATTGCTGAAAGTGCTATACCGAGGCCAACTGAAGCAGCATCAAGGAATCCCATATGGAAAATCGCAAGATACTCCCGTATGATCAGTCCCGTACCTATGGGATCGGTGAGCTTGAGAAAACCCGAAAGTATGAATGTAAGGCCGAAAATGAGCCGGCATAGAGCTTTTGCTAACTTCATGATACTGCCTCTAACTCTTTGCGTATTTTTATGAAAATGTCGTTTGCCGGGAGCATGTTGCCACTTCCGTCACTGCAGTCGATCCTCTTGAAATTCTCATCCAGAGCGCATTGCTCCAGATAGATATTTCTAACCTTGATTTGGAAGTCAATATCGGCCTCATGGATATCACTCTTACCCTCAAGATAGGCACGATCGTCTCCTTTTCGCGAAGCACTCAGCTTTGAATCTACAAAATTGATAGGTACATCGAGGAAAAGGTTGAGGTCCGGTGCCGGAATGTCGAAATGCCCGAGCTCTACATCTATGATCCAGTCTCTGAGCCGGCGTGACTCTTCAGCCGATTCGAGCTTGGAGCACTGGAATGCAATGTTGGAGTAGTAATATCTGTCAAGTACCACACATCTTCCCTCATCAAGCCAGTTGCGTAACATTGGGGCAGCATCCCTGCGGTCCTCTGCAAAAAGCAGAGCTACAAGTTGTGGATGCACCTGTTCAATCGAACCGAAATCCCCTCTGAGAAATCTTGCGATGAGATCTCCGAAAACCGGAGCATCGAATCTGGGGAAATGGAGATATTCGACCTTATTTCCGCGCGACTCCATATAATTGGAAACCATTGTGAGCTGTGTGGATTTACCGGCTCCATCAAGTCCTTCGAGTACTATCAGCATAAATTTATATCTTTGTATTTTGTTCCACAAAGTTAACTTATATCTTCGGATTATGGAAAAACAGAGAATAGAAATTATGGGGATCGTCAATGTCAATGACGATTCCTTTTTTGCACAAAGCCGTGCGAAAGAGAAGGATGCCTTTATTGCGAGGGTTGAAACAATGCTTGAGCAGGGGGCGGATAGCATAGATATCGGTGCAGTTTCCACCCGTCCCAATATGGCGCCGGTCTCCCTGGAACAGGAATGGGAGCGGTTGTCGCCGGTAGTGCAGCTTTTTGCCTTACGATTCGCGGGAGTGAGGTTTTCAGTGGATACTTACAGAAAGGAGATTGTGAGCAGGGTGTATGAGGTTGCCGGCCCTTTTGTTGTAAATGACATTTCGGCGGGAGAGGAGGATCCGGGCATGTTGGAGAAGGTTGCCGAATTGGATCTGGAGTATATAGCAATGCACAGCAAGGGTGATTGTGTGACGATGCACCACAATTATGAGTATGATGATGTGGTAGAAGAGGTAGCGGATTATTTCAGAAAGTTCGGGGAGATAGCGGCTGCTAAGGGTGTGAGAAATTGGATCCTTGACCCCGGTTTTGGTTTTTCTAAGAGTATAGAGGACAATTACCGTCTTTTCAAAGGATTGCCGGAATTGAAGAAGTGTGGCAGAAGGATTTTGGTAGGTATTTCTCGCAAGAGAATGATCTATCAGCCTCTCGGCATAACGCCTGAAGAGTCTTTGGAGGCAGTTACGGCACTCCATCTGCAGGCCCTGCTGGCAGGAGCCGATATTTTGAGGGTACACGATGTGGCCGCTGCCCGCGGGTGCGTTACCCTCTATGATTTTTTGAAATAAATCAGTACATTTGTAAGTTGTATAATAAAAGGAGTATGTTGGACCCTTTGATGTCAATATCGCCCGTAGATGGCAGATACCGTGCTCAGACTGAGCAACTTAGTGATTATTTTTCAGAATTTGCGCTCATCCGTTACAGGGTGAGGGTGGAGATTGAGTATTTCATTGCGCTTTGCGAAATTCCTCTGCCGCAGCTTCAGGGAGTCAGCCCTTCACTTTTTCCCCCGATGCGGAAAATTTATCAGGATTTTGGCCTCGAAGAGGCATATGAAATAAAGGCTACTGAAAAGATCACCAACCACGATGTCAAGGCGGTGGAATATTTCATAAAGGAAAGATTCCGAAAGATGGGTCTGGAGAGTTATGTCGAGTTTATTCATTTCGGTCTCACTTCACAGGATATCAATAATACTGCTATCCCACTTTCACTCCTGGAAGGCATCAGAGATGTTTATATGCCCGTTTTCGAGAATCTGCTTTCCGTTCTTCGGAAGATGGAGCAGGAATGGGCGCAGGTGCCGATGCTTGCCCGCACACACGGTCAACCGGCATCCCCTACAAGACTCGGCAAAGAGATAGGGGTCTTTACTGCACGTCTGCAAGAACAGAAATCTCAGTTGATAGCCCTCCCTTATTGTGCCAAATTCGGAGGAGCTACCGGCAACTTGAATGCACATCACGTGGCCTATCCCTCCTTAGACTGGAATAGCTTCGCATCGCATTTCATTGAGGATAAATTAGGGCTGAAGCGTTCTTATCCCACAACACAGATAGAGCACTATGACAATCTCGCAGCCCTGTTTGACAATTTCAAACGCATCAATACCATACTGATCGACCTCTGCCGCGATATCTGGACCTACATCTCGATGGAGTATTTCCGCCAGAAGGTGAAAGCGGGCGAGGTGGGTTCTTCTGCAATGCCGCACAAGGTCAATCCAATCGATTTCGAAAATGCCGAAGGCAATCTCGGAGTGGCAAATGCTCTATACGAGCACCTGGCGGCGAAACTTCCCTTGTCCAGGTTGCAGCGTGACCTGACCGATTCTACCGTACTGCGTAATGTAGGAGTACCTTTGGCTCACTCGCTGCTCGCGCTCAAATCTCTGCTCAAGGGGTTGGACAAGCTCATACTCAATCGTCCCGCACTTGAAGCGGACCTTGAGGGCAATTGGGCGGTAGTAGCTGAGGCTATCCAGACAATCCTGCGCAGAGAGGGCTATCCCAATCCTTACGAAACTCTCAAGGAGCTTACCCGCGGAAATGAACACATTTCCGCCGCTTCCATAGCAACCTTCATTGAGAATCTCAATGTATCGGAAGAGATAAAGAACGAACTAAAGGCTATTACGCCGCACAATTATACAGGAATCTAATTTACAATCGGTATGAAAAGTTTTTTGAATATGGCAGCCCTATTGCTGATGCTGCTTACTGTCTCCTGTAGCGCGCAGGGAAACAGTGGACAGGGAGGTTACAATGATCATTTTACTCAGGACAGGCTCAGAATCGATCTGATGTTTGTCGGTAACTCGAAAACTCAGAACGTCTATCTCGACGGTCTTCACTTTGAGAAGGAGTGGAGCGGCACCAGAGAGCACCTGCTGCCCGATTTCGATTATGGTGAGTATACTATTGATGTTTATGCAACTGACGGCACAAAAATCTTTTCTCAGGGCTTCTGTTCCCTTTTTGCCGAATGGAGGACAACTCCGGAGGCTTCAAGGGTCAATAAGTCATACAACAACTCGTTAAGAATACCATTTCCTAAAAAAAAGGTAAAGGTTGTGATATCGGAGAGAATCAAAAAGAGCGGCCAATTGTCTGAACTTTCCAGTTTCGAAATTGATCCCAAAGACTCCTCCATCAATCGCGACAAAGAAAACAATTTTGAAGTAGCGAAGGTGTTGTATAACGGACCTTCCGAAAACAAAGTAGACCTGGTATTTGTCGCTGAAGGTTATACGGCGGGGGAGATGGAAAAATATCGCAGCGATGTGAATAAATTCATCGGTTATCTCTTCGACATAGAGCCTTATACATCACGTAAGAATGATTTCAATATCTGGGCTGTAGAGTCGATTTCCATCGATTCCGGCACCGACATCCCCCATCAGAATATCTGGAAAAATACTGTTGCCGACTCCCATTTCAATACATTTTTCATTGAGAGGTATCTCACTCTCCCCGACCATAAAAAACTCTCTCAATTGGTCTCCAATGCTCCATGTGATGCTATTTATGTAATTGTAAACACAGACAAATATGGTGGGGGGGGTATCTACAATTATTATGGTCTGGGTATGTCGGACAACAAATATGAAGCTGAAGTCCTTGTACACGAATTCGGACATAGTTTTGCCGGCTTGGGTGATGAGTATTATGATTCTCATGTCGCTTATGAGGATATGTACGACATGTCGGTCGAGCCCTGGGAGCCCAACCTGACCACACTGGCCGATTTTTCTTCCAAATGGGCCTCTATGGTAAAAGAGGGTACTCCCGTGCCTACACCCAACGAGGAGGCTTACAAAGGCGTTGTTGGGGCATTTGAGGGGGGAGGGTACTCTGCTAAAGGAATTTACAGACCCTATCTTGATTGTCGTATGAAAAGCAATACTGCAGAGGGTTTCTGCCCCGTGTGTAATGCTGCAATTCAAAGGATGATTGACTATTACTGTAAATAGCCAATGATAATTGATAGATACGACTATTTTCTTCTGGACCTTGACAGGACTCTCTGGAATTTTGACGCGAATGCCCTTGCAGCAATGCATATGCTGCTTGATAAATGGAATCTCCCGATAGGAGATAGGGAGACTTTCTTCGAAAGATATGAAGTGATCAATCGCCGTCTCTGGGATGACTATGAGGCCGGACGTATTGCAAAGGAGTATCTGAGGCGTGAGCGATTTCGCCAAACTTTAAGAGACCATTACGGCATAGACGATGCCGATGCAGCCGAACAAATGGGCAGGGATTATCTCGATTTTATGGCTCTCGGAGATATTCTTATGCCCGGAGCGCGCGAAGTGCTGGAGGCTATTTCTGCACGTGGCGGTAAAATGGCCATTGTCTCCAACGGCTTCAAAGAGGTGCAGTATCGCAAACTTCGAGTTTCGGGCATCGAGCATTTTTTCAGTGCGGTAATGATTTCGGAAGAGGTGGGAGTCCACAAGCCGGACCCGCTCATTTTTCAAAAAGCACTTGAGGCCCTTTGTGGTGAAGGGGTGGAGGTTGATGAAAAAATAAAAGCCCGTACAATCATGATTGGGGATAATTATCCTAATGACATAATTGGCGCAATTGAGTTTGGAATAGATAGTTTTTACTACAATCCTTCAAATAAAGAAAATCCCGGAAATGCCGTATGGCACTCCCGGGATCTACTTTCACTTTTATCAGATTAGAGCTTACGCTTGATTTCGACGATGGTATATGCCTCGATGATATCACCGATTTTGACATCATTGAATCCATCGATATTCAGACCGCAGTCGAATCCTGAAGCAACCTCCTTGACATCATCCTTAAATCGCTTTAGCGACCCAAGTTTGCCGGTATAGATTACAATACCGTCGCGGATTACCCTTATCTTGGCTGTACGGGTCAGTTTACCCTCCTTCACCATACAGCCGGCGATGGTGCCGACTCTGGAAATCTTGAAAATTTCGCGCACCTCTGCAGTGGCAGTAACTTCCTCTTTTTCCAGGGGGGCGAGCATACCTTCAATACTGCTCTTGACCTCTTCAATGGCATCGTAGATCACTGAATAGATACGTATCTCGATACTCTCACTCTCGGCAAGTCTGCGTGCCTCCATGGAAGGACGCACCTGGAATCCGATAATTACCGCATTGGATGCTGAAGCCAGCATAACGTCATTCTCCGAGATAGCGCCCACAGCTTTGTGAATTACCTTAACCTGAACCTCCTCGGTAGAGAGTTTGATGAGGGAGTCTGCAAGAGCCTCGACGGATCCGTCCACATCGGCCTTAACGATGATATTGAGCTCTTTGAAATTGCCAAGTGCAATACGACGTCCGATCTCCTCGAGAGTAATGTGAGGCTGAGTATGGATGCCCTGTATGCGTATCAACTGCTCTCTCTTATTGGCGATGTCGCGCGCCTCCTTCTCATCTTCGAGCACGTTGAGGGTGTCACCCGCAGTGGGTGCTCCGTTGAGTCCCAGAACTGATACAGGTGTTGAGGGCCCCGCTTCGGTGATTTGCTGCCCGCGTTCATTAAACATGGCTTTAACGCGACCGGTGTAACATCCCGCAAGCATTACATCGCCGACCCTTAGCGTACCTGATTCAATGAGCACAGTGGCCAGATAGCCGCGCCCCTTATCGAGTGAGGACTCTATGACGCTGCCGACAGCCCGCTTGTCCGGGTTTGCCTTCAGTTCGAGCAGATCTGCCTCAAGAAGCACTTTCTCAAGCAGTTCCTTTATATTGATACCTTTCTTTGCAGAGATTTCCTGACACTGATATTTGCCACCCCAATCTTCCACGAGTATATTCATATTGGCGAGCTGTTCTTTGATTTTCTCGGGATTGGCACCCGGTTTATCAATTTTATTGATTGCAAAAATCATCGGTACGCCCGCTGCCTGTGCGTGGCTGATGGCCTCAACTGTCTGGGGCATTATGGCATCGTCAGCAGCAACGATGATAATAGCTACGTCAGTAACTTTGGCACCGCGTGCACGCATTGCCGTAAATGCCTCGTGGCCCGGAGTGTCGAGGAATGTAATACGTCTGCCCGAGGGGAGTTGTACATTGTAAGCACCGATATGCTGGGTAATACCACCTGCTTCTCCGGCGATTACATTAGCCTTGCGGATATAGTCAAGCAGTGAAGTCTTTCCGTGGTCCACGTGCCCCATAACGGTAACGATGGGCGGACGCTCTACCATATCTTCCTCCTTGTCTTCCTCTTGCTCGATAGCACCCTGAGTTTCCACTGTCACAAATTCTATTTCATATCCGAACTCCTCTGCCACAAGCACGAGTGTCTCGGCATCCAGACGTTGGTTGATGGAAACCATCATTCCGAGGTTCATACAGGCTTCTATAACCTTGGTCACCGGAGTGTTGTTCATTAAGATTGCAAGTTCGTTGGCTGTAACGAACTCGGTTACCTTGAGAACATTGCTGGAAAGTTCCTGAAGTATCTGCTCCTCCTGCGCCTTTTGGGAGATTATTTCTCTCTTTTCGCGGCGGCGCCTGGATCCCTTGGTCTTTCCTCTGCCTTCAGTCATGCGGGCATAGGTCTCTTTGATCTGCTTTTGTACCTCGTCCTCATCGATTTCGGGACGTACTGATTTGAAACGATCTTTCTTGCTGTATCTGCCCTTACCTCCGGGATGAGATTCCTTTTGCTTCTTGTGTTCCTGATGAGCCTTGGTGACATCTACTCTTTTGCTGTTTTGGATACGCTCCCTCTTTCCTTTGCTTCTCTTCTCTACCTGTTGCTCGCTCTTGTCGCTCTTGTCACTTCTGTCACTCTTGGGTTTCTCCTTTTTTTCAAATTGGGAGATATCTATATGCCCTACGATTTTCGGGCCCGGCAACTTCCGTACATGAGTCTTTATCTGTTTAGACTCTTTCGGTTTTTCTTCCGGTGCGGGAGTTGCGCTCTTTTTCTCAGGAGTTTTTTTCTTTTTTTCCGGCTCAGAAGGTGTTGCAGATCTCTTTTCAGGCTCTACTTTCGGAGTTTCCGTCTTTTCCTGTTTTGGTTTGGTTCGGGTTTTTGGTTTTTTCTCGTCAAGATCGATTTTTCCTATAACCTTGATCTCAGGGATTTCAGGTTTAATTACGGTGACTGTCTCTTCAGGTACAGGTTCGGGAGTTTTTACCTGTTTCTCCGGACTTGACAGGACTGCGCTCGTTATTATGACCTCTTCAACCGGCTCTTCTTCTGGCTGTTGCTCTTTATGGTGATCCATCTGGGTGATTGCCCTTACTTTTCTTGCAACCTTCAATGAGTCAACCTTTATGGCCTGATCCCGTCTATATTCATCTGCAACGATATCATAGATATCCTGCGAAATTTTGGACGATATGGCCAGGTCACTTCCATATCCTTTTTTTTCAAGGAAATCCAGCAGCGTGCCTGTGGAAATGTTAAAGTCTGTCGCTACCTGTTTTATTCTATATTGTTTTTGATCTGACATATATTTCCTCCCGATATTAATAATTGTTAAAAATTAGTCTTCAAATTCCGCTCTGAGAATTTTTTGCACCTCAATTGCAGTCTCTTCCTCGAGGTCAGCCCTCTTTACTATATCTTCCACTGAAAGAGCAAGAACGCTCTTGGCAGTATCGCACCCGATTTTCTGCAATTGCTCTATAATCCACATATCAATCTCGTCGCTGAATTCTGTGAGCAATACGTCCTCTTCTGGTTCGAGGCCATCATCATCACGGTAAATTTCAAGTTTATAGCCTACAAGTTCACCTGCAAGGTTAATGTTGCTGCCGCCTTTGCCCACCGCGAGGGAAACCTCTGAGGGTTTAAGATAGACATTCACCTGTTTTGCCTCTTCGTTGAATGTCATCGAAGAGATTTTTGCGGGACTGAGAGCTCTGGTGATGAGTAGTGACTTGTTGTTGGTCCAGGGGATGACGTCTATATTTTCATTGCGCAATTCGCGGACTATGCTGTGAATACGGCTACCCCTTACCCCTACGCAGGCTCCTACCGGATCAATACGCTCGTCATATGACTCTACGGCAACTTTAGCTCTTTCGCCGGGTATTCTGACGATTTTCTTGATGGTGATCAGACCTTCGAAAATCTCTGCAACCTCCTGCTCAAAAAGTCTTGCAAGGAATTCAGTAGATGTGCGTGAAAGGATAATTACGGGTGTATTGCTGTTGTTGAATTTGACCTCTTTGATTATGGTCCTTACGGTATCACCCTTCCTGAAAAAATCACCGGGAATCTGTTCCTCTTTGGGAAGAATCAGGTCATTGCCTTCATCATCCCTGAGTATAACCTCTCTCTTCCATACCTGATAAACTTCTCCTACGAAAAGATCGCCGACCTTTGTGCTATACTTGTTATAAAGGTTAGCTTTCTCAATGTCCATAATGCGTCCTGAAAGACTCTGCCTGAGATTGAGAATACCTCTACGGCCGAAGTCGGAGAGTTTGATCTCTACTGAGCATTCCTCTCCCAGGTCATATTCGTCAATCTTGTTGGCATCTTCGAAAGAGATCTCTGTCATGGGGTCGGTAACCTCTTCCACTACTTCCCTGTTCCAGAAAATCTGGAGGTCACCCTTGTCAATGTTGATAATGATGTCAAAGTCACTATTTTCGCTATACATCTTCTTGAGCTGTGAGAGGAATACATCCTCGAGCACGCCCATCATGGTGGCCCTGTCTATGTTTTTCTGATCTTTGAATTCAGCAAATGTGCTGACTAGGTTCAAACCTTCCATTTTGATTGTTAAAAATTATTGTTTTTATCTATTATTTATAATTGTCAAATTTAATGACGGGTTTTGCCGATTTTATCTGGTTAAAAGTGTAATTTCCGACAACTTCCCTGGTCACTTTCTTTTTCTGTCCTTCAACTTTCTCGGAAACTTTCGTCACGAAGGTGATGCCCTCTTCCGAAACGGCAGTCAGCACGCCTTTAAAATGTCCACCGCTTTTGAGTACGAGCTCAATCTCGGAATTCAGTGCCTTGCGGTACTGGCGAAGCACCTTGAAAGGCGTTGAAAGGCCTGCAGAGCCCACTGTAAGCGAAAAATCCTCTTCTTCCCTGTCAAGTTTCGACTCTACAAAACGACTGATATCTGCGCAGTCATCAAGAGAGAGAAACCCTTTGTCTATTTCTATGACAACCTCTATGTCATTATCTCTGCTGATCTTGACATCCACTATAAACAGGTCACTCTTTTCTGCGAGATACTCCGCTAAAATCTCTTCTATTTTTGCTTTTTGTATCATCCCTTGGATATTTTTAAAAAATAAGGGGACTAGACGTCCCCTATCTCTTGCACTATATCGGCGACAAAGTTAGCAATTCTATGTTAAACGGCAAATTTTTGTTATCTTTCTGGCATATTTTATGAATGTTAACTGAGGATTATTGATGAAAATATCTGATATATGAATATTACTGCACAAAAGATAGCAGAACACCTCGGGGGAGAAGTAGTTGGAGATCCGCTGGTGAGAGTATCTGCACCTGCCAGAATAGAGCAGGGACGTCCGGGTACCATTTGCTTCTTTGCAAATCCCAAGTATGAACATTACATATATTCGACAAAAGCCTCAATCCTGTTGGTTAACAAATCTTTTGAGCCACGTCATGAGATTCCGGCAACTCTTATCAAGGTGGAGAACGCTTACGAGTCCGTAGCAGTACTTCTTGATTTCTTCAATTCACTCAAGAAGAGTCGTCCCAGGGGTAACCGACTTTTTGTTTGCCGTCCGTTTTCATCGAAAATAGGACGCGGCACTTTTGTAGGACGTGGCACTTTTGTCGGCAAAAAAGTGAAAATCGGAAAAAACTGTCACATTTATCCGCAGGTCTATATCGGTGATGGAGTGACCATTGGCGATAATGCATTGATTTATCCGGGCGTGCGCATTTACCATGATTGCGTAATCGGACATGATGTCATCATTCATGCAAATTCGGTAATTGGTGCCGATGGTTTCGGCTTTGCCCCACGCGAAGACGGCTCATACCGCAAGATTCCCCAAACCGGAAATGTCATCATAGAAGATGACGTGGAGATAGGTGCCGGAGTGGCAGTCGATAGGGCTACTATGGGCTCTACCATAATCAGGAGAGGAGTAAAGATTGACAATCTCTGTCAGATTGGACACAATGTGGAAGTGGGTGACAATACTGTCATGGCAGGTCTTAGCGGCATTGCCGGTTCGACAAAAGTGGGCAAAGGATGTATCTTTGCCGGCCAAAGTGGAATAGCAGGTCACCTCAAGATTGCCGACAAGACAACTTTAGCTGCGCAGAGCGGAATTATCGGAAATGTCAGAAAGGAGGGCGAGGCTCTGATGGGTTGTCCGGCCATAAGCTATATGGATTATATGAGGGCCTATGCCTTGTTCAAAGCAAGCGCAAAGAAATGAAGGAGCATCAGAAGACATTAAAAAAGAGATATATATTTGAAGGGAAGGGATTGCATACCGGTCTGAATTGCAGGATGACATTATGTCCTGCTGCAGCTGATCATGGTATCGTTTTCCAAAGAAAAGACCTCGGAGAGGAGGCCCTTATAGAGGCTTCATGGCGCAATATCGCGGGGACTGCCAGGAGTACGCTCCTATGTAAGGATGGCGTGGAAGTAATGACTATAGAACATCTTCTTGCGGCATTTTCCGGACTTGGAGTCGACAATGCCCTGGTTGAAATAGACACCATGGAGTTGCCAATTCTGGACGGCAGTGCAAGACCTTATGTAGAGGCAATTCTTTCGGATGGTCTTCATGTACAGAATACTCCAAGGCGATATATTGAGGTAAGCGAACCTTTTTTATTCGAAGACCCTAAAACAGGCTCTTCTCTGCAGGTGTTGCCGGCAGATAGCTTCAGCGTGGAAGTGGAGATTGACTTTGATTCCAAAGTGCTTGGAGTGCAAGAGGCACAGTTTACCGAAGGCGATGACTTTGCTTCCGCAATAGCTCCATGCCGTACATTCTGCTTTCTCCATGAACTGGAGTCCCTTCTCAACCGCAATCTCATCAAGGGCGGGGATATGGACAATGCCATAGTGATAGTGGAAGATGAGGTAGATGAGAATACTCTACGCCGTCTGAAGAGCATTTTCAGCATTGAAAATCTTGAAAGGGCACCGGAAGGATATCTCAATAATTTGACCCTTTATTTTGAGAACGAATGTGCCCGTCACAAACTTCTCGACCTTATAGGGGATTTTGCCCTTGCGGGACTTCCTCTCAAGGCCAGAATCATTGCCCGCAAGCCGGGCCATGCCATCAACACCTCAGCCCTTAAATCCATGTTTGAAAACAAAAATATAGTGTGTAGTGTGTAGTGTGTAGTGTGTAGTGTGTAGTGTGTAGTGTGTAGTATGTAGTATGTAGTATGTAGTATGTAGTATGTAGTGTGTAGTGATGCGGGCGTGTTGCGTGGTGGAGTACAGAGAATAGAGTATAGAGAAAATAAGAGAGCAAACAGAATAAACAGGACAATTGAATATATTTATGACAACTAAAATGAATTACAACGGTGCATATATCCATCCCGATGCCAAAATTGGTAGAAATGTAGAGATAGGACCATTCAGTTATATAGCCGGAAAGGTCGAGATCGGAGATGGTTGCCGTATAGGACCTAATGCCATTATTCTCGATTACGTTAAAATGGGTGAGAATTGTAAAGTTTTCCCCGGTGCCGTAGTCGGAGCCGAGCCCCAGGATCTCAAATTCAAGGGAGAGGAGAGCCATGTAATTATAGGAAATAATACTACCATCAGAGAGTGTGCGACCATCAATCGCGGCACAGCTGCCAGCGGCAGATATGCTACTATTATTGGTGACAATTGCCTGATAATGTCCTATGTCCACATTGCACACGACTGTCGTATAGGGAATAACTGTATTTTCTCGAGTTATGTGGGGTTGGCGGGAGAGACCGATGTTGATGATTGGGCAATTATAGGCGGAGGTACGCTAATTCACCAGTTTTCCCATATCGGAGCCCATGTGATGATAGGCGGCGGCACAGGAGTAGTGAAGGATGTTCCTCCTTATATTCTTGCAGCACGCAACCCCATCAATTTTGCGGGAATTAATATCGTAGGCCTGCGCCGCAGAGGTTTCACTCACGATGAAATTGATGAAATCCGTGAAATTTATAGGGTAATATATGACTCCGGCATGAATATCTCCGATGCTGTTTCCAGAGTAAAGTCGGCCTTCCCGGATACGGAAGTCAAAAAGGTTATTTTGGACTTCATAACTAATTCCAAGAGAGGTATAGTGAAGAAAGGTGCAAGTACTGCTCTCGATGATTAAGTTTGAACAAGCCATATTGACTACCGCATACTTTCCTCCGGTGGAGTATTTTTTTGCTATTGCCGGTAGCGGGAAGGTGTTGATAGAGCAGTGCGAAGTCTATCAAAAACAGTCATACCGCAACCGTTGCAATATCTGTTCGGCAGCAGGCAAGGAATCTCTCTCGATACCCATACTCAAAGAGGCTTACCAAAAGGTGCCGATCCGCGATGTTAGGATAGACTATGGCAGACCATGGCTGCAGCAGCACAAAAGGGCCATTATATCGGCTTACAACTCATCTCCCTTTTTCGAGTATTATATGGATGACCTCTTTCCGATTCTGAACCGGAAAGAGAGGTTTCTTTTCGATCTCAACCTGCTTTTACTGGAGAAATGTCTCGAATTGACCGGTATCAAGGCGGAGATAGAGTTTACCTCGGAATATCGGAAAGAGTATCTCGAAGGGGATTTTCGCACCATAATACAACCAAAGTACCGTGGTGAAAACCTGCTTGCCAGATATAAAAAGGAGAAGACCTGGACCCAGGTCTTCTCCGACAGATTTGGTTTCATCGGGAACCTCTCCATTATCGACCTTCTGTCGAATGAGGGCCCCAACGCCATCTCCTATATCCTTTAGAATTTAAATCCGAATGTAAACAGGAGATTGCCTCTGCCAAAGGTGTATACGCCTAAGGGGGCTTCAATCCCGCTATAGTCATTGTATAGAGTAAAGTTTTCGGAATTGTTGATGCTTCTCCGATATGCTATATCGAGAGTCGTTCTGCCTTTGCCGAATTTAAATCCGACGCCTCCGGAAATGTATTGTTGTGCATCATAGAATTCTGGGTCAGGTGAGCTGTAATAGTTGTATCCGACTCTTATAGCCATGATATTTAAAGGCCAAACTTCCGCTCCGACTCTGATGATATCACTCTTTTTGAAATATCTGGTAATCTCGTTATTCTCTTCTGAGAATACTTCTCTGTTGCCGTCGTTGTCAGCCATCCAAATTTTAGAATAGTTCACATTTTCATAGTCGGCGCTGACAAGAGCTCGGTTTCCGAAAGTGAATGCAGCTCCGACACTCCATCTCATAGGGGTTCTGATCCGATAATTGTATGCTCCTACAGGGGAGTCGACATCGTAATAATTGCCATTGACAAATGAGGATTTCATATTTCTCTGCCAATTGTCGGTCATGTCAAACCATGTGGGAGAGGTGAATGAGGCGCCGACACGGAGACCTGGTATGGGAGTTACTATAGCTCCAACCTGGAAGTTGACGCCGGAGCCGTTTGAACGCTGCCAATAGGTCGAGGTCATCGACTCAAACCCATCCTGAAAATCCCTCGTATTGATAGCTTTTTCACCATAAGTCTCATTCAATTCATATGTAAGACTTAGGAGGTTGAGGTTTGCGCCGAAATAGAAGAAATCCGAAAAATTGCCTCCGAAATTGAGTGAAAAGGCGTTGGTGCCACCATGTATTTTGCGGTAATAACTTTGTTCAAGTTCACCGCCCAGTTCAATTATGCTGTTGTCATAGATATTTTCGGTAGAACCGATGTAATCGTAATCCGAATCGGGAGTATTGGCCAGCAGATATGTTTCCCATGCCAGAACTTCCGGCCATGCGAGATTGTTGTTGTAGAATGGATTGTATGAATCCGTGCTTTCCAGTGCCGACACATGGACTCCGGAAAGACCGGAAGCGATGGATCCCAGTAGTGACGACTGGTCAGTAATGCCGTATGCGGTCATTATGGCGTTGAAACTGTTGTTGCGATTGAGTGTTATGCCGAAATTGTAGTTGAGAAGTCCGGAGTAATTACCCGTGTCAAATGCCATGACGAACCCCAGATTGGACATTGCCATCCTTGTGAAGGAGTCATTGTAAACATCATTCAAATAGTTAGTTTCGCCATTGCTTGTAATGAACGAAGGCGTCAAAGAGAATTGGGAATATCTGTATATGGCACTGGATGCAGGGTTAATGGCTATTGCTCCCAAATCACCTCCAAGAGCAGTAAAGGCGTTACCCATGGCAAGCGTACGCGCAGTTCCTTCGTAGTGTTGTTGGGAGAATGTCAGAGCCTCTCCTGCAGTCTGGGCACTAAGTCCTGTTGTCAGCAGGATAGAAAACAGTATGGTTGTAATCTTTTTCATTTTCTGTTCACATTTTGATTTTGAATTATCTCCTTCCTCCGGTACCTCCGCCACCACTGCTTCCACCGCTACTACCGCTACTACCACTATATCCGCCACCGCCACTATATCCTCCACCACCGCTACTGTAGCTTCCGGACGAACTCCTGCTGCTACCTGTACTGTAGCTGCCTGAAGAACTTCTGCTGCTGCCGGTGCTGTAGCTGCCGGACGAACTCCTGCTGCTACCGCTGCTGTAACTGCCGGATGAGCTCCTGCTACTGCCCGTGCTGTAACTCTCTGAGTTGCGTGAGGAACGTGTAGTGCCGGTACTTACACTACCGGAACTGCGTGCAGAGCTGCCGGAACTGCGTTGATAGATGGTGCCGCTTCTTGATCCGGTGGTGCTACGTGCACCTGTATATACTCCGCTTGAGTTATAGCTGTCAGCACTTCTGCCTTCGCTCCTCCTTGTGTATGCGGAGCCGCCGGATGCAGTTGTGCGCCGAGTATTGCGGTAACTCTGGCCGTCAGCTGCAGAGCGTTTCCCGTAAGCAACATCCTGATAGTAGTTGTGAGGATGTCCCGGTCCGGGGTAGTATCCGTGATAATACCATGGATTCCAATAGTTGTAGTACCAGCCATATCCGCCGTATCCGTAATACCAGGGATCATACCAGCCTGAATACCATGGATCATACCAGCCGTGATACCAGGGACTATACCATCCGGAGTACCACGAATAGTAGGGGTAACCGAAATAGGGATATCTATATGAACCCCACCATGGATTGTACCAGGGGGAGGTCCAAACACCGTAATCAACATAGAAGGTATAGGTAGGGCTGTCAAATTTTCTCAATCTTTCAGCATAAGATGTTTCATCATCTACGAGGTAGTAGTTACCCTCCTCGTCCTCCAGAATATATGATTGCGGTTTCTTCGCAGATTCGTGCATTTCTTTATTTGATGCAACCATCGCAGCCCTCGACTCGCGTGTGGGCCTGTAGTATATGCCGTCATCAAATGATGCGGAAGAATAATAACTTGTGGTACCACAAGAGCTTATCACCATTGTAACGGCTATAAGAAACAGATAGAAAACTTTGTTTTTCATTTTTACCTCCTGTGTTAGATAATTTTGTACTTTTGCAGTCGCATTTCATTACAAATATATCAATTTTTATACCAAATACAACAAAAAATGGCAAAAGAAGTAACAAGTAGGGAAGAAAATTACTCCCAATGGTACAACAATCTCGTGTTAAAGGCGGATCTTGCTGAACAGTCGGCAGTTAGAGGATGTATGGTGATAAAACCTTACGGATATGCCATCTGGGAAAAGATGCAAAACCAGCTTGACAAAATGTTCAAAGAGACAGGTCATGTCAATGCTTATTTCCCTCTCTTCATACCCAAATCATTCCTCAGCAGGGAAGCGGAGCACGTAGAAGGGTTTGCAAAAGAGTGTGCTGTGGTGACTCACCACCGTCTGATGGCTGATCCCGACGGCTCCGGTCTTGTGGTTGATCCTTCTGCAAAACTCGAAGAGGAACTTGTGGTTCGCCCCACATCTGAAACAATCATTTGGAATACATACAAAAACTGGATACAATCCTGGAGGGATCTTCCCATCCTTTGTAACCAGTGGGCCAATGTGGTGCGTTGGGAGATGCGTACCCGCCTCTTTCTCCGTACTGCGGAATTCCTGTGGCAGGAGGGGCATACTGCCCATGCTACTGAACAGGAAGCGATAGATGAGACTCAGATGATAGTCGAATTATATGCGCAGTTTGCGCGCGAGTATATGGCAATGCCCGTCGTGGTAGGTCGTAAAAGTGAGTCGGAGCGCTTTGCAGGTGCTGTGGATACTCTCTGCATCGAAGCTCTCATGCAGGATGGTAAAGCTTTGCAGGCAGGCACATCGCATTTCCTGGGTCAGAACTTCGCCAAGGCCTTCGATGTGCAGTTTGCCAATAAGGAGGGCGGCCTTGATTATGTATGGGCCACCTCATGGGGGGTCTCTACCCGTCTGATGGGAGCACTGATTATGACCCACAGCGACAATCATGGTTTGATATTGCCACCGAAACTTGCGCCCTATCATGTGGTGATGGTGCCTATTTTCAAGACGGAAGAGGAGCATACTCAGCTTTTGGAGAGAATGTATGAGCTCAAAAAGGAACTTGAGGCTGCAGGATTATCGGTGAAGGTGGATGACAGGGACAATCTACGTCCCGGATTCAAGTTCGCCGAGTGGGAACTCAAAGGAGTACCTGCACGCATCGTAATAGGTCCCAGAGATCTGGCTGCCGGAGTCGTGGAGCTCGCCCGTCGTGATAATCTTAATAAGGAGAGTGTCCCTCAGGAGGGACTTGCAGAGCGCCTGCTCGCTTTGATGGATGATATTCAGGAAAATATTTATGCAAAAGCACTAAAATTCCGCGAGGAAAATACATTTAAGGTAGATAGCTGGGATGAGTTCAAAGAGAAAATAGAAGAAGGTGGATTCTTGCTTTGCCACTGGGACGGTACTGCTGAGACAGAGGCTAAAATTAAAGATGAGACCAAAGCCACCGTCCGCTGCATCCCTTTGGATTCATTCGTCTGCAAGGAAGAGGGCAAGTGCATCTATTCCGGCAAGCCTTCCCATGAAAGGGTGCTTTTTGCAAGAGCATATTAAATTTGCTACATTGTTACAATGAAACATTATATGAAACGATCAATCGCATTTCTTCTGTTTTTGTTTTTGGGAACGGCACTATTTGCGCAGGAAGTAGTTCCCGCAGATACTACTGTAGCGGTGGCCGATACGGTCGTGGCCCCAAAGCCCCAATATTGGACTAAAAGCCTTACCACACAGATCGGTTTCTCACAACTTTCACTTACCAACTGGGCAACCGGAGGTTACGGTTCCATTTCACTCAATACTTTTGCCGGAGCTAATGCCAATTACAAACGTGAAAAACTCATATGGGACAACCAACTCCAGGTCGGTTATGGCTTCATACAATCTTTTGAAGATGGCTACAAGAAGAGTGATGACCGTCTTATATTAGACAGCAAAGTGGGTTACAAGGCAGTAGAAACCCTATACATATCAGCCCTGTTCAATCTTAGAACCCAGTTTGCCCAAGGCCATGAGAAGGGCAATCTGGTATCGGATTTCTTCACTCCGGCATATGTGTCTCTCGGTTTTGGTGTGGACTACAAGCCTTTCAACAATTTCTCCATCAATATTTCTCCTCTTACGGGAAAGACCGTAATGGTAAAGAATCCGGAACTACGCGAAAAATATGGCAATGCCGAAGATCAGTTTTGCCGGTTTGAACTTGGTGCTCAGATCAAGGTCGATGGAAAAATAGAAGTTGAAAACTTCAAAGTCCTTACTTCTCTCACACTCTTCTCGGACTATCTTAATAAGCCCCAAAATGTCAAGGTCTTTTGGGATGTAAATGCGGATGCTAAAATTACCAAGTTTTTTTCCGTAACCCTCAGGACCAATCTCATCTATGATGATGCTATAAAGTTTCTGGATAAAAAAGACAAACAGGGTAATATAATTTTTGATGATAACGGAAAACCCATAAAAGTGCCCGGAGTGCAGTTTAAGGAACTTTTCAGTATAGGATTATCTTATACTTTTGGAAATAAATAATAAATGGATTGTGCAGGAGCTTTTTGACATAGAATTGCGTTCTCTTATTGCCGGCGTTGACAACCCATCGATCCTTGTCGGAGTTAGCGGAGGAATGGATTCTATGTGTATGGCTAACCTTTTTCTAAATACAACCGTGCCCTGCACATTTAGGATTGCACACGTCAATTTCTCCCTCAGAGGTCCCGAAAGCGATCAGGATGAGGATATGGTGCGTGATTGGTGCAAGCAATACGGTATTACTTTTTACACGATAAAGGTAAATGCTCACGAGTTTGCACAGGAGCAATCGATTTCAACCCAGATGGCGGCACGCGACCTTCGATACGGCTGGTTTTTCTCCCTGTTGGAGGAGCACTCGATGGACTTCCTCGCCATTTCACACAATCTTAACGATAGTGTAGAGACTCTGATGATCAATCTTCTCAGGGGTACCGGCCTTCGAGGACTCTCCGGGATCCGGCGCTCAAACGGACCCATTATCCGTCCGCTGCTCTTCGCTACCAGACATGATATCAGCGACTATGTGGCTTCGCACAATGTTCCTTTCCGGGAAGATTCCACTAACAAAGAGTCGTACTATCACCGCAATCGCATCCGCAATGAGGTCTTTCCTCACTTTGAGCTAATTAATCCCTCCTTCCTGCAGACAATCAACACATCTATGGCTCGCTTCTCCGAGATATCGGAGGTCTTGGAAGAGCTATACAATACAAGGAAAGGTACTCTCTACCGTATGGTAGATGGCGTGTTACATATTGACATCAAGGCACTCAAGGCTGAAAAAAGCATCAACTGGTGGTTATTCATGATATTGGAGAGTTATGGGTTCAATGATGCTCAGATAACTCAGATAGCCGAGACACTCAAGGGTCAGAGCGGTAAGACATTTTTTTCCCCTACGCACATTCTTATTCGGGACAGACAGTATATCAAGGTCTATCCCGGAGATCAGAATTATGATGACTTCAAGGTCTCGATAAAAGTCTTCACAAAACCGGCCGGATTCAATCCCAAAAATGCACCTGAAGGTACCCTGTATGTAGATGGCAGACGGCTTAAATTCCCTCTTATATGCCGCAGATGGAAGCCTGCGGATCGTTTCAGACCTTTTGGTATGAAAGGCTTCAAAAAGTTAAGCGACTTTTTTATTGACCTAAAGCTCGATGTGGAGGAAAAAAAGCGTCAGATCGTTGTCACTACGCTCGACAAAAAAGGGGTGGAGCAGATTGTCTGCATTGTGGGCAAAAGAATTGATGACCGCTGGAAAATCACAGCGGCCACCAAACAAGTTGTATCTATCACGAAGGTGTGATCTATTGCTTTTTCCTTATCTTATGTCGTAAACTATAGGGAGACGGGCATAGTGAACTGCTCCGGTTGCCTCTTTCAGACGTGAATAACTTTTCTCTATGTATGCGAAAGGATCTGCCAGCGTGTTGATATCCGCACCTGTCTTTGAAAGGGATTCCATAAGTTTCTCCAGAGTAGTTTTGACTTGAGGATACTCCACTAGACGATACTTTGATAGACCGGCCATTTCAGCCGCATATGCAATGGCGTCAACCAGCCCACCCTCCATATCTGCAAGCCCGATCTCCAGCGCGTCACTGCCGGCCCAGACTCTACCCTGAGCAATCATTTCGACCTGTTCAACACTCATGTTTCTGCCTGTTGCTACGATAGAGGTAAAGTCGGTGTAGATTTTCTCCACTGACTGCCGAACATACTCTCTTTCGGCATTGTCGAGGGCACGCATACCGCTCATTGCATCACTGTGTTTGTTGGTGGTGATCGCCACCGAACGGAGGTGTAGATGTTTTTCCATCGTCTTGCTGACATTAGGCACGAGTGCGAACACTCCGATTGAGCCGGTAAGGGTGGATTTGTTGGTAAATATCTTGTCGGCTTTAGCTGAAATCCAGTACCCGCCGGAGGCAGCAAAGTCACCGTAACTTGCAATCACAGGTTTTACCTCTTTCAGCAGAGATATTTCACGGTGAATCATTTCAGAGGCCGATACGCCGCCCCCCGGAGAGTTTACTCTTAGTACCACGGCTTTGATGGTGGAGTCTTTTCTTATTTTTTCAAGGGTTTGGGAGAATTTGATGCCGGAGACTGCCTTATCAGTTCCTTCCATTACGATTTCTCCGTCAGCATAAACCACTGCAATTTTCTCTTTGGCACGTAGTTCGGGTTTTACACGCGCTGCGGCATATTTGGTTATGGGTGTAAATTTGAGATCTTTTACTTCGGTGACTCCGTAGAGGGAGCAAAGGTACTCGGCTACCTGGTCGCTATACCACAATTCATCCACAAGCCCCTTTTCGAGTGCACTGGAGGCATTATGGAATTCAAGATTATCAATCCAGAAGTTGAATTGTTCGGAATTGAAATCCCTGGACTCTGCAATCTCATCGCACCAGCCCTTCCAGATGGAGTTGAGCATTGTCTTGTTTTGTTCCAGGTTTTCGGCACTGATATCATTCTGAACGAATTGCTCAGCCGCGGCTTTATACTTTCCGTGTTTTATAAGTTGCAATTCAACTCCTATACGGTCGAGAAGGTCTTTGAAAAATATCATGTTTGAACTCAATCCAAGGATGAAAACATCACCGTAAGGGTTGAATATTACTTTGTCTGAAACAGAAGCGAGATAGTAGTTTGCGTTATCGAACTCATTGGAATAGGAGATTATCGCCTTGCCTGAGGCACGGAACCGCTTGAGGGCATCCCTGACCTCTTCCATTTGGGCAATGCCCATATTAAGAGTTCCGGGAGTCATGTAAATGAACTTTATGCCCGTATCTTCAGCTGCAGCGTCGATTGCTTTTACAAAAGAATAGAGCGACATACTTCCGGTCATGTCGATATCACCGGTAATAGGGTTAACGGAGAACTTATCGCCCTTCTGTTCGGTGATGGGAGTCTTGAAATCCAGAAGCAATATGCTCTCTTTCGCAATGATAGGTTCATCGGAAGAACCGAATGATGCTATACCTACAAGCAGTATGATTGAGAAAAATCCGAACACCAAAAAGGCGAGGACAGTGCCTACGAATGAGGCCAACAGCACTTTGAAAAAATCTTTCATATTTGGAACCTTTGATTTGATACTTAATATATTTTGCAAATATACATATAATTTTTACTTTTGCCCCGGTGAAAACACTTGTAAAACATCTATTTTGTGCGCTTTTCACGATCTTCTATATTGTAGGATTCGTGGGTTTCGGAGTGCATAAATGCCACATTGAGGGAACCACGGATTTGGTACTTATGATGGGTGATGTATCTTGCGAGTCAATTCACGATCATACACACGATCATCATGACTGTTGTGAAAGCCACTGTGACTCACATTCCTTCCATTACACGGACTGCAGCGGCGAATGTTGCAGCACGGATGTCTTTGCAGTTACTTCCGATCAGGAACATCCGCAGGATGAACATTCCGGATTGGTCGCACAAGTTATTGCAGCTCCATTGCTCTGTGATGATCTGACGGCTCTTTGCTCCGAATCAGCCGATTTCCCTTCAAGGGATATTACTCCTCCCAAGGTCGGACTTCTGCTTTCAGCCATTTCTGTCTGGAGGTTGTGATTTGCAACTCTCCGGTGTTGTCGTGCGGTCACATTTGTGACTCCGCTTCTACCGTGTATGTATGCAATCAAATCTTAACCATTTCCAATTCAAAACAGAACAAAAACGACAATACATAATGAGAAAAGCATTATTTTCAATAATAACCATTCTTTTCTGCGCAACAACACTTGCGCAGGATTTCAAAGGTTCCGTTTTTTACAGGAGAAGTGACGGTAAAACAGAGCCGCTTCCCTTTGCACAAGTCTATCTCATTGAGAAGAAGAAACTGATAGAAACCGATGACAACGGTCAATTTACCATTAACCTTGAGAAAAGGACCACAATGGTGGCCACTTATGTAGGTTACACTAAAGATACTTTGATTGTGGATCCGGGCATTCCTTCAGGAGAATTTTACCTTATGGGTGAAAATGAGGTGGATGAAGCTGTAGTGACCTCAAGGCAGCTGACCAACACTCTCTCACGTATAAAACCGGTAAGGACTGAGGTAATCACAGCCGCCGGTCTCTGCAAAATGGCCTGCTGCAATCTTGCCGAGAGCTTTGAAAATTCCGCCAGCGTCACAGTAGGCTACTCGGATGCCATTACCGGAGCACGTCAGATAAAACTCCTCGGTCTGGCTGGTACCTACACCCAGTTGCTGGATGAGAACAGACCGGTCATGAGGGGACTCGCATCACCCTTCGGTCTCACTTATGTTCCCGGCCAGTGGCTTGAGAGCATCCAGATTGCTAAAGGCCCCTCTTCGGTAATCAACGGACTTGAGGCCATCACAGGGCAGATCAATATGGAACACCGTAAACCAACAGATGAGGTTCCCTTCTTTCTGCAGCTCTTTGGTAGTAGCCACGCTATGGCGGAGGCAAATATCGCCTCCTCTCTCCAACTTAACGAGAAGTGGAGTACGGTGATCCTTGCTCACGCCTCCTCAGTACTCAAGAGCATTGACCACAATGATGACGGCTTTAGGGATGAACCTCAGGCTACTCAATTCAATCTCTCCAACAGATGGCTCTATTATGATCCAAGCGGTTTCCAGATGCGTTTCGGTATAAGAGCACTGACTGATGACAGACTTGCCGGACAGATGGGCTTTGAAAGGGCTCACAACTCTCTGACAAGCGATTTTTGGGGTTCACGCATCAAAAATAAGGGCCTCAACGGGTATCTCAAATTAGGTATTCCTCTCAATGAGGAGAATAGTCACAATATTGCAATTGTCGCTGATTACAATTACCACATGCTTGGATCCAGCTATGGATTGAAGACCTACGACGGTACACAAAAGTCTATATTCCTAAACCTTATTTACCAGAATCAGATTAATGACAATCATCGTATCTCATTCGGACTTTCGGGACAGGATGACGATTTCCGGGAAGATGTTGAAGATCACAGAACACATATATTTACTCCCGTCCCTTCACCGGAGCCCATTACTTATAAGATTCCTCTCTACAGAAGGGAGAGATCGGTAGGACTTTATGGTGAATACAACTACACTCTTGACGATAAGGTGACATTGGTAGGCAGCCTCAGAGGTGACTACAATAATCTCCATGGTTTCCTTTTTGCTCCCAGAGTGACACTCAAATATTCTTTTACAGATGATATCATCTTCAGGCTTCTAGGTGGAAGAGGATTCAGGACTGCCAATATATTTGCCGACAACATAGGAATCTTCTCTACAGGTAGGATTATCAATATCGAAGAGTTACGTGGAGACCAACGCAATCTGCTTGAGGACGCCTGGACATATGGAGGTAATATCACATTCTATCTCCCTTTCGGATATGAAAACAACACCTATCTCAGTTTCGATTATTTCAGAAACGATTTTCTCAAACAGGTAATCGTTGACCAGGAACTTGATATAGTACAGGTACTGCTGTACAATCTTGATGGTAAATCCTACACCAATACCTATCAGGTGGACTTCTCGGTAGATCCGATCGAGAGATTCAATATTGTCACTACATTCAGATATACTGATGCAAAGGTAACTCTTAGAGGACAGGGTCTTGTTGAAAGACCTCTTACAAGTCGTTTTAAGGCAGTTTTCAATGCTCAGTACGCTACACCGATGAGCAAATGGACATTTGATTTCACCGCCCAGCTCAATGGCAGGACCAAATTGCCCAATTTCATGGCCGGTCAGGATAAGGTAATAGAGAAAGACGGAGAATATTTCTCGCCCATTTATCCCATGTTCTTCGCTCAAATTACCCGTAAATTCAGGGGTATAGATCTATATATAGGCGGTGAAAACCTGGGCAATTATCGCCAGCGCAATGCCATCCTCAACGCTGACAAGCCATTTTCTGAGGACTTCAATGCCAGCGCCATCTGGGGCCCGCTTTCGGGCATCAAGATTTATGCTGGTCTCCGCCTCACAATATGGAAATAATATTTTTTGAATAAAAACACTCTAACAACCAAATATCAATTATTATGAAACAATTTGTAAAAATACTCCTCGCTGTAGCAATCGTGGCAATGTTTTCATTCAACGCCGATGCCCAGAATACCAAAAAGAAACAAGCTAATATAGCCGAAGTAACCTTCGTGAGCAGCATTGACTGCGCAGGTTGTGTAAAGAAAGTGGAGGGAAATATTCCCTACGAAAAAGGTGTTAAGGATTTAAAGGTAAATTTGGATGACCGGACCATTTACATCAAGTATGATCCCACCAGGACCGACAAGGAGAAACTTGCCGCAGCTATAGTAAAACTAGGTTATACGGCCGAAGAAAAGATAGTTGAGGAAGTAAAAAAATAGCTATTTGCCATGAAGACTTCTGTCATCAAGATGGTTGTCCTTATGGCATTATTGTCACTTTCTGTATCCTGCAATGATGTGAAAAAGGACGACTTCAAGGTATGGGCCTGGCTTGCCGGCCGTACCACAATGAGTGAAGAGCAGCTAGACCACTATTTCAGCGAAGCTGCCCGAGCAGGGATAGATGCTATTATCCTAGAGTGCCACGGCGCCAGGCCGGAGGTGATTGGGGATAGCGCCTCTTTCCGTGATGATGCAGCCATTCTCATCCTTGAGAAAGCGGCGGTATATGCGAAGAAATACGATATTGAGCTTCATGCCTGGATGTGGACCACCAATAGGGCGGAGTTGAGTCTGAGAAAGGCGCACCCTGAATGGTATCAGGTCAATGCGCAGGGAGAATCCTGTGCGGATATCAAACTCTACAATAGAGAGCACTATAGATTTCTTTGCCCCACCCGTCCCGAAGTTATGGAGTATCTAAAGGAGAGAGTAAGGGAAATTGCACAAATAGAGGGTCTTGCCGGTATCCATATGGATTTTATCAGATATCCCGATGTAATCCTTCCATACAGGTTGCAAGAGTCGAGGGGAGTGGTGCAGGACAGGGTCTATCCTCTATGGGATTTTTGCTACTGTGATGTCTGCAGGGCTGCTTTTAAGGCGCAGACCGGCGTTGATCCGGTGGAGATTGAGGATCCTACCTCCGATGAGGCTTGGATGCAGTTCCGTTATGACCGGATGGCGGAGATGGCTTCGGCCATTGCCGCGGAGATAAAGGCTTGCGGTAAGGTGGCTTCGTCAGCAGTATTTGCTTCTCCTTACGAATCCAAAAAGTTGGTGCGTCAGGATTGGGCTAATTTCCGTAATCACGATTATATTTTTCCGATGATATACCACAGGTTTTATTTTGAAGAGGATGAATGGGTGGAAACCGCTACCAGAGAGGGAGTTGAGGCTCTCCGCGCCGCAGGCAATGATGCGGTGCTCTGCTCAGGTCTGTTTGTTGGTCATGTGCCAGCCGATAGGATAGAGGAGTTTATCGGTTACACCGAAAATGGCGGTTCTGCCGGCATCTGTTTTTTCTCGATGGAAGAAATGGAGAAGCGTGAGGGATATGTGGACTCTCTGAGAATTGTTCTTGAGAAGACCAGATTGTCAGATTAAAGAAAAAAGCAGTACCTTTACAAGTTATAAACTATACACTGACAGATACTGCTTTTTTATGAAAAAACTCTTTTTATCAGCGATTGTTTTATTTCTGGCTTGCACTGCCGGAGCTCAATCTTGGGTGCGTATCAACCAGGTCGGCTATTTCCCCGATGATATAAAGGTTGCAGTGCTCATCTCCACGGATGAGGCTTCATCCGAATTTGACGTTCGTGATGCCATCACGGATCAAATTGTATTCAAGAGTAGCGGGCTCAAGGCCAATGCCTCCAAATGGGCTTTGGAAAGTGCCTTCAGACTTGATTTTTCACCGGTCACAACAGAAGGTTCCTATTATATTACCAGTAACGGGACCAAATCGCCCGTATTTCGAATTGGCGCCGATGTCTATGACGGCATTGCCGATTACCTATTAATCTATATGCGTCAGCAGCGTTGCGGTGATAATCCCTATAATGACACTCTCTGTCACCAGCATGACGGCTATATTATATATCATCCTACCAAGAGCGGCCAGAAGATAGATGTAACGGGCGGCTGGCACGATGCTACCGATTATCTCCAATATACGACCACCTCTTCCACAACCATTTACCAGATGGCTTTTGCTTACAAATATGCAAAGGATAAGAGTGTTTTCAAAGATCTCTACGATGCCCATGGACGCAAAGGTTCCAACTGTATTCCCGATATTCTTGACGAGGTAAAATGGGGTCTGGACTGGTTGGACAAGATGAATCCCGCTCCAAGAGAGATGTATTATCAGATTGCGGATGACCGCGATCACGCAGGTTTTCGTCTTCCTCACCGTGATACGGTGAATTACGGTTACGGTCCGGGCAAGGGCAGACCTGTCTATTTCGTGACCGGAGAGCCACAGATTGCTCATAAAAAGGTCAATAGAACTACGGGAGTTTCTTCTGCTGCAGGCAAGTTTGCTTCCACATTCAGCCTCGGTGCAGATGTGATTAGGGAGTACTATCCTGAGTTTGCTGCAAAAATTGAGGCTAAGGTGCAGGATGCATATGATTTTGCTCTTGAATTTCCAGGCAATACACAGACAGCTTGTGTGGTTTCCCCTTATTTTTATGAAGAAGACACCTGGGTGGATGATATTCAACTGGCGGCAGCCACAATCTATTCTCTTAATGGAGAAGAGTACTGGAAGAAACAGGCAGCTTACTGGGGAGAACTGGAGCCGGTTTCTCCCTGGATGGAACGTGGACGTGGTCCCGGCAAGGAGTATCACCATTACCAGTGGTATCCCTTCATCAATCTGGGCCATTATCTTCTTGCTTCAAGTGATGACAAAAAAATCAGCAGCGAGTTTGCCGAATATATGAGACAGGGACTGCAGTACCTCCGCGACAGGGCAGGTGACGAGCCATTTATGCATGGAGTGCCTTACCTCTGGTGTTCCAACAATCTCACTTCCGCTGCCGTTACCCAGGCGCGTCTCTACGAAGAAGCCACCGGTGATACTCAGTTCAGGGAGATGGAGACAGCTCTGAGAGATTGGCTCCTCGGCTGCAATCCATGGGGAACAACTATGATTTGCGGTTATCCCGAGGCACCTGTTGAAGGCTACGACTTTCCCTCCGACCCCCATTCATCCTATCTGCTGGTAAATGGCGACAATACCTACGGAGGTCTGATTGATGGTCCAATTTATAACATTCTCTTCGAGGAAAGGGCCGGCTTTTCTCTCACCAAACCCGACGAGTTTGCGGTTTTCAATAAAGGAATCGCAGTCTATCACGATGATATCGGCGATTATGCCTCCAATGAACCCACTATGGATGGTACGGCAGGACTCTCATATTATTTCGCATCGCTTGAAGGTCGCGGCAACGCTCTTAAAAGCGCCCCCGCAACACTTAAAGATGATTATGGAGCAGTAATAAGAGTCAATCCGGATAGTAAAGAGATATATTTGGTTTTCACCGCAGATACCGAGTTCAATGGAGCTGAATCAATACTTAATACCCTCAAAAAGAACAAAATCAAAGCAGGTTTCTTCCTTACCGGCAATTGTCTCCGCAAACCCGAATACAAGGAAATCATAGAGCGAATCATCGCTGAAGGCCACTATGTTGGGGGTCATTCCGACAATCACGTGCTGATGGCTGATTGGGGTGCCGAGAGACCCACTCTGATGACTACGGATAGCATCATAACCGATATCCGCCGTAATTTCCGGGCACTTTCCTCTTTCGGTATCGGGCCTAAAGATGCAATTTGGTATATTCCAGCATACGAACACTACAACAGGGAGAATGTGGCTCTGCTGAATGCATACGGATTAAAAACCTTCAATTACACCCCCGGTACAGGTACTCCGGCCGACTATACCACTCCGGAAATGAAGAACTACAAATCTTCACAGCAGTTGATCGATGGACTTTATGCATTTGAAAAGGAGAATGGATTAGGAGGAGCTATAATACTGATCCATCCCGGAATTAGCGAAAAGCGCCCTGATCCTCTCTACGAACGTCTGGGCGAGATTATCAGAAATTTGAAAAAGAAAGGATATACATTCGGATCATTTAACAACTAAACCTATATATGTACAAAATCGTCAAAAAGGAGTTTTTGACTCCGATAATCTGTTTGATGGATGTTGAGGCTCCCAGACTGGCCGCTGCAGCGCAGCCCGGACAGTTTCTCATCGTCAGAGCCCGTGAGCAGGGCGAAAGAATTCCTCTCACTATATGTGATTATGACAAAGAGAAGGGCACCGTCACCATAGTTACTCAGATTGTAGGTGCTTCAAGCCGTCTGATCTGTCACCTTGAAGAGGGTGATTGTTTCACCGATCTTGTAGGCCCTTTGGGCATACCTTCAGAGTTTGTGGAGTGGAAGGACGAGGTGTTCGCCGGCAAGAAGTTTCTCTTCGTGGCAGGTGGCCTCGGAACTGCTCCGGTTTACCCTCAAGTCAAATATCTCCATTCCAAGGGCGCTAAAGTGGATGTTATCATAGGTGCCCGAAATCGCGATTTGCTGATTTTCGAAAAAGAGATGGGAGAGGTGTGTGACAATTTGTACATCTGTACTGATGACGGCTCAAAAGGTGTCAAGGGCTTTGTAACCGATATGATTGACAAAATTATGGCTGAGGGCAACACTTATGACCATGCTGTGGCCATAGGCCCAATGGTTATGATGAAATTTACCACTCTGACCATGAAAAAATACAATGTGCCGCTAACAGTAAGCCTCAATACCATCATGGTGGATGGCACAGGAATGTGCGGTGCCTGTCGTGTGACAGTCGCAGGTAAAACACGTTTCGCCTGTGTGGAAGGTCCTGAATTCGATGCCTATCAGGTGGATTTTGACGAGGCGATGCGCCGTCAAACAATGTACAGGGAGTTTGAGATCGAGGCCGATCATAAATGTAAACTTGGGTTGCACGAATAATAGAAGAGAGTATGAATGCGAAAATGACAAGAGTACCCGTAAGGGAACAAGACCCCAAAGCGAGGGCAACCAACTTTGATGAGGTATGTTATGGATATAATGCTGAAGAGGCTCAGGCAGAGGCAGCGCGCTGTATTAATTGTAAAAACCCCAAGTGTGTAACTCAGTGCCCTGTTTCCATCAAGATTCCACAGTTTATCGAGCAGATCAAACTCGGCAATTTTGCTGAAGCGGCCCATATAATAGCAGAAGATAATTCCCTTCCTGCAGTTTGCGGGCGTGTATGTCCCCAGGAGAGCCAATGCGAAGGTGTCTGCATTCTCGGTATAAAGGGTGAACCGGTAGCAATCGGCAAACTGGAGCGTTTCGTGGCTGACTGGAGCCGTAAAAATGGTATAAAGTGTGCCGAAAAAGCACCTTCGAATGGTATTAAGGTGGCTATTGTGGGCAGTGGTCCTGCAGGGTTGGCCTGTGCAAGCGATCTTGCGAAACTAGGATATGAAGTGACCATTTTCGAGGTTCTGCATAAGGCAGGCGGTGTGCTTCAGTATGGAATCCCAGAATTCAGGCTTCCCAAGGAGGAAGTAGTTGAGGCTGAAATTGACAATGTTCGTGCACTGGGAGTAAAAATAGAGACCAATGTGGTTGTCGGCCGTACGATCACTATCGACGAACTGTTTGATAAAGAGAATTTTAAAGCCGTCTTTATCGGCTCCGGAGCAGGTCTTCCAAAATTTATGGGTATTCCCGGTGAAAACCTTAACGGAGTTTTCTCCGCAAATGAATTCCTCACCCGTAGCAATCTTATGGGTGCCTATTCGGGAGAGACCGACACCCCCATATATACAGGCACTAAAGTAGCGGTCGTAGGTGGAGGTAATGTGGCTATGGATGCCGCACGCACTGCACTCAGATTAGGTGCAGTGACCTCCATTGTTTATCGCCGCACGGAAAAGGAACTCCCCGCACGTGTGGAGGAGGTACATCATGCTAAGGATGAGGGCATCGATTTCAGAATGCTCACCAATCCGGTCGAGATACTTGGCAATGAAAAAGGTTGGGTTACCGGCCTTAAATGCATACAAATGGAGCTTGGAGAGCCCGATGATAGTGGCAGAAGACGTCCCGTGCCCATTCCGGATTCTGAATTCGATATTGAAGCCGATGTCGTGATAATGGCACTTGGCACATCCCCCAATCCACTGATTGCTAAAACTACAGCAGGTCTTGAGACTGACCGCTACGGATGCATAGTTGCCGATGATCTCGGTGCAACGTCACGCACCGGCGTATTTGCCGGTGGCGATGCCGTTACTGGTGCGGCGACTGTAATCCTGGCTATGGGTGCAGGCCGAAAGGCTGCCGCTGCAATAGATGAATATTTGAAAAAATAACCCGATATGGCAAAGAAACCCTCAATACCCAAAGGAACGCGCGACTTCGGCCCCTCCGAAATGGTCGGAAGAGATTATATTTTCGATACCATCAAGGATGTTTTCAAGCATTACGGATACCAGTGCATCGAGACTCCTGCTATGGAGAATCTCTCCACACTCCTCGGCAAATATGGTGAGGAGGGAGACAAACTGCTCTTCAAAGTGCTTAATTCCGGTGATGCATTTTCCGGAGTGGACTTCAGTGAGGATTTGAGCAGCAATGCAATCGCACTGAAAGTGTGCGAGAAAGGACTCCGCTACGATCTTACGGTGCCTTTTGCAAGGTATGTGGTGCAACATCAGAATGAACTCACATTTCCCTTTAAGAGGTACCAGATCCAGCCTGTATGGAGGGCGGACAGACCTCAGAAGGGGCGCTACCGCGAGTTCTATCAGTGTGATGTGGATGTCATCGGCAGTGACTCGCTGCTAAATGAACTGGAACTGGTGCAGATAGTGGAGATGGTTTTCAACCGCTTGAAAATAAATGTGTGCATTAAGATCAACAACCGAAAGATCCTTTCCGGTCTTGCACAGATCTGCGGTCACCCCGACAAACTCATAGATATTACGGTGGCTATAGACAAGATAGATAAGATCGGTCTTGAGGCCGTTGAGGCAGAACTTCTTGAGCGCGGACTCGATCACGATGCCATCGCTGTGATAAAGCCTGTGCTCCTTCTCGAGGGGACTAATAGTGAAAAGATCGAACGCATTGCGCAGATACTTGCCTCTTCAGAGATCGGTATGCAGGGAGTGGAGGAGATTCGCACTCTGTTTGACCTGATTGAGGGTGCTGGTATCGGTACAAGGGTGGAGGTGGATCTCTCCCTTGCACGCGGACTGAACTATTATACCGGAGCCATCTTTGAGGTGAAGGCGTTGGATTTTGCCATTGGCAGTGTCTGCGGTGGCGGTCGTTATGACGACCTTACCGGTATTTTCGGGCTTCCCAACATGTCGGGAGTGGGTATTTCCTTCGGTGCTGACCGAATTTACGATGTGCTCAACGGGTTGGAACTCTTCCCCGCTGAAGTGGCTTCGGCCTCCGTGGTGCTCTTTTCCAATATGGGGGAGAAAGAGGCGGCTTTCTGTGTACCGGTGGCTGCATCACTCCGCCGTTCGGGAATAACCTGTGAGATATATCCTGATAATACCAGGCTTCGCAAACAGTTTGAGTATGCTGATAAGAAGGGAATCCCTTATCTTGCGATTGTAGGTGCAAATGAAATTGCAGAGAACTCGGTGACTTTGAAAAATCTTGCAAGCGGTGAGCAGCAACTTGTTAAAATATCGGAAATAGCGGAGCTTTTGAAATAGGATTATCCCGGATTTAGCCACCACTTTCCGGTGAGTAGGAAGAGAATAATTACGAAGATTCCTGTTTTATTCGGTTTAATTTTGGATAATAGGTCTTATAGGGCAGTTTATTTTGTAAAAACACAACATAAACTGCTTTTTTATTTTGTATTTTCAAGGAAGTTGGTAACTTTAAATGATTTTTAAGCAACCGAAATAATCTATTCTTATTCCATTTGATTGGTAGACAAATGGTCGATATATAGTTCTTAATTTTAACGCACAATCCAACTATGAAAAGGTATTCTAAAATCATGGTTATAGGGATTAAGTTTCTATTCTTATCCCTATGTTTCTTTGCAATCAAATCATCGTCTTGTAAATATGATAATACAGAATTGTGGAACAACATTCAAGCTCTCGAAAATCGTGTGATAACGCTTGAAGAATGGAAAACGACTCTCAACAAGAATATCGAGTCGCTGCAGACTATTGTGACTTCTCTTGAGACAAAAAACTTCATTACGAAAGTTGAACCTCTTTACGATAGTGAAGGCAAGGAGATAGGTTATAAGATTACTTTCCAAACCGGTGATTCCATTGACATCAAATTCGGAAATGACGGGAAAGATGGCAAAGATGGAAGTGACGGTAAAGATGGCTCTGATGGTGTGGATGGAGTCACCCCCGTCATTGGTGTTGTCCAAGATGAAGATGGGACCTATTATTGGACGGTGAATGGAGAATTTCTGACAGACGGCAATGGTAACAAACTGGCTGTTACCGGACCAAAAGGTGACCCGGGAGAGGATGGTAAGAATGGTAAGGACGCAATTGCTCCGATACTGAGAATCAACCAAACGACCAATATATGGGAAATTTCCATCGACAATGGTTTGACCTGGAATGAAATGAAAGATGCAAATGGAGACTTTATCACAGCCACCGGTGAGCAAGGTCCTAAAGGAGATAAAGGAGACAAGGGCGACAAAGGTGACAAGGGTGACCAAGGCCAAAAAGGTGACAAAGGTGATAAAGGCGATAAAGGCGATAGGGGAGCTGTGGGAGCTGCCGGAGCCGCAGGCCCAAAAGGTGATTCTATGTTTAAGGATGTTGTCTATACAGCTGATGTTGTCTATTTCACGCTTATGGCTAAGGACGCCACGGGTGCTAATATAGTCCTTGCCGTGCCGCGCGTGAGTAAAATCACCATCGCATTTGCAGATGGTGCTCTTCCCATTGCAATGAACCGTGGAGACGCTTTAACGATCAATTTTACCGGCTTGACATCTGAGAACTATAATTCTCTGATTGCCGAATTTATTCCTGAAGGTGGCGGTTATGGTGTGCAAACAGACATTGTTACGCGTGCAAATCCCTATTTAATAATTGCAGAACCGGTATTCGTCAATGGTGTATGCAATAGTACGACAGTTACCATCAAACTAGATATAGAGACAGGTGGTTATGAAGCACTACTGAGAGTAACTCTTGTGGATAATGATGGTAAAAAATATGTTGCTTCCCGTATTATAATGTATTTCCAAAGTCGTCTGGCTGCTGCAGCATACAACGGAGGAAGTTATATCCTAACCGACACCGATGCTACGCAGGCTAATCAGATTGAGATTCCGGCCGGAAAGGAATTTACACTTGACTTGAATGGTAAAACAATGGGTAATACGATTATTACTCCTATTTGGGACAACGCTGAGGGTGTTAAGACCTGGTCACTTTTCTCCGTCAGAGGAAAAATGACCATAAAAGATGGATCCGGAAATGATGCCGGCACTGTCAAAGCATACCAGGACGATTGTTATGCCATCGACGTTCGTGAGGGCGGACATTTGATTATTGAAGGCGGCACATATGTCGGCAACATACATGCAGTATATGTCCATAAAGGCACTGCTGATATCAGGGGTGGACGATTTAGTGTCCAACAGAAAGATGCTACCCATCCCACCGGTTATGTAATTAACTGTTTTGACGCAAATTACCAAAATGGAACAGCTATTGTCAAAATTTCCGGAGGACGATATCACGGTTTCAATCCTGCCGACTGTCCTGCAGAAGGACCCGGTACAAATTTCGTGATTGCCGGCTACCAATCTCAGGCATACGGTATTGACGGTGAGGGTTATACGATTTACAAGGTAACTTCGCTTTAAACTGTATCGATCATGAAAAAGCATAATAAAAGCATAATTATCGGGCTGAAAGTCCTATTGCTATTTCTCTGTTTCCTTGCATTAAAATCCTCTTCGTGTAAATATGACGATACGGAATTGCGAGGCAACATCGCAAACCTGGAAAATCGTGTAGAAACGCTTGAAGACTGGAAAATAAGTGTTAACGTGAATATAGAGTCGCTGCGCACTATTGTAACTTCTTTTGAGACAAGAAATTTTATTGCGACAATAGAACCTCTTTATGATAACGAAGGTAAAGAGATAGGTTATAAAATTACTTTCCAAACCGGAGATTCCATCACCATAAAACATGGTAATGATGGGGTTGACGGTAAAGATGGAAAAGACGGTAATGATGGCTACAATGGCGTAGATGGTGTAACACCTGTTATTGGTGTCGCTCAGGATACGGATGGAATCTATTATTGGACTGTTGATGGAGAATTCCTGACAGATAACAGCGGTGCAAAACTGCCGGTTACCGGCCCTAAAGGTGAACAGGGTGAGAAAGGTAAAGATGGTGCAGATGCTATAACTCCCAAGGTAAGAATTAACGAAACGACCAATGTGTGGGAAATTTCCACCGACAATGGTCAGACCTGGAGAGAGATGAAAGATGCAAATGGTGATTTTATCAATGCTACCGGTGCACAGGGTCCCAAAGGTGAAAAAGGGGACAAAGGTGAAAAGGGTGAAAAAGGCGAAACAGGTCCAAAAGGAGACCAAGGAGACAAAGGAGACAAAGGCGATAGCGGTGATAGAGGAGTTGCCGGAGCCATGGGTCCGAAAGGTGAGAGAGGTGACTCTATGTTCAAGAGTATTGATTATACCAGTAACCCTGATGTAGTCTATTTCATTTTGACTGCAACAGATAACACAGGTGCCAATATTGTTCTCGCAGTACCGCGTGTTCCCACCATTTCCATTGCATTTGCAGATGGTGTCGATACCATTGATGTCTTTCAAGGTAGTGTATTGACACTTAAGTTCACCGGCTTAACCTTTGAAACTTACAATGCTCTGGTTGCAGAAATTAAACCGGTGAACAGTGATTCGGAGACGGATATCGTGACACGTGCCAACGACAGGGTGACAATTTCGAAACCGGTATTCACCAATGGTAAATGTGACAGCACTAATATTACCCTCAACATGCCTGCAGAGATTGAGGGTGGGGAGGCCTTCTTGAGAGTAACGCTTCTTGACAATAAAGGTAAACAATATATTGCATCCCGAACCGTGAGGTTATTTACCGATATCTCTAAAGCAGCCAAGGCTAATGGAGGAGCATATACACTAAAGAGGGATCTTACTATGAGCAGTAAGCTTGAAATTGCCGAATTGAACTTTAAACTCAATCTGAATAAAAAGAAATTGACAACTCCCGCAATTGAAATTCAACAAGACGGCTCCAACATCTCGTTCAGCGACGGTAAGTTGGATGCATATATTGCAATAAATTCATCTAACTCTACTCTTTTAATTGATGGAGTTGATCTTACCGATAATAGTCTTGGCGTTAATATTGATTGTGGTGATCTTGGCAATAATTACAAAGGAAATACTATTCAAATCAAAAACACCAACATTAAGTCGGGTGGTGACGGAATTATGCTGTTTACCAAAAATACTCTGGAAGTAGAAAACTCTAAAATAGAGCATAAGAGATATGGAATCTTTCAAGATGAAACAAATCCGGGCTCAACTGTTAAAGTGTCTAAAACTGAAATTACCGGCAAAAATGAAGGGATATCCCTTACGAACAAAACCGGAGGGGATAAATATTTATTGAGTGTTGAAGAATCTATAATTCATAGTGAAGAAAAATGCGCCGTTGTTGTTGAAAAGACAGATATTACCGTTAAGAAATCTACTTTGTCTTCAGCAGCAACACCACAGATCTTCAACGGTCAGGGATGGGATTCAAAAGGATACGGTATTGTGCTTGGTGGCCATATAGGTGGTGGTGCTTTTGAAGGAGCTATAGATATTCCGGCGGGTAACAATACCTTCAACCTCGCGGCAGGTGCCGGCGCTATCAAAGTCATTAGGTATGACGGTACTCAAGGTGTACAGTATGAATGATGTACAGCACAAGGATTAATCCAATAATGGGTCACTTTCACTCTTAATTTACACTATTAGGGAGTAGCTCGATGATAGGCTGCTCCCTATGTTTTTTTAATAAGTTTTGAATGTTTAAAAAAAATGCTTATATTTGCAACTCATTACACCGCGGAGTAGAGCAGTTGGTAGCTCGTCGGGCTCATAACCCGGAGGTCGGAGGTTCGAGTCCTCCCTCCGCTACAAAGAAAGAAAAGCGCTGATAGCGCTTTTTTCCATTTATTTGGGGGACTCGAACCTCTTGGGTCTGGACTTTTTGGGTCAAATTCCGCTCTCTTTGACTATATATTTTTGAAATTTGCTTTTGGGTGTGTCTGGTAAAGTCATTACTAAAATTCCTTGGTCCAATAAAGGGTATAAGTAATTTTTGCGAAAAGTATGATTGTGTTTTAATCCTAAGAAATTCATCATTTCGGCACGGGACCTAGGTTTTTTACAGAAATCAATCAATAGTAATCGGCGTTCTTCTACACTTAAGGCACCATGGTCGGTACCATGGTCGGTACCATGGTCGGTACCATGGTCGGTATTGTAATTAACATTCCAAAGAGTAACTCTAAATCCATTTTCGTCAGCTTCGAATATAGGCATAAAGTCATTTTTGTAGCCATGCAAAGCTTGTGTTGCATTAATCACCTTGCCAAACCCACTTCCTCTACGTTCCATATAACTCATTCGATGGAAAAGATCTGCAATAATTGGATTTCGTCGTTGAGATTCCATCGAAAAAACAGGTTGCTCCTTAAAAACTCGTCCATTAATCATTCCCCCCGGTGACCAAATAGTCAATCGATTGTCATAGATATCAATATGAATTTCACTTCCTAATTCAAAATAATTTCTGTGAATAATAGCATTTACTATTACCTCAAAATAAGCTCTTTCAGCATAACCCGACTTGGGAATTCGATTATCCGGCGTTTTCTCCCAGCCAGACCTGGTGTTGGTTTTGATAAATTCTTTTGCTGCATTGAGGATGAAAACCAAGCTGCCTTCAAATTCTTTATCGTCTAGGGCATCATCAAATGTAGAGCCTTTTTCTAAACCATTCCAACGTGTACAAAACACTCTGCTCTGCTTAAATGGACATTGGTCTGTAAATAATACACCCGCGTTCGTCAATAGTTGTTTTTCAGTTACTAAACCAAACGACATATAATCAGTCTCTTCAACTCGTGTTCCGGTTCTCTCTCGGAATGTAGCCTCAAACAAAGTAAAACTATAATCGTTTTTCTTGTAGTTGCTAATTAGCGAATCAAACGTTTCCTTTCTTCCTCGTAGTATTAATTCTGTCAGTTGTTGCTCGGTAGCTGCTATACTTTCTTCTCCTAAACGCACAAAGGCCGTATGTGTGCTTTCATGAACATAATAGTATGGGGTGGCTTGTCCCGAATTAACTTTTACAAGTACTAAAGGTTTATCTTCATGGAATGAAACGTTAATTTCAACTTGTGGGTTTGGTTTGATACGTGCTTGTAGCAATTTAGATAATTTAGCAACAACTTCTTGTGCATTATTCACACCTACTATTTGATGTCCTGTTTCTGTTGTTTTTACACCAAATACAATAGTTCCACCAATACCATTAGCAAAGGCACTAACAGTTTTCAACCAACTCTTGGCTTTCCTAGTTTCAAGTTTTTCCTTGAAGTCAATTTGAGTTGCTTCAGCTAGGTTGTCAATTGCTAAATCATGCATAATAAGTTGTTTGTCAGTTTATCAGCAGTTTTGTAATTAATTATTTGGCTTTATGATCGGGAGAACCGGCCTCCTCAGGGACTCCATCCCCGGTACCTTTGAGACTTTTTGTAAGGCGTTGGACTATCTTGAAATGGGATAGAAATTCTCCGGCAAAAACCCTTATTACAGTATATGCAGGGATTGCAACCAGCATGCCGATGACTCCTCCCACATAACCCGCTATCAGTATAACTATGAAAATTTCCAGCGGGTGAGCCTTGACGCTGCTTGAATAGATAAAGGGCTGGAAAAGATAGTTGTCAATCAGCTGGGTGGTGAGCATCACTCCAAATATCAGCAACACAACAGGCAATACAGGACCCGCATCAGGGGTACTGTAATGAGTTACAATGCCTGCCATTACTCCCAGAAGTTCTCCGGTAAGCGGGCCGACATAAGGGATTACATTGAGCACTCCCGATGCAAATGCCACCATCACTGCCAGATCGAAATCAAACCCGGCAATGAAGTAGAGTCCGATGGTATTGAGAATGGTAATCAGAATAGATTCGATGAAAATACCGGCAAAATAACGTCTGAGAAGGTTCTCTGCCGATGAAAGTGCTCGTTTCATGTTAGCCTCATACTTATCTGGAACGATTGCATTCAGCATATTCCCCACAAGGTTGCGTTCCTGCAGGAAAAAGAAGGAGATGAAGACCACCGAAAAGATGCCTATCGCCAGATCCACGGTGAAAGAGGCGACAGAGGAAAAGGCACGGGTAAAGATAGTTATGCCGGTACTTTCCTTGACCTGTGCAAGAATATAGGCCTCCACACGGAAATCTTCTCCGAGAGAAGGGAAGAGGGTTGTCAATTGGTAATTCAACTTCGTGAAGGGTTCAGAGATATTGGCCAGTATTTTGTCAAAGTCTAACTGACCGACAGTACTGACAATCCTTATGATAATAGGGGTAAGGAAGAAAAACACGAGCCCTATCGCAGAGAATATGGCAAGCAGAGTGATTGCTGAAGCCAGCCAGTTGGGAATGCGGAACTTTTTGATGGAAAAGGAGGTCAGCAGTGTGGCAAGAGGCTTACCTATCAAAAATATAACAGCGGAAATCAGCAGATACCAGACTATCTCGCTGAAATACCATACGAGAAATCCGACCAATGCAATGGTCACTGCTATGATGATATATTTTGCGAGTTTGTTCATCCGGTATTAGTTATTTTTAAAACTAGTTAACTACAAGTGAAAAAACAAGCCGGCACAAAGACCGGCTTGAATATAATGGGTCGAAATTTCTATAATTCGTCGAAATTTACATCAGTAAAAGAAGCAGGAGTGGCAGGTTCTTCTTTATCGGGCTCTTCGCTGCGTTCAACGCGCTGTGTTTCAACAACAGGGCACTTCGTTTTGATAAACTCAACAACTTCCTGCAGACCTTCGGAGAATTTATCGAAGTCTTCCTTGTATAGGAAAATCTTGTGTTTGTCATATACAAACCTTCCGTCTTTTTCTACCCTTCTTTTGCTTTCAGTGATAGTAAGATAGTAGTCATTACCTTTTGTGGTCTTGACATCAAAGAAATATGTCCTTTTTCCGGCTCTTACAGGCTTGGAATAAACATCATCACCCTGGCGTCCCACCTGTCCTGCATTGTCAAAATCTTCGTAGTACATATCATTTTTTTTAAAATTCTTTCGCAAAGATAAATTTTTATTTTGATAGTAAAGGTTATATTTGCAAAATATTTAAGAAATTTAGGAATGCTGACCAGAAGATTGCTCCGTGTAAAAGCGTTTAAAGTTCTTTTTTCGAATATGGCTCAGGAGTCTCCCTCTATCGACAATATGAAGAAAGAATTGCGATTTTCCTGTGAAAAGACACAGGAGCTTTACTGGTTTTTGCTCAGCATATGCAAGTCTCTTGTAAATGTTGCCAGGGAGAGGATAGAAGCCGGTAAGAGAAAATATAAGGCTACACCTGAGGAGGCAAATCCCAATTACAGGTTTGTGAACAACTCCTTTGTGGAGTTGCTCTCACAAAATGAGGAGATGACCAAGTTTTGTCAGAAACGAGGTCTCGTGTGGGTCGATTATGACTATGTTGTCAAAAGAATTTTCAGGTCCGTAGCTGCAAGCGATTATTACAAGGAGTATATGGCTTCGACAGAGAGCTCTTTTGAGCGCGACTGCGACCTCTTCATTGATATCTTTTCCAACGAATTTGAAGATAACGAGGACCTGGCCGGAATCATAGAGGAACGCTCTATATACTGGTTGGACGACATAACCTTCGTACTTGATGAGATCATTCGCAATATAGGCGCGATGCGTTCCACGCGCAAGAACGTATCTCCGGCACAGAAGGAAGAGGATATAGAGTACGCACTGACACTGCTTGAAGAGTCCTTCCTGCGCTACCGGGAATATTCCGAACTCATTGGAGAGAATATAGTCAACTGGGATGTCGACCGCCTGGTCTCTACCGACAGGACCATCATCATTATGGGTATCACCGAGGCTGTGATCTTTGAGACGATCCCCGTAAAGGTGACCATCAACGAATACGTGGAAATTTCCAAATATTTTGGTACTCCCAACAGCCGTATATTTGTCAACGGCATTCTTGACGCCATCATCCTCAAAAAAATCAATGAAGGAGAGATAGTCAAGAAGGGCAGGGGACTACAGTAGGGCGATGAATAGAAGAAATAATTTATTTAACACATTTTTATATGAACATTTTGACATTTTTCCTTTTACAGGCAGATGCAGCTGCTCCCAAAGCGGGAGGCGGTTACTCAATGCTGATAGTGCTCGCACTTATTTTCGTGGTTATGTGGCTTTTCATGATTCGTCCACAGAAGAAAAAACAGAAAGAACTCGACGAGTTTCGTAACAATCTCAAGAAAGGTGACAAAGTAATTACTATCGGCGGCATTTACGGCACGGTAGACGAGGTTAAAGAAAACAAAATCCTCATCGAGATAGATAAGGACGTGAAGATATTTGTGGATAAAGCCTCCCTGGTAAAAGACCCTTCAGACGTAAAGTAACTATCCACCATGTCAGGTCGTGACAAAAAAGATTTTAAAAAGAGAAAGGGGAGAGATTGGGTATCGCTGATACTCTCTCTCCTGCTGGCTTTTTTTATCTGGCTTGTCCATAACCTTTCCAACGATTATTCCGCCTACCTGCGTTTTCAGGTAAAGGCAGTTACCAATATCACGGGACATCAGCCCGAAGCGGTAGCCGACGAGATTCTTCTTGTTAGAGGAAGGGCTACCGGTTTTTATATCATACGCAACAATCGCCGCGGATCGGTGCCCCAAATTACCTTGGAGATCCCTCCCGACTTCTTTACTCCCATAGAGGAGTCTTCTGACAGATTCTCGCTCACGGCGAATGAGTTGAAAGACAAACTTTCGGCCGCTCTTTCGGGTGAGATAAACATTGATTTTATCGAAACGGGCACACTCACCTTCACATTTCCTGAACAGTCACACCGCAAGGTCCCCGTCAACCCACTCATTTCTGTTATTTATAAGAAGCAGTACACCAATGTGGGTGATATAGCCATTTCTCCCGATTCGGTATTGATTTATGGTAATACCGAGGATATTGTCAACATCCGTTCGGTCAACACTCTTCCTGTCAATTTGGCCAATGTGGACAAATCCATCCAGGGAGTTACCGGACTGGAAACCATCCGAGGTGTTCGTATAGATAGTGAAGAGATCCGATATTTCATCAGTGTGGACAGATATGTCGAGGTTTCCGGTTGGATGAGTGTCGAGGTCATCAATCTTCCGTCGAGACATTCTATGGTTCTGATTCCTTCAAGAGTGAAGTTTACCGCAAGAATACCTTTCACGGCGAAGAATGATGATATATTTGACGATATTTCACTCACGCTGGATTATAACACTTTTAAACTTCAGAGGAGTTCAAAGGTAATTCCCAGGCTTGAAAGAGGAGACGCGGAGATTTACTCATATTCGCTCGACCCCCCGATGATTGAAGCAGTAATCACACATGACAGATGAAAAATAGCAGCGTCATATTGTGTACCGGCGGTATAGGCAGCGGAAAATCTTACGTAGTGAAGGTTTTCAATGCTTTGGGTATTCCTTCGTATGATGCTGATTCCAATACAAAACGCCTCTACGATACTGATAATGTGCTTCTGGAACGCATAAATGCCATAGCCGGAGGAGATGTTGTAAAGGATGGCGTACTCCAGCGTGCCGCGTTTGCAGCCAAGATTTTTTCAGATCCTCAGATGCTTGCCAAAGTGGAGGCTGTTGTACATCCTGCAGTAGCGACTGATTTTCTAAAATGGAAAGAGATGCAACAGAGCGACATCGTACTGATGGAGTCGGCTATTTTGTTGGAAAAACCTTTACTGCTCCCGATTATCGATCATGTTCTGGTCGTTCACGCTCCTAAGGAAATCAGGATTGAACGTGTAATGGCTCGTGACAATGTTTCTAGGGAACGGGTGTTGCAACGTATTTCCAACCAGTGGAGTGACAGTCGTCGCCTCGAAATGGCTGATTTCTCCATAGAAACAAATGATCGCGATTCCATTATCGCAAAAGTCATGGAAATTATTAAAATAATTAGAGATGGGAAAAGGTAAGTGGATAGGTGGAATTCTCGGATGGGTCATTTTTGGGCCCATCGGTGGACTGATAGGATTTTTGATTGGTTCTATGGCTGATATGGGCACCAAACTCATTGAGTCGGATGTCAACGAGGGGCGTCCATACACCGGAACGCATAAGAGTAGCACGGGCACCCGTGGTCCCTCCTCCACCAAGGATCGCAATATCGGCCAACGCAATAGTTTTATAGTAAGTCTGCTGGTGCTCTCCACTGCAGTAATCAAGGCTGACGGTAAATATCTAAAGAGCGAACTCGAATATGTTAGGAATTTTATCCGTAACAATTTTGGTGAGAGAGCTGTGCCCGAGGCCATGGAGATTCTCAAGGGCCTCAAGGATAAACAGATCAATATCTATGAAGTAGGAGGACAAATCCGCCAGTATATGAACTACTCGCAGCGGATGCAGCTATTTCACTATCTGGTCTCTCTGGCACAATGTGACGGTAATGTTTGTCAGGCTGAAATAGATGTTCTAAGGAGTATTGCATCAGCCATGGGCATTTCTTCAGCAAATGCCAATTCCATACTCGCTATGTTTGAAAAGAGCATAGAGTCCGCCTATACCGTTCTCGAAATAGATAAAAACGCTACTGAAGAGGAGATCAAAAAGGCCTATAAACGTCTTGCAATGAAACATCACCCCGACAAAGTGGCAACACTCGGCCCCGACATACAGAAGAGTGCGGAGGAAAAGTTCAAGAAAGTACAGGAGGCCTATGAGACAATCAAGAAAGAGCGTGGCATGAATTAAAGAAGAGCTATATAAATGATATGGAAAAGACAGATCTAAAAAAGATTTTATCGGTATCGGGACAGCACGGATTGTTCCTGTATCTTTCACAGGCAAGAAACGGCGTAATAGTAGAGTCGTTGGAGACAAAACAGAGGACTACATTTGGCACATCCGCAAAAATCTCCTCAATGGCGGATATTTCGGTATATACCACAACCGAAGATGTTTCTTTAAAGGAGATATTCACCGGCATGGCGCAGAAGCTCAAAAACGGCCCTGCAATGAGCTCCAAGGAGGACCCCAAAAAGATCAAAGCCTTCTTCAAAGAGGTGCTCTCCGAATATGACGAGGATCGCTTCTATGTTTCACATATGAAGAAGATACTCGATTGGTACAATGTGCTCCAAAAGTTTGCCTCCCTCGAATTTGTAGAAGAGGAAGAAGAAGAGACTCCCTCGGAGGAAACTTCCGCCGAACAGGCGTAATTGATGAAAAAACTCCAAATCATTTCGCTGGGTTGCTCCAAAAACAGGGTCGATTCGGAGCATCTTATGAAACAACTTTCCGCATCAGGCTACATTCTGGTGCCGGAAAGTGTCGGCCTTATTGAGGAGCCGGTAGATTACATCCTGATCAATACCTGCGGATTTATCCGGGATGCCAAGGAGGAATCCATCGAGACCATCTTTAAGGCTGTAGAGGCGAAAAACCGGGGTTTTGCACAAAAGATCTTCGTCTTCGGCTGTCTCTCGCAACGCTATATGGAGACTCTGGTGGATATGATCCCCGAGGTGGATGGATTTTTCGGAGTTTCTGATTTTGAAACTCTTCTCTCTGTTCTTGGAGCGAAATACGACTCAGAGTTACAGCAGCAGAGGATTCTGACTACGCCTTCGCACTATGCGTATCTGAAAATTTCCGAAGGTTGCGACCGCAGTTGCTCTTATTGTGCAATACCGATGATTCGCGGCCCTCATCGTTCGGTGCCGGAAGAAGAAGTGCTTGCAGGAGCGCGCAATCTGGCGCAGATGGGTGTCAAGGAACTTATAGTGATAGCACAGGATACTACCTATTATGGGCTTGATCTCTACCGGAAGCGCACTTTGGCAACCCTTCTTGAGAAATTATCCCTTATTGAAGGCATTGAATGGATCCGTCTGCACTACTCTTATCCGGCAGGATTTCCGGAAGATGTGCTCCGGTTGATGGCGGAGAATCCCAAGATCTGCAAATATATTGATATCCCGCTCCAGCACTCTTCGGATAAGGTGCTGAAAATGATGAGGCGCTCGATTGACGGTCGTCAGACCCGCACTTTGATTGAAAAGATGCGTAAAATGGTACCCGGAGTGGTACTGCGTACTACTATGCTGGTCGGCCACCCTGGCGAGGGTAAACGGGAGTTCGAGGAACTTCTCGACTTTGTGCGCGAGAGTCGCTTTGAGCGTCTCGGAGCATTCACTTATTCGGAGGAGGAGGGAACTTTCGGTGCACAAAACTATAAGGATAGTGTCAGTCGGAAGGTCAAACAGGAGCGATACGAGCGTCTGATGGAGCTTCAGTCAGGAATCTCTTTAGAGTACAACAGATCGCGTATCGGCTCGAAAGAAAAGGTGATTGTGGATTCTTTTACAGATGGAGTCTATGTGGGACGCAGTATGAACGAATCCCCTGAGGTGGATGGCGAAATCCTCATCGGAGCCTCCGGTATAGATGATTTTTTCAAAGGGCAAAATCCCATCGGCAACTTTGTTTCGGTAAATATTCTAAACGCCGACGAATATGATTTGGCCGCAGTATGTAGTGTGTAGTGTGTAGTGGTACGGTGTGCGAGTTGCAGGGATGGCTTAATATAGAGACTTGATTACGAGAGTTTACTGATTTCGTTTTGTGATAATCCCGTAGCTCTTGAGATTGACTCCAATGACACGCCTTGAGACAACAATGACTTTGCAACTTGACGAATACCTTCAGCCTTACCCTTCTCCATTCCTTCCTCCATTCCTTCATCCCGGGCGGATTCGATAATATCATCATAAGTGACTGCAAAATAATGATCGCGATATTCTTGACGCTCCTTTTCGGTAAGTGATGTCAAAGCTGCCTTGCAGATAAGATCCATGAAGTATCTCTTGATTTTGTCAGATACATCAATGCTATCCACTGCTTCCTTAAATTCCTTATAAGTGATTCCCATTTTCCTGTCAGTCATTAGTTTTAGCAAAACTAATAAACTTTCATAATCTTTCTAAAAAATATTTTTTTTATTGAAAATAAAATCTTATTTTGAGGCGTTGAGTATCAATCGTTTGACGTAGGGGACTTCATAATCGGATTTTCAATATTAAAATAATCGACTGCATAATGATGACAGCCGACAGCTTAAACAAACACAGGCATGAAACTCAAACTATTTACTATTATAATGCTTGCCTTATTGGTGGCGAGTTGCACTCGTGAACCTTTTCGCGAATCCGGGGAACTCGAAAAGGGAGTGGGAGAAACTGTTACGATAAGTGTATCTATCTCACCGGAGACCCGCGTTGCATACACTGACTCTGACACCCTCGGCAGCGGTGGCAGACTCTCATGGCAGGTAGGTGACAAACTCTTACTTGCCGGATATGACGGTACAACTTTTATGGGGAGTGAGATCTTTGAATGGGATGCCGGCGACCGTTTTACAGGAACAACCGTACCGGGTGCCACCACCTACAAGGCCTATTATCCCGGAGAGATAATTATGCTGGATGGTATTGGCAACATTAAACCCTTTACCGCTGACTTCTGGCAACAGACACAGAACGGAGACAATTCGGCGGCACATCTGCGCAACAAACTGCTCTTGTTCGACGAAACGGCCAATGCCATCACTGAGACTTTTAACTTGACCTTGAAAAGCAGCATCATCAGATTTAAGCTCAAAGGAGTACCGGCTGACGTGGGGTCGCTCCGCGCTCTGGTGTGGACGATGGAGACCGGTGCGGAAGAAACCAAATCCATGTTGCTTAGTGTGAACGGCATAACTTTCTCCGCTACTATGGACAGTCTGACAGCTTTCCTCGCTTTCGACCCGACCGTGACCGGTATTGCGGCAAACGGAGAGGTAAGAATAACACTACTCGGAGATCAACTGTATAAGTGGAGTACCACAAGTACAGGCGGCAAGAACTACATCGCGGGAAATCGGTATAGAGGTACAGTAAGCAGCGGTTGGGCGAAGATGCCGCAAACCCCTCTCCAATATGTTGCCGAATACAATATTAACCCGGGCGGAAGCGGTTTCGTGACGAGCAAGACTGACTGCACCTTGAGCGGTTACTTCACGTACGACCATGCCGAGGCGTATTTCACCACTAAAACCATTGACTATGTAACCTACCACCTGCCCAGCCTTGAAGAGTGGCGAGGTGTTGTGCCGGAATGGGTAAATACCGTCTACGTTGGTTTTTATTATAATCACTCTTATACTAATATATCCGAAAGTGCAATAGTCGCGGGGACTACTTATAGCGGTACGAGCGATTTCAGGCAGATCTCTGCTGATAAAGTCACTTACGCCCTGCGTTTCAAGGACTCCGATATAGTATCGGCATGGCGGTATCAATACGTGAGTGATGGAATGAACACTCACATGAAAATTACCTCTCGTAACGTTTATGGGCAAACGTTAATCATTGATAATATCGCGAAAGAGTCGTATTGGAGCAGCAATACGAGTAACGATTACGAGCGCTACTTCCCCGCCAGTGGTTACAAGTACGACAACCAAAACTGGCCCCTCAACCAGGGCTCAAGCGGCTACTTCTGGTCGTCTACGCCCGGTGACGGCGCCTTCCGCTGGCACATGTACTTCGACAGCTACTACGCGCGTACGAGTACCTACCGCAGCTTTAACGGATTGTCCGTGCGCTTGTTCGCCCCAGGAACTTAACCAAGCGTATTGCCGGATTTTTAAGTCCTTAGCACGAGTCTACTCTTCAAGAAAGAGATATATCCCGCCGGCCAGTTCGTTTCTGTAGAGATACTAAATGTCGGCGAATATGATTTGGTGGCAGTGTGTAGTGTGTAGTGTGTAGTGTGTAGTGGTTGAACTTCCCTAAATAGGGTTGACCGTTTTTGGTTAATAATTCAATTCATTTTTCCAATTACTATCGGACAATTATGAGCCTGAGGTTCTTGTCTTGGGTTAAAGTTGAGGTGGCTCGATGCCACCT
>Ga0208694_1000661_pt1 | contig 48993 bp, 38 predicted proteins | sample AD_UKC078_MetaG_FD_184442 | JGI IMG/M metagenome (GOLD analysis project Ga0208694, IMG submission 184442) | Active sludge microbial communities of municipal wastewater-treating anaerobic digesters from USA - AD_UKC078_MetaG (SPAdes) (version 2) | ecosystem: Engineered > Bioreactor > Anaerobic >...
GATAATATATTGACTAAATATGATATTGGAGATATAGTATGATAAAAGAATTGTTTCAAAGCGTAAAGTCTCATTTTTTGAAATATGCGTCAAGTCTCAAAGTTGAACGACATTAATATTTTTTTATTTTAAAAAATTAATAAATTTTTTAAAACATTTTCCCCGCCGTATCCCTATCGTTTTTTTGGGGAAAAGAAAAATGACACATATGGCGCTAAAGATAAAATTGACACATATGGGCGTTTTATTCTTAGCGTCGCAAGCTCCGATAAAGTCGCGGCATGAACTGTGTTTAGTATTTTAGTATATTCAAAACGGGAATTCACATTTTTATAGGGGCGCGGCGGGTCGATAGCGCGCGACAATTGTCGTAGAAATTTTGACACATATGCAACGCAATATTCCGCGATGAATAAATTGACACATATGATATACATATACGCCCCGCCGCTCCTCGATGAGCAAATTGACGCATATGGGATAAGTATTTTTTATAAGTAGATTATTTCTCATTTAATTATTCGAGTAGAGATTATCGTTGCTTTCGATAGAATATTGAAGGTTTGGGTTTGCGACAAAATTCTCAAATTTAATTCGTTGGTTAAAATATTGGACGACGTAGTAAGCCGTCGACAACGCTCCCACTAGGCATATATATAAAACTGTCGCTATAAAAAGAATCAGATAAATTGCTATAGTTATTATTGAAATATGCGTTCCGCTAAAAGCGATAAACTTGAGAGGGGCGGCGGCGGCAAATGTAAATATAGAGACAAAAAACTGATAAACAAATCCCAGCGTCGACGTAAACAGGGAAAACAGAATAAAACTGCCGAATAAACTCCAAAATTTATTTTTTGTCAGTTCAAACGATCGTTTTATCGAGCCGCTTCCCGTTAGGTCTTCGTTTATCAACGCCGGGATAACGCAGGAGACCAAAACCGCCGCCGGATACATTCCTATAATAAAAAGGAGAGCTCCGCATAATACGACTAACGCGCTAAGAAACGAAGATGCAAATATAGACCAAAACTTATTTTTGACATATAAAAACGAACTTCTAAAATCCCAATATTCTCCTAAAAAGGACTTGGAAAAAAGATCCGTCGTTACGCCGGCGCCGAATATTGATAATATTATCGCTGAAAAAGTTCCAATTACTCCAAGAATTATCAGTATGTATAGGTTTTCATTAAAAAACAGCGAATATTCAAGATTTTTGGCGTTATTGTATATAAAATAAGCTTTTAGAGCTATCAAACCTATAATGAGAAATAGAGTTACGTAAAAAACTGCGAAAATTTTAAGATAATTTTTAAAATTTTTCAGCGCTAAACGAAACGTTTTATCTATAACGTCGCCAAATCCCATCGGTTTGAATTCTTGCATATTTTGATCTCCCTAATCGAATTCGTTTATTTATATACTATCTCTTTTTTTAATTTTTCTTTACTTTCCGCCCCTTTGACAATATCGACAATTTTCAGCGCCATATCTATAGCCGTTCCGACGCCGCGGCTTGTGATTATATTGCCGTCGACGACGACCGCGTCTTCCGAGTACGACGCCGAAGGCATTTTTTCTTTCCAACCGGGATACGAAGTAGCTTTCCTCCCTTTTAAGATACCGGCGCATTCCAGAACGTAAGGAGCGGCGCATATCGCTCCGATATGTTTCTTTTTGTCGTTAAAATCTTTAATCAACGACAACAGCTCTTTTTTTTCGCTCAAATTTTTTACTCCGGGCATACCGCCGGGAAGAAGAATAAAGTCGGTATCCGAAAAATTTTCTTTGGCGAATACTCGGTCTGCGACAATTGTTATCCCTTTGCTGCCGGCGACTTCGCGCTTGTCGCTAATCGACACGGTATCGACTTGAAATTCCGCTCTCCGTAAAAGATTGATAAGAGTTACCGCTTCAAGCTCTTCAAACCCCTCCGCTAAAAATAGTTTACATTTCATTTTACTCCTCCTAAAATATAAAAAATTATCCTATCAACTCTTTAACCGTTTTATAAAGAGTTTCTTCGACGTCCAATCCGTTTTGAACCGCCTCTTCTATTTTTTTTACAAAATAACTTCCGCATACGGCTATATCGGACATATCTCTTAATAAATCTATCTGTTCTTTTGATCGAATACCGAAAGCGGCGGCTATAGGTAATATCGAGTTAGATCGAACTTTTTTTAGCCATTCGGCGGTTTCTTCTGAAATATCCGTTTTTCTACCGGTTATACCCCTACGCATGGCGGTATATAAAAAACCGCTCCCTTTCTCGGACAATTGCCGTATTCTCTCCGAAGAGGCTCCCGGGGCGCAGATAAGTATTATTCTCAAATCATTTTGCTTGCAAAGCTCGATTATCCCTTCGTCGTATTCGGGGGGCATATCGGCGATTATTATCCCGCTTGCCCCTACCTCTTTAACTTTAGATATAAAAAGATTAGTTCCGTATCTAAAAACGATATTGGCGTAAGTCATAACTATAATCGCCGTATCGGTAGTCGAAGCAAGTTCGCGGGCGATCTCAAACCCCTTCGCGACGGTAAATCCATTCTCCAGCGATTTGTAACACGCTCCCTCGATCGTAGGACCGTCCGCCGTCGGGTCTGAAAACGGAAATTGAACTTCTAAAAACTCTATTCCCGCGCGGCATATCCCCTTCGCCGCTTTTATTGAAGTCGGAATATCGGGAAATCCGGCGATAAAGTGCCCCATAAAACCAAATTTATTTGATTTTTTAAGCGCATTAATTTTTTCATCTATTTTATTCATATCTTTTGCTCTCCGTTTTTAAGAACTCGATCCAGTTTGGATCTTTCATAGCTCCGGCCGTAATAAATATATCTTTATCGCCGCGCCCCGAAACGTTTACGACAATTGTCTTTCCTCTGCCGATCTCTTTTGCCAATTTCATAGCCGCGGCGAGAGCGTGCGCAGATTCTAAGGCGGCGATAACCCCCTCCGTCCGAGCGAAAAATTTTAGCGCGCCTAAAACGTCGTTATCTCTTATGGAGCGGAATTCTATCCTTCCTATTTCGGCAAGATACGCCAATTGCGGACCTATTCCCGCGTAGTCGAGCCCGGCGCTGATCGAATGAGTCGATAGGAGTTGCCCGTCGTCGTCCTGTAAAAATATCGATTTATATCCTTGAACGATGCCGAGTTTGCCGATAGAACCGGCTATTCTGCAGGCGTTCTTGCCGGGAGCGTCGCTTATACCGCCGGCTTCCGCTCCTATCATTCGTATATTTCTATCTCCCAAAAATTCGTTGAAAAAACCGATCGCGTTTGAGCCGCCGCCGACGCAAGCGACCATATAATCCGGGTTGCCGTTACGATACTCCGCAAATTGTTTGCGGACCTCTTTGCCGATTACGGATTGAAACTCTCTAACCATATCCGGAAATGGGGAGGGACCGAGAGCGCTTCCCAGAAGATAGTGCGTATCTACGCTTCTTTCCGACCACTCCCGTAGCGCGGCGTTCACGGCGTCTTTTAAAGTTTTTGTTCCGCTTGTTACCGGTACGACTTTTGCGCCGAACATTTCCATCCAGAATACGTTAGGACGTTGACGGGCGATATCTACCTCTCCCATAAATACGGCGCATTCTAATCCCACCCGGGCGCAAGCGCAAGCCGTCGCCACTCCGTGTTGCCCGGCGCCGGTTTCGGCAATTATGCGGGTTTTGCCCAGCCGCTTTGCCAAAAGCGCCTGACCGATAGCGTTGTTTATCTTATGGGCGCCGGTGTTGGCGAGCCCTTCGAGTTTAAGGTAAATATCAGCTCCGCCGAGTTCTTTAGAAGCGTTTTCGGCATATAATAGCGGAGTCGGTCGTCCTACAAAGTTTTTTAGTATGTAATTGAATTCCTTTAAGAATTCGGGATCATTTATATATCTCTTGAACCCCTCGTCGAGTTCGATAAGCGAAGGGCGTAGCGCCTCTGCGATATATCTTCCGCCGTACTTTCCAAAAAAACCTTCTATATCGCTTTTCATCTGCCGCTCCTCTATTGGAATTAAGCTATTTTATATCAATAATTAAAAAAAGGCAACGATTTTGTTTTTAACGAAGGCGCGTCGTATATTTTTTGGGCGAGGAAATAAATTGGACGTATATGCGGCGGGTTGGATCGACTCTTAAAATTGACACATATGCAGCGCTGCGTTCCTCGATAGAAATTGACACATATGCTACATAGCCGCCGCGGCCGCTCCCCGACAAAAATCGACGCATATGGCTTTAAGGAAGAAAATGACACATATGCGTCGCGTCGATAACGCGCGACAATTGTCGCATAAAAAAAATGACGCATATGGAACAAATATTTTTTATTCCCCAAAAAACTTTTTAGCGTTATTTAACAAATACCAAGCCCCTATAGCCAATCCTGAAGCGCGCCCCAAGGCTGATATTTATATTCAGACTCTCGGGCTCAAGATTTGCGCCGTCGTATGAACCAAATCCAAAAGAGGCGTATATAAAACTTGCAAAAGCCATATAGAAACTCTTGTTGTTATATTCGGCGCCGACCAGCAAAGAGGGACCGAAAGCCAAATACATTCTAGGGATATACAAATTTATTTTATCGTAATCGGCGTTGTAATTGACAAATTCAAAACTGCCGCTTTTCAGATCGCAAAAGTATTCGTAATTAAGGTTGGCTCCAAATTCAAGCAAGAATTTGCTTTTTTGTCTATATTCTCCGTATTTATACTTCAACAATAGATTAAACATAATATTATTATCGTAAAAATTATTGCCCAACGTACTAAAAGAGATAATATACGAAGGAATAAGAGAAAATCCTAACGAATTTGCCGAGTTTATCGAGTAAGAGAAAGAAAACGGAATATCAAAAGATACGCCTTGATACTGATAAATAGACGATATTTTACCGTATTCTACTTTCTCTAGTATATTGTTGTTGTAAAAATTCTTTTTAAAACTTAAGAACTTATAAGCGCTGTTATTGCCGTAACCTCCGCCTATTTGAAATTCCAAATTCTTTTTATAAGCCAATTTTTCTTTAACGGCAAGAAACGACGAGGTAAAGTCGTCGAAATCAAGTTCGTTATCGTTAACGTAATAATGAATTACGATATAATCGGCGTCGCCTAGTCGAGCTGTAATTAATTCCGCCGTATTCTTATCGGTTTTCCAATAACTAGCGCCCTCTTCTTTGGTAAAATTTGCTCCCAGATATTTTATCAATAGCGACTCGTAATTGGCAAAAGCGTTTTTATATGCGTTATTTTTATGAAATATAAGATATATATTTGAAAGTTTGGACGAATCGTACGAGCAGTATATATAGTCGGCTGGGATTTTCTTCTTAAGATAGCCGTTTAGAAACGATCTCCCTTCCCCCGTAGACGTATCGTATTGATAATCCGAAATAAAATCCGATATTCTAATTTTAAAATTGTTTTTTTTAAAAGCGCCGTTTAAACTCAACGCCAAAACTTTTTTTTCAAACATCTCTTCTATAGGACTTAGATCGAAACAAATTTTCTTAACGACGCTCTTCAATTTATTTTTATTCGCGGTGGAGCTTTCGACCGATTGTTTGACGACGCCGCTTTTTGAGTCGACCGCCCAAAGTTTTATTACGTATTTTTTGCCCGATTTTACGACGCTTCCGTTTATTACGACTTGAATACCGGATAATTCGGCAGTTTTTAGGACATTTTCTTGGGTAAAGTCGGATATTTCTCCGGAGTCATTAAACAACTCGTCTTTATCGACTATATCGTAGACGTTATACTGATCAAAATAATATTTTACGCTTTCGGCAATTAGTTTCAACTCTTTATCGTCAATATTTTCCGAGACAAAATCCGAAATATATATCTTTAATTTCTTATCGTCGTCAAAAGCGGATACCGCCGCCAATGTTGCAAAAACTATTATAACTATTACTAACTTTTTCATTCTTCCCCCGATTAAATCTTACGTATGGAAATAGCGCCTCCGGCCGTAACTTCTACGCATAATCCCGCAGCTCCGCTTCCGATAATATTACTATTAAACTCGTTATCTATTATACCCGTAGAGGTCTTTAAATTTAAATTGAGACTGAGCCCGTCTTTTATCTTTAGATCGACGTTACCCGTTAAGGAGTCGATATTTTTGCAAATCGCGTCGTCGAGAATCTCCGCTTCGATATTTCCGCTTGCATTTTTTATAGTTCCAAATCGTTTTACCCCTTTTAAGGAGACAGATCCGTTTACATTTGAAACGCTTTTAACGCGCTCAGCCGTATTTATATTAATAACGTTGGTAGTTCCCGATATTGAATTAACGTAACCGACTCTGTTTAGCGTTATAAAGCCGGCTTCCGATTTGATCAAATCGACCGATATGTCTTCAATTAAAATATTTCCCGTAAAAACTTCGGCTCTTCTAACGGCTATATTTTTTGGGGCTTTTATAACATACTTAACGGAAACTTTCGGCTCGCCGAGCGTTTTAAAATATACGGTCTTTATTTTGAGAGTATGGCCTTCAATAGTTATCTCTCCTTTAACTTTTAATAATTCATCTTCGAACATATCTGTCTTTTTTTCTATGGCAATTTCTACGTTAGTATTATCCCAACCCTTAATTTCAATATCTCCGGCGGCGTTCTCGACGGAGATATCGTCAATATTATCTACGGTAACGTCGGTCGGAAAAGTCCGGTAAATAGTCTCGGAATATTTGTATGTTTTAGGTTGCGAACATCCTATTAATATCAACGCCGAAACCGCGCTAAAAAGTAGTTTTTTTAACATATAAAGTCCTTTTATATTTGATTATGCTCCCGTCGGTTTTTTTGGAAACGCCCATATGCGCTAATATTCCCGCGTCAATAAAAATGCTCCATATGTGTCAATTTTTATTCTTAACGTCGTATGCGTTAATTTCCCCAAGAATTCTATGCTTCATATGTGTCAATTTCCCCGCCCCAAAAAAAAAACCGACGGGCGCTTCGATCGTTAAGATTATACTTTATTTCTTGATAAGAATCAAATTATTCTATGCGTTTTAACAATAACTCTTGACAAAAACGTTTAACGGAATATACTGTTTTTATGAAAATCATAACTTTTTACAATCAGAAAGGCGGAGTAGGTAAAACTTCGTTGACTTTTAATATCGCTTATCTTTTTTCGCTGAAATACAGGACGGTAATGTGGGACCTTGATACTCAAGGCGCTCTCTCGATGGTTTCGCAAAGTCCTCGCGACAAATTTAACGATTACGATAAGATATTTAAAAAGAAAGGACGAATCAGAAAGCGAACTTTTTTAACAAAATGGGATAATTTATTTGTTATTCCGGCCGGCGAAGATCTAAACGATCTCGGAGTTTCGCTTTTTGACTTTAAAAAGTCCGGAAAAGTCGCCGGAGATATAGCTAAAAAATTATCCGACGATTTCGACGTTATGATAATAGACCCTCAGGCGACCAAATCTTTGTTGATTGAGAATATTATCAAAGCAAGCGATTATATCTATATGCCGGTAATCCCTAATTCGGTTAATATGAAGTTAATTGACGACAATATAAGTTTTATACAAAGCTGTAAAGCCGGAAGAAAAATAGCGGGAATTATTCCGAATATGACCGATCTTAGAAAAAAGGTTCATCAAGAATCGATAGAAGAGTTAAAGAAAAATTATAGCGCGCTATATATGGACGTTTTCATACCGTCTTGCAGTAAAATGGAGGAGATATATCTTCGCTTGCAACCGATCGAGCTTTTTGCTAAAAGATCAAAAGCCGCTCTGGCGCTAAGGGAGATATATCAAAAAATTGAGGCGAAAATTTTATAATTTCCGATAAGGAAGAATTTTTTTTATTAGAGTCGCTCTTTATCGTTTGGTAAAAATCGTTATCCTCTGGTTAAATAAAAGGAGTTTTTCCCATAAAGCGCGCCTATTTTTCTTATTTTTATGCAGTCTTCGAAAAATTCAAGATTATTATCTTTCAGAAAATCGCTTAGTTCTTCCGCTTTTTTTTGGGGATTGATATCTAACATCTGATAAAGCTCTCTTAACGGAAAATTAAAAGTGAAAGATTTTTCAGAGTCTCTTTTTTGATCAACGCCGGCGAGTTTTAATTTTGAAGTAAGAAGATAGTATATCTGCCCCGCGGCGTTGTAAATGTTTGAGCAAATTATTTGTTGCTGAACCATCCATATTCTTCTGGTCAAATAAAAAAGAATTTTTACGAATAACGAGGGCGGAAGTTTGTTTATCCCTCTTTTGTCGACTATCATGAGAGTAGTCTCTTCTTCTACCGACGCGGTCGCGTTTCTCGGTTTATCGTTAAGTATCGCCATTTCGCCGAAGATGTCCCCCTCGCCGAGTATGGCAAGAAGCGTCTCCTCGTCCCCTTTAAGCTTTGTTATTTTTACTTTTCCGCTTTTTATTATAAAAAAATTATCGGCGAGCTCGTATTCTGTAAAGACTACGCTGTTTGGTTGCAACGTTTTGTATGATATAAGTTGATCTGTTTCTATAACGTCGACAATGTCGACGCCGGGGAGTTTTTGTAAAATAGCGTTTGTCTTTGCCAACCCCTTTTCGTTATCCTTGATTTCAAAAGAATAACTTTTGAGAAGGGAAGCCGCTTTTTTATACTCCTTTATAGAAACATACTTTTGCGCTATTTCAAATACTCTGTCTTCTCTTTTGTCTGTTGAAGAAAAAAAATCGATTTTAACCAAATCTTTATCCAGCTTCCTCAATATTTCAGAGTATTCCGATAAAATTTTTAGTATTATTTTGGGATGTTCGTTGTATAACTCCTCGATTTTCTCTTTAGGAATAACCAGAATTTCGCAATCCGTCAGAGCTTGAACGGTTTCGTTGTCTGAAACGCCCGTTATACATTGAATAATCCCAAAAATAAAACCGTCTTCCCGAAAATCTTCGGAAACGCCGGTAATATCGTTGGTTTTGGTTATTTTTATTTTACCGGATTTAACTATATAGAATTCTTTAAGATTGAATTTCCCTTCAAGGTAAATAAATGCGTTTTGAGAATATTTTTTCGTTTCAACTCTCATACAAGTCCTTAACGTAAATTTTCTAAATATTTTAGGACGGTTCTTATCATTACTCCGGTCGCTCCTTTTGTAAAATAAAAATCGTCTTTTGCAATATACGCCGGCCCGGCAATATCTAAATGCGCCCATTTTTTATTATCGATAAAATTTTGTAAAAATAAAGCGCCGATTATACTACCCGCTTCCTTAGCGGGATTACCTATATTAGCCAAGTCCGCGACGTCGCTTTTAAGATACTCCTTATAGTCTTCAAACAGCGGAAGTTCCCAAATAGTCTCGTTTGTAAAACGCGCCGCCGAAAGAAGCTCTTTCTTAAGCTCCTCGTCTCCAAAAAATCCCGCTACCATTTTTGAACCCAACGCGACGACGGCCGCTCCGGTCAGCGTTGCAAAGTCGATAGTTACGTCGGGATTTTTGGTGTCAGAATAGGACAGCGCGTCGGCTAATATTAACCTGCCTTCGGCGTCCGTATTTTTTATTTCGACATATTTGCCTTTATAACTTTTTATTATATCGGAGGTTCTGTAAGAATTTGCGTCGACGCTGTTTTCTGCTAACGGAATCAGCCCGATTATCCTCACGGGAAGCCGAGCTTTGGACGCCGAATCGATAATCGCAAGCGTCGTCGCGGCTCCGGCCATATCCGACTTCATATCGTCCATAAAATTTCCGGGTTTAAGATTGACGCCGCCGGTATCAAAAACGATCCCCTTGCCGACGAGACATACCGTTTTAGAGAATTTTGGAGGATTGTAAATTAATTCTATCAATCTAGGCGGTTTTGGACCTCCGGAGCCGACGGCGGCGATCAGATTCATACCATTCTCCAAAAGACTTGAATTATCAAAAACTTTTATTTCCAAAGAGTTGCTTTGCGCTAATTCCTTAGCTATCTTCTCAATATAGTCGATTGTAACGACATTTGCCGGAGAATTAATAAGGTCCCGCGCTAAATATATAGAATCCGATACAATCTTAGCTTTATCTACAATTTTCCGGAAGTTGTCTATATTTTGATTGGATATAATTGAAACGGAATTTATCTTAAAACGGTTATTTTTGGATTTGAATTGCTCGAAGGTATAATCTGATAAATATAAAGACTCGATAACAGAGTATACGGCGTCGTTTAAGTCGATACTAAATTCTTTGCATATCAGAACAACGTCAAAATCTGAGTTAAACGAAGACTTTGCCAGTCCTAAGGCTAGCGAAGCGTATTTTCTCAGAGTTTCAATATTTATATCCTCTTTCTTGCCAATATTAATAAAAACATACTCGTTTGAATTTAGAAATATTTTTTTTACCGAACCAAAAGAAGAGATAAACTCTCTTATTTGATAAATAGATCTATACGCCTCGTCGTCGATCGGCAAGTAGTTATTAATTATTTGAAAATCTTCAAGTTCCCAGTCTTCGCAAAAAGGAATTACGACAAGTCTGTTTTTAGATTGATTTGAATAATAGAATTTCATTGATTAATCCTTATTTAACGATTTTTAAATATTTTTTTACGAGCGTAAATATTATAATTAATTGCAACGAAAGTCAATTCTTGATATATGGAAGTTTTTAACTCCGCCGGTTTTTACGTATAGTAGACGTATTTGGGATAATTTTCGATTACGAGGGCGTGTAGTAGCTGTTTTTGAGCGGCGATATTTAACAGTTGTGTCATTTTATCCAAAAAGTCGTTTTTTAATTTATTGATCCTTAATTCCTTACCAACGATCTCAAGAAATCCTTCCAACCCATATTTCATAACGCCGTTATAAAAAAACAGTATAATATCGCGAACCGTCGAAGCCATACCGAATTCGTTATACAAAGAATGCCATCTTTTTATTTGAAGATAGTCAGCTTCGCTGATTCTAAGGTATTTATCCAGCCTTTTATCGTCTGTATTGTCTATAACGGCGTATTCGGAGCGGCAATTCCCAATTATTCTCTTCATTTTTGGGACTTTTTTGTCAATAAGGCGAAACATCGTTTCAAACAGTTTGCTAAACGTATTAATTTTAAATTCTTTTAGTAAAAAATCTATGACATTGGTATTCATAGATTCTGATACTATAAAATGGAATAAATGTTTTTTGTTTTTCATAAAATTTTCTCCTTTTTCCTTTGTATATATATATATAACAACTAAAAGTAGAAAACGTTATACAAAAATTTGCATAAATTTTTAGAAAATGACAAATATTTTGCTAATTAAAAATATTTGCCCATATGTGTCAATTTTCTTCTTAACATCATATGTGTCAAAAAATTAAGATAAAACATGACAACGCATATGCGTCGAATTTCTCCACCCCCAAAAACCGAAGGGTCTTAAAGAATCGTTTCTTTTCTTGACCAATCCTAAAATATAAAGTATAATAGCGGTATATTTTCAATTAGGACGCAAATTAATGAGCAACAATTTAAATAATTACGACGCTTCAAATATACAGATTCTTGAAGGATTGGAACACGTTAGAAAAAGGCCCGGTATGTATATTGGGTCTACGGGCGTCGAGGGGCTTCATCACTTAGTATATGAAATTGTCGATAACTCTATCGACGAGGCTTTAGCCGGGTATTGCGACGAGATAAAAATAACTATTAAAGAAGATAATTCGATAGAAATTGAAGATAACGGTAGAGGGATTCCGGTCGATATTTTTAAAGATTTGGGGGTTTCAGCTCTTGAAGTTGTTTTTACCAAATTAAACGCCGGCGGGAAGTTTGATAAAAATTCCTATAAAGTCTCCGGCGGTCTTCACGGCGTAGGAGCCAGCGTCGTAAACGCTCTTTCTTCCAAATGCGAGGTTACCGTATTTAAGGACGGTAATATATATTTTCAGGCTTTTAAACGAGGCGCCCCGGAAAAACCGCTCGAGAATATTGGAAAAACCGATAAAAATGGGACAAAAGTCTGGTTTAGACCTGATCCGAAAATATTTAATGAAACAAGCCCGCATTTTGACGTTCTATCGCATAGATTTAGAGAATTAGCTTTCCTAAATAAAGGTATAAAGATAGTAATTACCGACGAAAGAGTTAAACCGGAAGCAAGAGTTCAGGAATTTCAATTTGACGGCGGGATTGTATCTTTCGTTCAGTATATTAATAGATCAAAAAAATCCATACATAAACCGATTTATATAAGTTGCAAAAAAGAGGATATGGAACTCGAAGTGGCGATGGAGTATTCCGATTCTTACAACGAAAACACTTACTCCTTCGTCAACAATATAAATACTCACGAAGGCGGGACGCACCTTAGCGGTTTTAAATCGGCGTTAACGCGAACTCTAAACGATTTTATGAAGAGATTAAAACTTCAAAAAAAAGGGATAGACAAACTTGAGGGGGACGACGTAAGGGAGGGGCTTACCTCCGTAATATCTCTTAAATTGGCAAATCCGCAGTTTGAAGGTCAAACTAAGACTAAGTTGGGCAATAACGACGTTAAGGGGCTTGTCGAGAGCGTCGTAAACGAAGAGCTTACAAAATATTTTGAAGAGTTTCCGGACGACGCAAAAACGATAATTGAAAAAGCAATTTTAGCGAACGAAGCAAGAAACGCCGCCCGAAAAGCCAGAGAGGCTACGCGTAGAAAAAACGCTCTTGATACGATGGGGCTTCCCGGAAAATTAGCCGATTGCTCGGAGAGGGATCCGGCAAAATGCGAAATATATTTGGTCGAAGGGGATTCTGCGGGCGGCTCGGCAAAACAGGGCAGAGATAGAAACTCGCAGGCAATACTCTCTTTGTGGGGTAAGATGCTGAATGTCGAAAAAACGAGGATCGATAAGGTGTTGACTAACGATAAGCTTGAGCCTGTTATAGCTTCTATCGGAGCCGGCGTTGGGGACGATTTTGATATAAAAAAAATACGTTACGGGAAAGTCATAATAATGGCCGACGCCGACGTCGACGGTTCTCATATCAGGACTCTTTTGTTGACATTTTTCTTTAGATACATGAAACCTTTGATAAAAAACGGCAACGTCTACATCGCTATGCCTCCGCTATATAAAATTGAAACAGGCGGTCCAAAAAAAGAAATACTATACGCATATACGGATGAAGATAAAGATAGAATATTGAAAGAAAAAAATCTCGATCAGGATAAAATTACGATTCAAAGATACAAAGGTCTTGGAGAGATGAATCCCGAGCAGTTATGGGAGACGACTATGAATCCCGAAACAAGAAATATAATAAAAGTAACTCTTGAAGACGAGTATACCGCGGACGAAATGTTTTCAATCCTGATGGGATCTAACGTCGAAGCCAGAAGAGAATTTATAGAGGCAAACTCCAAATATGTTGAAAATTTAGATTTGTAAAAAAAATCTTTTTTTGCGGGATAATATTAATGAATAGCCAAATAGATTTTGATTTAGACAAAGCCGTTAGAAAAGTAAAAGATTTTCCTAAAAAGGGGATATTGTTTTACGACGTAACCGGTATTTTTACTAATCCCGTAGTTTTTAAGCGGGTCGTCGATAAAGCGACGCAGATTTACAAAGATAAAAAAATAGACTCGATTCTGGCGGTAGAATCCAGAGGCTTCCTTTTTGCCGCGCCAATTTCGTATAATCTTGGCGTCCCTTTGGCGCTCGCCAGAAAAGCCGGCAAACTCCCCGGCGAAACGATACAAGAGAGTTATAAATTGGAATACGGCGTAGCGACGCTTGAAGTTCATATAGAAGATATAAAAAAGGGCTCTCGCGTATTGATAATAGACGATCTGATAGCGACCGGAGGAACTCTCAAGGCTTGCGCTAATATGGTTGAAAAACTTGGCGCGGTCGTCGCCGGTATTTTCGGCGTAATAGGACTGCCTTTTTTAAAATACGCCGACGTTTTAAAAGATTATGAAATTACCTCGCTAATTAATTACGATTCCGAATAGGCGTTTAGAGGAAACCTTTATGAATAAAACCGCGATCGCTCTTTTTGTTTACAACAGACCGTTTCATACTTTAAAAGTTCTTGAATCGCTAAAAAAAAGTAAAATCGATAGCCTCTACATTTTTTGCGACGGACCTAAAGATATTAACGACGTCGATAAAGTTCAAGAAACGAGATTTTTGATAAAATCTATCGATTGGACCAAGACTTTTATTTTTGAAAATAATGAAAACAGAGGATTGGCGAAGTCGTTAGTATCCGGGATTAATCGAGCGTTTAAAGATCATGAAAGAGTTATAGTAATTGAAGACGACTGCATAGCGAGGGAAGATTTCTTTGTTTTTATGGAAAAATGCTTTGATAAGTATCAAAATACAAACGTTATGAGCGTATCCGGCTACAGTTTGCCCATAACGCTGCCTGAAGATTATAAATACGACATCTACTTTTGTCAAAGGTCTTCGTGCTGGGGATGGGGGACTTGGAAGGAAAAGTGGAAATATTATAAAGACGATATCTCAATTTTAGATGAAATAAAAAAAAACTCGGATTTAAAAGAAAAAATCAATCTTTGCGGCGAGGATTTGATATTGATGCTTGAATTACAGAAAAAAAATCTGTTAAATTCGTGGGCGGTATTTTGGTCTATAAGCATAGCGCTGAACGACGGAATTTGTATCAATCCCGTCGCGCCGCTAGTGAAAAATATAGGATTTGACGGATCGGGAGAACATTGCAAGTCGTTTAGAATAAATATGCCCGATTTATCCGATAAAAAGATTGATTTTACTAAATTTCCTGAAGAAACGAAGATTAACGAAAAAATTATGATTGAATGTTCAAAGTTATATAAATTAAATCTTCTGGGAAAATTAAAAAAGATTGCGATAAAGATAAAATATATAAGACCTTTTTATCTAGCAATAAGAAAAATTCTAAGAAAAATTTCTCGTATAAAAAAAAGGCGTTTGACAAATTCACAGGAATGTGGAAGAATGAAAAAACGGAGCGGCAAATGAAATATCCAAAAAATAGAATTGAAGCGGCTTATTACCTTGCGGGAACGGGTGAGACTGTTCTCGACGTCGGTTGCGGCTACGGCAATCTGCTATATAAGTTGAAGGACAGTTTTGATAAACTATACGGCGTAGAAATTAATAAAACTAGAGTCGAAAAAGCGAAAGAACTATTAAAAGATAATAACTTTGAGATAATAGAGACTACCGTCGAAAGCGCAAATTTCCCCGACGAATATTTCGACGTCGTCGTCTCTTCAGACGTGATAGAACACATAATCGACGTTTTTAGCGCTTTTAAAGAAATGGCCCGTATTTTGAAGAAGGGCGGCAAACTAATCGTAATTACGCCGAATATCGCCGATATTCGCAGACGCTTGACTCTGCTATTTGGAAAATTTCCTTCAACTTCCGCTTCGGACGAGGGATTTGGTTTTAACGACGGAACTGAAATTTTCGACGGAGGCCATGTACATTATTTTACATTTTCGGCGCTAGAGAAACTTTATGAAAGATACGGTATTGCCAATATCAAACGATACGGTTTTGGAAGATTTGGCAGAGCGCATAACATACTCCCCTCTTTATTATCTCCCTCCTGCGCGGTAGTAGGGATAAAATGAAAAATCTACTATTCATAGCGCCGTTGCCGCCTCCAATAACAGGCCAGTCGTTGGCTTCTCAAGCTTTATTTGAAGGCATAAAAGATAAATATAATATAACTGTAATTAATTTTTCAAGAAAAAATGCTCTAAATAGATCAAAACCATCGTTAAAATGGATATTTTCAGTATTAAAAATGGCTTTTAAAATACTATATCATAAAAAATCGATAAACGCGGTATATTTTACTATTACTCAGTCCCGCTTTGGTAATTTGAAAGATATTCTTTTTCTAGCAGTTTTAGGAAGAAAATTACTAAAAAAAACCATAGTACATCTTCACGGAGGATATTTTGACAAGTTATATTATAAATCTCCCAATCTTGTTAAATATCTCAATAAAAAGTTATTTAAAAACGTCGCATTTGGAATTGTTTTGGGCAATTCTCTAAAAAAATGTTTAGAACCGGTTATTAACGAAAATAAAATTAAAACGATAAATAATTTTTATCAAGATTATCTCAAAATATCATACGATAAATTTAATGAAAAATGGGATAATTTAACGATAATTCGGGTTCTATATTTATCAAATATTATGACGCAAAAAGGTTATAATGAACTGATAGAAGCTTATAAAAAACTGGATAATAATATAAAAGAACAAATTTTGCTTGATTTTGCCGGAGATTTTGAATCTGAAGATGTAAAAAACATTTTTTTTAATAAAATTAAAACCATAAAAAACATATCTTATCTCGGAGTCGTTAAAAGCGAAGAAAAGAAAAACCTGTTGCATAAATCGCATATATTTATCTTACCAACTTTCTATCATATCGAGGGACAGCCTATTTCAATACTTGAAGCGTACGCGTCGGGGCTTTACGTCATAACGACCGATCAAGGGGGGATATGCGACGTCTTTAAAGACGGCGTAAACGGAAAATTGATAGAAAAAAGATCGGTTTCGGCTATTGAGCTCGCCCTAAACTCTTGCGTAAAAGACGCCGCCTCTCTTCGACCAATCGCAGAAAACAACCTGATCTACTCTAAAGAATTTAGTTCCGAGCGCAGCGTCGCGGATCTTATAAGATTAATAGACGAAATAGCGTAAAATATAAAGCAAAAGGGCTATCGCCCCTTGACGAATAACGGCTTTTGGGACGGCGCTGTTTGGCGGAGAGTAATCTTATTTTTGCTCCACTTTGACTTTAATTACTTCAGGTTTAATTTGATTTAACGTTATGTTTTTTGGCAAACCGACGTCGATTCTTAAGGAGTATTCTCCCGGGTAGTTGACTTTCGAAAAATCGACGCTTAGAATAATGTTTTCTTTATTTAATTTTAGAATTTCATCTCTCGAACCGCTAACCTGAACAATTACGTTTATATCTTCAATTTTGGTTTTAAGATTATTTTTAAGATTGTGCACCGATAAGTCGGTAAAAGAGAGCCGGATGGACTCTATCAATTTTACTATTTCAAAAGTAACTTCGACTTTGGTTTTTCCGATTAATTTAATCAGAGGATTGCCGGCTTCGAGATTTACCGTCCTTTTAAAAGTTTCCGTTTCTCCTTCCAAGTTTATTTTTTCGGTTTTAATAAATTTGACTTCGTTGATTATTCTTTCAGGTCCCTGAGCTCTGACGTAATACGAATCCAAAGTTCTTTTCCTGACGGTATACCCTTTTTCGACTTCTCCGTAATAATCTAAGATAATTGGTATGTTTTTCTCAACAAGATTTTCGACGACAACGTTTACTTTTTCAGGCTCTAATATAATAGAACTAAAAATATTTGAATTCGAAAAAGTATACATAGCTTTTGGAATGTCGTATAACAGTTTTAGTTGGTACTCGTTTGGACTATCTATATTTGAAAGGTCTAAGCGTAAATTAAAATCATTTTCAGTTATTTTATTAATAATATTTGATTTGTTTTTTACCGTAATTTTAACGTTTGAAGGTATATTGTTGGAAATAATAAAACTTTCATTTAATCCTATCACTTTTAGTTGACAAGGAAAAGCTTTTTCGACGCTTTGAATGTAAGAAACAAACGAATACAGAGCGACGGCAAGTCCAAAGCAAATAATTTTTATATTGAAATTATTTAAAATACTGATTTTTCGTTTTTCGGTAGAACTAGTCTTCTTCTTCATTGATAATTTCTCCAAGTTCTTCTTCTTCATACCCAATCAAAGAGCATAACTCTTTTTTTAACAGACCAATATCGTAATTTGTATATAATCTTCCGTCGTAAGCCAAACTAATCCTGCCGGTCTCTTCCGAAACGACGATTACTATCGCGTCGGATTCTTCGGCTAGCCCCAAAGCGGCTCTATGTCTTGTGCCGAGATCTTTATTAATCATTGTGGAGTCTGATAAAGGCAAAAAACATCCCGCCGCGACTATCTGATCGTTTTTTATGATAACCGCTCCGTCGTGAAGCGGAGTCTTATATGTAAATAAGGTTATTAGCAGTTGAGTGGATATTTTTGCGTTTAAGGTAGTGCCGCTTTCGATAATGTTCTTTAAGCCGACGCTCCTTTCAAATACAATCAAAGCGCCGATTTGTAAAATATGAAAATTTTGAATAGCGTTTAGAATTTGCAACAAATCTTTGGGGTTCTTCTTTATTATTCTATTTAACCAGTCCGATTGTCCGATTTTTGTCAAAACTCTTCTCAGTTCAGGCTGGAATAATACGATTACAGCTATAGCCATAACGCTTGCGATTTGATCCAGCAACCATGAAAATGTTTGTAGCTTGCCGATTCTTGATATAACATAAAGAATAACAAAGAAAGAGAGTCCTTTGATTACTTGGACTGCCTTAGTTTGAGCGAATAGCAAATATATAGCGTAAAAAAGTAGAAAAACGATGAAAATATCAATCAGAACAAAAACAATATTTAGCGAAATTATCCAAATCGGTAGTTTAAATAGTAACATTTGTATCCTGCAAATTTTTATTGTTAGTCAGTTTTTTTAATTGACTCTATAACGTTTCTCATAGTTAAAGCCTCTCCGGAGCTGTGAGTTCTAACGATATTCGCTCCGTTAATTATAGCCATCGTATTTGCCGCCAAAGCGCTAAGTCTGCAACTCCCCATCTTTCCTTTTAACGCCTCTCTTAAAAAACTTTTTCTCGATAATCCGACTAAAATAGGCATATTAAAATATTTAAAGCCGGATAGTTGTTTAAGAATCAGAAAGTTATCCCTATCGCTTCTGCCAAAGCCTATACCGGGATCAATGATTATTTTATCTTTATCCACTCCCTTTCCTAGAGCGTAAGAGACGTTAGACTGTATCTCGCGAATAACGTCGGAAATAGATATTAGCGGTTTGGGTTGATCGGTAATCAAAGTGGGGTTAAATATCATAATCATCGGACATTTTACTTTAGCGATTAAGTTGATCAGTTCTTCATTATATTTTAAAGGGATAGAGTTGTTGATTATATCGATACCGGCGTCGAGGCACTCTTTAGCGACGTTTATCTTTACCGTATCTATTGAAAGAATTACGCCGGGAAATCGCTCCTTTATCTGTTTTACAATAGAAACGACTCTAGGCAATAATTCGTTAGCGTCCTTATCTTCAGAATTTTCTTTATAAAAACACTCGTCGCAAATATCAATAATATTAGCTCCCGCTTTTACAAAACCGTCTACTTTTTTTAAAACCGATTTTTCGGAGGCGGGTTCTAAAGACGATGACTTAAAAAGGCTGATAGTCCCCATAATATAAGTCGACTTATTGAAATCTAAAATATTATTTCCAAGTTTTATCGCTCCGACTGAAGAAAAAAGACTTTTTTCTATCTCTTTTGCAATTTCAGAGAGACCGTATCTATCCTCTTGAATCTTTTTAATTAAAAGAAATATATTCTTTCTCGAAGCCGATATAATCATATCGGTAGTTCTTTCGGTATATGCGTACGCGCTTTGCGATATCGCGGCTTCTCCGCCGATCGCGCTAAGATATTGTTTTATAAGATTAGCGGCTCTGGTATCGACCTTCTCGACCTTTATGTGGAGATACGACATTTTTTGAGTTAGTATATCAAACGCTTTTTTATCTACCCCAATATTTGCCAACTCGCGCCTTATCTCAAACTCGTTATCAAGTCTCAGAATATGCGCTTTATAAGCGCTTTGATATACGGCCACGCCTCACCCCCGACTGTAATAATAGACAACAAATTAAAAATATTGTCAAGAAATAAATTTAACGGCAATTAAATTTTTTTATAAAAAAGACTCGTAAAAAAAATGGGGAAGCTTCATTTTTTTTGAAGCCCCCCTTCGGAATAAGCAAATTATTAGGGCAATGGCAATCTCGTAACGCCCATTGGATCAACCAAATCCGATCTTCGATTATATTTTTTCCATGACACATATTTGTAGCTGGTATTTGCGCTATTTGTCAAAGCTCCCGTAGAATCGCCCATATATACTTCCAGATGAAGCATATAAGAACCTCCGCTATTATTGCGGATAATCTTTCCGATAGCTTCGCCTTTTTTTATCCGAGCGTTGATTTGTTTTGTAGAAGTAATTTCCGTATATCTAGCCACCGTTCCGTCGTCGTTTTCAACTTCCAGAGCGTACGTACCTGCGTAAAAATGATAGTATCCCGTAACGGTTCCGTTAGTCATGGCGTACACTAAGGTTCCCGGTCCGCTATTGGGAACGATATCTATTCCCGCGTGGGCTCTAGTCCCGCCGTTTCTTGGCGCTCCAAAATACCTCGCCCCTGTTTTCGGATCAAGATAGCCGCCCTTTACCGGAAACGTCCAAGAAGAAATTCTCGAACCCCAAAAGTCCGTCGTCGAGCCGGAGGTAGTTCCCGAGCTTCCGATAATATAGAGCCATGTAGTCGCGCCTACGATACCGTCCGAACTCAATTTCTTTTTAGTTTGAAAGGATTTAACGGCGTTCTGAGTTCCTGATCCAAAATCTCCGTCGGTTGATAGAGAGTATCCGAATTTATTTTTTAATAAATCCTGGACCGCTCTAACGGCATATCCCGAATTACCGCGTTTAACGGTAATTATTAATTTCGACCATGTCGCCGAACCGACTTTGCCGTCCGCCGTTAATCCGTTGGCTTTTTGAAAATTTTTTACCGCCGTTAACGTTCCTGATCCAAAATCTCCGTCAATTGATATAGAATATCCTTTTTGCTTTAGAAAATACTGCACGGCTTTTACGCTTAAAGAACTTTGACCGTATGCGACGAGAGGCCAAGAAACGGCGTCGCTAACCGCATTTTCTACGGCAACGACGTCTTCAATTACAGGCGAGTTTGACGATACGTCCGAAGTCAAAAAAGATGAATTTGAACAGGACGTTATTAATAAGAATACCAAAACAAAATAAATGATAAAATTACCCTTTTTTATCATTGCGATTCCCCCTTTTTTAATAATTTCAGCGTCGATTATAATAAAATTGAAAAAACAATCCTTTTAATAATACCGACGCTCTTATATTATAAAAAAGATTGTTCTAAAACGCCCCCTCCTTTGTAGCAATAAATTTATGTTTATCAAAAACATATAGAAACGCTACGATATTTATTATTATATAAAAAAAGAACGACAATTCAATAAAAATCTTCAAATTTATTTTTTTTATTTTTTTTTAGCGGTAAATAAAGAAATAATTATACATTCTTAATTGACAAAATGTAATTCAAATTTTATATTTTAGCCATGAAAAAGTATGAGAGATTAGTTTACGTTGTCAACGATTCTTTAGAGCAATATGAAAAAATATTTCAAATAGAAAATATAGGATATAACTACCAAATCGGATCTCTCGACTCTCTAAAATTTGAAGTTAAGAAAATTAGCAAAGAGACGTCTCGCGAACAATTGCTTCTAATAATAAAAAAGTCCGTTTTGACGGACGAAAATTTGATAAAGATACTCGATTTTTTTTCAGACGGATATAAATTTACCTTACCGTATATACTTTATATTGACGACGAAGATATTTCGCAAAATGATAAAGAGACGATTGACAAAGGGGGCAACTATTTTTTTCTGATAAGTAAAATACTATATAAGAGCGATTACAATAGTTTAAGAAACTATTTTCTTTCTTACGTAAATCTGATTTTCAAGAATTTAATAACTACGGAGAGGCTAAATTACTACATTGTAGACTCTTTTCAAACAATTGTGGACTCGACTTTAGTTAATATCCAGAAAGCAAAGATCGAAACCCTCAACAAAGAGATAATTGAGATAAGCAAAATTGATTATTTGACTAACGTTCTAAATAGAAGGGCTTTTTTTGAGGCTCTAGAAGCCGAAAAAAAACGCTCCATTAGAAATTTTGTAAGACTTCAAAACGAAAAAGGGATCGCTATAGACGAAAGTCTTGATTTTCATCATAAACTTGAAGGCAAAATAGAAGATCATGTTGGGAGATTTGCCTGCATATTGCTGGATATAGATTTTTTTAAAAAAATAAACGATACTCGCGGACACTTGATCGGGGACGAGGTGTTAAAAAAAATCGGGGAAGTTTTGACTTCAAAAACTATTTTTCGCGAAAACGATATTGTCGCCAGATACGGCGGGGAAGAATTTGTCGTTATTTTACCCGAAACTAATTCGGAACACGCGTTTGTTCCCGCGGAGAGATTAAGAAAGTTTATTAAACAGATTGATTTTTTCGACGAAAAAAAAGTTAAGTTTAATATTACAATTAGCGTAGGTATATCCGAATTCTCTATATACGATAAATCCAACGAAGATTTGATAAAACGGGCGGACGAAGCGCTTTATTACGCTAAAGAAAACGGAAGAGATCGGGTGATAATCTACGAAGAAATTTACAAAAAGGAAAAAAAATGAGCGACGTAAAAATGTATCCGATAGAGCAGTTCTCTATAAATTTTGTTAATGAAAGCGCTATTCCCGCCGGAGAGTCCAAATATTATTATAGAAATCCTAACGCGGGGCATAAATTCTTCAGAAACCTGGAGGCGTCTGAGATAGAAACGCTGGTAAAAAACAATAATTTTGCCGAAAATTGGAACGAAATTTTTGTTTCAAAAGAATTTAACGCAAACTGCGTAATTAATAACGAGTTTTTTGGAAAAGTATTAATAGGTAAATTATCTGAAAATTATCTGGAATATAACGACCTCAAACTTCCCGTCGGCATATACAACTCTACTATCATATCCTGCGAGATAGGGGACAACGTTTCCATTAGAAATGCGAACTACCTTTCGCATTACATAGTAGGAAACAACTGTATCCTTTTTAATATCGACGAGATGATTACTTCCGACAGATCAAAGTTTGGAAACGGAATATTAAAGGAAGGCGAAGAGGAAGAGGTTAGAATTTGGATAGAGGTAGGCAATGAAAACGGCGGAAGAAAAATTCTTCCCTTTGATAAAATTATTACCGCCGACGCTTATATCTGGTCAAAATATCGGGACGACAAGGAGTTGTTAGCTAAATTAGCCGAAATTACAAATAACGGATATAGTAAAAAAAGGGGCTATTACGGCTTAGTCGGCTCTAATTCGGTTATCAAGCACTGCAGGATCATAAAAGACGTTAATATTGGCGAATATTGCTACATAAAAGGCGCAAATAAGCTAAAAAATCTAACTATAAACTCCAGCAAACTTGAACCGACTCAAATCGGCGAGGGGGTGGAATTAGTAAACGGAATTATAGGATTTAGCGCTAAAATTTTTTACGGATGCAAAGCGGTAAGGTTTGTTACCGGAAGAAATACGCAGGTAAAATACGGCGCCCGCCTTTTAAACTCGATATTGGGGGACAATTCGACGGTATCGTGTTGCGAGTTGCTCAATAACCTTATATTTCCTTTTCACGAGCAACATCACAACACCTCGTTTTTGATAGCGGCGACGGTTTTAGGACAATCAAACATAGCCGCGGGGGCGACAATCGGGTCGAATCATAATTCGAGATCGGCCGACGGCGAGGTTTTAGCGGGAAGAGGATTTTGGCCGGGGCTATCGAGCGATTTTAAACATAACAGTAAGTTTGCTTCGTTTGTTTTGATATCAAAAGGGTCTTACGCCTATGAAATGAACGTAACTTATCCTTTTTCGCTGGTATTCCAGAATAAATCCGACGAGGCGATACAAATAATACCGGCGTATTGGTTTATTTATAATATGTATGCGATCGAAAGAAATTTGTATAAATTTGCAAACAGAGATAAACGGAAAATCAAAATTCAAAATATTGAGAGCGAATATCTTGCTCCCGACACGGTATCGGAGATAATCAAATCTATCGATAGAATATACGTTCTAGCCGGCGAATCGATAAATAAAACGGATAATTTGACTCAAGACGAATATTTGAAAATCGGCAAGGAGTATATCCGTAATTTAGCGCTCGAAAATAAGGATATAGAACTTAAGGATAAAGAGTGTATGAAGAAATACGGCGCTAAGATATTGAGACCCGTAAAAGCGGTATGTTATTTTGAAAAAATGATTCTTTATTTTTTAGTAAAAAATATTGTGAATATCTACGATATTGCGACAATACGCCTAAAAGAAGTTCTGGAAGAGCTAAAGAGTCTAAAAAAGACCAAATTGTATCTTAATTGGATAAATCTGGGAGGTCAAATCGTATCGCAAGAGGATTTGGAAGATATAAAAAAAGATATAAAAAACGACAAATTGACAAATTGGGACGAAATTCACGAGAGATATAACGATTTGTGGAAGAAATATCCGAAGGACAAACTGCGTTTTTCTATCTACGCGTTTGAAACTATTTTAGATAAGAACGTTGATTTATTTACCGAAGAGGATTTGAAAAAACTTTTCGAAGACGCCGTTTTGATAAAGAAATTTATCTATTCCGCTTGTTACGACGTTAAGAAAAAAGATTATGCCGATTCGTATAGAAAAATGCTCTACGATAACGAAGAGGAGATGATCGCCGTTATCGGCGACATAAAAGATAACGATTTCCTTATATATCTTGAAAAAGAGACGGGAGAATTTGAGAACGCCGTTAAAAACTTTATAAACAGAGAATAAAAGCAATAAAAGCGGTTTTTTAAACTAATTTACGGAAATAGTTGAAGCTATAATCTTTGTCAAATTGAAGTCTGTTATTTTTTATCTCTTTGCCCGTTAAATATGGATTATCAAAAAACCTCATATCGGCGGTAAGGGAGTCAAATTTGATATTTTCCTTTCTAAAGACCTCGCCGATAAAACAGAGCGGTTTGGAAGTTACAAAGTAATACAGATCATTAATTTTATACGTCTCAAGCTCAATGTATTTATCTCTGAATTTGTTATTCTCGTAACAATCCTCTTCGACTCTCGATATAAACAGCGGAATTTTTCCGTAGACGCAACACTCGATCTTTTGATCCGAGAAAGAGCCGAGCGATTTTAAAACCGATAAGTCGCTTTCAACCGGAACGTAGAACGAGCTATAGCCGAATTCTTGATAAAATTTGGGAGCTATATGGTTCATTACCGCCAATCCAAGTCCGGCGCTTTTTTCGCAATTATATTTTTTTAAGGCCTCCATTCCGTCGAACGAATTTGACTGGAATTTCTTAAAGCCGGCTTTATAGAGTTTATCGATGGCGTTAGTAATAAAGTCTATATCTTTCTCAAATATTACGTCCGGTATAGCGAAGATTAATTCATATTTTTTTGATATTTCAGAAATTACCGCATAATTTAGCTCTTTGTATAAATAGATAACCAACGTTTTGATAAAATCGATTTTATTGCAGTTAAAAAAAGATATTTGATCAGACCTTATAATTAATTTATCGGGAAAACTTCCAAACAGCGCCGCTCTTTGAATTTCTGTTTTATCGGGGTATAATATTTTGTTTAGTTCGCCGTCTAAATCGGGATATTTTTCGGATTTTTTTTCAAGATTGATCAATTCAGTTCTGATTTTATCCGTTAATTCGTTTAAATAGGACGGCGAACATATCGCTTCGTTATCGGATAGTTCAACGACGGTTTCAATATCTTTATAAATTTCTTTTATTTTCTCAATAATCTCAAATAACCGGACGGGTCTGGCTTTTTTTGGCGGAGCCGGAGTTTTAAACTCAAACGACGATTCTTGATCCTTAAAACGGAGCGATACGACGGTTTTATCGTTTATCTCTATCTTTACCTTAATCGCTTCCATAAAAATTTCCGGGATCGCGTAGTCGTCCGAAGTTTTTATATAGTCGTCCCAGCGCGCGTTTTCGCCGACGAGGTTTTTGCCTCCGACAATATGTCCCGAATGAATCTCTCTTGCGGAATATTTTTTCAGTTCATTTTTTAATTCTGCTTGCTCTTTTTCGTCGATAGCTCCGTCTAAAATTTGCCTGTAAATCGAAGTTATATTTTTTACCCAATTTGCGTTTTTTAGTCTCCCCTCTATTTTAAGAGCGGCGACTCCGTATTTCTCTAAAGTTTTTATATATTCCGATAGAGATAAGTCTTTCATTGAAAAAAAAGTTTTTTTTGATTTTGATCTCTCGTCTTCCCATGCGATCCGGCAACAAGCGGCGCACGCCCCTCTATTGCCGCTATGCCCGCCGATAAACGAAGAGGCAAGGCATCTGCCCGAAACGCCAAAACACATCGAGCCTTCGGTAAAGACCTCTATTTCTATTCCTTGTATGGAGGCGCATTTTTGAATTTCAGGCAATTTGAGCTCTCTGGCGAGTACTACTCTGTTTACAGCCAAGTCTCTAAGGAGGGTTACCCCCAGGGAGGAAGTAACGGCGCCTTGAGTAGATATATGTATATCGATTTTATTTTTAAGATATTTAGTCAAATAATATATAAGCGCCGGGTCTTTAACGATTACGGCGTCTACATTGATATCCGCCAAAAAATTTAATATCTGAAACGCTTCGGCTACTTCGCTTGATTTCAAATCGATATTCAGAGTAACAAAAACTTTAACGTTTTTGTCATGAGCGTAACGTACGCACTTTTTCAGTAGAAAATTATCAAAATTTTTTGCCGGTCGCCTCGCGTTGAATTTTCTCAAACCCAAATAGACCGAATCGGCGCCGCCGTCGAGCGCGGCTATAAAACTATTAACTCCTCCGGCCGGAGACATCAGTTCGGGTTTCATAAGTATCGGACGATATTATGCGGATTACGATACAACAGCGCTCGATTTAGATACATACTTTGTCGGCTTCCCGTTTTGACAGTATCGCCATTCTTTCGGATAGATCGGCGATTCTTTTGTTATAGAACTCTACTCTTAACGGGAATTTCTCCCTTAACATAAGGTAAAAGTCGCTCTCCCATTTTAGCGCTTTGTTTACGTCCCGCGCGATATTTCGAGAGGCGCAGGATACTACCATGTGTCTCGTATTTAGCGAATTGGAATATACCTCAGATTGAATCTTTTGGGAGTTGTTCGTATTAATTTTACCGCCGACGGAGGTTGTTTTTCCATAAAAATGGGCTAGGTTGACTATATCTTGAGTTATTTTAATAACCTCGGGATCGTCGGGGGCTCTATTCATCGAGCCGGCCAGATCCGTTCTGCCTACCGTTACGTGATCGATATGCCAAAAAAAAGGGGATTGAAATATATTTTTAAGATTTTGATAAGAGAAAATTGTTTCGATATTAATTGCGAGTTTAACGGTATGATTTTTATCAATTTCTTCCATAGTCTCAACAAAATTTCTGAGACTATATGGAGACTCGACCATCGGGGCAAGAATTTTATCGACCCCTATGGAAAGCATATATTCAATGTCGTTGCGGGCTTCGGGACCGCCGACTTTTACCGTCATAGGAACGATTCCGTCGCTGATCTCTTTCATAATGTAAATTTCTTCAAAACTCATCGCTTCGATCTCCGTTCCGCCCTTGATGCCGATTAGACTATTGTCGTTTTTTAAAGCGCTCAACTTTTCTCTCAATCTTCTCATATAACCCCTCGTTAAAAAAAGATTTTTCTTTATTATCGGTTGTTTTTAATTTCATTTAACTATATTTTAAAAAAATTTAGGTTAATTACTATAACATTTCGATAATAAAAGCAAGCGCTCGCTTCCATGAAATATAAAAAAAGACGCGATGCAAGTATCGCTTCCATAAAAACAAAAAGAAAAAGCGATGCAAGCGCTCGCTTCCATGAAATATAAAAAAAGACGCGCGCGCAAGTATCGCTTCTTTATTTTTAACGAGAGCGATTGGAGATAAAAAATGAACTCGATCGACATTTTAAGAAACAGAATAAAAAAACATATAGAGTTAAAAAAATCAGGGGACAAGTTTGATATAGACGCCCCCTCTTTTACCGTAAAAGATGTAAGTTTCATGGAGTTTGAGGAGGAGATAAAACAGGCTTTCAAGCAAAAAAAAGAGGAGCGCCTAAACGTTATACAAAACGACGCCCCCGAAATAATCGAGGAACTTGAGATCGAAGAGATAGAGGAGATCAAATTCGATAAATTGACTATAGATATTTTGGAGAAAATTGAAGAAAAAGTTTTGTTTATAATAAGAAATATTAATTTAAGTTTATTTCAAAAAGACATAATTAATTTGAATAAATCTATAGTCGACGATATGATCAAAACTTTTTTTGGCGACGATATAGAGGATAAAATTAAAACTAAGATTGAAGAGTTGGTCGGAAATATCGTTAGTCACGAATTTAGAGAGTATGGAAGAAAAATAAAAGAGGTAAAGGACAAATTGTTGCGCGATACGCTCGACTCTATAACCCCCGTTTTAGAAAAAAGTATAGCGGAATATATGAAAAACAAAACTGCGGGCGCGACGGAATGGAGTATGAATAATTATATAAAATATTTTATCGCTATGATAGATAACAGCTATTTAAAAGTTGACAAAAAGGAGAAAAAACTTAATAATGAAGAGTATCTTTACCTGAAAAATTTGGTAGAAATTTTCATCGTAAGGAAATTTAAAAGCGCATTATATTAATATTTGGAATTATTTATTATGCAAAAATCTATTCTTCTGGTCAATAAAGATAGAGAGTTGCCGACTATTTTTTCGATTTTGGCGAGTAAAGTCGGTATGAATTTAGCCGTCGCGCTCGATAGAGAGACGGCCATTAGAGAGGTGAATCAATCCACGTCGCTAATAGTCGTTGATATGACGGATAGCAGTACGACTCCCTACGAGTTGCTCGATATTTACTGCCGCGATCATAGCGATATACCAAGATTGGCTCTTATGACCAAAGATATGTTTAACGATAAATTTATTGAGAATATTTATAGCAAAGTTTACGACATAATCGTAATTCCTATCGTTAATTTTGAAGATTTTCAAAGAAGAATTTTCCGAACTATAGACAATTATAACCTTCATAAAAAAAACCTCTCTTATCAGAATATTCTTATGGACAAATCATTTAAAGCCGGCGCTTTAAACATAACCTCTTCTCTATTAAACAAAGTAGACAGCTATATCGATCAGATTCTTGCCGACTTATATCTGTGGAAAGATAAAATTATTTTGGAAAACAAAGAAAATTTAAATTTAACTAACGGGATTAGAGATTTTGTATCCGTTATCGCTGATAAAATACTGAACCTTGAGGAAGTAATTCAAATTAATGGGACGCTTCTTGAACAAACCGGCTCGGATAAAGAAACCGATATAAACGAAATATTGGAAGATATTAGAAAGGTTATGACGTATATATATGATAAAAAAATTACCGAAATCAAACTGTTTCTAGGAGATATTAAAAAAACTAAAATTGATCCCTCAAAAATAATTCAAACAATTTTCTATTTTTTGACGGAATTGATAAATTCGTCAAAAAATATTGAAGGCGGCGCTAAAGACGTCGGTATTCATACTGAGATGGTTGAGGGATACGATAAAAAGGAGTATATCGTTATTACGTTTGAGGATAACTGCGGCGATAAAATCGATCGTATTGAAAAAAAAGAGGACGGGATAAAAAAATACGACAACGAAGTTTTTTCTATACGCGACGTAAGGAACTATTTAGAGACTATTAAAGGGGAGATCGAAACGATATACGCAAAAGACGCCGATATAAAACGAAAAATTATATTAAAAATACCGGTATTATAACTATGAGAAGAGATTTAATACAAAAAAATATAGATTTGAAACAGTTTACGACCTTCAAAATTGGAGGTAAAGCCGAGTACTATTCCGCTCCGAAAGATATTGAGGAGGTTAAATATTCCCTTAATTTTGCTAAAGATAAAGGGCTGGAAGTTATAATAATCGGCGGCGGCTCAAATTTGCTCATATCCGACGACGGCGTAGAAGGAGCGGTTATACATACCGCCGCGCTTAATAAATCCAAAATCGACGGCGCTATACTAACGGTCGAATCGGGCTTGACGGTAAAAAGTCTAAACGATTTAGCTCTAAGCCGTTCGCTGTCGGGATTGGAATTCAGCGGCGGACTTCCCGGTTCTATAGGAGGCGCTTGCTATATGAACGCCAGATCGTATAACGGGGAGTTCGCCGACGTCGTTAAGGAGGCGACCGTAGTAGACGAGTTTGGGACGGCAAGCGTCGTCGATAAAACCTTCCTAAATTATTCTTACAAATATTCCGCCTTGATGGATTTGAATTATTTTATTTACGACGTCAAACTCGAGCTAAAAAAAGGCGATCCTTCCGTTATAAAAGAAATTTATTTGAAAAATTTTAACGATAGAAAGTCTAAAGGTCAATTTGACTACCCTTCGGCGGGCTGCGTATTTAAGAATAACTATCAAATCGGCGTCTCGTCCGGTAAAATAATAGAGGAAGCCGGTCTTAAAGGGCGCGTTGTCGGCGGTGCTAAAGTGTCCGAAAAACACGCGAATTTTTTAATCAACAACGGCGACGCAAAAGCCGCCGACGTTATGAAACTGATAAAATTTATTGAGGACGAGGTTCTGGAGAAAAAAGGCGTCAAACTGGAGAGGGAGTTAAGAATAATAGGATTTGAATAATTATCGGTCGAAACGCAAGACGGAGTCTTGTTTATGAACGCGCCCGTCGGTTTTTTGGAGCGGAGAAATTGACGCATATGAAATTAAAGATAAAATTGACACATATGAAACAAATGTTTTTAATCGGTAATTTATGGACGTTTATTTTGATTGATTAAAATTTTATCGCGTTAGGGAGTATATGTTAAAGCAAAACAGCAGCTTTATTTTAGGTTTATTGTCTCTTGTAGACCTTTTAGTTCTTCTTGCCTCGTTTTATATTTCAAATTTTATCGTAACGCGTAATATTTTTACTTTTAGCTTTAAAGAAACTATTATTATCTTAATTCTGGTATTTGTTTTTTTTATCGCTTTGGAGAGAGCCGAATTTTCTCACACATATAGATTTAAACCTTTTCGCGTTATTTTAAAAAATATTTTCAGACTTCTTGTATATATGATTTCTTCCTTTTATCTTTTAATACTATTTGATATTTTTAAGTTTGAAAACAAATTTGTTCTCTGCTATATTACGCTGGTATTATCTTTCGTTTTTATCGAAAGAATGTTTATTAAATTAGCGCTTACGATACTTCGTAAAAAAGGATTTAATTTCCGAAACTATCTGATAGTCGGAGCGGGACAAGTTGGTCTTAATTTTTACAGAAAAGTAGTCTCCTCTAACGAATTGGGGATACGTATAGTAGGATTTCTCGACGACAACGAGGAGTTTTTAAATACAGACGATCCGGAATACACCGACGCAATTAAAGGACTGCTTCTCGGTAAAACCGACAAGATTGAGACAATTTTAAAAACTATGGCTCTCGACAACGTAGTGCTTGCTTTGCCTATGTACGCCGAACAGAAGATTGTTAATATAACTAATTTGTGCGAGAAATACGGAGTAAAAGCCGAATTGATACCGGACTATTTCAAAATAATAACGGCAAATCCTTCTATACGTCAGATAAAAGGTTATCCTCTCATAGGCATCAGAAATATTCCGCTTGAAAATATGTATAACCGTTTTGTAAAACGGCTTTGCGATATAATACTGAGCGGAGCCGCGCTTATAGTTTTATCCCCCGTATTCTTGATTATTACTATAGGGATAAAACTTACTTCAAAAGGACCCGTTTTCTTTAAACAAAAAAGAACCGGTTTTAAGCAAAAAGATTTTGAGATTATCAAATTCAGGACGATGCTTATAAACGACGAAGCGGATACGAAGCAAGCGACAAAAGACGATCCGAGAAAGACCAAATTCGGCGATTTTTTACGCAAATATAACCTCGACGAACTTCCTCAAATCATTAATATCCTTAAAGGGGAAATGTCGATCGTGGGTCCCAGACCTCATATGTTGGCGCATACCGAGGAGTTTTATCAGAAATATGATAAATATCTGGTGCGGCATTGGGTCAAACCCGGACTAACCGGTTGGGCGCAAGTAAACGGCTGGCGGGGGGATTCCGATATAGGAATCCGGGTTCGTTACGATATCGAATATATCGAAAATTGGTCGCTTTTCTTTGACTTAAAAATTGTTTTCCTAACGGCTTTTGGCAAACAAGTAAAAAAATACGCATACTAGAATTTATGGCATCTCGCGTACCCCGGCGGTTTTTTGGGAGTGGGAGAAAAATGGACGCATATGCGCCTAAAGCGCGGCGGCAATTATCGCGTTGAAATTAAATGACACATATGATACCGAAAATAAATCGACACATATGGAGCTATACGCCGCGCCGCTCCTCGATAGAAATTCGACGCATATGTGTCAAACTGCCCTGCGATAAAAAATGACACATATGGAGCTGTATAACCGCCGCCGCGCTTCCTAATAAAAGCGGGAATTCCCGTTTTGAATATTTTTATATTCTCATAATCAAAAAAAATCGAAGATTACGCGTCCATTTTTTTTGACACATATGTGTCATTTTAAGAACCCGACGCCCTAACGCATGCATATGCGTTGTTCGCCTACGCCCGTCATACCAAAAAAAGACCGCCGATAAAAAGGCGGTCTTTTTTTATTACTTGCGACTTGCGCTATTAGAAAAACGCATTTCGTATTCCAAATCCTATTTGAGGCGTCAATCCTCCTTCTACTTCGGAAGCTATAAAGTAGAAAATGTTCTCAAAGTATATAGCGAACTTTCTCAAGAAACTCCATCTTTCAACCTTGAACAAATCGATCTGATACATAAATCCGGCGATAACTTTTCCTTTTTTATAAGCCGAATCTTTGTACTCTATGGAATTTTTATCTGTAACTAAATTATATTTTTCGGTTGATCCCCCGCCATACCCGCTAAACCAATAAAATCCGCAACCAATCTCTACGCTTATAGAAAAGTTTTTGGCGTCTTCGCCGAAAAAGAACTCAAACGGTATATCGATAATTTTTGCAAGAAGTTTACCGCCGGTACAGAAGCCGTAAAATCTCGGTTCGTATCTGTAATTAGGCCAACCGGTTTGAGGATTGAATCTAGACTGATCGTATTGACTGATTCCCATATCCTCCATGTTTTCCTTAGTAGGTATCCAGCTAAACATTCCTTCTACTCTAACGACGTCGTCGAAGAAACTTAACCCAAATCCTCCTGAGACGTAAGGTCCGCCGAATATTTGCGCCCAAAGATATATTCCTTGTACGAATTGAGGCACTTTACCCAGATTTTTGTCAAATCTTCGCAACATTATTTTTACCTCGTCAACCTCGCCGTCGTCGTTAGCGGATCCTCTTACCATTATTTTATCGTTAATCCTATCGCTGTCTACGGGGCTATCGATAATAACTTCGGGAGCTTTTCTATTAATAGCCACTCTAAAATACCTCAAAGACTCCAAGCCGCTCTTTGTAACAGACTTTATTTGAAGCACATGTTGTCCGTCTATCAGATATTGAGTTTGAACGCGGATTTGCCAATCTGAAGGAAATCCTATATGTTTTGTAAACGTTTTACCGTTATCCAAACTCAGATATATTGATTCGACTTTGTTTTTCTCCATATATTTATTTTTCAGCGCGGCTACTTCGTAAGGTTTAACTTCAATCTGATCGATAGTTTCCTCAAGTTTTTTTACTTTTTCTTCGTCCCTTCTAAATTTCTTTTTCAACGCTTTAAATTTAGCGTATTGTATCTGTTTTTTCAATTTCATATCGACGTTAGCGTCGTAGAAATAAGATTTACCCATAAGCCACGGTCTGTGCTCCATAGGAGCTCCGTTTATATGGCTTTTCACCTCAATTACAGGTCCAAACTCGTCAAAATAGAACTGCCTGGACAAAGATATTGTTTTTTGTTTTTCATTCTCAGCCGTGGTTTTCTCATAAGCGACGACAAATATTTTGTGTTCTCCCGGAGTCAATCCAACGGTAGATAACGAAAAATTCCACAATTCCGATCCTCTCGCTTCCACAAAATCGCCGTCGTCAATTTTGACTAAAACCTTGTCTATGCCGTCGTCGTCCCAAGCCGTGCCAAAAAAATCTATCGTTTGTCCCGTCAAATGTTGTCCGGGCTGGGGCTGATCCAGAACTAATTTGGGAAGATCTGAAGCGGGATCGACCGTAAAGTTTAAAGACTTCTCTGAAACGTTTCCGGCAAGGTCTCTAACTCTGGCAATCAGTTGGTATTTATCTTTAGGCGTCAAATATCTAGTATCCAGATCAAAATACCAAGCCTTATTATCCCCTTCTGTTTCAAAATATCCTTCGTCCTCTCCCTCGATTTCAGTTCCATATATAACGTTTTTACTTCCAACGTTACCGTCGACATAAAGCTTGACCGAATCTATCTTTATATTATCCTTAGCTCGTCCTACTATTCTGTATTTGTTATTTAAAGTCATACCGTCTTTAGGCATAAGAATATCTATCTCCGGAGGGGTGTTGTCTATGTTATATAACGCAAATGTTAAAGATTCGCTGCCAGCCTGATCTCTAACCTTAATAAGAGTTCTTAACGGTCCGTCGGGTACGGATCTGAAATCAAAGTAATATTTCCAACTTGTCGTACCTTCCGCTCTGGAAAAAGTCCAACCGTAATTTGTGCTTATCTCTACTATATCAATATCGTTAGGATCCGACGCTCTTCCGTTTATAACGGTTTCGCCCCTCAAATACTCTCCGTTGATTGGACTTAATATTCTTATAACAGGATTTTCATTATCAATGTGAAAGGTAACAGATTTGATTTTACTTAGCGCTCCATACATATCGACCGCCTGCGCTTCGAGAACATGCTTTCCGGGCGATATAGAATCTTTAGGAATTTTTTTAAACCAATTAGGATTACCCTTGGTCATATCTATCCTTTCCCATTTCACTTCCTCTTTTTTCACAGTATCTAAGACGCTACCCGGATCGCCAAAATCAATACGAAATTGCACGTAATCGATTCCGTCGTCGTCTAACGCTATACCGCCAATTTCTACAAAGTCGGTAAACCTCTGTCCGTCGACGGCGGGACTGTTAATAAATATTTCAGGAATGTCTGTCGAAGTGTCAATTAATACGTCTTTTGAGGCAAATTTTTTATTGCCCGCCTTATCGATGGCAAAAATATCTATTGTATGAGGAATAGATTCGACGGAATCAAAATTTACCCCTTCCAGTTCGTTTAGGTCGTAAAGAGCCTCCCATAGATACCTCCCTTTGGCTATATTCTCCACGCCGTTATGCATAACGACTACGTTTGTAAGACTATTATTGTCCGACGAATCTCCTCTTAAAGTTATCTGACCGTTTGCCGTCTCTACGCAATTATATCCCGTTTTGCCTAGTATGTCCAAAATTCTAAATCTTTGGTCGTCGGTCAACCTCTCTTCAAGAATATAAAAGGTATTCGAACTATTAATTTTATAAAATTTCTCAAAAAACTCTTTATCCTTTGCGTTTTTTATATTTTTTAGAATATTATTTTTAAAATCGTTAACTTCTACCTTTTTGGGGGCTTGACTCCACACTCTAAGACTTGGAGGAGTTTTATCAAATATAGTTACAACCTTTTTTATGGTAGTTTTACCTGCGTTATCGGTAATTTTTATACGAACGGTATGCTCCCCCTCTTTCATATTGAGATCGAGCATAGGCAAATCAATCTTAAATAATTTATCGTTTAACTGATCGATCGGCAAGTTATTATCTGCGACGTAATCGCTTAATCTTATACTCTGAGTTCTCTTTAAAGGATCGAGTTCCGGAACTTTATAATTCTTCAAATTGGAAATGGATTCAAGGGATACGTCGTTGTAAGCGTCTTCCGAATTTACGCTATACTGAACCTTTACTTCGCCGGTATCGTCGCTTGCAACTCCGAATATAGAAATATTCTCGTTAAAAGACATATATGAAGGGGGCCATATAGTTAAACCCTTCGGATCGGAGTTATCGTTCACAATATTAAGACTTGCCAAAGAGCTTGAGCCTCCATCCCTCGTACCGTTTATAGAGATATTATTGATACCCGGCGCTAAACTGGCTCTATTAGCGTCGCCTCCAATATCAAAATTATAAATTCCAAAATCCGAGTTGAGCAAAGTTCCGCTCACATTTAAAGACCCGCCTGAAAGATTTAAATTGGAATACCCCTCCGGAATTAATCCGTAAATAGATCTATTAATTTCATCATAACCGACTGTCTCCCGCGCTATTAGTAATTTAGGATTGGAGTAAGTTATTAACGTATCTTTCTTTTTTACGCTTACCGTTAACTTTAACGAAGCCGATTTGGTTTCTTTAAAAGATACTTTAAAATTCGACAATTTCGTCTCAAAACCCGAGACGTCCGTAGCCGTTATAGTAAAAGAATATTCGGCCATACCGCCGTCGGCGGTTTTTACTTTAAGAACATACTCTTTATCCTCGCCGACGGCCAAGGAAGCTCCGGTTATCGGCTTAAAGGTCTTATCCGATGAAGAAATATCAATTTTCACCGTTTTTAGCAATACGTTGTCGCTAACTACAATACTCTCGTCTTTCATCATCCCTTTTTTAGAGTCTATAACCGGCGATTTTATTTCCGGTTCCTTCATATCTACTATTACAGGAATCGACAAGTTTGAAGAACGATTAACAAAGTCCGTCGCGGTTAGATTGATAGCGACTAATTTATCGGCAAACTTTGCGTCTTTTGTAAAATCCTCTTTAATCGCCTCGACGTCGTAATATCCATTCTTTTTAGAAGGGGTAAATTTAAGTTCCTTACTTTTTACTAAAATCTGATCGTTCGCCAAATCGCTTATGCTATATTTAACCGATTTAAGAGCGCCGCTCTTTTTAACCTGAATATTTGCGACTTCAATTACTTTCTTAAAATATTTGCCGGCGATATTCTTATTGATAAACTCGTTATCAAATTCAGGATAGCTTCTGTCTATCCAGAAGTCTACCGATACCAAATCCCCTTTTGTGTTATTAATATCTACCGGAACAAGCTCGACTTTATATTTCCCGTCGGTAAATTTAGAGGTATCCGACGCGTCTACGTCGAATGAAAAGCTATACTTCGCGGCTATATTCTTCTGGAATACCGGCGTTTTTGCTTGATCTTTCGTTATTGTAACTATTACCTCTTTCATCCCGTCGTCGTCCGATACGTCTCCAAAAAGAGGCAAAGAATTCGATATTCTATCGTCGTTTGCAATACTCTTCAAAATTAATTTGGGTTTATCGAGATCTTCGTCTAAAGACACCGTTACGCTGCTAACCGTTTTATTACCGGATACGTCAGTTACCGCGGCGGTTAACTTATAAAATCCCGATTTCCCTTTTGACAAATCTACGGGATAACTCCAAAGCGGATTACCCGGCAAAAGCGTAACCGGCATAGGCTTGCCGTCCATTCCGGCTCCGGTTATCGTTATTTCAACCCCTTTTACGTCTACGTTATCGTAGGCGTATCCAAACGCCGTAAACTTACCGTCTACCTTATCTCTATCCCTTGGAAAATCAAACCATATCTCCGGCTTTTTATGATCGACGATAACGGTTAAAGGAGAATAACCGACAGAGCCGGCTTTATCGGCGGCCCTTATCCAAACGGTCTGAGTTCCGTCGGCAAGAAGGCCCGAATCAATTCCGATGCTCCATTGAACTTTTACCCGATTCTTAGCTAAGTTCTTTATCATCCCAATTCTTGTAAAAGTTTCTCTGTCGTCTACGGAGTATTCTACGCTAACAATCCCGTTATCGTCGCTCGCTATACCCCCGACGTTCATTTTCCCGGACACGACGGATCCCGATTTAATAGTGTTAATCTCTATAAAAGGCGTCCTCCTGTTGAGTTGAAACGGCACCTGTACCTCTTTACTAAGAATACCGTTTATATCGTAAACCTTTACCCTAAAAAAATGCTCCCCGTCTTTCATCATCGAAGTATCAAGATCATACGACCAGAAATCCGTTCCCTCGGCGGCTCTTTTCTCTTTTTCGTTATCGACTATAATTTCAACCCGATCGACCGCGTCGTCGTCGTACGCCGTTCCGACTATTTTTAGATTTCCCAGAACTTTGGCGTTAGGCAACGGGTTAATAACGTTTACTAGCGGTATGTCAGACTTAGGGTCGATAATAATATTGACGCCGACTTCAGGACTGTAATTATCCCTATCGTCCCGCGCCTTAACGTGAACGCTCCATTTGCCGTTAACGTATTTGCTTTTATTTGAAATATTATAATCTTTACTCCAATTAAGAGTCCCTTCGGCTATCTCATAGACGTCTTTAACGCTTTCAAGTTCGGTATTAATCCTTTTTGCATCAATCCGCAAATCTTTAATTCTTTCATTGCACGTTATAATCTTCTTTGCTTCGCGATCTTTTTTTTCAGAGAGTTTATCAAGTTCTTCTTTTTTATTCTGATTAATCATATCTACATTAATTTTAGCTATATTCTTATTGGCGCTTTTAATATCAAGATTTTGCTTTTTTATCTCTGCGTTAATCTTTTTTAAGTCGTCCTGAAGTTTTTTTATCTTATCCTTTTTAGCTTTCGCTTTAATCGCCTCTTCGCTCTTTGCCTTATTTCGTTTTTTTAACTCCATCTCGGCAACTTTTTTCTTCTCCGCTTCGGCTTCTTTCTTAAAAGACTTGACGTCGGCGGTAACGTCTTTCTGAGCGTATAAAGAAAATTGAGCCGCCGTTAAGAGTATTAAAACTAATAGCCTCGCAAAATTCTTGAAAACAAACATTATCTCCTCCTAAATATTTGAAAAATCAACTAATACTCCAAGCAAAAAAAATAATTGGCGCTTCTTATAGAGACAACCGCCAATTATAATTAATAAGCTTTACCCTTGCTAATTATAGTATATTTAATCTAAAAAAAGCAAATAATATTATAAAATTTATTACAATATTATTATTCGGACTAAATTATTTTATAAATTAATTTATTTTTCCAAATTTCGCAATCTATCTAATATCGGCGGATGAGAGTAATAAAACGAGCTGTAAATTTTTGCGGGATTTAGTTCGCCCAGGTTGTGAACGGAAAGTTTTTTCAACGCGTCTGCAAGCGATCCGGACTCGCCCATTATTTTTTTTGAAAAGTCGTCCGCTTGATACTCGTACTTTCGCGATATATACGACGAAATCGGTTTGATAAAATACGATAAAGGTCCGATAAAAATCGAAAATAAAAACAGTCCTATAATTTTATCGTTTGTTTCAAATCCAAACGCTCCATATAAACCGTCGTAATTTATTAATAAGTTTGCAATTAAAAGTCCGGTAAGAGATACGAGCGCCGAAAAGATAATGTTTTTAACGATATGCCCCTTTTTATAGTGCCCCGCTTCGTGAGATAATATAGCGAGTATTTCGTTATTGGTATGATTCTCTATAAGACTATCAAAAAGTACTATCCTTTTTGTTTTACCAATTCCGGTAAAATAGGCGTTTGAATGAGTAGTTCGTTTGGACTCGTCCGCAGAAAAAATCTGCGAAATATTAATATCCATTTTTTTAAATAATTCGCGTATCTTCGCATTTAACTCTTCGTCCGCCAACAAAGTAAATTTATTGAATAGCGGCGCAATAACCGTAGGAAATATAATCTGCATCAGAAACGAAAAAACTACCAAAAACGCCCATACGGCAAACGGCCATAAATTGCCCAAATTGTATACAAAAAATGTTAGAGGAATCAAAATTATTACCCCCAATATAGCGGATATTATAATCTGTTTAAACAGATCGCTAATCCATAACTTGAGAGTTATTTTACTAAAATTAAACCTTTTCTCAAGGACAAAGTTGGAGTATAGATCGAAAGGGATATCAATCAGCAAATTTAGCAGAGAGAAGCCCCCAAAAAACGCCAAGCAAATCAGATACTTATTTGAAACAAAAGACCCTATGAAAGCGTAGTATAAAGGAAAAGCCCCCGATAATAATAAAGCGATAAGTACGGCTTTATTAACAATATATTCGATCTCGCCAAACTTTAATTTTGAGTTGGAATAGTCATTAATTTTTACAAGTTTCTCGCGGTCTACAAAATCTTCAAGTCCGTCCGGAATCTCGCCGCCGTATTTTTCCCTATGTCTATAATTTATAATATCCAACGCAATCTTAACGGCAACCGAGAGAGCAAAAAGGGACAAAAAAATGATAGAGATGGGATTATTTAAATTCATAAACCGTCTATTTTTGATTATCCAAAAACCATTGGTAAGTCGCTTTTATTCCGTCTTCCAAAGAGGTCTGCGCTTTCCACCCCGCTTTTTCAAGTTTAGAAACGTCTAAAAGCTTGCGAGGCGTCCCGTCCGGTTTGGTCGGATCAAATACGACCTCCCCTTTAAAACCGACAATATCCTTTATCAGATAAGCAAGATCCTTTATTGAAATATCCCGTCCCGTCCCGACGTTTATATGAGTATCTTCATTATAGTTATTCATAAGAAAAACAAGCGCCTCGGCAAGATCTTCGACAAACAAAAACTCCCTCAAAGGAGCGCCCGTTCCCCATACCGTTACGGCTTTTTGATCGTAAATCTTTGCGTCGTGAAACTTCTTCATAAGCGCCGGCAATACGTGCGACGTTTGCAAATTGAAGTTATCGTTATATCCGTATAAATTCGTCGGCATTGCGCTGATAAAATTGGTCTTGTATTGATTGTTATAAGAACGGCACATAACTAATCCGGCAATTTTAGCTATAGCGTAAGCGTCGTTCGTCTCTTCTAAATATCCCGAAAGGAGATACTCCTCCTTAATCGGTTGAGGGCAATTTTTAGGGTAAATACAAGAACTTCCTAAAAACAGAAGCTTCTTTACCCCGGATAAATATGCGTTATGAATGACGTTATTTTGTATTTGCAAATTTTGATATATAAAATCCCCTTTTTGCGAACTATTAGCCAAAATCCCGCCGACTTTAGCCGCCGCAAGAAACGCATATTCCGGTCTCTCTTTTTCAAAGAAATTTCTTACCGAAGAAAAATCAAGTAAATTTACCTCTTCTCTGGTTCTCGTTATAATCTTTTTATAACCGTCTCTCTGTAACTTTCTTACAATCGAAGAGCCGACCAACCCTCTATGCCCCGCGACAAATATTTTTGAATTTAAATCCATACCGCTCTCTCTAACAAAATATAGCCTTCATTATATCAAAACTAATAATTATATCAAGTTATAACCGGTCAAAAAAATAAAATATTTTTACGTAGAATAGACGTATTTGGGATAATTTTCGATTAAGAGCGAGTATAATAGCTGTTTTCGATTGGTAACATTTAACAGTTGTGTCATTTTACCCAAAAAGTCGTTTTTCAATTTATCAATCTTCAATTTCTTACTAACAATCTCAAGAAATCCTTCCAACCCGTATTGCGCGACGCCGTTATAGAAAAACAAGATAATATCTCGAACCGTCGAAGCCATACCGAATTCGTTATACAAGGAATGCCATCTTTTTATTTGAAGATAATCCGTTTCGCTGATTCTGAGGTATTTATCCAGCCTTTTATCGTCGGTATTGTCTATAACGGCGTATTCTGAACAATGATTCCCGATTATCCTCTTCATTTTTGGTATTTTTTTATTAACAAGGCGAAACATAGTTTCAAACAGTTTACTGAATGTATTAATTTTGAACTCTTTCAGTAGAAAATCTATAACGTTATTATTCATAGATTCAGACACTATAAAATGAAATAAATGTTTTTTGTTTTTCATAAAGTTTTCTCCTTTTTCTTTTATATATATAACAACTAAAAGTAGAAAACGTTGTACAAAAATTTGCATAAATTTTTAATAAATAACAATTAATTTACTAATTAAAAAAAAATTGACACATATGCGTCGATTTTTATCCTTAACATCATATGTGTCAATTTTCCCCGCCCCAAAAAACCGGCGAGGCGCGTAGAAAAAATGGTTGCTTATACCGGTACGTTTTTGAGCCACTCTCTATTTGCCAGATACCATTCGACCGTTTTCTTGATTCCCTCTTCAAAAGATACAATGGGCGACCAGTTTAGTAAGGTTTTGGCTTTTTTGATATCCGCCATAGTTTCAACCATATCGGTCTTTTGGACAGGCTGATAATTTATCTTAGCCTCCGCCCCGGAATACTCCTCGATTAGTTTTATCATCTCGTTTAGAGTTATCGGCTTTTGTCCGCCGCCGAGATTTACTATTTCGTAACCGACGTTTTTTAACGCGGCGACGGTTCCTATCGCTATATCGTCCACATAGGTAAAATCTCTACTCTGCGTCCCGTCGCCAAAGAGAGTAATCGGCGTTCCTTCTAAAACCCACTTTACAAATCGATAGGGGCTCATATCGGGTCTCCCCGCCGGACCGTAAACGGTAAAGTATCTGCAAATAGTCGCGTCGATTCCGTATAGATAATGATAAGTATACGTCGTAACCTCGGCGGCTTTTTTTGTCGCGGCGTATTGCGATATCGGAGTATTCACAGGCAAGGTTTCTACGAAAGGAATTTGTTGTCCGGCGTATAGCGACGACGTCGAAGCCAATACGAATTTTCGGACGTTAAACTTCCTCATCAACTCCAACAAATTGAGAGTCCCTTGCGCGTTTGTCGACATGTAGACATGAGGATTCTCCTCGCTGTATCTTACTCCCGCTCGGGCGGCGAGATTAATTACTGCGGAGAATTTGTTTTCTTCAAAAAGCGACTTCATATATTGGTAATCTTCAATGTCGGCTTTGTGAAATACAAAATTATCGTCGCCGATTAGCGTTTTTAGACGCCGCTCTTTTATCGAGACGTCGTAATAGTCGTTCATATTATCTACGCCGACGACCTTATAGCCGAGTTCAAGCAGACGTTCGGCGGTTTTGGCTCCGATAAAACCCGCCGCCCCGGTCAGCAATATATATTCTACGTCAGATTTTTTCATAATAATAATTATTTTTGCATCATCTCAAGATATAGCCGCAAATCTTCGGGAAGTTCGCCTTTGTTCATATATTTATGATATCTTGATTCAAGCGAGCGAAATTCTCTATTTCTTATATTGTTGAATTTATTGTCCAATTCGCTATAAAGAGGCAAATTTGCAAGATTTTCTCTGATCTCTTTAGGAAACGGTATATATCTGTAAAAAATGCCTCTAACAATCTTATTTAGTTTCGGCACCCCTTTTCTCTCAAATTCTAACCATTCGTAAAAGTCGTACGCGAACCTGTCTCTATCAATTTTGACTCTCATAAATTGAGCTTTAATCAACTCCTTCGCTTCAATAGACAAATCTTTATACTTATCGTAAAATTGCGAATAATCGTAGTAAGCTCCGACTAGCCCCCCCTCGGTCGGATCCATCCAGTTTGAACCGACTACGGTTTTGCACAACTCCCAAGTGAAATGCGCGCACGCCATAATCAAAGACTTGTTTAGGTCGCCGTTAAAAAATACGGGAACGATAAATCTCCCCCTAGAGGCTCTTATATTATTGATAACCTCCTGCCACATTTGCACTCTTTGACCGGAATTCGGAACTAAAATAAGATAGGGTAAAACCTCTTTTTTTATAAGCTCGCTTTTTCCGGGGATTTTCCACGTCGTTTCTCTAAAAAACAACGTATAATTAACATGCCTTATTTTTTCTATATATTGCTCGAGTTTCTTCGGATTTAAGAATATTCTGCTAAACGGGCCTTTGAAAGAATTTTGATTTATATAAGGAATATACGCCCTGAGATTGTCCGAAGTTATCCTGAAAGCGCTCCTCGCCATATTGTTAATTTCAAACTCGGCTCTTCCGGCCGGCGTATCTTTTATAACTTTTTCATTTTTAGTAAAAGCTTTTTTCACAATTTTACTAAAAAGTTCGCCGACTTCCGTCATTGACGGAGCCTCCGTCCCTTCGTAAATTAGTTTGAGATAGTCAAAAAACGATATTATAGGGAATTCGCTTTTAAAAGGTTTGGTAAAGTACGTAGTAGAATTATACAAAAACTCGGCTTGATCTTCCGTAACAAGTTTTTCGTCTATAAATGCAAAATAGATAAACAACTTTATCTCTATCGGAATTTCTCCTCTGTGTTTCTCCATAAGTTTAATGAATATCGAAGCATACAGCTCGAAGAAATCGTCTTGAAGTTTCCTGATTATCTGTCTCGACTCTTTAGTCGTCGGATCGTTCATATTTATTTTTTTCATATCGGAGATATTTTTGAGGATCGTCTCTTTTCGTTCGTTTGAAAGCGTAGAAAATCCCACAATCTTTTTTGCGGAATCTTTTAATAATTTTTTATATTTCTCTTCGGCGGGCGGAACGACTTTTCCTTCATTACCGCCGCTTTGAGAAGAATATTTTGTTAATATCTCATATTTCCTTGAATTATCTGGATATACGACGCCGACGAGGGTTTTTATGTTATTTTCTACGTTCTTACAAAGCGACGCTATCGCCATAGTAATCTTCGGTCCGGCGTTTTCGTTTTGTTTGATTTTCTCGGCTATATCGACGAGTCTGTTTAAAGGCGAGTCCTTTTTTTTAAAAAAGTCGTCGGCCGTCTCTTCAAGTTGAAAAGATTTGTTTTCCAGTTCAATATTAATCATATTATTAATTAATGACAAATCGCCGTATATATAATTGAAAATATTTTGATTAGCGTTTATTAACGCCGTAAAAGCCTCCGGCTTCGACTTTAGTAAGTTGTGATAAAATTCCAGTTTCGTTACGTCGAATATAGCGTTTGGATCGTACTCCGGATCTTCGTATCCAACTTCTAAAATTGTAGAAAAATCTTCTAATAGAAAATTTGGCTCAAATACGGACGGAAACACGCCGCCGTTTTCTATAAATTTTTTATATAAATTGTTATTTTCATCTTTGTTTATGAAGCAATACAACAATTCAAAGTTATCATTAATTTTGCCAATATTGCCCGTCATTTTGACGAATTTCTTTATCTGATTGATTCCCCTGAGAGCGTAATCTTTCAGCGTAGATAAAACGTTCAGCGCTATTGAGCAATTTGCCCTAAAAAAGACGGAATAGTCGTTGGACTCTATGCCGTACTTTGTTATTTTGCAATCGGTAAGAGCTATATAAGAATTTTGCTGGAGATCGCCTGAAATCAAATTTTCTACTCCAAAAATCGTAGGCGCTTGAATCAACTGAATTCGCCTGCTTTTTTTTACGATCTTCTCCTCGTCTAATCCTGCGACGTTGTCGCGGCTTCTTTTTATTTCAATAACTCCTTCGGTTAATAAATTGATCTCTTTTTGATCGCTGCCTTGAAGTATTACTACCGAATCTTTAGAGTAAGATTTTTTTTCTGATAAAAATTGTTGAGCCAAATCAGTATCCTCTTAAGATATTATTATTTATATAATTATCGAAAAGTCAACCTAAAAGTTATAATTTTTAATTTAAAAATAAAAAGTAAAAAAAGCCGCCTCGAAGAGCGGCTTTATAGAATAAGAATAACTCTTATTTAGCCATATATTTTAATAAATCAACGACTCTGTTTGAATATCCCCATTCGTTATCGTACCAAGATACGACTTTGAAGAATCTTTTCTCCCCTTTGAGGTTGTTTTGTAAAGTAGCTAAAGAATCGTATATACTCGATCTCTTATCGTGAATGAAATCTGTAGAAACTACCTCCTCATTTGCGTACCCAAGTATATTTTTAAGATTTGTCTCGCTCGCTTTCTTCATCAGAGCGTCAATCTCCTCAATAGAGGTATTTTTTTCAGACCTAAAAGTTAAATCTACGACGGATACGTTTGGAGTAGGAACTCTAAAAGACATACCGGTCATCTTACCCTTAGTTTGAGGAAGAACTTCGCCGACAGCTTTTGCCGCGCCGGTAGTAGACGGGATAATATTAATAGCCGCCGCTCTACCGCCTCTCCAATCTTTAGAGGAAACGCCGTCTACCGTCTTTTGAGTCGCGGTATAAGAGTGGATAGTAGTCATAAGTCCCGTTTCAATTCCCACAGAATCAAGAAGAACTTTAACGACCGGAGCGAGACAGTTCGTCGTGCATGAAGCGTTCGAGATAATATTGTGCTTTGAAGCGTCGTATTCGTTTTCGTTAACGCCCATTACTATCGTTTTAACCCCCGCGCCTTTTCCCGGAGCGGATATAATAACTTTTTTCGCGCCGGCGTCGATATGCCCTTGCGCCTTAACGTCTTCCGTAAAAACGCCGGTCGATTCGATAACGTATTCTACGCCTAACTTAGCCCATGGAAGCTCTTTCAAATCTTTAGCGGCTTTAATGCAAAGAATCTTATGCCCGTTTACGACTAAAACGTCGTCGGCTTCGGCGCTTGGAGAACTCTTTTCTGTCTTAAGATCCCCTTTAAAACCGCCGTGAACCGAATCGTATTTTAACTGATAAGCAAAATACTTAGCGTCGGTGCTCATATCTACGACTCCGACAACGTCGAATTTAGAACCTAAAAGATTTTGTTCAACTAAAGCATTAAACACTAATCTGCCGATTCTACCAAAACCATTAATAGCAATTTTTGTAGCCATTTTATTTCTCCTATATAAAAAAAATTTCGCTAATTTAAATTTATACTAAATAATATAGTTTAAATTGTCAATATCTTTTTTAAACTATGTAAATTTATTTACCGGTATTCCGCCGGTTTTTTGGGGAGATAAGAATTAATTTTAGGTAGAGCGGATGTATTCGGGAAAATTTTCAATTACAAACGCGTATAATAGCTGTTTTCGAGCGGTTATATTTAACAGTTGTGTCATTCTATCCAAAAAGTCGTTTTTTAATTTATCGATCTTCAACTTCTTACCAATAAGCTCAAGAAATCCTTCTAGTCCGTATTTCATAGCGCCGTTATAAAAAAACAGTATAATATCTCGAACCGTCGAAGCCATACCGAATTCGTTATACAAAGAATGCCATCTTTTTATTTGAAGATAGTCTGCTTCGCTGATTCTGAGGTATTTATCCAGCCTTTTATCGTTGGTATTATCTATAACGGCGTATTCGGAGCGATGATTTCCGATTACTCTCTTCATTTTTGAGATTTTTTTGTCAATGAGGCGAAACATAGTCTCAAACAGTTTGCTAAACGTATTAATTTTAAACTCTTTTAGTAAAAAATCTATGACATTGGTATTCATAGATTCTGACACTATAAAGTGAAATAGATGTTTTTTGTTTCTCATAAAATTTTCTCCTTTTTCTTTTATATATAACAACTAAAAGTAGAAAACTCTTTACAAAAATTTGGATAATTTTTAATAAATGACAAATATTTTACTGATTAAAAAAAAATGACACATATGCGTAGATTTTTCTTTTGCCCAAAAAACCGACGGGAGCTTTTTATCAAACAATTTTTCTTGCATAAATTTTAAATTTAAAATAGAATATAATTTTAAAAAAATTATTAATAAGGGGTATAAAGTTATGGCTATAACAAAGAAGACGGTTAAGGATATCGATATTTCCGGAAAAAGAGTTATTATGAGGGTCGATTTTAACGTTCCGATCAAGGATAAAGTTATTCAGGACGACACCCGAATTCAAGCGGCTCTTCCGACGATCAAGTATCTGCTCGACAAAAAAGCGAAATCAATCGTGTTGATGTCGCATCTCGGCGATCCTAAAAAAGATATGGAGAAAGCGAAAGAAAAGGCTCAAAAATCCGGCGCGGCGTTCGACGAAACGGCTTATATCGAGGGACAACATAAAATGGCTCCGATTGCCGCGCATTTATCAAAACTTCTCGGTAAAACGGTAAAACAAGCTCCGGCTTGTATGGGCGACGAGACCAAAAAAATGGTAGACGCTCTCGGCGCCGGCGAGATTCTGCTACTTGAAAATACCAGATTCCATAAAGAAGAGACCGCTAAAGAAGAAGCGGATAGAGAAAAAATGGCAATCGAACTTGCAAAATACGGCGATATTTACGTTAACGACGCTTTTGGAACGGCTCACAGGGCTCACGCGTCGACCGAGACCATCGCCCGTCATCTTCCGGCAGTCGCGGGCTTCTTGATGGAAAAAGAGCTGGAATTTCTCGAAGACAAAATTGTTAAAAATCCCGCTAAGCCGTTTGTAGCGATCATCGGAGGCGCGAAAGTCTCTTCAAAAATAACTGTTATCGAAAAACTGCTCGAAAAAGTCGATAAAATAATAATCGGCGGCGGAATGGCTTTTACATTCTTTAAAGCTATGGGGAAAAAAGTTGGGACGTCTCTTTGCGAAGACGATCAACTCGACGTTGCAAAAAACACGTTAGCCGCGGCGAAAAATAAAGGGGTAGAATTTATCCTTCAAACCGACGCTATCGTTGCAAAAGCGTTCTCAAACGACGCCGAATTTAAGACCGTCGACGTCGATCATATTCCCGACGACATGATGGGGCTCGATATCGGACCGAAATCCATCGATCTGTTTAAAAAAGCTCTCGCCGGCGCTAAAACCGTATTCTGGAACGGACCTGTCGGAGTATTTGAGATGTCAAATTACGCGAAAGGAACCATCGAGATAGCCAATACGCTCGCCAATTTGAAAGGGGCGATCACGGTTATAGGCGGCGGCGACTCCGTATCTGCCGTAAATAAAGCCGGCGTCGCCGATAAGATGACGCACATATCTACGGGCGGCGGCGCCTCTATGGAGCTTGTGGAAGGAAAAATTCTACCGGGAATCGCCGCTCTCAGCGATAAATAGTTAGATTTTCAAAAAAAGCGACCGATTATTATTCCGGTTAATAGCCCGTCAGTTTTTTTGGGGAATGACGCATACTTCCTTCCAAGCGAAAAAAAAGGTTGCCATAATGATAAAAATATTGTATCATTGGCGGGAAATTAACAACAAGGGGGGGGTAATGGCAAAAGCATATTATTACAGAAGAAAGTTTGACGAATTAGAACCAAACCTTAAATTATTAGAAAATTTGATTAAAAGGAATCCTCAAGAATATATTAGAAAGAGGCTTAAGGTAATAAAAG
>Ga0208694_1000667_pt1:0-5000 | contig 48761 bp, 25 predicted proteins | sample AD_UKC078_MetaG_FD_184442 | JGI IMG/M metagenome (GOLD analysis project Ga0208694, IMG submission 184442) | Active sludge microbial communities of municipal wastewater-treating anaerobic digesters from USA - AD_UKC078_MetaG (SPAdes) (version 2) | ecosystem: Engineered > Bioreactor >...
CCGGGTAGAATCTTATTGATTTCTCTGCCGGTATGTTATAATATTAGAAGTCGTGCAAGTCGTGCAAGTCATGCAAGTCGTGCAGGTCAACTCTTAAGACCGCAATACAATGTATTATGTATTATGTATTATAGGCGATGTGCTGCATTAGGAGGGACTGCAAGACCGCAATACAATGTATTATGTATTATGTATTATAGGCGATGTGCTGCATTAGAAGGGACTGCAAGACTGCAAGACCAAAAATCTTAAGGTGACTATAGCGGCGGGGTTCCACCTCTTCCCATTCCGAACAGAGAAGTTAAGCCCGTCAGCGCCGATGGTACTGCAATAGTGGGAGAGTAGGTAGTCGCCGACTTTTAACAGAAGCCCTTCAGATAGCTGAGGGGCTTTTTTGTTGCACAGGGGCACGGGGCTCAGGGCACGGGGCTCAGGGCACAGGGCACAGGGCGCAGAGCACAGGGCACAGGGTGTAGTGATAGTTCGTGCAGGCTGAGGAGTGAAATGGCGAAGTCCCGCTCCGCGGGATCATGCAAGTCTTGCAGGTCTTTTAAAAATGAGACTTTAGCGATAACTGGAATGGACAGCTTTAAAAGCTCACGAATTTTTATCGTAAAACAATATCCCGATTATCGTTTTACAGTAATTTTTTTACCTGAAACGATATGGTTTTGTGGATATTTCCTGAGCAATAAGTTGCCATGACACTAATGGTCAAATTTAGCTTTTATCTTGTTTTACTTATACCAATCATTACCAGTGGATTCCGGGTTATCTTTTCTCCTTTTCTTTCTTCGTTGAAATCACTATTATCCCATCATAACCTTCTTTACCTGCCTCTTTCATACTCTCCTTGCTTCTCAGAACAGAAATTGATTCGATATCCCGGGGATCCAGGGTCTGTATGATCTCCTTGTCTTCACTCTCTTCTCCGTCAATAATGTAAAGTAACCTTTCATTACTTTCCGGGTATGGCCCTGATTCCGTAACAAAGGCTTCTTTGTCAGGCTTTTTTTCCTTGACAACCGTGTCCGGTTCTTTTGTAGTGATAATTATCAAATTATCTTTTTTCAGCACGGTTATCGACTCAATACTGTCGGGTGACAGCTTGCTGATATCTTTTGTCCTTTTGCCGTCAACAACATAAATAGGTGTATTGGGATTCTTCTTCCCGGCTGAAGGGATTCGTGCAGCGCTTGTATCCTGATTGTATGTAGCAGAGGACTCTTTTATGGGAGATTCCAGCCTTAGCTCTTTTACGGAAATGGAACCTGCAGCGGCTTCTTCCGGGAACAGCCCTCTGATGATGCCTGCAGCGAAAAACATTATCAAACCAAGCGGAAGAATATAAAAGATCCTGCCCTTTCTGTTAATCCTGTTACTGTAATTTGTCATCATGCTTATTCTTTTTTTGAGTGAGTTGTTGAAACTTGAGGAGAGGCTTATCAGACTCCCTTCTGCTACCTGATTGAGAAGCAGCGACTGATATCTCAGTCTGTCAATACCCCTGCCAAGTGTGCCTTCATCAGCAAGATATTCATGAAGGAGATGAACCGATCTCTTCATCATCCATACTATCGGATTGAACCACATCAGCGCTGCAGTCAGTTCAACCAGGATGTTGTCGGCCGAATGATACTGAGATGCATGAATTCCTTCGTGAATAATTATGTTGCCGCTTTCTTCATCCTTCAGGCAATCCCCGGGGATGAAAATCCAGCCGAAAAAGGAGAAGGGGTTTTCTGTTACGGAATTCACCAGTATCCTGTGACCGCAGTACTCTTTTTTTCCGGAAAGAAGATAAAGCCTGAATATCCTTATCAGGTTCATCAGAAAATGGAGGAGTAATAATGCCGATACAAGTACATATATTATTATATAGGTAAGCGGAGAAAAAAAGAGATTCGTGAATGGTTCATTTACCGCGGCGACGCTTTCTCCAATGTTATCAGTGATGATTAGAGTTCCCGTGATATCTCCGGCGGTGGCTGCCGTATGAGGAAGGGGAAGTGTAAAACCGGTTGCGGGAATCAGAAAAGATATTACCAGCGAAGACATAAGGAAAAAACGCTGCTGATGAAAACCGGTCCGGTTGTTTATGAACAGCCTGAATCCGGAGTAAGCAATACTGAGACAAACGGCTGCCGTAAGTATATACCTGACAAAATCAATCATTTCTTGTATTTCTTAATTTCCAACTCAAGCATCTGTTTCAGTTCCTCAAGTTCAGCCAGACTGATTTCCCTGTTCTTTATGAGAGGCGACACCATCTGCTTAAGCGATCCCCCGAAGAAGCCGGTGAATGCCTCCCTCAGCAGGTGACTGGCGTAATCTTTTTTCTGTACAATAGCATGGTAAACATGAGTTTTGCCATAGGTTTCATGGGCTACATAGCCTTTGCGTTCGAGGACCTTGATCACAGTCGCGACGGTGGTGTAGGCAGGTTTCGGCTCAGGAAGCCGGTCGAGAATATCTGAAACCGCTCCTTTTTCAGCATCCCAGATGGCTTTAAGTACATCTTCCTGGGCTTTGGTAAGTTCTTTCATCAGTATATAATTTTGATTTTAATTCTACCCCGCTCAAACGGACAAGTCCACATGACTGAAAAAATATATAATTCCTGTTCGTGAATTTGACACACGCGGGTTTCATCAGTTTATTTTTCAAAAGTACTATAATTATTTTATTATTACTATATACGTAGTAAGTTTTTTATTTTTTTGAAAGATATCAGAATGCCGTAGACACATGATATATATAATCCAGCGTTGCTTCGTTTTCGGGACTACGTCTTCCTTCTGTCGGACCCTGGCCTTCACGATCCGGGGTCGCTTTGATTTTGGGACCAGATCTCCTCTTTCCGTCGGATATCGGACCTGTATAACCTCTCACAATATAATAAAGGTGCTATCCCCGAGAATTCATTTCACCGGAAACAGCATGTAATCAGCGAAGTATTATAAAATGCAAAAAATATTTTAAAAAATATCCATAAAAAGATTTGGAATGTAAAAATACTTGCATACATTTGCACCCGCTTTTGAGGCGAACGAGGTTGATTGAAGGGTTGGGAGAGATAGTATTCCGGCTTTGAGGCAGAAAGGGAAGTGAAGTTGAAATAGCCGGAAAATTTATCTCTGAACATTTGGTCAGGTGATAAAAAATGATTATCTTTATCGCCCCAATGCGAAAAAAGGGAAAATCCGGACTAAGACCTGGTCGGCATGACCGGGTCGGGATCTGGAAAAAATAGTTCTTTGACAGATTGAAGCATCAACCAGGCGGGATGAAATATCTCGCTTTAGGAACTTGTTAGTAAAACAGAATTGAGCAGGATATGTGATGGGTCTTTGAAGACATATAAGATTTATTTATACAATGAAGAGTTTGATCCTGGCTCAGGATGAACGCTAGCGGGAGGCTTAACACATGCAAGTCGAGGGGCATCACGAGGTAGCAATACTTTGGTGGCGACCGGCGCACGGGTGAGTAACACGTATGCAACCTTCCCTGTACAGGGGGATAACCCGGAGAAATTCGGACTAATACCCCATGATGATATTTATGGGCATCCATTGATATTTAAAGCTCTGGCGGTACAGGATGGGCATGCGCGACATTAGCTAGTTGGTAAGGTAACGGCTTACCAAGGCCACGATGTTTAGGGGACCTGAGAGGGTTGTCCCCCACACTGGTACTGAGACACGGACCAGACTCCTACGGGAGGCAGCAGTGAGGAATATTGGTCAATGGGCGCAAGCCTGAACCAGCCATCCCGCGTGAAGGAAGAATGCGCTACGCGTTGTAAACTTCTTTTCCAGGGGGAGAATAATCCTGTCGTGACAGGACTTGACGGTACTCTGGGAATAAGCATCGGCTAACTCCGTGCCAGCAGCCGCGGTAATACGGAGGATGCGAGCGTTATCCGGATTTATTGGGTTTAAAGGGTGCGTAGGCGGATTGATAAGTCAGTGGTGAAATTCTACAGCTTAACTGTAGACTTGCCGTTGATACTGTTAGTCTTGAGTGTGGTCAAGGCAGGCGGAATGTGTAATGTAGCGGTGAAATGCTTAGATATTACACAGAACACCGATTGCGAAGGCAGCTTGCTGGGTCATTACTGACGCTGATGCACGAAAGCGTGGGGATCAAACAGGATTAGATACCCTGGTAGTCCACGCCGTAAACTATGATCACTCGCTGTTGGCGATACACAGTCAGCGGCTAAGCAAAAGCATTAAGTGATCCACCTGGGGAGTACGGCCGCAAGGCTGAAACTCAAAGGAATTGACGGGGGCCCGCACAAGCGGAGGAACATGTGGTTTAATTCGATGATACGCGAGGAACCTTACCTGGGCTTAAATGTGGAGTGCATTGGTGAGAAATCATCATTTTCTTCGGAACTCTCTGCAAGGTGCTGCATGGTTGTCGTCAGCTCGTGCCGTGAGGTGTCGGGTTAAGTCCCATAACGAGCGCAACCCTTATCGTTAGTTGCCAGCGGGTCAAGCCGGGGACTCTAGCGAAACTGCCGGTGTAAACCGAGAGGAAGGTGGGGATGACGTCAAATCAGCACGGCCCTTATGTCCAGGGCTACACACGTGTTACAATGGCCGGTACAGAGGGCAGCTACCTGGAGACAGGATGCGAATCTCGAAAGCCGGTCTCAGTTCGGATCGGAGTCTGCAACTCGACTCCGTGAAGCTGGATTCGCTAGTAATCGCGCATCAGCCACGGCGCGGTGAATACGTTCCCGGGCCTTGTACACACCGCCCGTCAAGCCATGGAAGTTGGGGGTGCCTGAAGTCCGTAACCGCGAGGAGCGGCCTAGGGTAAAACCAGTGACTGGGGCTAAGTCGTAACAAGGTAGCCGTACCGGAAGGTGCGGCTGGAACACCTCCTTTTTGGAGAAGACCAATCAACATCCGCCTGGATTGCTTCATCTATAATATTTTGGGTTTATTCCCTGCCCCCCGGGGTAACACCCCCTATCAGGGGTTTGG
>Ga0208694_1000667_pt1:10000-48761 | contig 48761 bp, 25 predicted proteins | sample AD_UKC078_MetaG_FD_184442 | JGI IMG/M metagenome (GOLD analysis project Ga0208694, IMG submission 184442) | Active sludge microbial communities of municipal wastewater-treating anaerobic digesters from USA - AD_UKC078_MetaG (SPAdes) (version 2) | ecosystem: Engineered > Bioreactor >...
AAGCTTTCCTTGTTCTTGCTGTAATATGATTCAATGTCAGAGCTTGTTATTTTAACCAGTGAATCGGCGATTGATGAGTAGTTCTTCACAATGTAACTGAAATCAACGGTCGATGCTGACAGTTCCCTGTCAAACTCCGCCTGCTTCGATGTCACGTAAAGACCTTTTGAAACCAGTGTGTTGTACTTTGTTCCGAGCCTGTCGTTTACTATCTCGTTTTCAAAGAAAAGCCAGTATCTGTTTGTTGTTTCATCAAATTCCGTATTCTTAAGGAAATTGACAAGAACCGACTTGTTGAAAGCACCTGTTTGCTGGTCGGTGAAAAGCTGAAGTACAATAGGATGAGGATTGTTACCCAGAACAAGTTCATCAACTTCTTCGGAGCTTACTCCGATTCCAAGCTTCCTGTACTGGTTGTCCAGAATCCTTTCCCTTATCATATTCTGCCATGTCTGTTCCCTTATCGATTCAGATGTGGCTTCATCTAGACTGGTGTTGCCCGAAAGCTTGTAGATCTCGACAAGATTTGACACTTCAGTTTCAAATTCCTGGTAGGAAAGTGATTCGCCTCCAACCGTTCCTATCTCATAATATTTCCTTGCTTTCGCGCTCTGACCTACACCTCCGCCGAAAAAATCACCTATTACAAAGATGAATAACGCGAGACCAATAACAACGGCAACAAGAACTCCTGCCTTTTCCCTTAAAAATTGAAGTGCTGACATGAATGATATCTTCTTTAGAGAATTAGATAAAATGTGTCTTTTTTAAAATCAGGCGACAAATATAACAAATTTCCAGTTAAAAAAGGTTCAGCTGCCATTTGCATACCATAGTAATTATATGGGATCTGATTGCCGGCTGGAAGGCCTGTTTTGAAGTTAACTATAAAAAACAGGTAAAAGTCCGATTTACCCCCTATGTTTGAGGGGGTGTGATGATAAATGAGCAGTATTTTATAAAAAATATTGATAAATCAGGGGGGTGGAACTATAAAAACATATTTTTGCATCGAATAATCTATACGAAAATGGCAGAACTCAGATTTAGCGCATTAAAGGAAGCTTTTGGGAGAGTGCCTCTCGAAATCACACCTCCGGCAAAAAACATTTCAAAGTACTTTGGGATAGATGTTTTCAATCTGCACAAGATGGAACACTACCTGTCGACGGAAGCGTATATGGTGATCAAGCGTGCTATCAACGAAGGGAAATCGCTTTCACTGAAAGAAGCTGACCAGGTGGCAATAGGCCTGAAAGCCTGGGCGCTCGAAAGAGGTGTCACACATTACACCCACTGGTTTCATCCTCTTACCGACGGTACGGCCGAAAAACATGACGCTTTCATTGACTTCGGGGAGAACGGCCATCTCGTTGAGAATTTTTCGGGCAAGGTCCTTGTACAGTCGGAACCCGATGCTTCAAGCTTTCCAAGCGGAGGGATACGAAACACTTTCGAAGCAAGGGGTTATACGGCCTGGGACGTTTCTTCCCCCATGTTCATAGTCGGAAATACTCTTTGTATACCTACGATCTTCGTATCATACACCGGCGAGGCTCTCGACTACAAGGCTCCATTGCTTAAATCCCTGTCGGAAATCGACAAGGCAGCAGTTGATATATGCCAGTTCTTCGACAAGGATGTCACAAAGGTAATCCCAACCCTCGGAATTGAACAGGAGTATTTTCTTGTTGATGAGGCCCTTTATCATGCACGGCCCGATCTGGAGCTTGCCGACAGGACATTAATGGGGCATACTGCATCAAAGGATCAGCAACTTGCCGACCATTATTTCGGATCTATACCAAGGAGGGTCATGTGCTTTATAAAGGACTTTGAATGCGAGGCCCACAAACTCGGTATTCCCGTGAAAACCCGACATAACGAGGTTGCTCCCAACCAGTTTGAATGCGCTCCGGTATATGAGGAGGTTAACCTTGCCATTGATCATAACCAACTTCTGATGGATATTATGAAAAGGGTGGCAAGGAAGCATAAATTCAGGGTCCTTTTCCACGAAAAACCCTATGCCGGGGTCAATGGTTCGGGAAAACATAACAACTGGTCGCTTTCCACCAACACGGGAGTCAACCTTCTGTCGCCAGGCAAGAACCCGCGTACCAACCTGCAGTTCATTACCTTCCTTGTTTCCGTGCTGAAGGCTGTGTATGAAAACAATGAACTGATCAGGGCATCGGTGATGAATGAAACCAATTCATGGAGGCTTGGAGGACATGAAGCTCCTCCGGCAATCATATCCGTATTCCTGGGGTCATACCTGAGCAACATGCTGAATGACATTACGAAAAAGGTCTCCGACAACAAGATGAGCCCGGAACAGAAAACAGAGCTGAAGCTTGGTATCGGTAAAATTCCGGAGATACTTCTCGATAACACCGACAGGAACCGTACTTCACCATTTGCATTTACCGGTAACAAATTCGAATTCAGGGCTGTGGGTTCTTCGGCAAACTGCAGTGCTGCCATGATTGCACTGAATTCAGCAGTAGCTTATCAGCTCAGGAAATTCAAGAAAGAGGTGGACAACCTTATCAAAAAAGGCAGAGGAAAGGATGAAGCTATATTCCAGGTACTTAAAAAGGCTATCATAGAGTCGGAAAAGGTTCGTTTTGAGGGCGATAACTATTCCGATGAATGGGCTAAGGAGGCTAAGAAAAGAGGTCTTTGCTGCATTGAAAGCATTCCGGAATCAATAAGCAGGTACCTGACACCCAAATCAAAGGAAGTACTGGTAGGGAGTGGTGTATTCACCGAGAAAGAACTTCACAGCCGTGTGGAAGTCGAGTATGAGAAATTTACAAAGAAGGTTCAGATAGAATCGAGAGTACTTGCCGACCTTGCAATAAACCACATTGTACCGACAGGGATCAAATATATGTCGTCGCTTATTGAAAATGTAAAGGGGCTGAAGGAAATATTCCCGGATGATGAATATCAGAAACTTTCCGCTCCGGGAAGAGAAGCTGTTCATATCATTTCCGACCACATACTGAACATCAGGAAGAAGGTCTTCGAAATGGTGGAGGAACGCAAAAAGGCGAATGTGATTGAAGACTCGGCCCAAAAGGCTCTCGCGTACGAAAAGAATATCAAGCCTTATCTCGAAAGCATCAGGTACCATATCGATAAGCTTGAACTTATCGTTGACAACGAAATCTGGCCATTGCCGAAATACAGGGAGCTGTTGTTCACAAGATAACCTGGTGTACACGGTATTGCTTTTTCCGGACGGGCTCTTATTTAAGAGGGCTTGCAGCGACTCTGTTACTATTTATTGTCAATAATGATTATTTTTGAAGTTTAAATCAGGATGATATCATGAAGCGATTAATACCGGCCATATTATTATTGTCTGTTTTTGTCTTTCAGGATTCGCAGGCCCAGAGGAAGAAGGCGGAAAGAGCCTATGAGGCTTTCAATGCAGGCGAATACTACGAAGCCATTGATCAGTTCAAGGATGCATACTCGAAATCGAAGAAAGCTGACAGATCAGTCAGGACTGAACTGGGATATATGGTTGCAGAATCATACCGGCTCAGCAATGATCCCAGGAACGCGGAGATATGGTACAGGCTTGCTGTCCGTTCAGCCACATCAAAGCCCGAAGCCCAGTACTGGCTTGCAGAATCGCTAAAGAAAACAGGCAAATACCAGCAGGCAATCGAGGAGTTCAGGAAATACAAGCAGGTTGCTCCTTCCGATGCAAGGGCCGATCAGCAAATCAGGGCATGTGAACTTGCTCTCGAATGGGAGAGAAACCCTGAAGCCTATCGTGTTGAAGAGCTCAAAGACCTTAATTCGAGGTTTTCCGATTTCAGCCCCGCTTATGCCCGGGATGATTTCGGAGTCATTTATTTTACATCTTCCCGCGATGATGCGGCAGGGAACAAGACTCATGGAGCCACCGGCCAAAGTTTTACTGACATCTTCGAAAGCAGGATAGATAAAAAATCCAAATGGAGTACTCCGGTTCCGGTCAGTGGACTGAACAGCGAATCGGAGGAAGGCACTCCCACTTTTACTTCAGATTACCGGCAGGTGTTCTTTACCCGTTGCGAAGTCGGCAAACGCGAGAAAAAAGGCTGCGTGATAATGGTTTCCGAGCGCTCGGGCGACAAATGGAGCACCCCGAAAGATATAGCGATTCTGCCTGACTCGCTGGTTGCAGCCCATCCTTCCATCTCATCTGACGGGCTTACCCTTTATTTTGTTTCGGATATGCCGGGCGGATACGGACAGAAAGATATCTACTATGTAACTAGAAACGATGAATCGGATTCCTGGTCGACACCCCGGAACCTTGGACCCGATATAAATACGCCGGGTAACGAACTTTTTCCATATATCAGGAGCAATGGGACTCTTTATTTTGCTTCCGACGGACATATCGGAATGGGAGGACTTGATCTCTTCAAAGCCGTTTCCCAGCCCGACGGCTCATGGATTGTCCAGAACATGAAAGCTCCTCTGAACAGCTTTGCCGACGACTTCGGCATATCATTCGAAAATGATTCGGAAAAAGGGATTTTCAGTTCCTCGCGTAAGGGAAGGGGCAATGATGACCTGTATACCTTCGAACTGCCTCCCCTGAGATTTACTGTTACCGGTCTGGTGAGGGATGAGAAGACAGGGCAGCCAATACAGGGTTCCGTGGTAAGACTAATAGCCAGCGACGGATCAAATCTTCAGGCTGAAACAGGACAGGGAGGGGATTTCAAATTCAGTCTAAGACCTGATGTCGACTATATCTTCCTGGCTTCAAAACAGGGATATCTTAACGGGAAGGAGAGGGAAACAACCAAAAATCAGGAAAAGAGCCGCGACTTTATGGTTACCATACCCCTGACCGCTATTGACAAACCGATTGAGCTTCCCAACATCTTTTACGATTTCGGAAAATGGGACCTCAGACCTGAATCGATGGTTTCGCTCGATAAACTGGTAGAAACTCTCAACGACAACTCAAATGTTACCATTGAGCTTATGTCGCATACCGATTCACGCGATACCGAAGAATACAACCTCGATCTTTCACAGAAAAGAGCACAGTCGGTTGTACAGTATCTTATCGAGAAGGGAATAGCTCCCGACAGGCTGTCGGCCAAAGGTTACGGGGAATCGACACCAAAGGTTGTGGATGAATCAATTGCTGAGCAGAATGCCTTCCTCAAGGTCGGGACAACTCTTGCCGAACAGTTTATAAACACACTGGCAACGGAGGAACAAAAGGAAATCGCCCACCAGATTAACAGGAGAACCGAGTTCAGAGTTCTCAGAACTGATTATGTTCCGGCGGTAAAATGACAATGGAATCAAAATACGGCCGAAGAGGCGTGTCCTCACAAAAGGAGGATGTACATTCTGCCATCAGGAATATCGACAGGGGTTTGTACCCAAACGCGTTCTGCAAAATCGTTCCCGACATCCTGGGAGGCGACGAGTCTTATTGCAATGTCATGCATGCCGACGGAGCCGGTACAAAATCGTCGCTGGCTTATGTCTACTGGAAAGAGACGGGGGATATGTCAGTGTGGAAAGGTATTGCCCGGGATGCCGTCGTGATGAATACCGACGATCTGCTGTGCGTGGGAGCGTGTGATAATATCCTTCTTTCTTCAACAATTGGAAGAAACAAGAAGCTGATTCCGGGAGAGGTCATTTCGGCAATAATAAACGGAACAGAAGAGGTACTTGAAGAACTCAGGAGCCTTGGTGTGGGAATCTGGTCGACAGGCGGGGAAACCGCCGACCTGGGCGATCTTGTAAGGACCATCGTGGTAGATTCAACCGTGGTGGCGCGGATGAAAAGAGAAGATGTAATTACATGCAATATAAAAGCGGGAGATGTTATTGTCGGGCTGGCATCGTTCGGTCAGACCACCTGGGAAACGGAATACAACGGCGGAATGGGAAGCAATGGACTGACTTCCGCCCGGCATGATGTCTTTTCAGGATATCTTTCTGAAAAATATCCGGAAAGCTATGACCCGTCAATACCCCGGGAACTGGTTTATTCCGGCAACCTGAAACTCACTGACAAGGTGGTTGAAACGGGTATGGATGCCGGCAGGCTTGTCCTTTCACCAACACGCAGCTATGCTCCGGTGGCAGTAAGAATCATAAGGGAACTGAAACACTCAATACATGGGATGATACACTGTTCCGGAGGAGGGCAGACCAAAGTAATGCATTTTATCGACGGCCTGCATGTGATCAAGGATAACATGTTTCAGACGCCTCCGCTGTTCAGGATAATCAGGGAACAATCTGGAACGCCCTGGCAGGAAATGTACAGGGTCTTCAACATGGGTCACAGACTTGAAATTTATACCGATCCCGGTACCGCGGAAAAGATTATTGATATCGCTTCCGGTTTTAATCTTGAGGCAAGGATCATAGGACATTGCGAAGCCTCAGCCGGCAAAAAACTTACAATAGTTTCGGAATTCGGCCGTTTCGAATACTGACACCGAAAACAGTTTTTTATTATTTTTGCAAGCCGAAAAAAGCTTACTTCTATGGAAGAAAATATGATTCTTGAGAAGCTTAAGGGTGTTAAACAGCGCTTTATCGAGATTGGAGAGCTTCTGACAAAGCCTGATGTTCTCTCAGATATGGACAGGTACGTCAGGCTTAGCAGGGAATACAAGGATCTTCAACCGGTTGTAACTGCTCTGGAGAAGTACAGACTGGCACTTTCAAACCTTGAAAGCGCCAGAAAACTGCTTGCAACCGAGAAGGATGAAGAAATGAGGGAAATGGCAAAGGCAGAGGTGGAACAGCTCACGGAAACAATCCCTGATATGGAGGAGGAGATAAAACTTCTTCTTATACCTGCCGATCCGGAAGACGGTAAGGATGCTATAATGGAGATACGGGCCGGCACGGGAGGTGACGAAGCGAGCATATTTGCCGGTGACCTTTTCAGGATGTACAGCAAGTTCTTCGAGCAGAAAGGATGGAAGGCTGAAATAAACAGCTATTCGGAAGGCACTGCAGGAGGTTACAAGGAAATAGTTCTCAGAGTATCAGGAGATGGAGTTTACGGGATACTCAAATATGAATCGGGTGTTCACAGGGTTCAGCGGGTACCCCAGACCGAGACTCAGGGCAGGGTTCATACTTCAGCTGCCTCCGTGGTGGTACTTCCCGAGGCCGACGAAGTAGATGTTGAGATAAGGAATGAAGATATCAGAAAAGACACCTATTGTTCATCGGGACCGGGTGGACAGTCGGTCAATACCACTTATTCCGCTATCAGGCTTACTCATATCCCGACCGGGATCGTAGTGATATGCCAGGATGAGAAATCACAGCTGAAAAACTACGACAAGGCGCTGAAGGAATTGCGTACACGCCTGTATAATCTTGAATATCAGAAATATCTTGACGATGTGTCGCGCAAGAGAAAAACAATGGTCTCTACAGGCGACAGATCAGCAAAGATCAGAACCTATAATTATCCTCAGGGAAGGGTAACTGATCACAGGATTAACCTGACTCTTTACAACCTGCCTTATATTCTCGACGGAAATATCCAGGAGATTATCGATAAGCTGCAGGTGGCGGAAAACGCCGAACGACTGAAAGAGAATAGTATTTAATACACCTTATTATATTATCATGGATCACGATGGCTTGTTCAGAGCAATCTCGGTAAAAAGATCCTTCCTGTGCATCGGGCTTGACAGCGATCTTGAAAAAATTCCTCCCTCACTCCTGAAGGCCAAAGACCCCGTTCTCGAATTCAACAAAAGAATTATTGATTCAACTCATTCGTATGCAGTGGCCTATAAGCCCAACACTGCCTTTTATGAGTCAATGGGGCCTAAGGGCTGGCATACTCTGGAGTCGACACTCGATTACATAAAAACCAGATATCCCGGCATTTTCGTCATAGCCGATGCAAAGCGCGGCGATATTGGGAACACATCGAAGATGTATGCCAGGGCATTCTTTGAAACCATGGACTTTGATGCGGTTACAGTTGCTCCCTACATGGGCGAGGATTCGGTGGCCCCGTTTCTGGAATACCCCGGGAAATGGGTCATCCTGCTGGCACTTACCTCAAACAGAGGCGCCGACGATTTCCAGTATCACAACGAGGAAGGACTGAAGCTTTATGAAAAAGTTCTCAGATTGTCGGGCAATTGGGGAACAATTGACAACCTGATGTATGTGGTCGGTGCCACACGTGCCGCGATGCTAAAGGATATCAGGAAAATTGTTCCGGAACATTTCCTGTTGGTTCCAGGAGTAGGCGCCCAGGGCGGAAGCCTTGGAGATGTAGCCGCATACGGCCTGACAGACAAATGCGGACTGCTTGTGAACTCCTCGAGGGCAATACTTTTTGCCGACAACACTGAAAATTTCGATAGAACAGCAGCTGAAAAGGCTATGGAAATCCAGAAGGAAATGGAATCTCACCTGGCTGCTCACAAACTGATCTGAACCGGCAATTCAGACAGGCAATCACTATCTTTTTTCTGATCCGTATCTGTTATTGCAGCAAGTTTTGTAACTTTATGTTCTCGCTGTTTATAAACCTTTGCTGCTATGAAAGAAGAATTCCTGCATTATCTGTGGAAATATTCCCTGTATGATCCGGTTTCGCTTGCTGACGGGGATGGAAATCCTGTAATCGTTTTAAATCCCGGAGAATACAACCGTGATTCCGGTCCGGATTTTTTCAATGCACGGATACTGATTGCCGGGACCGAATGGGCCGGTAATGTTGAGATACATACACGGGCTTCACAATTCAACACGCATGGCCATAATCTTGATCATGCCTTTGATAACGTTATCCTCCACGTTGTTGCTGAAAAGGATACCGAGGTATGCAATGCGAAGGGAGAAGAACTTCTTACCGCTGAGTTGAGTTTTGATAAGATGCTCTACCTGAAGTACGTTGATCTTGTAAATAATCCCTGTGCTATTGCATGCCGCGATGAGATTGAAAACACTGACAGATTCCTGCTCAGATGCTGGCTTCATTCACTTCTCATCGAAAGGCTGGAGGTGAAGTCGGAAGCTGTCCTGAAAATCTGGGAGTCGACTGGCAACGATTGGGACGAGACTTTTTACAGGGTTTTGAGCCGCTATTTCGGTTTCAGGGTAAATACCGAACCCTTTGAAATGCTGGCAACTGCCCTGCCCTTCAAAATAATAAGGAAACATGCCGATAACCGGCTCCAGATCGAAGCCCTGCTTTTCGGAAGCGCCGGTATGCTTGACGAAGGATTGTTTAAAAATGCCCTGTCGGATAAATATTATCTCGACCTTATCAGGGAATACAAGGTGCTTTCCTCCAAATACTCCCTTCGTCCCATCCACGGATGGCTGTGGAAGTTTTGCCGACTCCGCCCTGTAAACTTCCCCACGGTAAGGCTGTCTCAGCTGGCAGCTCTCCTGTTAACCGCCGGCGGATTGTTTTCCCGGACACTGGCTGCCGGTGATGCGGCTCAGCTGAAAAAACTCTTCGCCGTTTCAGCATCAGAGTACTGGGACGACCATTATGTCTTCGGAAAAAAAAGCAAAAGATCGGGAAAGAATACAGGAGACCAGGCATCGGATATTCTGCTTATTAATGCCGTGATACCCATGATCTATGTTTACGGAACTACTCATAATGACAGAAAGCTTTGTGACAGGGCAATCGATTTTTTGGAAAATATTGATCCGGAGAAAAATTCTCTGATCCGCGACTGGGAATCTGCCGGACTGATACCGGAATCGGCTTATTATTCCCAGGCTCTTTTGCAGTTGACCGAAAACTATTGCCGCAGAAGGCGATGTCTTGATTGCAGAATCGGTTGCGGCGTGATCAGTTCGGGAAAAAGTCTGAAAAGCAACAGCCAGCTCAGCCTCGAACCCTGACCACAACTCCGGATCACGGGATGAACCAACCCCCTACAGAATTAATATTCTGCACTCAGGCACGATTATTGTACTTAAAACTCTGTCGATTTGTTAATAATTATAATAGATGCACGCAACTTTTAAGTCTAACTTTACGTCATTAATACAGGACAATATATCCGTTCTGATAGCGTTGGACTGTTAGAAATAATTTGCTGAACTCAAAAAAAGTAGTCAATTGTTTGATAGTTTACATAAAAAAGCCTTATTTTTGCGTTCCAAAATTGGGGACTCAATTTATTTATGGATTAATAATATAGTAATTAGAGACATGTATTTGACTACCGAGAAGAAGCAGGAGTTTTTCAAAACATTTGGAACATCAGAAATTGACACAGGAACGGCTGAGGGACAGATTGCATTGTTTTCATACAGGATATCACATCTTACCGAACACCTGAAAAAGAACAAAAAGGATTTCAGTACACAGAGGGCTCTCATCAAGCTTGTGGGAAGGAGGAGGAAGCTTCTTGATTACCTGAAAGTCAAGGATATAGAGCGGTACAGGGAAATAGTCAAAGCGTTGAAATTACGTAAATAATGAAAAAAGGCAATTCTGAATTGCCTTTTTTCTTATTATCCTGAATTAATTGTAATTTCGGCAATCACAAAAACACTAAAGAAAGTATGTTTAATATTAAAGAGAAGAATATTGATCTCGGTGACGGACGTATAATAACACTTGAGACCGGGAAAATGGCAAGACAGGCTGATGGGGCGGTTCTGCTGAAGATGGGAAAAACGATGCTGCTTGCCACTGTCGTTTCAGCAAAGGATGCCAGGGAAGACACGGACTTCATACCGCTCTCGGTGGAATATAAGGAGAAATACGCATCATCGGGACGTATTCCCGGGGGCTTCCTGAAGCGCGAAGCCAGGCCCTCCGATTACGAGATACTTATCTCGAGGCTTGTTGACAGGGCATTAAGGCCGCTTTTCCCGAATGACTATCATGCTGAGACTTTTGTAACCATAAACCTTATTTCTGCAGATATCGACATAATTCCGGATGCACTTGCCGGTCTGGCAGCCTCGGCTGCTCTCTCTATCTCTGATATCCCTTTCAACGGACCAATGTCGGAAGTAAGGGTGGCCAGAATTAACGGCAGTTTTATCGTGAATCCCACGGCTACCCAGCTGAAGGATGCTGATATGGATCTTATGGTCGGAGCAACATTCGACAATATCCTGATGGTGGAGGGAGAAATGAAGGAAGTATCCGAAGCAGATATGATCGAAGCTCTCAGGGTAGCTCATCAGGCTATAAAAGTACAGTGCCGGGCTCAGATGGAATTTGCCGGGGAAGCCGGTAAAGGAGCAAAACGTGAATACTGCCATGAAGAGAATGACGAGGACCTGAAAAAGAAGGTATGGGACGAAACCTATGACAAATGCTACCAGGTAGCAAAGTCAGCAATCGCTGATAAACACAAAAGGGAAGAGGCTTTCACTGAAGTTATTGAAGGCTTCCTTTCACAGTATTCAGAAGAGGATGAAGTGAATGTAAATCTGGTAGGGAAATACTACAACGAGGTAGTCAGGGAAGCTGCACGGAGACTGGTCCTCGATGAAGGTATTCGCCTCGACGGCAGAAAATCAGACCAGATCAGGCCTATTGTCTGCGAAATTGACCCGCTGCCCGCGACACACGGTTCCTCCCTTTTTACCAGGGGCGAAACCCAGTCGCTTACAACTGTTACCCTGGGCACCAAGCTTGATGAGAAGATAATTGACGATGTACTGAACCAGGGAACTGAAAAGTTCACACTTCACTATAATTTCCCGCCTTTCTCAACCGGCGAGGCAAAACCTGCAAGAGGTGTCAGCCGCAGGGAAATTGGACACGGCAACCTGGCTCACAGGGCGCTGAAGAACATGATGCCGCCTGATACGGAGAATCCTTACACGGTAAGGGTGGTCTCCGATATACTCGAGTCTAACGGCTCCTCTTCAATGGCAACGGTTTGCGCCGGCACACTTGCACTTATGGATGCCGGGGTACAGCTGAGAAAACCGGTGTCGGGCATAGCAATGGGACTGATAAGCGACCAGGAATCAGGAAAATATGCCATCCTTTCGGATATCCTTGGAGATGAAGACCACCTGGGTGATATGGATTTCAAGGTAACGGGAACCCGCGACGGCATCACTGCAACACAGATGGATATCAAGGTGGAAGGGCTTTCATTTGAAGTGCTGACCAAAGCTCTCGATCAGGCTCGTGAAGGAAGAATGCATATCCTCGACATCATGAAGAATACAATCGAAAGTCCGCGGCCTGAACTCAAACCTCATGCTCCGAGGATAGAAATGCTTACCATACCAAAGGATATGATCGGCGCGCTTATCGGCCCCGGTGGCAAAGTGATCCAGGAAATCCAGCGTGAAACCGGAACCACTATCGTGGTTGAGGAGGTAAATGGATGTGGCGATGTTAACGTGTTTGGAGAAAATAAGGAAGCCATAACCGCGGCCCTCGAATGGATAAAAAGAATCGTTGCCGTTCCGGAAGTCGGTCAGGTTTATAAGGGAAAGGTCAAGACTATCGTTCAGTTCGGAGCTTTCGTTGAAATCCTGCCAAACAAGGACGGACTTCTGCATATATCGGAAATCGACTGGAAAAAGGTTAGAACAGTCGACGAAGTGCTTAAAGTAGGCGACGAAGTGGAAGTAAAACTGATCGATATCGATCCCAAAACAGGGAAACTGAAGCTTTCTCGAAAGGTTCTGCTCCCTCGCCCGCCCAGAGAAGAAGGAGGGGAAAGGCACTGGCAAGGTAACCGCAAAAATTAGAAGTTTTAATTGAAAAGATAATGCAGTGATGGGTGTTGAAATCAACACCCATTATTGTTTATTGATTTTTCAAATCTCCTTTCCTATATTTGATTTATCATTAATGAGCAATGGAAGTCAGGTATAGTTATGTGGTTATCGAAGGAAACATAGGTGCGGGAAAAACATCCCTTGCCTCCAGGATAGCCGATGAATACAATGCACGGCTTGTACTGGAACAGTTTGCCGACAATCCTTTCCTTCCAAAGTTTTACAAAGAACCGGATAAATATGCTTTCCAGCTTGAACTTTCTTTCCTCGCCGGCCGTTATAAACAACTAAATGAAGAATTCGGAACAAGGGACATGTTCAAATCCTTTACAGTGGCGGATTACTATTTTATGAAATCACTTGTCTTTGCAGCCACAACCCTTAAAGGCGATGAATATAACCTGTACAGGCAGATATTCTATATCATTTATGGCCAGATGCCCAAACCGGATATTTACGTTTACCTGCACCAGACACCCGGCAGGCTTCTTGACAATATAGGTAGGAGAGGGCGTGATTATGAGAAACATATTACTGCAGAATACCTTCAGAAGATACAGGAGAGTTACTTCTCATTCTTCAGGCAGAACCCCGGGGCAAGGTATCTTATTATCGATGTCAATAATATTGACTTTGTTGAAAACGAGGAGCATTACAGAAAATTAATTGAAACTATATTTTGCAGCCAGTGGGGCGAAGGCCTTAATACGGTCATATTATGAACATTTTGTGAGTTTTTTCTGATATTGTAACTATTTTTTATAATTTTGCAGATAAACTATCAAGAAATACTCTTTTAAAATTCTGTAGAATAAATTAGAGTTGGTTAACACAAATAAAAATTAGACTATGAAAAAAATCAGAAGCTATTTTATCCTTATCCTCGCAGCCTCTTTTTTATCGGGTTGCGCCGGTCTGAATAAAATGAAAAAGGAAGCCGGAGACATCAATTACGAAGTTACCCCTAAAGTACTTGAAGCTCATGGCGGACTTGTGAATGTCACTATCAAAGGCACATTTCCCGAGAAGTATTTCAACAAGAAAGCTACTCTTGCCCTTACTCCTGTATTAACCTATGCAGGCGGAGAAACAGCTTTTGATAAAGTTCAGGTTCTTCAGGGTGAGAAAGTCATGGCCAACAACAAGGTCATTTCCTATTCGGGAGGTGATTTCACCTACACTTCGGCCATCCCTTACACCGATGCAATGAAAAGGTCGGAACTGGTTCTGAGAACAAATGCAAGCATGGGGAATAAAAGCCTCGATTTTGATCCTTTAAAACTGGCCGACGGTGTTATCGCTACTTCAACTCTTGTTGAGAAAGATGCAAAGGGTTCAATCATGCCTGACCAGTATGCCAGGATCGTTCCTGAAACAAAAGTAGCCGACATAAACTACGTCATCAACCAGGCAGTTGTACGCAGTTCTGAGTTGAAAAGAGATGATGTTGTTGCCCTGAAGGATTATATTGTGGCCGCCGATGCCGATCCCAACAAGGAGATTAAGAGTGCCGTTACCAGTTCATATGCTTCTCCCGACGGGAAGTTTGATCAGAACGAGAAACTCTCGGGCAGAAGAGGTGTGTCAGCCGATAAGGTTCTGAAAAATGAATTCAAGAAGATAGAAGTTGCCAAGGAAGACGGTTTCTTCAGTACAATTACCACAGCTGAAGACTGGGAAGGTTTCAAGACCGAAGTCGAGAATTCAAGCATTCCCGATAAGGACCTGATTCTCAGGGTTCTTTCCATGTACTCCGATCCTGATGTCCGCGAAAGGGAAATCAGGAATATGTCTGCTGCTTTCGAAATTCTCAAGACAGACATTCTTCCCAAGCTGAGGAGGTCAAAACTCATTGTAAATGTTGACAATATCGGTCGTACCGACGAACAGATACTTGCCCAGATGAGGTCGGATCCCAAGGTTCTGAACCTTGAGGAAATGCTTCATGCAGGAGTTCTCACATCTGACCTGAACGAAAAGCTTGCTTTCTACAAAGCTACTGCCGATGCTCATCCGAAGTGTGTCCGTGCACACAACAACGTTGCCGTTACATATCTTTGTCTTGGTAAACCCGATGACGCCATTGCAGCCCTTGATAAGGCAAAAGCAATTGCAAACAACGATGTTGTAAAGAGCAACACCGCCTTCGCCTATATCCTGAAGGGTGACATAGCAAAAGCTGAAGAATTATTCAACTCAATGACAGCCACAACTCCCGAATCAAGATATGGCCTCGGAATAGTGGCAATCACCAAGGGTGAATATGACAAGGCTGTCAATTCCTTCGGAAATGAAGCTTCCAACAACCTGGCTCTGGCTCAGATACTGAAAGGCGATGTAAACAGGGCAAAGACAACCCTTGAAAGCCTCACGGGAGAAGCCAAAACCGCTCTCACTTCATATCTGAAGGCTATCGTCGGATCACGTCTTGATGACAAGGCTTATACTCTGAATGCACTGAAAGAGGCTGCAAGCCTTAGCCCGGAATTCAGAGCAGCTATGAAAAACGATATTGAATTTGCAAAATATTTCAGCGACAGTTCATTTGCAGGATTGTTCCAGTAGAGATTCTGCTGACTATCAATACAGAGGGGCGTTGCTTGCAACGCCCTTTTTGTTTACTTCCCATAGAACTATTCCGGCACTCACAGCTATATTGAACGAATGCTTTGTCCCGAACTGGGGAATTATAACACATTGATCGCAAAGATCCAGCGCTTCCTGGCTTACACCCTTTACTTCATGACCGAAAACCAGCGCGTACTTCCTGCTTCTTTCAATTTTCAGATCCTGCAGTTCCACCGCTCCTTCCACCTGTTCAATACCTACTATCAGATATCCTTCCTCTTTCAGCTTCCTTAAAGCATCTGTTGTTTTCTCATACCATTCCCATTCAACCGATTCAGTGGCACCCAGGGCTGTTTTCTGAATATCCCTGTGAGGCGGACGGGGAGTTATGCCACAGAGAAGCACTTTCCAGGTAAGAAAGGCATCGGCGGTACGGAATACCGAGCCTACATTATTATGGCTCCTGACATTGTCGAGCACTACAACAAAAGGAGACTTGCCTGATTTTTTATAGTCTTGAATACTCTTTCTCCCAAGCTCATTGTTATGCAGCTTTCGCATTCTTTTTTAAGGCTAAAATAGCTAAAATATCCTTTTTTTATCTATATTTCCCTCACAGACAACGAGGGCTGTGAAGAATAAGGACCTATAATTCGAGGCAGATGAATGTACATGAGTTCCAGGGGAAATCGATCTTGAAGGCATATAATGTAGATATCCAGGAAGGATTTGTGGCATACACCGCCGAACAGGCAGTGATGGTGGCCACGCGGCTGAAGGAGAAATTCAACCCGGGGTGTTTTGTGCTAAAAGCCCAGATTCATGCCGGCGGAAGGGGTAAGGGAGGAGGTGTCAGGATCGCCCGGTCGGTTGAAGAAGTGGGCACTATAGCCGGACAGATGATAGGAATGACCCTGGTCACTCCACAGACCGGGCCTTCCGGGAAAAAGGTAAATAAAGTATTGGTAGCTGCAGATGTCTATTATCCCGGGAAATCGAAACCAATGGAATTCTACATGAGTATCCTGCTGAACAGGCAAAGTGGACGGTATATGCTGATGTACTCACCCGACGGCGGGATGGATATTGAACAGGTGGCTGAGACTGATCCCGACAGCATCTTCACGGAGGAAATATCCCCTTCGATGGGGATACTGCCGTATCAGACCAGAAATATAGCTTTCAATCTTGGGCTTTCCGGAGAAGCCTTCGTGAAAATGAGGAAGTTCATATATGGAATATATGAGGCATTTACAGGATGCGATGCCGAGCTCCTGGAAATAAATCCTGTTCTCAAGACAAGCGACAACAGAATCCTCGCTGTTGATTGCAAACTGGTCATTGACGATAATGCCCTTTTCAGGCATCCTGATCTGGCAGCCATGAGAGATTTCGATGAGGAGGATCCGATTGATGTGGAAGCAGGGAAAAGTAACCTGAACTATATCAAGCTTGATGGAAACGTTGGCTGTATGGTTAACGGTGCAGGACTTGCTATGGCGACAATGGATATTATAAAGCTTTCAGGAGGCTCACCTGCAAACTTTCTTGACGTCGGTGGCGGAGCCAGTGTTGAAACGGTAAGAGCAGGCTTCAGGATTATCCTCAGTGACCCTGCCGTAAAAACAATTCTTATAAATATTTTCGGGGGGATAGTAAGATGCGATAGGGTGGCCAGGGGTGTTGTCGAAGCTTATAAGACTGCTGGTGAGATAAAGGTTCCGGTGGTGGTCCGCTTACAGGGTACCAATGCCGCTGAAGGAAAAGAAATAATAGATAATTCCGGTTTGTCGGTAATTTCGGCAATATCATTCGCAGATGCTGCCGAAGCAGTCAGAAACTCGCTGTTGTAATTGTGAATGGATGATTAAACTCTTTTCTGCCGTTCACTTCATGGATGAACCGTCCTGTAGGGGCTTGTTGAACGGGAAACTGCACCCGCCGGAAAAACTTTTCATTATCTAACGACAATTGTTCGTAACTAAGAACATATTATGCAATAATTTGCGTTTAGAATAAATAAGGATTAACAGTGAATTTCTATATTTGATGATTAATGGAGATTGAAAGTTAATCTGACTCTTAATCTATTGTTCTTAAATGGGAAGGTTTTTCAGGTGCATCGCACTTAATTTATCCCGGCGGGTAGCCCTGTTTTCAGTAATAGCAACTGTCGCGACGGTTACACCATCACTGTTATATGCCGGCAACGGAACAGTGTCAGCCGGATCAGATTCTGTCTTGTCGGTATCGGGAACGGCTTTTGTTCTGGCATTGCTCGGAGTAATGGCAGCCATGGGAATTGTTATACTTGTTTTCTCCGGCAGAATACGGGCGGCAAACAGGAAGCTTAAAGACAGAAACAAGCAGATTGAGGAGATAAACTCCCAGCTTAAGAAGACAAACAAGAACCTTTCACTCGAAAAGGAAAACATCGCGCGCGAATTTTCATATTCCGAAATGTTTTACAAAAGTCTTATTCATTCAGCTGATGACGGAATCTCCTTCTTCGACAGGGACGGTAACCTGAAGTTTGCCAACCTTGCTTATTATTCCATTATCGGCATGACAAGGGAACAGTACAATGCCATCGGTAATGATTATTTGCTTCACCCCGAGGATACCGAATATGAAAAAATGAGAACAGAAGCTCTTATCGAAAAGGGATTCTTCGAATATGAGCTCAGGTTGAAACACAAGGACGGACATTTTATAACACTCTCTACAAAATCGGTTACCGTTAAGAATGATAACGGGGATGTAATCGGCGCACTTACAATATCGAGGGATATCACAGCCCTGAAGAAGGTGCATGAGGAGCTGGTAAAGGCAAATATGGACGCCGAAGCAAGCAACAGGCTGAAATCGAGTTTCCTGGCTAATATATCACATGAGATCCGTACGCCACTTAACAGCGTTGTGGGATTTGCCAATCTTCTTCTGGCAAATGATATCACCGACGAGGTCAAGGAAGAATATATAGAACATATCAACCATAACAGCGAAAAGCTTCTTCAGATCATTGGCGATATAATCGACCTTTCAAGGCTCGAAAGCTCGCAGATAGAAATTACTTATGAGGAGGCTTCGGTTAACAACATTGTCAACGAAGTCGTTGAAGACGCAAGAAAGACCATCCGAAGGAATGAGAAGCCCATCGTGGTCACTGTTATGAATATGCTTGAGGAAAACGGCGATCTGGTATTCACCGACAGGGTGTGGCTCAAGAGGGTACTTAACCACCTTATGGACAACGCGGTGAAGTTCACTCTCGAAGGCTCGGTCAGACTGTCGTATTCCAGGGAGAACGACAACCTGGTATTCAGGGTTAAGGATACCGGAATCGGCATAAACAAGGAGAATCTTGATCATATATTTGAGGAATTCCGGCAGGAGATCGACGGTCATCACCGTCCCTTTGAAGGACTGGGAGTAGGGCTGACTCTTGCAAGAGAGGTGGTACAGAGAATGGGAGGAAAGATCTTTGTACAGTCGGAAAAAGGTGTCGGTTCGGAGTTCAGTTTCTCAATCCCCTACCGTCCCGCCGGAGGAAGCACCAGGCTGAGATCCAAACTCGAGACAGCCGGCATCGAATCGCGGGAAAGTAGCATAAACTGGAGCAACCGTACATGTCTTCTGGTAGATGACAACAAGGATGTGCTTCTTTATCTGACCAGGACCCTTGCTGACACTCGTATTAAAACGCTGTCTGCCAGATCGGGCCCCGAAGCTATAGAAATAGTGAAAAAAACTCCCGGCATCGATCTTGTTCTTCTTGATATGCAAATGCCTGAAATGAACGGCATCGAAGCCACCAGGCAGATAAGAAACATTCGCAAGGATATTCCTATAATTGCACAGACTGCCTTCATCTTTGAAGACGATAAGGATATTATACTCGAAGCAGGATGTGATGCCTGTCTGATAAAACCCATCCGGAAGGATCACCTGCTTACGGTAATGTCGAGTTTCCTGAAGTCGGTCTGATTTCCTTTTTGGTACCGCTCCGCAGCTGATGATGAACAATCATTTCGCAGATATCATTTTGCCCCTGGCGTATAAAGGACAGTTCACTTATGCCCTTCCTGATGAATTTGCAGGTTCGGTTCGTCGGGGATCAAGAGTTCTTGTCCAGCTAGGAAACAGAAAGCTCTACTCGGGAATTGTAAGCAGGATACACAACACTCCTCCACCCACAAGGAATATCAGACCTCTGCTCAGTGTTCTGGATCCTGAACCTGTCGTTAATGAGATACAGCTTAAATTATGGTCATGGATGGCGGAATACTATATGTGTTCTGTCGGGGAAGTGATGAAGGCAGCGCTGCCTTCGGATCTGTGTCTCGAAGGCCTTGCAGAAGCGCCTGTTACTGAAAAATACAAACCCAGGGAGGAAACTTTTGTCAGGCTTAAAGAACCATTCTCCGAAGAGCGGCTTAATGAAATTCTCGATAGTCTTGCCCGTGCTCCTGTTCAATTGAGGATACTCACTGTTTACCTCCATCTGGCAGGCTATATTCCCGGGGGATCAATGCAGCCTGTAAGGAAAAATCTCCTTTTAAGGGAAGCCGGAGCTGCATATGGCAGCATTGACGGACTCCTTAAAAAAGGCATACTCGATCTCTTTGAGATGGAAACCGGGCGGCTTGTTGATTACGACAGACCCCTGGAAGCCCTTAAGGAACTTACTTCCGAACAGCTCAGGGCCTTAAAGGAGTTGCAAAAGATCTTCAGTGACAAGAATACTGCGCTTCTTCACGGTGTTACATCGAGCGGCAAGACGGAACTTTACATCCACCTTATTGATGAACAGCTAAAAAAAGGAAAACAGGTACTTTATCTACTTCCCGAAATCGCTCTTACAACACAGATCATCCAGCGTCTTCAGAAACACTTCGGACCCCTTACCGGGGTATATCACTCACGATTCAGCAATGCCGAAAGGGTTGAGATCTGGAACAGGGTGGGAGGACTTTACAATGCCAGGGATTATAAACTTGTGATAGGAGCAAGATCGGCCCTGTTCCTGCCTTTCAGGAACCTGGGGCTGGTAATAGTCGATGAGGAGCATGACGGATCGTACAAGCAGCAAGACCCGGCACCCAGGTACAATGCACGCGATTCGGCTCTTGTCCTTGCCTCCCTGCACGGAGCAAGGTCGGTTCTCGGCTCGGCATCCCCTTCTATTGAAAGCTACTATAATACGCTTTCAGGGAAATATGGACTCGTGGAACTTAAACAGCGTTACGGATCAGTCAGGCTTCCGCAGATAATACTGGCCGACTCGCGCGAGGCTTACAGGAAGAAACTGATGGTCTCACATTTCACTCCGCAACTGCTCGGGGCAATAGACAATGCCCTGGCAAACAACGAACAGGTTATTCTTTTTCAGAACAGAAGAGGATTCTCTCCTTACCTGGAATGCCCCGAGTGCGGCTGGATACTGAAATGTGTGCAGTGCGCCGTCAGCCTCACGTACCATAAGGGAATAGCCAGTATGGTCTGCCATTATTGTGGATATTCATCTTCCATCCCTTCACACTGCGGGAATTGCGGTTCACCCGGACTTCAAACCCGCGGGTTTGGCACTGAAAAGATCGAAGATGAAATTAAGATAGTATTTCCCTCTGCCAGAGTGGCAAGAATGGATCAGGATACAACCAGGGGGAAAAACTCATTTGAAAGAATACTGAGATCCCTTGAGGAAGGTCAGACTGATATACTTATAGGGACACAAATGATATCAAAGGGACTCGACATAGAAAACCTTACCGTGGTCGGCATCCTGAATGCCGATAACCTTCTTAACTTTCCCGACTTCAGGGCACACGAAAGGAGCTTCCAGCTTATGGAACAGGTCAGCGGAAGAGCCGGAAGGCGGACAAAAACCGGGAAGGTAGTTATTCAGACTTCGGATCCCGGCAACAGGATTATAAGGCTGGTTCTGAATCATGATTACAGGAATATGTTCAAAATCCAGATGGAGGAAAGGAAGGCGTTCAACTATCCGCCTTTCTGCAGGATGATAAGGATAAGCGTGAAACACCGCGACAGGGCACTGCTCAACGCTTTCTCCGATTTCCTGGCCCGTGACCTGAAGGCAGTGTTCGGCAAACGTATCCTGGGCCCCGAGTATCCGCCGGTATCCCAGGTCCAGCTGTGGTACATCAAGAATATACTTGTTAAACTCGAAAGGGAGCAACCGGTATCCCGGGCCAAAATGCAGATCTCGCGAGCTATAGAAAGGCTGATGAAGGAGAAAGGGGCTTCGTCCCTCAGGATCTCGGTTGATGTCGATCCATATTGACAGCTATTCTTTTTTATTGCTGTAAACTTTCAGCAGTTCCCTTACATTATTGTCGACGCTCCATTTTTCCACGATCGTCCCGCGGATTATCTCAGGATCGGGTTTAGCCCCTCCCGGGATTACCTCACTGAGGATACGGCTCAGAGCGGCATCATCGTTGACCGGAAAAAGGAAACCGTTTATGCCATGCTGAATCACACTGCTATGGATCCCTGCAGTCGCGGTGGCAATAGTGAGAACACCGCAGGCCATGGCTTCGAGACAGACAAGGGAGAATCCTTCCGATACTGAGGGTATTATAACAACAGAACTTGCCCTGTAGTATTTTATAATCTCATCTGTTTCGGGCAGGAAATGCACCTGACTTTCCACATTGTTTTTAATGGCCAACTCGCGTATTTCATTGGCATAAGCTGTATTGTCGACCCTTCCGACAAGCATCAGTCCCCATTCGCGGTTACTTGCAAGCAGCCTGGCAATGGCTTTCATTGCCACGAGTTGTCCTTTCGTCGGCCTTATCCGTCCAACCACGCTGACCAGGTGCTTCTGCTCAATCCCCTGTATCCCGGTGCTTTCTCCCGGTGAAAACAATTCGGTATCAACACCGTGGGGAATCATGATATTTCTGCAGGGAAGGTTTTTTGCCATTCCCGGATTGAGACTTATGATACTGTCGGCCTTCTTCATAAGCCAAACGGTAAAACCTGAAGGGATACTGTCTGAATGCCTTGTGAAGATTAGCCTGAACTTCGCTCCCAGCAGTCTCAGCAGCAATGCAAAGAGAATCTCATTGTTACGGTGTGTATGAATGATTGTTCCACCGCCGGTATAAACAGTTTTGAGAAGACCCGGGAAGCCAATCTTCGGACTATCGATCCCATACCCGAACACCCGGGCTTCAGCGTATCGGTTCATGATCGGGATTATGGTTTCCACACTTCTGGTGACTCCCGTTTTACGTGAATGAAAATGAATATGGATGATCATCGTTCAGGTATATGATGCAAATGTATTATTTTATCAGCTGATGACTGAATAATTGATCCCGATTTACACGGATACTCATTGTCATGAATCACTTCTTTTTTAATTTTATCCCGTGTTCTGAAAGGGCTGCATTTGCCGCGGCCACGACAGGCAGTTTCAGGCGAAAAGATTTTTAACACCAGATATTATGGAAAGAAATTTTGTTATACGGATACAGCCTGTGAGTGTGGTTCTTTTTTCTGCATTCCTGCTTATGCTCGCTGCTGCTTCATGCAAGGTTAAGGAAACAGCGGAGGAATTTGACCCGGTCGAACTCGTCAATCCGCTTATGGGAACGGATTCCGAATTCAGGCTCTCGACAGGCAATACCTATCCTGCCATTGCCCTGCCATGGGGAATGAATTTCTGGACTCCCCATACACGCGGAATGAATAACGGCTGGGCCTATACCTATGACGATTTCAAGTTAATGGGAATTAAGCAGACTCATCAGCCCAGTCCATGGATAAACGATTATGCCGCATTTTCAATAATGGCCGTGACAGGCAAGCTGAAATACACCCAGAATGACCGGGCTTCGTGGTTTTCACACAAGGCGGAGGTGGCCAAACCATATTACTACAGTGTCTACCTGGCCGATTACGATGTGACGGCTGAAGTGACGCCCACGGAAAGGGCTGCATTGTTCAGGTTTACATATCCCGAAAGCGATTCCTCCTGGATCATTATTGACGGATTTAACAAGGGCTCTTCGGTAAAAATCATCCCTTCGGAGCGAAAGGTGGTAGGCTGGTGCAGGAATAATCACGGAGGAGTGCCGTCAAATTTCTGTAATTACTTTGTTATAACCTTCGACAGGGACTTCCGCGAACATCATACCTGGAATGGAAACATCCTGAATAGCAACGACCTGGAAGAAGAGGGGGAGCATGTCGGCGCGATCCTCGGATTCAGTACATCAAAAGGAGAAAAAGTGAATATGAGGGTGGCTTCTTCTTTCATCAGCGCGGAGCAGGCTCTTCTTAATCTCGAAAGTGAGACGGGAGGAATGTCGTTTGAGGACATTAAAGTCAGGGCAAAAGATATATGGAACGCGGAGCTGTCAAGGATTAAAGTGGAAGGCGGAACTGATGACCAGATGAGAACATTCTATTCGTGCCTGTACCGTTCGCTTCTCTTCCCGAGGAAATTCTTTGAGAAAAATTCAAAAGGGGATATCGTGCATTACAGCCCTTACAACGGCGAAATACTGCCGGGTTACATGTTTACTGACAATGGTTTCTGGGATACCTTCAGGTCGCAATTCCCTTTCCTTACCCTGATGTATCCGGATCTGAACAGCCAGATAATGCAGGGTCTGGTAAATACCTACCTCGAAAGCGGATGGCTTCCTGAATGGGCCAGCCCGGGGCATCGCGACTGTATGATTGGTTCCAATTCGGCATCGCTTATTGCCGATTCATGGCTCAAGGGCATCAGAGATTATGACATCGAAACGCTCTATGAGGCAATTCTGAAGAACACCGACAGTGTAGGCCCGGTTTCTTCCGTCGGAAGACTTGGCGCTGATTATTACAACAAGCTCGGCTATGTGCCTTACGATGTAGGAATAAATGAGAACGTGGCCAGAACACTTGAGTATGCCTATGCTGATTTCTGTATTGCCCGGCTTGCTGAGGCCCTCGGCAAACCGCGGGAAGAAATTGCCTTGTTCCGGAACAGGGCAATGAACTATAAGAATGTGTTCGATAAGGAAAGTAAACTGATGAGGGGGCGCAATCTCGACGGAAGTTTCCAGTCGCCCTTCAGCCCATACAAGTGGGGAGATGCCTTTACCGAAGGAAACAGCTGGCACTATACATGGAGCGTGTTTCAGGATGTGGAGGGACTGGTGTCGCTGATGGGAGGAAAAAAGGGATTTACAGAAATGCTCGATTCGGTATTTACCGTTCCACCCGTGTTCGATTATTCATATTACGGCCAGGTGATCCACGAGATCCGCGAGATGCAGGTAATGAATATGGGGAATTATGCCCATGGAAACCAGCCCGTTCAGCACATGATCTACCTGTATAATTACGCGGGTGAACCATGGAAAACCCAGTTCCATATCAGGGAGGTACTCGACAAGCTTTACAACTGGCTTCCCGACGGTTACTGCGGAGATGAGGATAACGGACAGACTTCAGCCTGGTATGTTTTTTCGGCGCTTGGGTTTTATCCTGTTACACCGGGAACTGATGAGTATGTTTTCGGATCTCCCCTGTTCAAAAAAGCCACTCTCAGTTTTGAAAACGGTAAAAAAATGATTATAGAAGCGCCTGATAACTCGCGCGACAATGTTTACGTGGGCGGTATTTCACTTAACGGCAAAAAGATTGACAGGAATTATATCAGACATTCGGAACTTCAGTCGGGAGGAAGGCTAAAGTTTGATATGCAGAACTGTCCGGATAAAACCCGGGGGACATCCGAGGAATCCTATCCCTTTTCAATGAGCCGGGAATAGGGGTGATTATAATTTCAGACTTATCCCCAGCCTTTTCATAAAGGCTGCAAGCCATACCATCAGTATGGCCCAGATGATCGATCCTCCGATGACAATAGGAAGGATTTGGGATTGCTTGTAGAAAAACACCGGCAGTCCGCCCATCCCGATAAGATGATAGAGTATATTGGGCACGAGGTAGGTTGTGAGTGAGTTTTCACCCGCGGGCCTGAAAAACTCAGCCCACCCGGTTTTTCCGAAAACATCGGAAATAACATAAATAATTGTAAAGACCAGTATACTGATACCCGTGCAGACAAGTCCCCAGCTTGGAGTGGCCTTTATCTTCGAAAGGATGAACCATTCCCGGAGCAGAAAACCTGCTGCCAGGCTTAATACACCGGATATGACCAGGTTCCTGATCAGCGTTTTGTTGCCAGTGCCGGCAGAATTCTTTAGCATCAGACCCACAAACGTGCCTGAAACGACGATGAACGGCACATTTCCGTCGATGATCACGCCAAGAAGAGGTCTCGCGGGATCAAGGAAAGTACTCAGTCCAAGCGCCGCAAGTATGTTGAGACCCAGGAATAAAGCCGCAGCTAAAGCTGTGAGAAGCAATGAGTTTCTGCAGAGGATATATGTCAGTGCTGCTGCAAGGTAACCCCAGCCAATAAGCCCCAGGATACCCCACCAGCCTGTTATCAGTGAACCGTCGTTCTCGGGCTGACCCGACTTGAATTTGAAAATCAGGATAATGAGAAGGCCGACTCCTGCAAGGCGGAATCCCGTTACGGTGAAAGGTTTTTCATCCTTGCTCCGGTAATTGTTCCACACCAGGAAGACGGCAAAGTACATCAGCAGCGCCCAGAGATTTTTACTGATACCGGTAAGTTCAGGATCTACCCTTGAGGTGTTGAGCATCAGGATACCAATAACAATCAGACTGACTGTCCGGTAAAGAATATGCTTGATATTGTCTGTCTGTGTCAGGCCTTTTGATATCCTGTTCGTGATAGCGAAAGGGATCGACATTCCTGCAATAAAGAGAAATCCCGGGAATACCCAGTCAGCAAGTCCCATACCGTCGAAGTCAGCATCCGTGTGACCCATAAAGGCAGGCGCCACATTCATGTTGAGATCATTCACAAAAAGCATCAGCAGAAGGGTAAGGCCTCTCATGATGTCGATCGACAGGATACGGCTCTGGTTCGTCATATGGTTTTGTTTAACGGGGTATAAAGATTGTAAATTTTTATTAATTCCTCTTTTCTTTGTATGCCAGGATGTATTCGATATTCAGCCATCACTATGCCTGTGCCTGAATTTAAGCTCTGTACCCTGAACATATCTCTCTGTCGCTTCGTTTCTCAGTCGGATTGTCTACTCATCCTCAATTATCCATCCTTTTCTTTTCTTCTTCCTGACCTAAATGATTCGATAATCATAATACCCTCTGAATTAAACAAATGACAGATATGGCGGTGAAAAATCTGGCATGTAGTTTGCGATAATAAAAATGAAGAGCGGATCTTCATAAAACTTGGCAAAATGAAAAACTTAGTTTATACAATGATCCTCGCGGTTCTGACAACCTTCGCGACTTCAGTCCGGGCTCAGAACTACCCGAGGGAATACCTGGGGCTCCCGGGTGACAATCTCAATCTTTACGCGGTAATGGATCTGTTCCGGAATTCCGAAACACTTGAAGGATTTGAAAAAAGCCTCAACTCCCCGGATTTACGGATCAACAACCTGGATCTTAACGGTGATAATATGGTCGATTATATAACCGTATCCGATTTTGTCAATAAAAAAGTTCATACGATAGTCTTACGAGCTATTCTTGGACCAAACGATTATCAGGATGTTGCAGTTATCACTGTACAAATGCTGAAAAAGCGGAAAGTGCTTATACAGATGATCGGAGATGAAGCTCTTTACGGTCCGAATTATATAATTGAACCATTCCTGGCAAATAAATCGAAACAAAGGTTTTATGTAGGAGAACTTTACGCGGATAATTATTACACAAATAATACAATAGAAATAAACAACTATTATACCGCGGTTTATGAGTGGCCGCTTATTGTCTTCATCTATGATCCTCATTATATGGAATGGCATTCACCATGGTTCTGGGGATATTATCCTGACTGGTGGTTTCACTGGAGTCCCTGGTACTGGCATTTTTATCACGGATACCACTCATGCCGGAGCAATCATTACTATACACACTATCATCACTGGGATTATGTCAGGTACAGTGATTATCATGATTTCTACTATAATGGCATACGCCGGTATTCGCCTCAGGTTAATAACAATATAGAAGAGGGTCTTTACAAAACTACCTACTCAAAGCCTGAACTCAGGCGTGAAGGGGCAAACTATTTTACAAATACCAGGCTTACAAACCCTAACGAAAGAGGCAGGGATGGAGTAGCACCATCAAGCAGACGTGTGGCACCTGGGGCTGCTGTAAATACCGGGGAAGTCGGGAGAAGAACTGCTCCGGCGAGAGAATCTGTAAGATCTGCTACTGTAACGACTACAAGGAGAGTATCGGAAAGCGGTTCTGAGGAGCTGAGAGAATCACAAAGGAGAGAAACCGAAACAAGGGAGGCCCCAAGGAGAGCAACTGAAGTCAGAGAAGCCGAAGTCAGAGAGGCTCAGAAGCGGGAGATGGAGACCAGAGAAGCTGAAGCCAGGGAAGCCCAGAGAAGGGAAGCGGAGAGCAGAGCAGCTGAAGCCAGGGAAGCCCAGAGAAGGGAAGCGGAGAGCAGAGCAGCCGAAGCCAGGGAAGCCCAAAGGAGGGAAATGGAGAACAGGGCAGCTGAAGCCAGAGAGGCCCAGAGGAGGGACATGGAGAGGAGAGAAGCCGAAGCCAGGGAAGCCCAAAGGAGGGAAGCGGAAAGCAGAGAAGCCGAAGCCAGAGAGGCCCAGAGGCGGAACATGGAGAGGAGAGAAACCGAAGCCAGGGAAGCCCAAAGGAGGGAAATGGAGAGCAGGGCAGCTGAAGCCAGGGAAGCCCAGAGGCGGGAAGCGGAGAGCAGAGCAGCTGAAGCCAGGGAAGCCCAGAGAAGGGAAGCGGAAAACAGGGCAGCTGAAGCCAGGGAAGCCCAAAGGAGGGAAGTGGAAAGCAGAGCAGCCGAAGCCAGGGAAGCCCAGAGAAGGGAAGCGGAGAGCAGAGCAGCTGAAGCCAGAGAGACCCAGAGAAGGGAAGCGGAAAACAGGGCAGCCGAAGCCAGAGAGACCCAGAGAAGAGAAGCGGAAAACAGGGCAGCCGAAGCCAGGGAAGCCCAGAGGCGGGAGATAGAAAGCAGGGCAGCTGAAGCCAGAAGAAGGGAATAAGATAACAGAAAATAAAACAAGATCATTCTGCAGGATTTCTTTATGAATCACCGTGTGGATTTATGCAGAGATAATTAATATTGGAAGCATTGATTTTTTTTCTAATTTTGTCAGCCGGACAAGTTCTATGGCAGAAGTTCTTTTATCGATAATATTCGGGGTGTAGCACAGTTGGCTAGCGCGCTACGTTCGGGACGTAGAGGTCGGAAGTTCGAGTCTTCTCACCCCGACAAAAGGGTAATTGTAAATCAACCAGTTACCCTTTTTTTGTACCCATTTTGTACCGAAAATGATGTAAAGAGAAGAACATTATATTCTGCTTCTCTTTATTTTTAATGCATTAAGATATTAATTGGTTTTAAGGGTTTTAATAAAAAGCTAAGACCACCCCCTAAGCCCTCCCTGCCCCCGATCCTACTTCCCTAGCTCCGTATCGCAACTCCCCAAGAAGCCCTTTTTAGGGGTCAGAAATAAGGGGTCAAATGCGTCTGAGAAATTTTTCCAGAAAAATCACAGGAATTTGACATCCCTAAAATGTAAAAAAAAAATTTGCCCAGAATTTTCAGAATATTTAACCTTTTTTCGATATTATTGATACTGAGGTGTTTGGGTTATGTGGTTATATCTAAACACTTGATTAGTAAATCACATTCTCCTGTGTCCATTGTCCTTTATCGAAGCTCGAAAATATCGCTGCATCAAGTACACATGGGAATATTACTGCCTTTTCACAAAGATACTGGATCCCATCTGAAACAAATTCATAGTATGCTCTGTCCTGAAGAGCAGTTGGGGTTAAGGTCACAGGGAAACCGAATTTATTGAGCCATGTGGTAATGCGTGAATCGATAGGGATCTCAAATCTAGTTATTCCTAACGTTTGAAGAAAATTCCTTGACTGCTTGGGCCCAAATCCTTGAAAATTGTCGTCAATATAATTGGCCAGTTCCCGTTCAGTTTTTTTGTTTGATGTATTGTTGAGATGTTCCTTTATTAAATTGACTATATGCCAATTAGTTGATAATAAAAACATATAATTGTTCACTAAAAACCTGGGTATCCTATTGATATACCTGTTCAATCCATTGCTTTGAAGTGTGGTTCTGAAAAATTCTTCAGGATCGTTGGTACTTCTCAAGGTGTGAAAAGTAATTGGGAATGGAACTTTCTGTAAAAATCGACCAACAGGGGTATTAGGTCCTGAACGCTGTTGAGATGTGAGGATACACATAACCATACTTCTCAGGACTGAATCTTCATTTATTTCAAGATCCAACTTCTGAATGTTCCTTCTGATCCTTGCAGTGACAAATGGGTTGTTATTTTGATCAATGAACTTCTGTAGATAATCAAGGTCCTGTTGTGAAATTAGCCATGATATTTCCATTGATTTTCTAAGTATTGTTTTGTTTAGATGAGCATTATAAATTCATTGATTACTCAATCCCCATCTGCCTGAGTGTTTCCTTGATTTTATCCTCGTAATCCTGTTTGTCAATTTCACCTTCCTGAGCATTAATTTTAATACTTACGTTGGCAAATTTCTTTTGAATAAAGTTAATCATACCTAACAGGCTTGAGGCTTTACCAACAGGAATTTCAAAATCAAGAGTAAGTTGTTTCATTACCTTCATTTCTGGGGTTGGTTGTTCCCCTGTAGTATCTCCATCATCTTTAGTTGTTCCCCCTCCAGGTGTATCAGTCGGTCCTGGGGTAGGTGTTCCTGCCACGGGCTTTTCAATTAATTCGGATTTTTGTTTCCTACTGATTTCAGCATCAATGATTATGTCGATGCCATATTCCAAACTCAATAGGGATTCCTGAAAGAATTTACAGACAGGTTTGTGATCCACAATAGTTCCAACTCCAAACACTCCCTGTCTGACACCTATTTTGACACATTCATCGATTATTGTATGGTCAGCATATCTTGTCTCTCCTGGTGTGGTTAAGCTGGAAATATAAATTGGCTCAATTTCAACATATTCCCTGCCTTTTAGAAATTTTTCTTTAATTACAATTGGTGCCATCTTTTCAAGAATATCACCATTTGAACGTAGCTTTGAATAAATTTCGTCGTCGATTTTTTGAGTATCACCTACCGTTGGAATACCCAAATCAAATTCCTTGAAGGTGAAGTTCTTCTCTGGGATATATACGAGACGATACAGATTTCTTAAATCATCTTTAAAGTGATCCTCTATCTTTTTAATCTCTGACCTTATCTCCTGTTGCTGCTGTACAGACAAATTAAGTGTTTGATCACCCAGAATCTCTTTATAGGCTACATATCTTCTGAGGTTATTCTCAAACTTCAATCTTTCTGAATCAATTGGCGAAAGGAAGAAAATGGTATTGCGGTTGGTTCGGGGAGTAATTCCCTTTTTCTCAAGAAAATCACGCATCGAACTTTCGGATCTTTCTTTTAAAACAATAAGCTTAAAGTCTGAACTATCAGGAACATCATTGGGATTAGCTGGCAAATAAAATGTCTTAAGCTTATTACTTCCAATATGTTTTTTAAATATTTCTTGCTGGAGTTCAGTTATTTTATTCTTAATAACGTTCTCCATCCTGATATTCAGGATCTGATTAAGATTTGGCTCTGTTGAGAATAAATACTTGTTACTGACATTTTTTAAAAAGAATAGGGTATTTTTTAAATCCTCAAAAACATCACTTACAATAGATGCTGGATTGTCCATTGTAGTGGCAATTCTCTTAGCTTCACCCAATGTAATCCCATTTTCATGGCCTCCTGAGAAAGAGTATAGGAAAATAGTTGTGGATGTCCGTGTCCCGATTTTTAAACCCTGATAAGAAGCTCCAACCTTTTTGTCGACTTTTTTGGATCCGCTCTCATTCCCAATAATGTCTTGATCAATAATACTATCAAATTGACTACCGATATGTTTAAGTAATTCGAGTCGTATCCTATCTTCCCCTAAATCGAAGTCAGCTAAAGAAATATATGGGATGTTTTTATCCTTGACGGCATTTATAACCAAAGCCAGCAATCGTAATACTCCTCTGGTCCTTTGAAAGTTCGGAAAACTCCCCCACTTGTGAAATAAAATATCTATAACTTCAGGCAAAAAAGGATAGGATGCAAGAAATCTCTTTCGATACTCTGTTTTCTCTGATTCAACGGGAATAATTGAGTTCTTCTCAGCGTAATCAACAAATAGATCGACAATCTTTTTTGCTTCAGTTTCTTTAATATTTGAGAACAAACGTTTTCTGATAATAGAACTTATTTCTTCATCCTGAACAGGGCTTCTTCCAACATCAATCCTCCCAATCGCATTTTGAAGCTGTGAAACCAATTCAACACCTCTCTGTGACTTGTCGTTTGGGTTACTGGGCGTTGTTGTTAAAATGAAACTTACATTATTGATAGAACTGACGACATTTGTTAGTGTCTGAATGAAGTCAAGTACTAATGAGGCAAAATTCTTGTCTTGCACCTTAACTGCGTCACATTTATTGAGATATGGGATCATCTCATCCATAAGAATTATGACAGGAGCTTTTTTCTCCAACATCTTTCTTATCTGATCACCTCCAGGAGGTATGTGACCACTAAATTCTTTTATATTTCCGCTAAGCTGTTTTTCAAGGATGCCCCAAGGAGTTTCAAAACTTTGAATACTTGAACCAGAATTTAAGTCTTCACCAACTATTACGACAGATTTCGCTCCCCATTCTGCTGCCTTATGATATAAGGCTATTAGAGTGTGAGTTTTACCACCTCCAAAAGGAGTTTGAAGTTGAATGATAGGATCTCCTCCTTGACCTTTGATCCTTCTTCCAACTATATCCATTAAATTTATGAGTTCACGTGTTAAGTACGTCTTTTTGAAGAATTCTTTTGAATCATAATATTCCTCTGGTCCAGTTTTATGATATACCTGCCAAAGGTCTGCAGCATAAACATCGAGGGTGAATCTACCTTCTAAAATGTCTTTATGCGGAACAGCGATTGTATGAAATGGTTTGCTCATAGTATTAAAATTCTAATTTCCCTTGAATATTTCGTTTCGTAATCTTGGTTCTGGTGATCTCTGATTTTATACGCTCTTTACCGCCCAGAAATCCATCTAATAATTTTTTTTCTCGACTTTCTGGACTAGTTTTTGCTAATGATTCACTAAGTGCTTGTGCAACTCGGTAAAATGCTTCACTTTTCCCAAATCCTGTTTCAGCTAATACTTCCATCATTTTCTCCTTTTTGCCTGATTCCCAAAGTAAGAGAGAGTAATGCAGGACATCTATTAATTCATATTTGTCATGTAAATCATCAATTTTACGATTATAGACTGCTAGTACTCGAACAAATTCTTTTTCTTTCTTTATGAACCCATTTTTGTTAAACTCCTGTGTCAAATCAATCCCTATGCTTCGAGCTAACTTATTTGCTTCATCAAATTCCAATTTAGCTTCTCCATAGCTAAATCGATAAATCACATAAAACTTGGTTAACTCCGAGATGTCAACACTAAATCCATTATGCAAAATGTGACCTATGGTATAATTCATTACTATTTCACGCACATCATCCAATAAGACATCCGCTCTCTTAACATTGCCTTCAAAATCCATTACTTTTTCATATTTACCAAAAACTTCTATTGCAGATCCAATGGCAGCTATGAAAAAATCAGCACCAACTATTCCTTCTCCCCATAATTGATCAAGTTTTAAATTCAGATAATTCTTTAGTTCTTCTTTCACTTCATTATAAAATCCCGTCCCGTGCCGTAACATTTTTCTTGCGACAATATAGATAGAGGATCCCAAGGCTGCTGATTCACTTGCCCTTGTTCTAGTTTGCATTTCAGTGCTTAAGGGATAACTCGCTGTAATTACGAGATTCGAATCTAGTAAGGCATTTATTACAGTCTCCCATCCACTTGTTGATTTATGTGCATAAACAATAATCGCAATGCCATTAGGTTTTAGTACCCTATAAACTTCTTGAAAAGCTTTCTTAAGTTGTTCCTCAAAGAACATTTTATCCTTTTCAGGATATCTAATGGGATCCCATCCTGCCATTTCTGTCATTTCATATTTTTTAGGCGATAATGGGGTTGAAAAAAGTTCTGGGAAATAATCCCCTAGAACCCTTTTATACCATACATAAAAGAAGTCAGACAAGTCTGCATAAGGAACACTATTATAATAAGGAGGATCCGTAAAAACGGCATCGAAATAGTTATCTTCATATTTCAAATTTGCCGCAGACAGATTTGTTATTTTAGTAATTGGTGTAGAGACCTTAGAAAGATGTTTTACTGCGAAGGTAATATCCTGCATATTGTTTCCCCATCCACCTGATGAAGTACTAAATGGATTTAGTTCAACATAATCCCATACCATTCCTAGTGCTTGCCTTCCAAATGTAGGTTGTATTTTTTCTCCCTGAATAAACCAATATGCAAGGGTTGATAACCGATTTGAAAGTCGGCCAACTAAAATACATAGATATGCCGCTATAACCTTTCTATACTCTTTGTCCAATGATTCAAACTTTTTGCCAAGCAGGATTCCCTTAATTTTGTCATATAACACCATTAATGATACTTTCTGACGAGAATTAAATAGTTTTCCCCATTGATTCATTCCATAGAGTGGGACGTTAAAGACTCCACTCATAAAAGGCAATTCTTCATCAGGAATTGGATCGATACCCCAAATGTCTAATAATTCACTTCTCCTACGTTCTAGAAATATTTCTGCTTCATTATAAGTGCTCAAATCTTCTGCATTAGCAAGCCGATAAGCTTTCCCCTGTTGCTCGACAATAATTTTCCCATTTCTTATTAGTACTTTAAACTCAATGAATCTAATAGCATCGTTATAAACAAGTGAAAAACTATTCCTAGACTTCACATCAACTGAAAAGTCTTTCTTCTCAACTTGGAATCCTTCATTTTTCAAGTCATCTACAATTGCGTCATGGACACGACCTAATTGAAGTTGTTTAACTATTTCATTTATTTCTTTTTTAACTTCAATTTTTTTATCGTTTTGGGTGATAACAACTAACATTCTTTGTGATGACTTGCCCTGTTGAAATAGCTTACGTGTAACATCATCATTGGTTACTGAACCGCATACGGGGCAATTCATTACTGCCCTTGAAATAGTACCATTATCTGGATTAAAAACTGTCTTATCTTTATTAAAATCTCCACTTGAGATCTTGAATTCAATGTGATTTTCATTAATGATTGGGTAAAGGATTATTTGTTTGTTTTCCCTACTTGATAGCCAAAAGCTTCTTAATAAAGGAACTTCTGCTTTGCAAGTTGGATTTTGACATGGAATTGTCCTAGCCCATATGTAACCGACGATTGTTGATCCGTCAACTTCATTTGGATAGAATTCACTTAACTCCTTATTTGCTTCGTTTAGAACCCAATTACCCCAATTCTCGATATCCTCCGCTAAAGGATTAAGGGTATCGGATTTATTATAGTCAGATTGTGCATCATTGATTAAAATTCCGTCATTTGAAATTTTCTCTTTTTCTCTCCCAAACGTATTATTCTTATTAAACCAAGGTCTTTCTTGAAGATATTTCTTAATAGATATCTCCTTTCCGAATTTTTGAGGGTACTCTAATGTTGCATATTGAATTAATACAGAAATAGGATTGTAGTCATTAGTATATCCCTCACAACCTAACCTTAAAGCTTCCAGAGGTATAGATCCGCCACCTCCAAATGGATCAAATACTTTTACAGCTCTACCGCCGCTTGCATCGTGTATCATCTTTTTTGCCTTCCTTAGAAGAGCATCGTTATCAGAATTCTCCCATTTGGATAGATCTGCAATAAAATTTCTTATCTTCTGTTTTTCCTCTTCGGTTTTTGGAGTCGGAATCAATGCAGCAAAGGCTGTTGCACGAGAAGTTGCCAAAGGCCGTCTTGCCCACCAAATATGCAATGTAGAGAGGTGCCCTTGCCTTATATTCTTTTCTTTTGCACCTTCAATGCTTACTTCCCGAACAGGAAAAGTGTCTTCAATAAATCTCTTGTCTTTAATATCCATTTTCTATTCCTTCAAACCTTTATTTAAAACCTCTTTTTGTGAGACAATAAACCTCACAACTTCTTCTTTTTCAATTGTGAGTAAATTCTCTGCAGGATCATTTATAATATGTAATTCAGGACTTGTCGAAGCATTGTAGACTACATAGAGATAATATTCCTCCTTGAACCTTCTTGCCTTAAACATCTCATTTATAGTGAGAGAAATTTTCCCAACTTTTGAACGGGTTTTCACTTCAATTCTTCTGATATTACCACTTTCATCCTCCGAGGTTATGTCCCAACCCAGATTTTTGGAACTTACATCAATTGGTTTTCTTCCTTTCTTAAACTCAAAATTCATAACATAATCCATCCCAATTTTTTCAATTTCATTACTCTCAGACATATCATCTTCTGGGTTGGTCAGAGGGATAATACGAATAGCTCCGAGAAAAATTGGATTTTCGAGCGATAGTGTCTTCTCTTGAATAATGTTACTTTTTAAAAGTTTATAAGCGTCTTCATATTTTTTCTTCTGATCCTCCTTATTGATAATAGCAATGTCCATATTTTCACCTGAATCCCTGCGGTCATAATATTTTATTAAATCACTGTCCAATCTCAGAATTAGTTCTTCAAGTGACTTCAGACCATATTTCTCTTTTACACCAGCCTGTCTGGTGCGTTCAATGTAAATCTCGGACTTATATCCCTCAAGAGAGGAAATAATAGTAGGAAGAACTGCACGCCTTATCTCATCAACCTTAATTAGTGTATTGTCAACTTTAATGGAATCTGAAGGAAATGAAAAATCCCAAATCAAGGAAGGATTGAAAGTTTCGGTGTTCTTTTCAGCTATACCGTAGTAAAATGCGAATAAACGTTTTCCAGCGGTACTACGTCTTCCATCCCTAATCTCTCCAGAGTAGTACAATATAACACCATCCTTTTTCCCTGTCGGGTCAATAAATATTGCACCTGTTTTGATAGATTCTGCAAGTTCGTTTTCAACCCAAATCATTATAGATTCAAAGAGTGGATGGCCAAAAGAAATAAATTCCGCATCATTATTTTTAAATGCAACCTCTTTATCAAATGTTACTTTTGGATACTTTTTAAGAAGACTCCCATACCTTTTTTTGAAATTGACCTGATCAGCAAGCTTACGAATTGGGAATGGAATCAGATCGATCGAAATAAATCCATCTTTTTTAACAGAATAAGATCCTCCAGATTTCTCAAAAGCCTTCTTAAAGAAAGCCTCTGTATATTCAGGAATAAGTCTGTTTTCTTTTGCACGATTATTTAATTCTCTTATTCGAGTATAATCTATAAAACGAGTTGCAAGAGAATCACCTAAGTTTTCTTTTACTCTTGAAATATAGGCTTCGTCAACTTTAATTTCTAATTCTGCTAATATTTCTTCTGAACTTCTGGCATTTACAGCCGCATCTAATAACATTTGTGCAAGATTTCTCCCAGCGAAAACTTCACTGATGACATCGAACACTTTATCGCTACCCATAGCAGTTCGTATTTCATCAAGCTTATGAAAAATAGCTGTAAGTACCTGTCCTTCACGAGTGTCATTGGCAACAAGGTTATAAATGAATACCTCTTTTGATTGGCCATACCGATGAATTCTTCCCATGCGTTGTTCAAGCCTGTTGGGATTCCAGGGGATATCATAGTTAAGCATTAAGTGACAGAATTGAAGGTTAATGCCTTCTCCAGCAGCTTCTGTCGCTACAAGTACTTGGAAGGGTTCATTTTTAAATTTCTTTTCAGTATCAATTCGCTCCTCGAGCTTCATCCCTCCATGAATTGAAATAGAAGTATATCCCCAGCTTGAAATACGTTTAAGCAGATAATCAAGGGTATCCTTAGACTCAGTGAAGATTATTATCTTTTCATTTGGAAACCTTCGATTAAGTTGTTCGATAGTTGTCTTTAATTCTCTTAGCTTGATTTCCTGATTTCTATCTATGATATCCTTTGCCTGTTGGTATAACTCTGACAATGTTTGAATTTCTTTATCCAATTCATCTCGATTTTCTGAAACACTCAAGGTTTCCCACATTTCTTCTTCACCCCAACGGTCTTCTTCGGATAAATCATCGGATCCTTCAAAGTCAAATTCACGGATGACTTGATTGTTATGCCGATTATCAAAGTTATCTCTTAACTCTTCAAGTCTCTTTTTTCTCCTTTCAATCGACTTAAGCAAAGCATAGGTACTTGAAGCAAATCTTCTTTGCAGAACAATTAACGCAAAAGCAACATTACGTCTTGAAGAACTAGCTAATGCTTTATTAAATTGTAGTTCAACATATTCTGTTAAATTATTATACAGTATCTTCTCCGTCGGTGAATCAACTCCCAAGTTATATGTAAGTGTATAAACATTTCGAGGGAGGAATAGAGGTTTACCTTCAAAATCCTTGAGATCCTCTTTTACTCTGCGAATAAATAATGGATTGTCTTTATTTTCAATTGATTCCTGTAGTAATTGATTATTGGCAAAAAATCCCTCAGACAAAAGATCTAGAAACAATCTGAAATTGTCTTGGTCACCTTTATGTGGTGTTGCAGTTAGAAACAAAAGATGTTCTGATATATGGGAAAGTGTTTCACCCAACCTGTATCGTTTACTTTTTGATGTTTTATTCCCATACTGGTATGCGCTCATTTTATGAGCTTCATCAACAATTATCAGATCAAAATTTGTTGCATCAAGCGTAGGAAGAATTTCATCTCTCTTACCAAAATCGATGGAAGTTATTATCTGATTCTCTTTTGACCATACATTTTCTCCAAAATGGGAATCCATTAAACTTCTGTCAATTATTACAAAATTCTCTTCAAAACGTTCTTTTAACTCCCTTCTCCATTGATCCTTCAAATGACCTGGCACAACGATTAGAATTCGATCTATAAGTTGGCGGAGTTTTAGTTCTTTTATTATTAATCCTGCCATGATTGTTTTTCCAGCACCTGGATCATCAGCAATCAGAAAACGGATCCGAGGCATCTGCAAGACATATCCATATACTGCTTCAATCTGATGTGGCAGTGGGTCTACCTTTGAGGTATTAATTGCAAGTAGAGGGTCATATATAGAGACAAGCTTATATCTAAGGTTTTCAAGTGATAGAAACACTTTCTCAGTATCAGCTTTAAAGGTTAGTTCCTGCTTAAATAAGCTTATGGATTCAATATCACTTTGTGATAAAATTTGGTCATAGCGGTCTCTTG
>Ga0208694_1000668_pt1 | contig 48684 bp, 29 predicted proteins | sample AD_UKC078_MetaG_FD_184442 | JGI IMG/M metagenome (GOLD analysis project Ga0208694, IMG submission 184442) | Active sludge microbial communities of municipal wastewater-treating anaerobic digesters from USA - AD_UKC078_MetaG (SPAdes) (version 2) | ecosystem: Engineered > Bioreactor > Anaerobic >...
TATATTAATAAAATCATATATATTAATATTAATAAAATCATATATATTAATAAAATCATATATATTAATATTAATAAAATCATATTTTATTAATAAAAAAATATATATTAATAAAAAAATATATATTAATAAAAAAATATATATTAATAAAAAAATATATATTAATAAAAAAATATATATTAATAAAAAAATATATAAAAAATAGAAAAAAAATGATATAATAAGATTAATATCATATGCCTCTTTATTTTTAGGAAAACTCTATGCGTACAATATCACTTTTATTAATTTTTTTCCTTTTTTTTTCTTGCCAAAAACAACAACCTATACAAGAACAAAAAACATATCATAAAATGAAAAAAGCGCAGAATAATTTACAATTTACTATAATGTACGACGCAGATTCTATCTATTTAGATGAAGAAATTCACTTAATTTTACAAACAAAACATCCCGAGAATACGCAACCTAACATCCCCTATATTGCAAATATTATAAAAGACTTTGAAATTACACCAGAGTCTTTGTCAGAACAAAAATGGGAACAAACAGAATCAGGAGAAAAATTTCTTATTACAGAATCAAAATACACATTAGAACCCAATCATTCAGGGCCGCTATCTATTCCTGCAATACCAGTTTCTTTTAGTAACAAAGAAAAAACAGAAACGTTGACTTCAGATGAAATTTTGATTGATGTGCAATCTCTCACACCAGAAAGACGAGAAAAATTGCAAATCAAAGACAACATAGAAATACAAGAAATACATTCTTGGAAAAAATATCACTATGCACTTGCTCTAAGCATTCTTTTATACCTTCTTATTTTTCTTTATTACTACTTACAATCCAAAAGAGAAAAAAAACAAATTTTACCTCCTCCGATCCCTGCACATATTATTGCATTAAAAGCACTCGATCATTTATTAGAACAAAATTTATTAGAAAAAGGGATGGTAAAATCATTTTATCAACAAATCAATGAAATTCTTCGTCAATATATAGAAAATCGCTATGGTATCCAAGCACCAGAACAAACTACAGAAGAATTTTTTTACGAACTTCCCCATCACCAAGAACTACAGCAACATCAAGAACTATTGCAAGAATATTTTACCCATTGCGATTTAGTAAAATATGCGAAATTTCAACCACCCCACAATGAAATCCACGAAACTATAAAAATTACAAGACAATTCATTGATAAAACAAAACAAGATGACAGGAGTAACTCATGATTTTTGTCCATCCCTACGCTTTTCTTTTATTATTGCTAATTCCTTTATGGTTATACTCTAAAAATAGACAAAAACAAACAGCAGCCCTTCTTTTTACTGATACAAGCGAACTACAAACACTTCCTAAAAGCATCCGTCAAAAGACAATATGGATTCCTACATTTTTACGAGTCCTTGCTTATATATTCCTTATTATTGCCCTAGCACGTCCTCAAATTGGCATGGAAAAAATTCATACCATTGACCATGGTATTGCTATTTATGCGGTCATTGATAGATCTACTAGTATGCAAGCACAAATGAAATATAAAAATCGTTCCTACAATAGATTAGAAATTGTCAAAGACATTTTTCAACAATTTATCCATGGCAATGGATACGACTTACAAGGTCGTCCCAATGATCTTATCGGTCTTATACAATTTGCTCGATATGCAGACACAGTTTGTCCGTTGACACACTCTCACAGTACACTTTCCGAATACATGAAATTTTTACAAATTGTTGACCAAGAAGATGAAGATGGAACAGCTATTGGTGATGCATTAGCATTAGCATTAGCACGCCTTCAAACTGCAGAACAAACACAAAATTCAAAAAAAAGCAACTACACTATTAAAAGCAAAATCATTATACTACTTACAGATGGTGAACAAAACTGTGGACAACGCACCATAGACGACATCATTCCCATAGCAAAAAAATGGAATATAAAAATCTACACCATTGGCATTGGTGGTGGTGAAAACTATGTAATTGTTAATACACCATTTGGACAACAAAAAATTCCTGTTCAAGCGAGATTTAATGAAGAAATACTCAAAAAATTAGCACATGAAACGAATGCCATTTATCGTTCAGCAAACAATTCACAAACTCTACTCAATATTTACCATGAAATTGACAATTTAGAAAAAAGTGAAGTAGAATCTATTTATTATTCAGACACAAAAGAAATATTTGTTCCCTATGCTCTCATTGCCTTTATCTGCCTATATATCGAAGCACTACTCACCAATACACTATATAGGAGACTTCCATGAACACTGTTTACTACCAACAACTAGAATTTCTCCCTTTATTTTGGCTTCTACCCTTACTATTACTCGTATATTATTATGCGTACAAACGAAATAAAATATTACTACAAAAATATTGCCATCCAGATGCTGAAGAACGACTGTATAAAAACGTCTATCCCCATTTTCATGCATATAAAAATATTCTACACATCTTTGCACTCACTTTTCTTATCATAACTATCATTCGCCCTAGCTGGAATCCAATACCACAAAAACTGCCTCATAAAGGTCGTGACGTTGTTTTTTTGCTAGACATATCTAATAGCATGCTAGCACAAGATTTACTTCCTAATAGACTAGAAATGGCAAAAGCCTCTATACAAGATTGTTTAGAACATTTACAAGGAGACAGAGTAGCACTCGTAGCCTTTGCAGGACGCACTGTCATTCAATGTCCTCTTACTTTAGACTACACATACTTTCAAATGCAACTTCAAAACTTAACAACAGACACTATTGGACGAGGCGGTAGTATGATGGGAGATGCATTGCGTACGATTTTAAAACAAATTTATACAGAGGAACAAAACACGCATAAAGACATTATACTTATAACAGATGGAGAAGACCACGACAGCTATCCACTACAAGCTGCAGAAGAAATAGGGCGAAAAGGAATTCGCCTCCTTGCTATTGGTCTAGGCGATGAAACACAAGGACAACGCATTCCAATTATCGATGAACAAGGGAACAAACATTTCCTCCAATACCAAGGGCAAGAAGTATGGAGTAAATTAGATGCTGACACACTTCGAAAAATGACAGCTCTAACGCCAAATGGAACTTATATTAACGTGTCTACAGGTGCTATCGATCTGGGAAAAGTATACCAACAACTTATTAGTCAAGCTGAAAAAAAAGAACACGAAGCAACTCTTACTACAAAATATGAAGAAAAATATCAAATATTCCTCATTCTTACTCTCATTACACTTTACATACAATCTCTCATTCCAACAAGAAAACAATCAATATAAACACTACAAACGAGAAAGAACATGAAGAAAACAATCATTTACATTATCATTGCCTCTTGCATTATTCTGTTTTTAGTATACCAAGAAAAAAATACTCCTTTTCAACAAGCTAACCAACACCTACAAAACAATGAACTGGAACAAGCTATTACACAATATAACCAAGCAAAACAACAGCTACCACATCAACCAGAAATTGCATATAATCAAGGCATTGCTCAATATAAACAAGAAAAATATACAGAAGCAGAAAAAAGCTTCCAAGATACACATACACATACACAATTATACGCTTTACAAGCACAAACAAAACAAAACCTTGGACATATAGCCTTTCGAAAAGCTCAACAACTAAAAGACCAAAACCAACAACAAGCAATAAAAACACTAGAAAATAGCATCACACACTATAAACATGCTTCTTATATTGCTCCTAATGACCAGCAAATAAAAGACAACTTAAAAACAGCAAAAGTAACTTTAAAAGATTGGAAAGAACAACTAAAAAATCAAGAACAGCAAGATAAGCAAGATCAACAAGACAAGCAAGACAAGCAAGACAAGCAAGATCAACAAGACCAAAAGGATAAGCAACAAGATAAACAAGACAAGCAACAAGATAAACAAGACAAGCAACAAGATCAACAACAAGAACAAGAAAAGCAAGATCAACAAGATAAGCAAGAACAACAACAAGAACAACACGACAAGCAACAATGCGATTCAGATTGCAATCAATGCAACGAGCAACAAAACCAAGAACAAAAGCAAGAAAACCGAGAACAACTTACTCAAGAACAAATACAACAAATGCTAGAAGAACAAGAAAAACAACGAGATATGCAAGAAGCCTATAAAATATTACAACAAGAAATGGAACAAAAAAAACAACGTGTCCAAAAAGAAAAAAAACAAATGCCAGCCAATGCACGAAACTGGTAGCAGTATTTAAATTCGTTGCTAATGCTAGCATCATACAATTACTTTGAATAAAAAGGATTAGAAAAAAACTTTATAATCAAAATTTTTTTGTTCTCTCTTTTAATCTTGCTAAAAAAAAATGATGGAATCAAATCCATCATTTTTTTTCTAAGCAACCTAAAAAACGATATATGAATATTACTCAAAATGCTTTTTATTATGAATATTACTCACAATGCTTTTTTTATGCGATTTTTTGATTTTTTTTGCGTATCCATAAAGAAAAAAGAACAAGAGCCGTTACCAAACATACATAAAATGTAGGGATGATCCATGTATATTGAATAGGATAGAGAGAGAGTGCAGGAATATAAGTAACTAAACCAAGAACAACAAAAAGTAAAAGAATAAACGGAATACAAGTATAAGCTATGTAAAAAATAGATTTTTTAAATCTAATACTTGTAATGAATAAATTCATTCCTACAGGAGGTGTGGCATATCCAATGCTAAGATTTGTGACAAAAATAATTCCTAAATGAATTGGATCAATTTGAAAAGCAAGGGCAACAGGCATAATCAAAGGGATAATTACGAGGGTAGCAGAAAAAATATCCATCAAACAACCTATAATAATCAAAAATCCATTTAAAAGTAAAAGGAATGTCCATGGACTCGTAACATGTTCTTTCATATATTGTAAAAGTTGATCAGGCACTTTTGCTAAGATCATTAAATTTGTCATTGACATAGCTAGCATAAGAATAATAAGAATAGCACCAATCAACACCATACTTTTTTGTGTGATATTAATCAATTGCTTATATTGTATGTCTTTATAATAATATTTTTCAATGAGTACAACATACAATGCAGTCACTGCTGCAGATTCTGTTAATTGTAATACGCCTCCATAATAACCACCTAACATAACAAATGGAATTAAAAGTTCTGGAATCACTGCTTTTGTAGATTCTTTTAATTCTTGGAAACTAAAAGATGAGGTAGTAATTTCTGTTTTTAAATTTTGAAACGCCCCATATAACCCTACTACTAAAAGTGTGAGCGTACCTGGAATCAGACCTGCTAAAAATAAATCTTTAATTTGCAACGTTGCATTTGTCATTCCTTGCATGCTGTTGCTTGCAATGACTCCATAAAGAATCATAGGCAAACTTGGTGGAAATAACATGCCTAAACTTCCACCTATAGTGATCATCCCTAGTGTAAACGTATCGCTATAATTTTCTTGTTTTAACATAGGATAAAGAAGACCACCCAATGCCACGATGGTAACACCAGAAGCACCTGTAAATGCTGTAAAAAAAGCACAACTCAAAACTGCAATAAAAACAGTTCCGCCTGGCATCCATCCTAATAATGCTTTTGAAAACCGAACAATCCGTGTAGGGGCTTTACTTTCAGACAATACATAACCTGCAAATGTAAATAATGGCAAAGGAATAAACAGAGAATGGGAAGTCAATTTATCTACTACATCTACAAAAATACTCGTTGTACTTGGACTTAAAAAAATAGACATTGTGCCAATAATGCTAAATAAAGGTGCACCTAAAAGTGCTAAAAGCAAAGAAAGAAAACGAAACTTATTTTCATTAGGATTGCTAGGCAAAGGCTCTGGCAATTCACTTTTTTCTTCATTTTCATTGCTTATTGTTTCTATATTGCTTTGTGGGATAGTCAAAGCCAATGCACTTGGAAGTTCATATTCGCTATGAGGACGACGTTGAATCCATGTTGTTATTTGTTTTCCCATATTTTGTTGCTCTTTTTGCACCACTGCAGGACGCAAAAAAAATATGTCTAATGCACAAAGAAATACACAAATCCAAAGCAAAATAACAAAAAAATTGCCCCAATGTATATAAGATTTATTCATGGTCGCTCTCCTTTTCTTGTTGTGCATCTCCTTCCGACCCCACAATATAGATAATAGCATGAAAAAAGAATCGAAAAGTCATAATCGCAAATGTAATGGGAACAACAATCAGTAAATACCAACGAGGAAATTGAAAAGGTTCTTTCTTCATAGGAGTGTTACAAATAGGACATGTTTTTTTGAAAAAATATTTTTTCCCATGCACTTTTTGTGTTATATTCCATTGATTTTTCCATTCGGTATTCCACTGTGTTTCTAACCATTGTTCTTGAGAAATATTTTCAAAACATTCCTGCATACCAAATTGTTCCCAATCTTCTTCACAAAGCGATTTCCATTCTTCTTCCCACTGATTAGAAGTAAAAGTAAACTTCCAATCTTCTTCAAACTCTATTTCGTCAAAATCACTATCTTCTTTTTCTTCTTCCCAGGCTACTTGTCCTTCTGTTTCCCAGGCTTTTTCTACTTGTTCTTTTCCTTTTTGAAACCAAAAATTTTGCAACCAATTTGTTTGCCATTGAGGGCGATATACATTTGCTTGTTGTTGCCTTTGTTCTGGAGTTGTTGTTTTTAGAAGATCATTCCAATACTCTTTCCATTGTGCTTTCCAATGCAAATTCCATTGTTCTACAATCCAAGTCTTTTGACAATCTTCCATAGTATTTGTTGTATCAATAATGTCTTTCACTTGGCGGGCTGTATGCTTTATTCTATCACTACTTATTTCCTTTTTTTGCAATATGTTTTGTAATTCTATGACATATCCTAGTGATTTTTCTTTTTGTTGAATTTGATTCAATTGCATTACATTCGCAGAATTTGGACAAAAATATACAAAAATATTCTCTAATGCAATATAATTTTTCTTGCCTTGGCTTTGCAAATAACTACATCGAACATCTTCTAAATAATCAAAAGCACCCAATGTTAAAAGGAACACAACAAATCCTGTAAAAAGGTTTAAAAAAATATTAATAAAACGTTGTAATTTTTTTGTAGCAAACCGTGAAATAATTTCAATGGTAATATGGCTTTTATATTTTGTAGCTAAACTCGCTCCTAAAAGTCCAATCCACAATACAACATACTGTAAACATTGTTCTAACCAAGACATATTATAACGAAAACATTCTCGCAACAATGCAGCGAGTATTTCACCAAAAATTAAACTTGTCAATAAAATAGTAATTCCAAAAACTTCAATGGAAGCAATAGATTTATCAAAAAACTGTAAAGAATGGATACTACGTTTTAACCATTTCATTCAAAAATCTCCTCGTCATAATAATCTAAAAAACTTTCTTCTTTAGATTCTGATGATTCTGGTACAAAATATTCATCCATTTTTAACAATGCATCTTGTGCTTGTTTTTTTGCTAAAGCATTTCCCATACGAAAACTTTTTTGAGTAGGTTCTGGAGCATCTATGACATCATTTAATAATTGTTGATATAATTTTCTATCTTGAATAGCACGTGCATACGTTGTAGCATACATCACCTTAGCAGTTAAAAATTCACCTTTTGTCAGAGCAATAACTTTTTCAAAATATTCCTTTCCTTTCTCTGGATTCCCTCCCAAAGCTGGACTACTACCACCATAATAAGCACCAAAAAATAGATATGGCAATCCATTTTGATAATCTGGTTTCAAATCTAACACACGTTCCATAATCATTCGAACATAAGGAAATTCTGCAACATGCGTCACATCATCTTTATTTAAATTAATCAAAAGACCCCAACTCATTCCTAACCAAAATAAATCAGGCACAGATTTTTTCTTAAATTTTTTTAAAATTTTTTGAATCTTATCATCTTTTTGACCTACAATATCTGATTCTTGAAGATCATATCGTAATTTCATTACTTCCCATGCATATTTTTTAGCTTGTTTATAATGCAACGACGCCCAACGAGCATCTTTTTCTTCTAAAAAAGTCAATGCATAAAACGTATTTATTTCTGCTGCCTTGGCCAATAAAACATCATCTGAAGGATCATTGGCAACTGCATTTTCCAGCAATATAATAAAAGATGGCAATGCTTCTTCTAAAAGTTGATAATTTTCAGATTCAAACAACGTAGAATTTGACCCTTCTAATGAAGAAACAAGATAAGAATTAAACATTCCAGTTGCAGAGCATCCCATAATACTAAAATAGCAACTAATTAAAAACAAAATTATTAATAACTTTACCTTCATTTTCATTTCCTAAAATACTAAAATAAATCCATTATTTTCTGTGCTTGAAAAAAAATATATTCCACCATCTAAAAATTAGTGTTCATTTTGAATTTTAGCAATTTCTAATGGAAAAACAAGAGAAAAAAACACTCATTTGTCACTGAGTTGGCGTCTATTGCACTGGGGAAGACAATTAGTTACTGGGATAGCAAATTTTGCTCTGGGGAGGAAAATATTGCTCTGGGGAAGTGTCAGTTGCTCTGGGGAAGTGTCAGTTGCTCGGGGGAGAAACGCGTAAAAGACTATTTACTAAAAAAGATATATCTTTGTTTATACAAGATATATCTTTTTTAGTAAATAGTTTTATTTTAAGAGATAATTTATAGTTATTTTAGAAAATTTTTATTTTATATTTAATTATTATTTATTTTAGTAAATGGTTTTATTTTATATTTAATTATTTATTTCTTTTCTTCAAAATTATGGAACTGAGTAGAGCCATGATTACAAATTCAATTCCTAGACAACCACAACCGCTCTTACCTGTTTCCTCATCTGTGGGGGCTGTATAGGCTTTAATTGTATATCGAGTAAGATTTCTATTTGAATTTAGACCTTTACTAGAATAGCCACCCCATTGATATATACGGTTTTTTTTAATCTTACCATCCATTATAACATCCCTTGCAATCCCACTAAAGATATTAGATCCAAGGGGAGTTGGATATATTTTATATAAAGCTCCGCTAGTATCAAACATCCACATATCATCTACATCTTTTTCACGAATACTTCGTCCACTTTTATTCAGACCACATACAATAAAAATCATGTTATCTATAGCTATCATATTGTGAAAGCAACGTGCTGAAGGTCCTTCTTCAGTCTCTATTTTTTCCCAAGCATTTTTGCTCTCATCATATTTCCAAAGGTCATTGTAGTCTTCGTAGTCTTCTAATCCATCAGTATGAGTTAGTCCACCAAATAGATATAATGTATTGCCTACAGAAACCATAGTATGACCAACACGTTTTGAAGGACCATCTGTATATGGTAGTTTATGGAAGCGCCACTCACCACCTGTGTAGGAAAAATAGCCAAATCTTTGATCCCCATCAATTATTTTGCCTTCATCAAATTCGTACCCACCAAATACATAAATTTTATCTGAAATAGCAGCAGTTGCAAATTTATATCGTGGTATACATCCTTCAGGATCATTTTCATCATATACATATTCTTGGATCCATCCTTGGCGATCTGATGTCAAATCATAGCTATATATAGCATCAATAGGGATAGCATTAGCATGAATAGGTTCATCTTTTTTAAACATAAGACCATAAAGTACATACAATTTGTTATTTAATACAAAAGTACCATGTTCAGCTGTACCTAGAAATTCATCATTTTCACCTAGCTTATATATTTGTGTGAACGTTGCAGTAGAATCTTTGACATCTATACGCCAAATGTCAGAAAGAAGATAATTGTCACGCCCAATGTCAGAAAGAAGACGATTTTCACGCCCAATGTCAGAAAAAAGACGATCATAATTAATACCACATGCAATGTAAATTTTATTGTTGCATGTAACCATGGAGTGACCATATCGTGCATCAGGTAAGTCTGAACTTGCGTCTATTTCAATTGTATCCCATTTATCTGTTTCTGTATCTTGTCCATAGATATCTTCCCATGTATCAGCTACACATAAAATGGGACATAAAAAATATAGAAAAATTACAAAAAGTGTTGTCATGTTTTTCATGTCTGTCATTCTCCTTTCTAGGGGAAACTTTTCATAATGAACAATTAGGTAGCTATTTTTGAACAATTAGGTAGCTACCTAATTGTTTTACTACTTTTTGGAAAATATTTGATTTGATACTTGCTTTGGAGGTTGTTACTTTTTTTATGGTGCATTTTGATTGAATGGGAATGAAAGCGTAGATTATGTTTCTGTCTCTTCTTATCTGTTTCGTGATTTTACTTTTTTTCTTTATACATAGAATAGAATTTTCACCAAAGTAAAAATAGTACAAAACAATAAATGGGAATGATTATATCAAAAATAATATAAAAGAAAAGAAAAAAATAATATAAAAAAATAAATATATTCTTTTATATTATTTAAGTAATTATAATTTGCTCTGGGGAGTCAATTTGCTCTGGGGAGGCATTTACTCTGGGGAGGGCAATTTGCTCTGGGGGAGGATAATTTGCTCTGGGGAGGCAATTTTACTCTGGGGAGGCAAATGTTGCTCTGGGGAGAATAATTTGCTCTGGGGAGGCATTTACTCTGGGGAGAATAATTTGCTCTGGGGAGGCAAATGTTGCTCTGGGGAAGTGTCAGTTGCTCTGGGGAGGCAAATGTTGCTCTGGGGAAGTGTCAGTTGCTCGGGGAAAGGAAAATTTGCTCTGGGGGAATGTCAGTTGCTCGGGGGAGGCAAATGTTGCTCTGGGGAAGTGTCAGTTGCTCGGGGAGGGAAATATGCTCGGGCGCGAGAAGGTTGCTCGGGAAAAAATAAATTCGTGTATTCTATGTGTTCCGTGGTTTAATTTTTGTGTGTTCTGTGGTTTGCTCTGAGGAAATTTGTATATGGAGGCTGCTCTGGAGCAGGAGCAATGACTACTCTGAGGTAGATTGCTCTTTGGTTTGTTTTTTTTGTTGCAGAAAAATTTCGTATGCTTCTTCAGCAGTTTTTGCATGTTTATCGCCAAAAACATGTGGATGTCGATGAACCATTTTATTGTAAATACCATCTACCACATCGTTTAAGGTAAACATTTTTTTTTCTTCTGCTAAGTTGATTAAAAATATTACGTTAAATAATGTGTCACCTAGTTCTTCTTGTAAGTTGGCAATGTTTTTGTTATCAATGGCTTCTACCACTTCATTTGCTTCGTTAACTAAGCACATTTTAAAGGATTCAAAATCTTGTTTTAAGTCCCAAGGACAACCATTTTTTGGATCGCGTAAACGTCGTGCTAAAGTAAATAGTTTTTCTATCATTTTTTTCTCTTTTTATAATTCATTATTTTTATATCTGTTATACGTAATTATTTTTATATTTATAATTTAACTTATTACACTTATGCTTTTTATAATTCATTATTTTTGTAATGAATTATTCTTGATTCTTGTAATTAATTATTCTTTTGTTTTAAAAGCATCTAACATGAATTCTTGTTCTAATGTATCTTCATGCATGAACATAAAGTCATCATCGTCATCTTCTAGTCCTTCTACTTCATATCGTAAACAACATCTTAGTCGTCCACAAAGTCCACAATACATGGCAGGATTAGGAGTAGGACCTACTTTTTTTGCAATTTTTGCTGTGATGGGTGAAAAATTTTTTAAAAAGGAGCAACAGCAAAGTTCTAAACCACATATTCCTGCACCGCCTAATAGACTAGCTGCATCACGTTGTCCAATTTGTCTTAATTCAATTCGAGTTCCATAATATTGTCGGCGTAAGATTTTTAATAATTCTCGAAAATCTACTCGTTCTGGTGCTGTGAAAAAAAATATTAATTTACTTTCTTCTTTAATGAAATTGCTTTGAATTAATCTCATGTTGATTCCTAGTTGTTGTATTACTTTTTTGCAAAAAATAAATTCTTCTTTACAAAGTGTATCAGGATTAGCACAACATGCATATTGATTGGATCGAATGTTAGAATTCATACAAAATATCCTAAAAATATAGCCAAGTGGGAGTTATATTTTCTGTTGTATTGGTAAATAGAGAGTAAATTCGCTTCCTTGTTGAAATTTGCTTTGTACTTTGATATTGCCTTTATGGGCTTTGACAATAGATTCTACTAAGAAAAGGCCAAGCCCTGTACCTTCAATTCGCAGTGTGTCTCTGTTTTCTACTCGATAGAATTTTTTAAATATGCGATGGAGTTCGTTTCTAGGGATGCCAATTCCGTTATCTTTGATGGAAAGGGCAATTTCATCTTCTTTATGGCAATAGATTTGAATGTCAATGTGTTTTTCTTGTTTGTCATTGTATTTGTAGGCATTGGAGAGTAGGTTCATCCAAGCTTCTCGAATGCTTTCTTGGTCAATGTATATTTCTGGTAAGTTGTCTTGTTTTTGAAATGTGATTTTACAATTTGCTTTGGCAGGGATTTGATTTTGAAAATCTTGGATAATTTCTTCAATCCATTCTTCGATTTTACAAGGATGAAAGTGGAATGTTCGCTTTTTTTGTTCCATTTTTGCAAAGCTAAGAATTTGGTCTATTAAACGGCTCAGTCGTTCACTTTCTGCTGCAATGATTTGTAAGCATTCTCTTTGTTCTGAGCGACTTTGTGTGCGTTCCATTTGGAGGGTTTCTACAAATATTTTGATAGCTGTTAGAGGTGTTTTGAGTTCGTGGGTGATGTTTCCCACAAAGGTAGATTTGAATCGTACATTTTTCATTTCCCGTACGTATGTATAGATGATGATGTAGACTCCTAGAAGTAGAAAGCTAATAAGAACTATAAGACCTGTTAAGTATAATTCAGAACGATAGCGAGATAAATCTTCTAGAGAACGGATGTTTTTTAAGTATAGTACCATATGCCAAAAAGGGAAGATAGGTTGCAATGGTTGGGAAACAACAGAGTAAAATCTTGCATCAGGTTTGATAAGAAGAGAAATGCCATTGTTGCTCAAAAGGCTTAAACGGATATCAGGTCCCATATCTTGTTCATGAACGGTAGGGGCAATAATGTCTTTTAAACAGTAGTCTAGGTCTATGTTATATAATACGTATCCTATAGGTGTTTTACAATAGTAGATCAAGTATTGAATATTCCGAATTTCATAAGGAATGTATCCAGAATTTTCCTTTTCTCGTTGTAATGTTGGCAAAACGTATTTTTGAATTTCTTGTATTTCTTTTTCTTGTTGTTCTATTTTAGAATGTTCTTCTAAAATGGATTCTTTGTATTTTAAAAAATTTTCTTTTTCTATGAGAGATAAATTTTCTTCATGTTCGAGTTTTTGAAGTTCTTTTTGTATTTTTTCAATGTAGTAATAATATTGTACTTTTTTGAAACGAAATTCATTGAATAGTATGTATTTTAAAATGTCTAATATGTTTCGATAGTATAAGTTCCATTTTTTGTTTTTTTTGTAAATTTCTAGAATTTGAAGTTTGATTTCTAATAAAAATCTTAGTTCTCTAGCAGAAGTGCTATCTCTATATAGATTTACTATAGATTGGTATGTTTCTAAAGCTTTGTCTTCTTGTTGTAAATATAACTGACAACGAGCAATAGAAGCTAATGCTTGCCCCATGGTATCAATTTTTTTATCTTGGATATTAGCAATGATATTTTTATATTCAATGATGGCTGTTTCGTAGTTTTTTATTTGGAATTCTTGGAAATAAGCATTTTCAAAGATATGATGGTCTTCCATGAGCATATATACATTTTCAATGTGAACGTCTATGGGACGTTCTTGTGGATATATGATGTTGTAATTTTTATCTACTACGTATACTTTTTCAAACAATGAGTCTGACAATGGTTCGAGAAATTTTGAAGTAGATATATTTTCTTCATTCTGTAATGTTTCTTCAATTTTTTTTACTTTACTAATAATTTTGTCTAAAATTTGTTTTCGTGCCGTAGAAACGAGAGCAGTGTAACTTTCTTCGATTTTTTTTTCAATGATGAGTTTTTGATCGCCTAGTGATTGTAATGCAAAACCCACTAAAGAAAAACAAGGGAAAATGATTAGTAGAATAACAGAGGTAAGTAGTTTAAATTCATATTTCATATTTTATTTCATAGAAAAAAGACATAAAAAAAACAAAAAATTTATAAAACAATAACAGAGGTAAGTAGTTTAAATTCATATTTCATATTTTATTTCATAGAAAAAAGACATAAAAAAACAAAAAATTTATAAAACAACAAGGAAAAGTTATACCTAGTTATATTGTATAAAAAAGAAATAAAATAAGGATGTTAAAATAAAGGCATAGTTTTTAACTATGCCTTTATTTTAGGGATACGAATGGGTGCTTAAATCATAAGTTGTTTTACAGTACGAAATCCAATCACATTCCACGCAGAGCTAGGTTCCATCCATGTTCGATACGAAACTCGAAGTTTTTCCATTTCAATATTCCAAGCACCTCCTCGTAAAACACGACCAGGTCCTGACTTTGCACCTTTTGGATTGGCTGGTGGTGATGTTTTGTAGTACACTTCGCTAAACCAGTCTAGACACCATTCCCAAACATTACCAGCCATATCCATACACCCATATGGGGAGACTCCTTCTTTAAAAGTTCCTACAGGAGAAGGACTTCGTTCACCATACATAGGTTCACCAGCACAGTTTGCTAGCCATTCATCGCTTTGGCTTTGATTGGGATATTGGTTTCCCCATGGAAATTTTCTATCAGGTGCACTATTGAGTTGTTCACGCAATGCATCACCATCAAAAGAAAATCCGCCTTTTGCAGCTTTTTCCCATTGTGCTTCGGAAGGAAGTGTTTTGCCAGCCCAATAAGCATATGCCATAGCATCGTCCCAGCTTACATTTACAACAGGTTGAGAATCGTCTTTTTCCCAACAAGGGTATGTAGGAAGTTTGCGACCTGTTTCTTTGCAAAAAATTTCATATTGATACCAAGTAACAGGATATTGGTCAATTAAATATCCATCTAATGTCACTTCATGGATGGGTGTTTCAAAATCTTCATATCCTTCGCCCTCATATCCCATATGAAATGCACCAGCAGGTACATATACCATAGTCGCACCGTCTTTATCACAGAAAATTGTGTGATTGTCTTTAGAAAAACCACTAGGCAATGTTATGATAGTAAGAGGACTTGTTGGCATGAGGCTTTCTTTTGTGGAGCCAGTTTTGATTTGTCCATCTAAAGGATTTGTAAAATCATTTAGATCATCTAATCCATATGCTACATGTATGCCTGAAGATTCTGCATTGGTAGCTGTTGAAAATTCATCAAACCCAGGCTCTGAAATGAATTCAGCCCCCCCATTAACTACATCTTCTGAACCAGCTGTTAATTCAGCACCTTGGTTATAGCTTGAATCATAGCCTTGATCATAGCTTGAATCGTAGCCTTGATCATAGCTTGAATCGTAGCCTTGATCATAGCTTGAATCGTAGCCTTGATCACAGCTTGAATCGTAGCCTTGATCATAGCTTGAATCGTAGCCTTGATCACAGCTTGAATCGTAGCCTTGGTCATAACCTTGAGATAAATCTGTACCTTGGTTATAATTTTGGTCATAGCCTTGCGATAAGTTTGTACCTTGGTTATAATTTTGGTCATAGCCTTGCGATAAGTCTGTACCTTGGTTATAATTTTGGTCATAGCCTTGCGATAAGTCTGTACCTTGGTTATAATTTTGGTCATAACCTTGCGACAAGTTTATGCTGGAGTCATAGGCAGCTTGGTTGTAGCTGGAATCATAGGCTTGGTTGTAGCTGGAATCATAGCCTTGGTCATAGTTTTGATTATAACTTTGAGATAAATCTGTACCTTGGTTAAAGGATAGATTTGTTCCTTGGCTGATGTTTATACCATGGGAAGGACTATATACGTTATTTTGGGAAATCGTAGCACCAGAACTAGGAATAGGTGTACTCATGTTATTTTTATTAATGGATAAATCAATGCCAGAAGAATAATCTAAGTGCTCCTTAGTATTGATGGCATTTTCATTTTGTTCCATATTAAGATCATCTACATCCCAAGATGCTGAATCAAATAATGGTTCAGGACTTATGGAATTTTCATCCACTGGTATTTGACTCCACATATTGTTGTTTTTCATAGATTCTTCCTCTAAGTTTTTTAAATTGTCTTTTTCAATACTAAAGAATTCGTCTTCACCAATAGTGGAAGCAATTTTAGCGGATGGTTTTTCTATATTTGTTGTTGTTGGTATTTCTGGTGGCAATGATTCTATATCTTGTTGTAATTTTTCAAGATTTTCAAGAAATTCATGTAATGAATATCGAGATTCAGCATCAGCATGTACGGCTTTTTGCATAAATTTTTGTACAAGAATTTGTGCCTGCTTTGAATTTGGGAATGGCGTTGCGTTTGTTGCTTGTATTTGACCAGTTAAAAGGAATAAAAATATTTTTCCTAAACTAAATATGTCTACTTTTTCTGTAATTTGATTGCTTCCTTGTTGTTGTTCTGGAGACAGGTAATACCATGTATTGGCAATATTTTTTGTAATAGCACTTTCTGTAGGACTAAGAATAGAATGGCTCATATTTTTTGGTTCTGGCATTAAATTAGCAATACCAATGTCTATGATTTTTATATTTCCTGTCTCTTCATTTAATAAAATATTACTAGGCTTAATGTATCGATGAAGAATAGGTGGATTTTGGCTATGGGCAACTTGAAGACCTTGTGCAACTTGACGTATAATAGCCACTGCTTCGGAAATATTTAAAACTTTTCCTTGACGGTGTGTTAAAATATATTTTTCTAAATCTATTCCTTTATAATATTCCAAAACCATAAAAGAATGACGTACTCGATGGCGACCAATTTCATAAATTTTAACAATTTTGTCATCATCAATGGCTTGTACTTGATACGCTTCTGCAAAGAGATCTTTTAAAGCACCTTGACTAGATTGCCACAATGTTTTAACTACTGCCATTCGCTCTTCACAAACATCTTCGCATAAAAAAGTAACTCCCACACCACCTACACCTAAGATTTTTTTAGGAACGTATCGATTCACATCAAAAAAATTGCATTCTTCGCTACCAGCTGCTAAAGATTCTAACATATATTTTAATGCAGCATCAAAACTTCCACGATTTAAAAGTGCAAAAAATAGATTGCTTTCAATGGGAGTGCGTTCTTGTTTATTAGAAATTGGCATGAGCACTAAAGCACGGCGAAAATATTCTGCTGCTTTATCTGGCATACCCATAGCATTGCTAATCACACCAAGATGGTTAGCAAAAATTGCTTTTTGTGGATGACTATTGGGAATTTTTTCAAAAATATTTTTTGCTTTTTCAATTTTTGCTTTTTGATTTTCTAATGAAATTCCCAACAAAGTGTGAGAAAAAACGATTCTATCTTGACCTAAAATTTCTATGGATTTTTGGATGAGTCGTTCCATTTCTTCTATCACATCCACAGAACCACTTAATTCTGAAGTTTCTTTTAATGCACCTGTTTGCAATAATGACAATGATTTTGTTTTGTCCAATACTTCATGTCCAATTGACTGTTCTAATTTAGAGAGTGCATTATTTAACATATCTAGAACAGGTTTTTGGTTGTCTAGGTATTGTCCCATAAGCGTCCAAGCTCGTTGACTCAATGCCAATTGCGAATTAATTTTTGAAATTTCTTTAGCATCTTTAAGAGTGGATTTTTTCTTATTTAAATCTTCAATTTGTTTTGCAACAAGTTGCGTTCGCAATTTCATTTTTGTAGAATTAGATATGCATACCATCTTTTTTAAACGACTATCACTACAGATTGAAGAACGCAACTGATGATCAATGGCTTGAAACAGATAAGCTTTTCCAATGAGGAATTGAAATGCAAGGTCTGTTTTTGGATATTTTGTAATTTTGCAGAGATATTCTAAAAATTCAACAGGTAATGGATATAGTTTAGAAGATTTCCCCATATCTTGGACAACTTGAGAAATTTTAGAAGAGTTTAATCCATTTAATATATGTTCGAGGACTTCTTCTGTTCGTAATTTTTGACATATAGAAATAATTCGCTCACAAATCCTCTGTTTATCGTCCTTATACTCTTCTAAAAAGGGAATAAGAATGTTTTCTTCCATCCGTTCAGATTCTTGCAATGCCATTTCAAGCATATATGAACCTTTTTGCAACGCATCTCTATAGTGTTGACGAAATTCTTCTACAGAAAAATTATGTTGCATTAAAAATTCCATTGGTTTCCCTGTTGGAGTACCAAGCAATGGATCTATTGATGAAAAAGTGAGCATTTTTGCAATCGAAGCACAACAAGATTTTAAAAGTTCTACAGAAAGTCCCATATTTAGCCTTCACATATAATGGTAAGCCGTCTTGACCAGTTACTACAATTACTATTATTATAATAAGAGTATAAATATTGTTTGATATTTATACTTTTTGGAGGCTGCATTCCTATATAAAGTAAATATAGGAAATAGCGAAAAAAATAATACAAATTATCTATTCTATATAATAATATTCAGTTATCTAATTGATATAATAATACCAATTTTTTTATCTATTTTATATAAAGTAAGTATAAAAAATAACGAACAAATAATACAAATTATCTATTCTATATAAAGTAAACATAGGAAATAGTTAAAAAAATTATAGCAATTTTTTTAACTATTTCCACAATTTTTTATTATTTTCCTAAAGAAATGCCATCTTTTGTCATAAAAACGCCTTTGTTTTTGATTTTTTGAGCCATTACTTCTGGTAATGCGTTCATTGCTTCTATATCTGTTGGAAATATTCCTATTTCATATGTGCCGTCAAAACAATACCAACCAGAAATTTTTGGAAATTTTCTGCCTTTTGGTTCAAATGTTAAATCTTTGTACATAATTTTTGTAAAATTATAAGGTGTGAGTGATTTTCCATCAGTCCAAGGATTTGCATTTTCCATGAGATAAGATACAGTCATTCGATCAAAGGAACAATCTAATAGATCCTTTGGCAATGCACTTTGCACTGTTGAAGTAAGAGTTGCTTGTTTTTCTGCAATTTCTTTTTCTAAAGCTTCGAGTTTTGCTTTTTCTTCATTCCATGGCTTTTCTAGTTGTGTCTTTTTATCTTGTAATGTTTTCATTTGATTTTCTAGGTTTTGTACTTGTTTTTCTGCTTGTTCCACTTGTTTTTTGATTCCAGGAATAAAACTTCCTGCACCTTGCAATTTTTGTAAAGTAGCTCTCGCTGTATTATATTGTGATTGCATATTAGATATGCTATTGGACACACCAAGAACAGAAGTTTCTAGTGTTTTGATGCCTTGTTCCATTTTTTCTTTAGAGGCTAGGAGTTGTTCGATTTCTTGTTTTGTTTTTTCTTGTACTGCATCAATTTTTTTAGTTACATCAGTTGCATCTAAGAATTCTGTAGGATCAAAGCCAACATCGAGTCTTCCAGCTGGTAGAGAAAAGTAATTATCGCCTGTAGTACGAAGTGATTTTTTAATACCACGAGGATCTATACCAGAAAAATAAATGTTTCCTTTTGCATTGATGTCCACGTTGCCTTCATTTTCAAAAGAGATTTTATCTAATAAAGGAAAACTGTTTGCCATGGGCAATGCAACAGAAAGAATATAGGGAATTTTATTGACATCATAATCAATGTGGCAATCTGGATGTGGTTTGCTAAGATCTGCTTCTACTTGAAAAAATAATGTGCCAGAATTAATGTTGCCTTTGATATCAGTCAATAATTTGTTATCTACATTATTATGATTTAATGTAGAAGTGATGTTTAAATTTTCAATCTTATTTTGAGAATCAAGGATGATTTTTTTGAATATGCATTGAAAATCAATGCCAAATTTTTGAAGAGTTTGTATTGTATCTTGTGCTAAAGAAGATAATTCATCAGAAACGTCTTGAACAGATGCTTCTATCGTAGTTGCTTGTTGTTCTTCTTCTGATTGTGTTGTGGAAGACAATTTTTTACTTTCGATTTTTACACAATTTAATAAAGCTGGAACATCAATCAAAGGAAATTCCATTTTATAGTCTATTTTTGTTTTTGTAAAATCCTGTGCATATTGCAATTTTCCAGAAGAATTCAAGGAAATGGAAGGATTCTTGATGCTACATTGTGTCACTTCTATGACTTGTTGGTTATCTTTTACAACACAGGCAAAATTTTGTCTCCAAGAGGTATTTTGCAATTTGCATGTAATTTTGCTATCTTCTAAAGGTAAGTAAACTTGGAATGATTTTAAACTTCCATCTGATCTTACATTAATTTTTTCTGACTTACTTTCTGCGATGAGACGTTGATTAAATATGCCTTTTAGTCTTGCATTTGGTAAAAATACAGCAATATAAGGAGTAAGTTTAGAAAGATCCATCCTGACTCTTGTTTCCATTTTTTGCTTGTTTTGTAAATTCATATGGAGATTGCCACGAGTCTGTACGTTGAATAAATTCTTAGGTGTAGAGGTAAAAGACATTTTTTTCACATCCACAGATTGAAAACCATCCATGAAGCTACCATTCAGAATAACGTGACGATTTCCATTGATTTTTAATTCAGGCAGATTTTTAATTTTATTGGAAGCAAGGGACGCTATAATATCAGTTTTCCCTTTTATATCCATAGATTTGGCATCTTTGTTTGTAATGGTATTGAAATTTGCAATTTTCCCTTTTACTTTCACGTCTGAGGGTATGAAATCTCGTATAAATAATGCAATGTTCTCTAGATTGATTTCTAATTTATCTTTCCAATGATCCAATGTGATATTTTGCAAAATATCAGATACTTGAGCATCCAATTCCATGTCAATTAAAGAAAGATTTTTCCCGTTATATGGGCAATCCATATGAAAGGAAAAATGATCTGTAAACGATTTTTTGAGTAGATCCAATTCAAATTTTAAATTTTGTTTTACTTCATTTAAACGTAATTCATAAGGTTTTTGATCTAGGCCAAAAATGCCTTGGACATAGCAAGAATCTACATTGAAATTTTGAGATAATGATACAATAGAATTTTCCTTTTTTATAATATCTCCAGTAGCTTTTACTATACCACCAAATTCTGTGACTGCATCATTTGATATTGTGGCAATCAATTTTCCCCAATCTTGATACAATGTATTTAAGTCAAAATTAGCATCTAAAGTAGCGTGAAATTCATTTCCAGAAATAGCAGACAAACTATCAGCAATGTCTTGAGGTGACTTCCATTGAGACATATTCATCATTAGCAAAAAAACATCTTGTAAATTGTTTAATTCAAAATTTTTCAAAGCAAAATTTGCATATTTTGATTTAATGCCAATTTCTGGAATAGAAACTACACCTTGGCTAGTATCTAGGCTTATTTCATGGTACAAAGAAATAGATTGTTTCTCTAAGTCAATTACATCTTGTTGTTTGACATACATATCGTCTATGGTAAAGTTACCTTTAGCATGGAATTGAACATTATTTTGTTGATCCATAGCTAAATTCATTAGACCTTCTAATGTATACTTTAGACCAGCATTTAATTTGTCGCTTATATAAGAGTTGCCAGAACCAGAACGATATGTAATCTTTTCGAATGTATCTACGTTAAAATCCAAGTAAAAGTTATCTAGTTTAACACTATTTTGTTTAGATGCGTCTGATATAACTACATTGATGTCTTTAATAGCAACTTTTAAATATAGCTCGGGAAATGACGTATAACTTTTTTTTGAAGTTGTGGGTGTTGTTGTAGGTTGCGTTGTCGTAGGTTGCGTTGTTGTAGGTTGCGTTGTTGTAGTTGATTCTTCTATTTCAGGTAAAGTAATATTGGCTGTCACACCAGATACTTCCAAAATAGATTCTGTGGCTATTTTCCCTGATTTCATTGTCAATAGATTATAGTCTAGATTGGCGTAATCTACACTAAGAATCGTTTCTTCTTTATCTTTTACGACAAAATCTTTAAAACTAATCTGTGAACCAAAAATACTAATATATAATTTATCCATCTGGACAGAATAGCCTGTGGCACTTTGAATAGGTCCTGTAATCAATGGAATTAAAAACGAAGAATAAAAAGGCAAGCATAAAATCAATAGAAATATAAAAATAATGATAAATAGTGGAATCTTCCACCATAAACCACGAAAAATACTTCGTTTTTCTTCTTTTTCTTCAAGCATTTTTTTATAATCCTTTCTTAAAATTTTTTTTAACGAAAATATCGATCAAAAATTCGAATGACTTCTGTTGGTTCTTGCACTTCTAGAAGTCGTTGTTTAACATCAGTATGTTGAAATGCCAACGCAATGCCACGATAAATTCGTAAATATGCTTTATCATCATAAGGTGGCGCCACCATAGGAATAAATAATTGCACTTTTTCAAAATCAGGAGCGTCAAAATCAACTCCCTCCTTACAACGTGCAAATCCCATAACTGTATGGCGTGTTTGCAAATTTCGAACATGGGGAATCGCAACGCCACAACCAATGGCACTAGAAGTTCTTCTATTGCATAAAATTAAATCTTTGGATAAACTGCTAAAATTGCTAATTTTCCCAGAATTGTCTAACAATTTTGCTACATCATACAAAATTGTTTCTTTTCGTTTGATTTCCACTTCACGTGCAGATAGACCCTGCGTATCAATTTCATAATCTAAGTCAATGTCTAAGCAAATGCTATTGATAGATAAATAACGTGCAAAACTCATATATCTTTACAGGTGTTACCTGTTCTCCATTAAATTAAAATTTTTATTCTTTGCTATCCCATACACAACGAAACCCTAAGTCTGGTAATTTCACATCTTGACTAAAAGGGAATCGATTGCTACATCGCAAAGATTTTTCTTTATATAACCACGAACCGCCTCGTGCCACTCTATATCCTATTCGTAGGGGAAATTTTCCTGAGTGATTTTCATACGGTTCATACAATGAAGAAGTCCATTCTAATACATTTCCAGCCATTTGGAAACAACCATAAGGAGAACAGCCATTTGGAAAAGAATCTACAGCTACTACATTTCCTTTTTGTAAAGATACGCTATTACATAACGTACTATCAAAATCATTGCCCCAAGGATACGTATATCCTAAAGTTCCGCGTGCTGCTTTTTCCCATTCTATTTCTGTGGGCAAACGAAATCCCATCCATTCTGCATAGTCGCATGCATCTTGCCAAGATACTCCCACAACTGGTAAATTTCTTGGAATTTTAGATAAATCAGAAAGTTTGTAATCGGGACTCTTATGGTTTGTGTGATAGATGAAATTCATGTATTCTTGTAATGAAACTTCATATTTTCCTATATAAAAACTGTTTACATGTTTCGTATGTTGGGGAAATTCATCTATTTCTTCGTGGTCACATCCCATAATAAAAGAACTACTTGGAATTAAAACCATATCTTGTTCTATTAAGCCACGCAATTTTTGCAATATTCCTGTTGTAGAAATAAACTCTGGCATTTTTTTTACTTCTTTCCATAATACTGCATATCTACGTTGCGACCACAATGTTTTTAAAACATATTCAAAAGCCCATAAAACTTCATGAATTTTTTTTTCATGGGCAAAAGAAATAAAAAAAGGATCCCCATCATATGTTTTGTTTAATGTTTCATATTCTTTCCAAAATAAGCGAGAAGTTAGAATGGCATTTTCCCAATCGCCTTTTTCTATTTGATTTTGTATTTGAGAAAATATTTTTTGACTTGTTTTTTTTCGCGCTACTAATATTTCACAAAATGATATTTTTTTTACATCTTTCAATTTTTGATATATTAATAATGCATCCTCGTATTGCTCTTTTTGTTCATATAAAATAGCTTGTTGAAAAAGAGTAGTTTTTTCTTCATATTTTTGAACTTGATCCTGCAATATTCCCTCGATGTTATTGTATTTCGTTCGTGTTTGTTGATCCTCTTGGTATTGTAAAGCCCAAGCATAGCATTGATACGCTAAAGAAAGATTTCCATTTTTTTCTGCTTTTTCGCCCTGCTTTTTCCAATCTTCAAAATATGTTTGCTTTTCATTCATATCGTTGCTTGGCATTTCTTTTGTTTGATTTTGATTTGTATCGTTGCTTGGCATTTCTTTTGTTTGATTTTGATTTGTATCGTTGCTTGGCATTTCTTTTGTTTGATTTTGATTTGTATCGTTGCTTGGCATTTCTTTATTTTCTTGCATAGAAAGTGAGGGAATAGGATGAGATATGGAAGAATTCTCCCAAGAAAAAGGCGAGAAAAAAGAATAGAGAAGAAGCGTGGAAAGTAAAGAAAAAAAAGAAATGAGGCGGACAAACACAATGGGACAAAGCTTTGATTGATAAAACATAGTTTTTCGATGATGATTTGTATCAATCAAAGCTTGCTTAGACCGTTTCATTCTTGAAAAACAGAAAGTAAATCAGGTGTTGCATTGGGAATTAAAATTTGTTCTACAATATATGACCTAGGAATAGAACGTTGTGCAGCCAATAAAGCAGAATCAACATTTTCCACAGTTCCTTGAATGATCCAAAACGCTTTGCCACCAATGCCTTTACCTAAACGAAGTTCTAGTAATTGAACTTTATCTTCTTTTAATGCAGCATCCACTGAAACAATGCTAGAAGCACATGTTGCCGTTTCAAAAACACCTACTGCCTCTAAACTCGAAACAGCTACTTTCTGTTGTAATACAGAGCGAATTTGTGCATGAAGTTGTGGAATCCAGAGAAAATCTACTAAAGATTTTCCAGCCACTTCTTTTGCTGTTTCTAATGCACTTGTAACTTCTTCCACTTCTCCTTCAAAGAAAATTAAATATTTTCCAGAACTAATTGGATGCGAAAAAATTATGGAAACAGATGCTTTTTTTAACAGTGCATCTGCTGTGAAAATTCCTTTCGCAATACTAGAAAGTTCTAAAAGTCCCACGCAATCATATTTCATAAATCATACCCTAATTGACAACAAAAAGGAAATTTACTCTTTAACCAAAACATTTTTTAGCGGAGAGAGTAACTACATTAAAGCTAGAAAAACTCCCACAAACTTCCTTGCGAGAGTTTTTTCTCGAAAAATTTGTCCAATATTTGGAATAAAATTATTTTTCTGCAGCTTCTCTATTCCAATTTGCAGTTTTTGGCAAAATTTGTTCCACTTCACTATGAGGTCTAGGAATAACATGTACAGATACAAGTTCGCCTACTCGTTTTGCAGCAGTTGCTCCAGCATCTGTTGCTGCTTTGACTGCTCCAACTTCGCCACGAACCATTACTGTCACATAGCCCCCACCAATTTGCTCTTTACCTAAAAGAGTTACCTTAGCAGCTTTTAACATAGCATCAGCAGCTTCTATAGAGCCAACTAAGCCACGAGTTTCAATCATACCAAGAGCAATTTTACTCATTTCAATTTTTCTCCAATTGCTAAAATAAATATATACAAATTGCTAAAATAGCCATGAATTCTTTAAAACAATTCTTTATTGTCTTTTTGAAAAATTCATAAAGAATCTCATAAAATTATAATGGATTACTATATAAAAATCAAAGTATTTTTTGAAAAAAACTCCTTTATGGCCAATAAACAGATCGAATGTCACTTTTAAACTTTTTCAAATCTGGAATTTCCCATACATCTTTGTTTTCATTTGTAGTTTGAGAACCTAAATTTACAGATTGTATATCATTTTTTAATTTTTTCAAATCTGGAATTTCCCATGCACTTTCATTTGTAGTTTGGCAACTTACAGAATGCGTTTGATTTGGGATATTAGAAATTTCCCATGCACTTCCTATCGAATCTCTATCCATAGAAAAAGGTTCAATGCTACAATAAAATTCAGAATCTACATTAAAATTAGGGAAAAATTCTAGATGTAAAATCTCGGGCGAAATCTTCGATTTATCTGGCCACAGTGAAAAATCTTCTCGAATCGTAGCAACTCTCCGCTTTTGGATTAAATGCATAGCAGAAATATTATCTGAAGTAATGTTGCCTCCATATGTTCCACACCCTAATGTTAATGAAGGAACCAAATGTGTTGCCAATCCCACACCTCCTTGCGAACTAGGTGCATTGACTAAAATTCTAGACACTGGCTTTTGCAATCCAAATTCTAAAATTACATCTGGATTCGTAGCATGAATGACAAGAGTGTGCCCTTTCCCTTCTAAACAAAGTAATTCTATACATCGTTCGCAACCTGTTTGCCAATCATTGGCAACATAAAATCCTAAAACAGGACATAATTTTTCATGCGATAAAGGATAATCTGCACCTACACCCTCTAGAGGAGCTAACAACACAGTAGTGTCTATAGGAACAGAAAGTTGTGCTTGTTGTGCAATGTCAAACGCAGAATGTCCTACGACATTAGCATTCATGCGTCCATTTTGAATGACTACGGATGACAATTTCACCACCTCTTCAGGCGATAAAAAGTATGCTTTTTGTCGTTGAAATTCTGCTCGTACTTTATCTAATACTGCTTGATCCACCACTACCGATTGTTCTGAAGCACAAACCGTACCATAATCAAACATTTGACTTTCTACAATGCATTTGACAGCATGTTGAATGTCTGCAGATCGATCAATATACGCAGGAGCATTTCCTTGGCCAACACCAATCGCAGGCTTCCCTGATTTATACGCTGCTTCTACTAGTCCAGGACCTCCTGTTGCCAAAATAAAATTTACATGCTTATGTTTCATCAATTCTTGTGTACTTGTCAAACTCACTTCTTGGATGCAACCAATACAATCACGAGGTGCACCAGCTGCCACTGCTGCATCATGCATAATCTTAGCAGACTCAAAAATACATCGAACAGCTCGAGGATGAGGTGCAAAAATCACAGGATTTCGAGATTTGAGTGAAATCAAAGCTTTAAATAAAGTCGTAGAAGTAGGATTTGTTGTAGGGATAATAGCAGCAATAATTCCTACAGGTTCTGCAATTTCAAAACATTTTTGAGTTTCATCATATCCAATGACTCCTACTGTACGCAGATCTTTACAAGATTTATATACTTCTTGCACAGCAAAACGATTTTTCAAAATTTTACTTTCTACACGACCAATACTTGTTTCACCTGCTGCTAAACGAGCTAAATGTTCTGCGTTTTTCAATCCAGCTTGCACCATGTTGGCAACAATTTGATCTATTTGACTTTGTGATAAATTTAATAATTTTTCCTGGGCAACGCGAGCTTTTTCTACTAATGAATGAACTTCTTGTACTCCAGAAATATCTTTCAAATTCATATATCTATCCTTATTTACAATCTATTTTCAAACAAAGCAAGAAAAGATTTTATAACCCTAAGCACAATTGAAATACAATACGATTTCCTATACGATAACTTTGTACTTTTTTCCCTAAACTGCGAAAAACATCATTCCAAAGAATTTCTAACTTTGTCATAGATGGATCGTTAAGCTTAATTTCCACACGCATTTTATTTGGAAAAGACAAAGGAATTTGAACTACTTTAAAATAACCTAATGATTCCAATCTAACTATTTCTTGTTTTACAAGAAACAGTTCTTTTTCTTCATCTAAAAGAAAACTCATAAAAAAAGAGTCCGATGCCTTTAGAGAATGATGATCTAAGCATTGTAAAATTTTAGGAACGCTACGTTCTACTAATACTTCTAAAACTTGCTCTTCAGCGAATTCTCGTCCTTTCCACATCACAACGCCTTGGGGCGAACGAATTCGAAAATTACTTATTTTTTTCTGCTGATCCCATATTTCTATTGATAAAATTCCATATAACCATTGCGTTTCTTCATCTAAAGCATTGTCTTTTACTTCCCATTCCAAATTTATATCTAATTCAATGACATTACTTTCTAAAGATAATTCTTCCATCACTTCTGCATCTAACAACATCAAAGGAAAATTGAATCCTTCATATTCTATTCCCAATACAGAATCACTTAACTTGTTTTGCAACATATCCAATAACACACTGCCATCACTTCCTGTAACATGAAATCTTAAAATGCAAGGATAAACATCATGTTTTTTTTCTGCAGTTTCTATAATGTCTATATTTTCTATATTTTCTATATTTTCTGCAGTTTCTGTATTTTGTGTAGTTTGTAAAATTTCTTGTGTTAATAAACTTGTATGATCTGAAACAGGAACTTGTTGCTCTACAGATATAAATTGACAACCAGATATAAAAAGGAATAATAAAAATAAAATCATCGCTAACTCATTTTTGTATAATATCTTCATTACAAAAAATATCTATTTTATACTCAATGCTTTTTTCAAATCTTGCAAAAATTCAGTAGGTGTTTGATAACGTTCTTCAACATCCCTTGACATAGACTTCATCACTATATCACTGACAAATTGAGGACATTCTGGAGTATAAGTTTCGATAGGTAATGTCTCTTTTTCAGATTTTGCTCGTAAAATTGCCAATGTGCCTCTTATTTCAGAATAAGGAGCTACACCAGTAATCATGTGATATAACGTGGCTCCAAGAGAATATATGTCGGAACGATGGTCAACTTCACGAGAATTTTTAATTTGTTCATTAGACATATAATAAGGAGTGCCAATAGTTTGCCCTGTTAATGTTGCACCTTTTCCTTGGTCAATTTTACCTAATCCAAAATCAGTAACTTTAATGCATTTTGTCTTTCGATCAATCATAATATTCGCAGGTTTTAAATCGCGATGGATAATTTTTTTTTCAAAAACATGTTCTAAAGCATGAGCTACAGAAATCGCAATTTTAATAGCATCTCGTACAGCGATTTTTTTCTTTGCTATAAGAACTTGTTCTAAACTGACACCTTCCACATACTCCATGGCAATATAGTAATGCTCAGTTTTTTCACAATAATCAAATTTCTTGACATCCACAATATTGGGATGGTGCAATTGTTCATGAACTCTACCTTCTTGGATAAACCGTTGCATAGCGTGTTGATTTGAATTTAAATCTTGATTGAGCAATTTCAATGCCACTATCTGTTTCGTTGTTTCATCTTGTGCTAAATGAATGACACCCATTGCTCCAGAACCAATTTTTTTTATTAATTTATAATTCCCAATTTTGTCAAATTTTTTAGGTGCATTAAATGTTCTTTCTAAGTCTGCAATCGTTGCAAAATCTGGTGCTGGAGTTTGATTATGCGATATAGGTATATTTTCTTTAGGTGCTAGAATTTCTCGTGTGGCACCTATAAATTCAGATGGATTGTCCAATACTTTTTTATTATTTTCATTATTTTGGTGATACGCAACTGGACTCATAAGTTCAGCAGTTTTTCCAATAAAATTTTCTGGAGCATGAAGCATGTCATTATATTGTTTAGAAACTACATTTTTTTGTGGTGTCACAGTAGATTGTTGAGGAATCGTAGGTTGTTCTGCAATAATAGGTTGTAGTGGAATCGTAGGTTGTTCTGCAATCATAGGTTGTTCTGCAGCAATAGGTTGGTGTACAGTTTGAACTTGTTTTTGAGTTGCAACAGATGCAACATTTTTGGTTGGTTTAGCTTGTTTTCTAGAACTAGCTTTTGTTCGTTCAATCATTGCTATACGGCAAGCATGACAATGAAGATAGCAATAACTAGTAGGCGTCATACTTAATACTACTCTATTCTTACATTTAGGACATTCAAAAATACGATGAACAATTTCCATAGTATACTTCCCATTTTAAAGAAAATTTTATATATCTGATTTTACTTGGCCAGCAATATTTAATAAAATACCAATACTTAACATGGTAAAAAATAAATTAGATCCTCCAAAACTAATTAAAGGCAATGAAATTCCTTTTGCAGGAATACTATGTGTCACTACTGCAATATTAAAAATAGCCTGAAAACTGACAAGCATGGTAATTCCCCAAGCTAAAATGCTCCCAAAAATATCAGGAGCTTTTCGGGCAACTTTCCAACCATAATATAAAAAACAAAGATATAGCAAAATCACAGAAGTTGTGCCAATCCATCCTAATTCTTCGCCTAAAATTGCAAAAATAAAATCAGTACTTTCTTCACTTAAGAAAAATAATTTTTGACGACTCCAGCCAAGTCCCACCCCAGAAATACCGCCTGATCCTAATGCAATTAATGATTGACGAATTTGAAAACCTTTACCTAAAGGATCTAATTCTGGATTAAAATAAATGGCAATGCGTGCATAAATATGATTCAACTTAAAAATAGCTAAAAAAAGAATTGCTGGCAAACAAGCAATAAACATAGGAATTAAATGCCATATGCACATTCCAGAAATCCACAATAAAGTTAAGGAAACAAACAAAAGAAAACACGCAGTCCCAAAATCAGGTTCTAATACAATTAAAAAGCATGTAAAAATTATCATACCAAAAATTGGTAAAAAACCATAATAGAATTTTTTAATCCTACTATAATTTACTTCTACATATTTTGCAATCCATATAACAAGACCAATTTTCATGCAATCTGAAGGCTGAAATCCAAAACCTGCAATGCGAATCCAACGCCTTGCACCATTATATTTTACTCCAATTCCTGGCACTAAAACAAGTACAATTAAAAATAAAGCTGCTAAATAGAACAAAAAACCATATTTTGAAAATATGTGATAATCTGTATCCATACAAAAAATAAGTCCAATGCAAGCTAAAAATGCCCAAATCAATTGTTTCTTAATAAAGAAAAATGCATTGCTGGTAGCTGGATCTTCTAAGGCAACAAGTGTGCTTGTGGAATATACCATTACAATGCCCACAGATAACAACATAAGAACAATGGTTAAAATACATTTTTGCCAATAATTCATAACATGCCTCAAATTTTAGGAATACAAAAAACACTTGCAAGTGCCAAAAGACCTAAAAAGAAAGATGTAATCCAAAATCGATTAATAATGCGTGTTTCTGGACAACCTAATCTTCTAAAATGATGGTGGATAGGTGCACAAAGAAAAATTCGTTTTTTATTTCGCAATCTATAAGAACTGACTTGTAAAATGACACTAACAGCTTCCATCACAAAAATACCACCAATAACTACAAGCCATAATTCCATCCGCAATGCAATCGCAACATATCCTAAAAAACCACCTAACATGAGAGAGCCGCAGTCTCCCATAAATACAGTTGCTGGAAATCCATTAAACCATAAAAAACCAAAACTAGCACCTACTAAAATCATGCAACAAACAAAAAGTTCTATTGCCCCTGGCACATATAATAAAGAATATAAAGTTGCCCAATTTTCCTTGCCCACTATGCAACTAAAAATTCCAAACACAATAGCACAAATGATAGAACAACCAATGGCCAATCCATCCATGCCATCAGTTAAATTAACTGCATTCGAACAACCTAATAAAACAAAAATACCTAAAACAACAAATCCAATAGCACCAATATACCAATGCACTCCTATAATAGGAATACAAAGCTTCCACAAAGATTCACCTAAATACCAACATAGAAAACAAACTACAGCTACTGCAACTAATATCAACAAAAAAAATTTTACTCGTACACTTAATCCATTTCGTACCATTCTAGACTTCACAACATCATCAATCCCACCAATAAGAGCAAATCCAAAAGACGATAAAATGGCACCCCAAACAAATAGATTACTCCAATCACACCATATCAAAACACTTAAAATAAAAGCAACAATAAAAATCAATCCACCCATAACAGGCGTACCTACTTTATCAGCATGTTCTTTTCGTACTTCTAAGGAAGGCGACTTATCTCCGTCTACATAACCATGTGCATTTAAAAATCGAATGCAAAATGGGCCCCAAACCAATGCAATGATAAAACTTGTAAAACAGCCGCACACACCCCGCATTATAAAACTAGACATTGTCAACTCCACAAAATAAATAAAAATAATTATAAAATAATTATAAAACAGAATACAACTTTTTCAACGAAAATATTCATTTCATAGCAAATTTTACTTCCAGAGAGCAACATTTCACCCCAGAGCACACGGAACACACAGAAATAAAATATACAGACAATACGAAAATTATGGACAAGAAAGAAAGCAAAAAAAATAAAACCACGGGGAAAAAAAATACAAAAAAACAAACCACGGAACACACAGAAAACAAAGATCAATCAACAAACACAGACCAATCACAGAAAAAAGAAAAACAAACTAAAACTAGAAAAATAAAGGAAATAGAGAATAACGAAACAGAAAACAAAGATATAGAACCAGAAATCTACGCATCCATTCCTATTATATCAAAACGCACTATAAAAAAAGTAACAGCTCCAAAAGTAGCTATCAACAAAACAACCAATAAAAAAATAGAAAAATCCAAAGTAACAACAAAATCAACGAAAGAAACAAAAATAAATAATAAAAAAATAGAAAAAAGTAGCAAAACCTAAAGTAGCTATAAAAAAATAACTAATAAAAAAGCTATAACATTAAAAGTAACTAAAAAACAAAAAATCAATGAAAGAAACAAAAACAATTAATAAAAAAGAACCTATAAAATCAAATATAACTAAAAAATAGTAAAACAAAAAACAAAACATCAAAAGTAACTAAGACAACAATATCTCAAAAACTTCACGTAAAAAAAGAGTGCTAGACGTTTAATTTTTATTCTAGCACTCCCCAGAGCAACTTTCCAACATTTCCACCCCAGAGCAAGTTTACTTCCCCAGAGTAAATTCCCACCTCAGAGTAACAATATATACAAGAAATTTCTAAATTAAAATTTATTTCTACTTTCTTTTTTTGATATGACATAATATAATACAATACAATAATTTATAATATCATAATCTATAGTATAAGAATATATCTTTTCAACAATTCAACAATGCATTTTTGAAAAGGAATCCTACTATGAAAAACGATTTAGACATATTTAGAAACGAAACTATCCTATCTACATATAGCTCATTAGAAAACACGGCTGTAGAAAAAATAATGATAGATGACTATGTTCTTTTAGAAAAAATTGGTCAAGGTGGCATGGGCATAGTCTTTAAAGCTAAAAAAAAACAAACAGAAGAAATAGTAGCTATTAAATTCTTATTACACTATGACCATACACATCAAGACAAAACAACAAAAATTCGTTTAAAACGATTTTTAAAAGAAGCAGAAATAGGACAATATCTCCACCATCCCAACATAGTCCATGTCCATAAATTAGGATATTATAAAAACTCTCCTTATATGGTTATGGACTATATTGAAGGAATTACATTATTACAGTATATACAACAACCTCACATCGTAGAACAATGGACTATATACGGCGATATCTTTTACCAATTAACAGACGCACTTCACTATATTCATACAAACAACATAATCCATAGAGATATTAAACCAGAAAACATACTCATCAACCAACAAGGCAATCCAATTTTAATGGATTTTGGAATTGCTCGAAATCCATTAAAATACTCCAGCCTTACTAATACAAATATATTATTGGGTACTCCCTTATATATGTCTCCAGAACAAGCAGATGGGAAACAAGCAACAAGCCAATCTGATATTTATCAACTAGGTGCTGTATTTTACCATGCACTCACAAATACACCTCCCTATTACGGAAAAACAGCATATGAAATTTTAATGAATCTTATCCAAGGAAAAGCAAAACCACCTCAAGCTTTTAATCCTAATATTCCTATAGACTTAGAAAATATCATCCTAAAAGCAATACAACGAAATACATCTATACGATATAAAACAGCACAAGAAATGGCACAAGATTTAAAAAAATACTTAGACATATATAAACTCTCAGAACAAAAATTAGAACTATCTTATGCCACAAACAAAATAGAACCCCAAAAATCCATCAACAAAAAAAGAAAAAAAATAAAAAAATATCTGAAAAAAAACAAAGCAAATCAAAACACAATTAGACGATATAAAATATTTACCTATACACTATTTACACTATTTGCCTTCTTTTTCTTTGTATTATACTTTATCTTTGATTCTAAAAAAATACACAAAGCAGAAAATAACATAATTACAGAAAATACTAACCAATCCATAGACAATACACCTATAAACACCCCAGAAATTAAAACAACAACAAACAAAGCAGAAAACAACATAATTACAGAAAATACTAACCAATCCATAGATAATATTTCCACAAACACCCCAGAAATTAAAACACAAATCGAAAATACATCTACAGACAACCTAACAACAAAAAAAACACCTACAAACAAAAACAATCAAACAACTATGGATATATATATGGAAAAGCTATTCCAACACCTAGAAAACAATGATCAATTTCAATATTTAGGCACACAAACATATACTTGTGGTAAACACACAAATACAATTCATGAGTATAAACATATACAAACAGGAATGGAATTTGTACTCCTTCCTAGTGGCTCCTACTTTAACAGCTTCATCAGAAAAGATATATTTATCCGCAGTTTCCTCATTGCAAAACACGAATGCACTCAAAAAATATGGAATTTCATTGTACCAGATATTCCCAAAGTATTGATTACAAAAATTCCAGAACTCCCAGTCGGAGACGAATATCCCATTGTAGGACAGACATATGCTGACTCCTATGAATTTTGTAAACGAACAGGACTTTCCTTACCTTCCTCCAACCAATGGGAATATGCAGCACGGGCTGGAAGCAAATATCGATATTGTTATGGACACGATGAAAAACAACTTTACAAATATGCTTGGTATGAACTAAATTCTAACAACTCTATACAACCAGTTGGTCAACTTTGTCCCAATGCCTTTGGACTATACGACATCCACGGTAATGTAAGTGAACAATGTGCTGATGAATATAATTTTAATATACATGAAAAATATGCTAATATATATTACAACATCATAAATTATAAGTTCAGAATCTTTTTATGGCATCCTCGTACTGATGTATTTGATGACCAAGATATTGACCCATGTTCTAGAATTTTTTCGTGGAATGATACTCCCATTAAACCACCCCATATTCCCAATAAAGAACGCCACCATGTTGTCAAAGGCGGAAATTTTTTTCACATAGCCTCTTGTCAGGAATTTTCTTGTCAATATGGAGTATCTTCTTATGTAGTTAGTTATGATCTAGGAGTACGATTTATCTACTCTATCTTTGATAAAGAAAATACAAATCAATCTATAGATAACATACCCGGAAATACCCCAGAAATAACAACAACCCAAGAAACACCCACAGACAATCTACTAACAAAAAAAACACCTGCAAATAAAAACAATCAAACATCTATGGATATATATATGGAAAAGCTATCCCAACATTTAGAAAACAATGATCAATTTCAATCTTTAGGTACACAAACATATACTTGTGGTAAACACACAAACACAATGCATGAATATAAACATATACAAACAGGAATGGAATTTGTACTCATTCCTAGTGGAGCCTTTCTCTCTAGCTCAATTAAAAAATATATATCCATCCGCAGTTTTCTCATTGCAAAATATGAATGCACTCAAAAAATATGGAATCTTATTGTACCAGATCTTCCAAAACGATATATCACAAAAATTCCAGAACTCACAATCGGAGACGAATATCCTATTGCTGGTCAAACATATCGTGATTCCTATGAATTTTGTAAACGAACAGGACTTTCCTTACCTTCTATCAACCAATGGAAATATGCAGCACAAGCTGGAAGCAAATATCAATACTGTTATGGAAGTGATGAAAAGGAACTTTACAAATATGCTTGGTATGAGCTAAATTCTAACAATTCTACACAGCCAGTTGGTCAACGTCTTCCCAATGCCTTTGGTCTATACGACATCCATGGTAATGTAAGTGAACAATGTGCTGATGAATATAACGAAAACAATAACAACACAAGTCTATTCAGATCGTTAAATGATATTCCCACAAAACCACCCTATATCCCTGACACAGAACGCCGCTATGTTATTAGAGGCGGAAATTTTAACAACGGTGCCTCTAATCAAGAACTTTCTCTAATATATAACTGTTCTTTGTCTAAATCCTCTTCCAACGTAGGAGTGCGTTTTATCTACTCTATCTTTGATGAAGAAAATATAACCCAATCCATCGACAATATATCCATAAACAACATAAAACATAACATAATCGCAGAAAATACAAAACAATCCATAGACAACACACCTATAAACAACACAGAACATAACATAACCTCAGAAAATACAAAACAATCCATAGACAACACACCTATGGATTCATACATGAAAGAACTCTTCCAACACTTAGAAAACAATGATCAATTTCAGTATTTAGAGACAAAAACATATACTTGCGGTGAACACTCAAATACAATGCATGAATATAAACATATACAAACAGGAATGGAATTTGTACTCCTTCCTAGTGGCACCTACTTCAACAGCTTCATCAGAAAAGATATATTTATTCGCAGTTTTCTCATTGCAAAATACGAATGCACACAAAAAATATGGAATCTCATTGTTCCAGATCTTCCAAAACGATATATCACAGACTATCCAGAATTCATAATCAAAATCGGAATCGAAGACGAATATCCCATTGTAGGACAGACATATGCAGACTCCTATAAATTTTGTAAACAAACAGGACTTTCCTTACCTTCTGCCAACCAATGGGAATATGCAGCACGAGCTGGAAGCAAATATCGATACTGTTATGGACACGATGAAAAGCAACTGAAAAACTATGCTTGGTATGAAATAAATTCTAACGAATCTACACATAAAGTTGGTCAACTTCTTCCCAATGCTTTTGGTTTATACGACATTCACGGTAATGTAAGTGAACAATGTGCTGATGAATATAATTTTAATGTAGGTAAACAATATGCTAATACATATTACAATATCTACAACATCCGAGGTGACGATCCAAATTTTAGAATCTTTTTATGGCATCCTCGTGCAGATGTATATGACGTTCAAGATGCTGACCCATGTTCTAGAATCTTTTCGTGGAATGATACTCCCACAAATCCACCACATATTCCCGATAAAGAACGCCACCATGTCTTCAAAGGTGGAAATTTTTCATTAGAAGCCACTGTGCAAGAATTTTCTTGGAAACATGGGATGGCTTCTCTATCCAATCCATTAGTAGGAGTGCGATTTATCTACTCTATTTTTGATAAAGAAAATACAAATCAATCCATAGACAATACCCCCACAAACAACCAAGAAATTAAAAAACAAATTGAAAAAGCCCCCACAGACAACCTGACAATAAAAAAAACGTCTACAAACAGTCAAACAACTATGGATCCATACATGAAAGAACTCTTCCAACACCTAAAAAACAATGATCAATTTCAATATTTAGGTACACAAACATATACTTGTGGTGAACATACAAATACAATGCATGAATATAAACATATACAAACAGAAATGGAATTTGTACTTCTTCCTAGTGGAACCTATCTCTCTAGCTCAATGAAAAAATATATAACCATCCGCAGTTTTCTCATTGCAAAATACGAATGCACACAAAAAATATGGAATCTCATTGTTCCAGATCTTCCAAAACGATATATCACAAAAATTCCAGAACTCACAATCGGAAATGAATATCCAATTGCTGGTCAAACGTTTCCTGATTCCTATGAATTTTGTAAACGAACAGGACTTTCCTTACCTTCTGCCAATCAATGGGAATATGCAGCACAAGCAGGAAGTGAAGATCGATACTGTTATGGAAACGATAAAAAACAACTTAAAAACTATGCTTGGTATAATCAAAATTCTAGAAATTCTACACATCCAGTTGGTCAACGTTGCCACAATGCCTTTGGTCTATACGATATCCACGGAAATGTTAGTGAACAATGTGCTGATGAATATAACATCGAAGATGACATCCCTTTTAACATAATCCCTTCGTTGAATGATATTCCAACAAAACCACCCTATATCCCCGACACAGAACGCCACCATAGTATCCGAGGAGGAAGTTTTATTGACAATGACTTCCTCCAAGAATGTTCTATTATATCTAGCAATTCTTCTGAATCCTCTCTCCACGTAGGAGTGCGATTTATCTACTCTATTTTTCATGATTAAAATAAAAAACTTGCTCTGGGCAATTTTCAAATTGTTGAAATTTTCCTAGAGCAAGTTTACTTCCCCAGAACAGATTCTCCCCAGAGCAACTTTCCACCCCAGAGCAGATTCTCCACAGAGCAGATTCTCCCTAAACACAGAGCAACTTTTCGCCCCAGAGTAACAAAATATACAAGAAATTTTTAAATTAAAATTTCTTTCTACTTTCTTTTTTTCCCCAGAGCAGATTCTCCCCAGAGCAGATTCTCCCCAAACACAGAGCAACTTTTCGCCCCAGAGTAACAAAATATACAAGAAATTTTTAAATTAAAATTTCTTTCTACTTTCTTTTTTTGATATGACATAATATAATACAATACAATAATTTATAATATCATAATCTATAGTATAAGAATATATCTTTTCAACAATCCAACAATGCATTTTTGAAAAGGAATCCTACTATGAAAAACGATTTAGACATATTTAGAAACGAAATTATCCAATCTACATATAGCTCCTTAGAAAACACAGCTGTAGAAAAAATAATGATAGATGACTATGTTCTTTTAGAAAAAATTGGTCAAGGTGGCATGGGCATAGTCTTTAAAGCACAAAAAAAACAAACAGAAGAAATAGTAGCTATTAAATTCTTATTACACTATAACAATGCATGTCAAAACAACACAACAAAAATTCGTTTACAACGTTTTTTAAAAGAAGCAGAAATAGGACAATATCTCCACCATCCCAACATAGTCCACATTCATAAATTAGGATATTATAATAATTCCCCCTATATGGTCATGGACTATATTGAAGGAATTACATTATTAAAGTATATACAACAACCCCACATCGTAGAACAATGGACTATATACGGCAATATCTTTTACCAATTAACAGACGCACTTCACTATATTCATACAAACAACATAATCCATAGAGATATTAAACCAGAAAACATACTCATCAACCAACAAGGTAATCCAATTTTAATGGATTTTGGAATTGCTCGAAATCCATTAAAATACTCTAGCCTTACTAATACAAATATATTATTAGGTACTCCCTTATATATGTCTCCAGAACAAGCAGATGGGAAACAAGCAACAAGCCAATCTGATATTTATCAACTAGGTGCTGTATTTTACCATGCACTCACAAATACACCTCCCTATTACGGAAAAACAGCATATGAAATTTTACTAAATCTTGTCCAAGGAAAAGCAAAACCACCTCAAGCTTTTAATCCTAATATTCCTATAGAGCTAGAAAACATCGTCCTAAAAGCCATAGAACGGAATATATCTAGACGATATAAAACAGCACAAGAAATGGCACAAGATTTTAAAAAATATATACTGATGCATGATCTTTCTGAACAAAGCTCAGAATTATCACATGACACAAACAACATAAAATCAAAAAAATCCATCAAAAAAATAAGAAAAACAAAAAAATATTTGAAAAAAAACAGATCATATCAAAACAAAATTTTAACAAAAAAAATACTTGCCTATACACTATTTGCCTTGTTTTTCTTTGTATTATACTTTATCTTTGATTCTAACAAAACACACAAAGCAGAAAACAACATAATTACAGAAAATACTAACCAATCCATAGATAACATTTCCACAAACACCCCAGAAATTAAAACACAAACCGAAGAAACACCCACAGACAACCTAACAACAAAAAAAACGCCTGTAAATCAACCAAAAATGAATCAAATACCTATAGATTCATACATGGAAGAACTCTTCCAACACTTAGAAAACAATGATCAATTTCAATATTTAGGTACACAAACATATACTTGTGGTGAATACACAAATACAATGCATGAATATAAACATATACAAACAGGAATGGAATTTGTACTCATTCCTAGTGGCTCCTACTTTAACAGCTTCATCAGAAAAGATATATTTATTCGCAGTTTTCTCATTGCAAAATACGAATGCACACAAAAAATATGGAATCTCATTATGCCAGATCTTCCACAACTCACAATCGCAAAACGATATATCACAAAAATTTCAAACATCACAATTGGAAACGAATATCCCATTGTAGGGCAAAAGTATCCTGATTCCTATGAATTTTGTAAACGTACAGGACTTTCCTTACCTTCTGCTAACCAATGGGAATATGTAGCACGGGCTGGAAGCAAATATCGATACTGTTATGGACACGATGAAAAACAACTTTACAAATATGCTTGGTATGAACTAAATTCTAACAAATCTATACAACTAGTTGGACAACTTCTTCCTAATGCCTTTGGCCTATACGACATTCACGGTAATGTAAGTGAACAATGTGCTGATGAATATAATTTTAATATACATGAAAAATATGCTAATATATATTACAACATCCAAAGTTATAAGTTTAGATTCATTTCATGGCATCCTCGTGCTGATATATATAACGTCCAAGATAACGCCTCATGTTCTAGAATTTTTTCGTGGAATGATACTCCCACAAAACCACTTCATATTCCTAACACAGAACGCCACCATGTCTTAAAAGGAGGAAATTTTATATCCATAGCCTCTGACTCGGAATTTCCTTGTGAATATGGAATAGTTTCTAATATACATTTAAATGCCATGGGAGTACGATTTATCTACTCTATCTTTGATGAAGGAAAGCCTTATATACCCATAAATACTCCAGAAATAACAACAACCGAAAAAACACCCACAGACAGCCTACTAACAAAAAAAACTCCTGTAAACAATCAAACATCTATGGATATATATATGGAAAAGCTATTCCAACATTTAGAAAATAATGATCAATTTCAATATTTAGGTACACAAACATATACTTGTGGTGAATACACAAATACAATGCATGAATATAAACATATACAAACAGGCATGGAATTTGTACTCATTCCTAGTGGAACCTATCTCTCTAGCTCAATTAAAAAATATATATCCATTCGCAGTTTCCTCATTGCAAAACACGAATGCACACAAAAAATATGGAATCTCATTATGCCAGATTTTCCGAAACGATATCTCACAAAACATCCAAAATTCATAATCGGAATCGGAGACGAATATCCCATTGTTGGACAGACGTATTCTGATTCCTATGAATTTTGTAAACGTACAGGACTTTCCTTACCTTCTGCTAACCAATGGGAATATGCTACACAAGCTGGAAGCAAATATCGATACTGTTATGGAAACGATGTGCATCTACTTTGCAAATATGCTTGGTATAATCAAAATTCTAACAACTCTACACATAAAGTTGGTCAACTTCTTCCCAATGCCTTTGGATTATACGACATCCATGGTAATGTAAATGAACAATGTGCTGATGAATTTTACTCAAAAATTAACAACACAAGTATACCCATTCCGATGAATGATATTCCTGCAAAACCACCTTATATTCCCGACACAGAACACTACTATGTCGTTAGAGACGGAAATTTTAAAGACAACGCATCTTATCAAGAACTTTCTAGATTATGTTTCTGTCTTTTTTCTAAATCCTCTCTTCATATAGGAGTACGATTTATTTACTCTATTTTTCATTATTGAAATAAAAAAACTTGCTCTGGGCAATTTTCAAATTGTTGAAATTTTCCTAGAGCAAGTTTACTTCCCCAGAGCAACTTTTCTTCCAAGAGTAATTTCGTGCCCCAGCGTAACATTTCCACCTATATATTTCCCGTATTTACGCATTTTTACATAATTCTACGCATTTTTATTTTCATTTACGCATTTTTACGTAATTCTACGCATTTTTATGTAATTCTACGCATTTTCCACGCGTTTTCGTTTTCATTGACGCATTAATACAAATTTGCCTCCCCAGAGCAAAATTACTTCCCCAGAGCAAATTAACTCCCAGAGCAAAATTTGCTTCCCCAGAGTAACTCCCCAAAGCAAGTTTACTTCCCCAGAGCAAATTTTATCTCCCCAGAGCACAGAGCAACTTTCCACCTACGCGTTTTCACCTACGCGTTTTATAAATTTTTACGCATTTTTACGTAATTCTACGCATTTTTATTTTTATTTACGTATTTTTACGTAATTCTACGCATTTTTATTTTTATTTACGTATTTTTACGTAATTCTACGCATTTTTATTTTTATTTACGTATTTTTACGTAATTCTACGCATTTTTATTTTTATTTACGTATTTTTACGTAATTCTACGCATTTTTATTTTTATTTACGTATTTTTACGTAATTCTACGCATTTTTATATAATTCTACGCATTTTCCACGCGTTTTCGTTTTCATTGACGCATTAATACAAATTTGCCTCCCCAGAGCAAAATTACTTCCCCAGAGCAAAATTACTTCCCCAGAGCAAAATTACTTCCCCAGAGCAAAATTACTTCCCCAGAGCAAATTTTATCTCCCTAGAGAAACTTTTCCTGCCTCGGAGTAAGTTTACTTCCCCAGAGCAAATTTTATCTCCCTAGAGAAACTTTGCCTGCCTCAGAGTAAGAGTAGAGTACGAGTAAAAGTAGTTTCCTCCAGAGTGAGGAGGATTAGTTGTTAGATTAGGAATTTATTGAATTTATTGCATTGTCTTTTTTCATTTGTAGGATGGCATTTTTAATGTATATAAAGAGTTGTTGCATAGTTTGATCGTTATGAGCAGATGATAAGTTCATGGTAGGTAAGAGTTTTGTGTATACGCCTTGATTTCGTAGGTAGTATGTTAAAAGTAGAAGTGTTTTGAATTGCGTCATACTAGAGGAAGTCATTAAGCTTCTATATGTTTTTTCTTCAGGATGTTGTTTGTCAATGCTAAGCTGTTGTTGTAATCGAGGATGTCCTTCTAAGGAGATGGCTATGTTTGTTTCTTGGGCAAGTTGTGCTAATTGTTGTTTTAAATATGCATGATTTTTGTCTAGTTGTTGTACAACAGTGTCGTATGTTTCATCTAGTTCTTGTAGTTGAGCTAAGCTTGCTAGTACAGATGGATAGTTAGCGTTCATGGTAGAAGCTGCCCATACTTTGTTCATTCCATAATCGCTCATCACGCCTGATGTTCGCATGTTATCTAGGTATTTTGCATCGCCTGCTAAAATGCTCAAAGGAAGCCCTAGACTGCTTGTGATTTTTCCAAAACAAGACATGGCTGGTTTATATTGTAACCATTCTCTAGCTCCACCTTTTGCTAATCGAAATCCACAAACTATTTCATCAAAGATCATGGGAATTTGAAATTTGTCTGCTGTTTGACAAAGTTTTTTCATAAATGTTTTGCATTCATCTACCCAATTTACCATGAAGGCAGGTACTGGATCTGCAACGATACATGCAAGTTCATTTTTATATTGTTGGATAAGGTCAAAGGCTATGTTTGTGTTGTATGGCAAAATTAAATATTCATCTTCGTGTGTGACTCCACCGCCTGTTGCGTATTTTGGCTGTATGTTTTGAAGGGGATCTTTACTTATTTGACCTGCTAAAGCTAGCCAAGGATTATGGAGACCGATGTCAGTAGAGCCATGGTAGCAACCTTCAAATTTAGCAATGAGTTTTTTCTTTGTGATATTTCGTGCAAGTCGTGTTGCAGTTAAAATGGCTTCACCACCTGTGTGAAAATAGGCTACACGTTCTGTTTGTGGAATCATTTTTTGTATAAGTTCTGCTAATTGGATGTGTTCTTCTGTGGCATGAGCAGCACCTCGATTGTGTTCCATTCCTTGTTGAAATTTTTTCATTACATTGGGATGGTTATGTCCTAAAATAGTGGCAGTGTAGCAAGAATGGCAATCAATGTATTGGTTATTATCTACATCCCAGATATAGGGACCTTGGGAATTTTTGATAAATAGGGGAAACATAGGGCTTTCATACGGCAATTGAGAAGGAAGGCCAGATAGGCAATTGCTAGCTTTATCATTGAGTTTAATGGATGTTTTTTGCTTTTCTTGAAGTTTTTTAAACATATTAAAAATTTGACCATTATTGCCAGCAAGCCAGTATATATTGTTGGTTTCATATGGTAGCATTTCATTTCATCTTTCTATAAGACAATTGTTTTTGGATAGGACACAATATTACAAGTTTCTATAAAGCAATTATTCTTGGATATAAATTTCTATAAGACAATTATTTTTGGATATAAATTTCTATAAGACAATTATTTTTAGATAAAATACAATATTATAAATTTCGATACAGCAATTGTTTTTGGATATGACACGATATTATAAAACTATTATTAGATATGATAATACAGTATTGTAAAAAAAAGCTTTTTAAACCTATAGGATTAAAAAAAAAAGCTTTTTAAACCTATGGGATTAACCTATGAGATTTAAAAAGCTTTCTGCCTCGTGAGGACTCGAACCTCAACAACATGATCCAGAGTCATGTGTCCTACCGATTAGACGACAAGGCAATAAAATTCAATAAAATTTATGATAAATTTATAAATTTGTAGAGTGATTTTATCATATTTTTCTAATTTTGTCAATGGAAAAATAAAAAATTATACATAGATTGCAAATTAGAAAAAAATAGAATAGGGATTGAATTCTTCCTCTGTGTATTGTTTCTGTGTCCATCCTTTTTTAAGAGCAACAGTATGAAGGCGTTCTTTGCCCAATCGTCTCCAAAAATGAGAAAGTTGAGGAATAATGACTTTTACAACATTTAAACCAATATCTTCTCGTGTTTGGTCTAAAATGGTCATATTGAGGTTTGCATCTTTACAGATTTTTACGCACATTTCTACGTCATCTTTTAGGTCGTCTGTAGAAAGATCTAGTATTTCTGAAGCTCTAATTGCTTTTGTATGAGGTTTAGGAAGAAGATATATATTATTTTCTAATCGTGCTGTAGTCCACCAATTTTGAGCTAATTCATCACCAAATAAGTATCTTGTTGATCCATCAAGATTCGTTAAAGAAACAGATGGTAAAAATTGGTTAACTTCTGTAATAGAACGAAGGAGAGCAATTTTTGGATCAAAATGAGATCCACAACCAAGAATAATATCTTGGGACGGACGATTTTTAACATGAGATAAGCAAGCAAATGTAGAAATTGGTAAGTCACTGCTAATGTCTAAGACCCATAAAGTACGGTGTATGCTTTCATAATATTCACGAATAGCATCTAAATAAGGAAGATGAAAACTATCTAAATCAACTTCTTGTCTTTGTATTCGATTGTACCACCAAATAGCAACAGCATCTCGCTCCACTAATTCCATAAATCCTTGCAAGATGGCTTCTTCCATAGTATTTCCTGCAGCTGTGCCATTGGAATCTGGGAAACACCAATGTTCTTTGAATTCTGGATGACCATAATAACAAAGTGCTGTGGGGATGTAAAAATATTCTTGGTGTGTCAGAGACCAACCTGGAGTCCAGTCAATTTCTTTAGATTCATCAAATTTTTCTGGAACAAGAACGCAACGAGATGGCTTTTTAGAAGAATTGATTTGTTGTCTATTGGCAAATTGTTTTTCACTATATCCCATGCATTCATTAGGATGAAAAGCATTAGGCAATACATCACGATATTTGCTTCGAATTGTATATTCATCACCATGATAAACGCCACTATATCTTTCAATGGCTTCACAAAGACCACTTACTTTTGCTTGTATTCGAGTTGTTCCTTTTCCACCACTGACGCCACGCAATACTTCTTTTAGAAAAAGGATACTATCAATTCCCATAGAAAAGTTATGACCTGCCACATAAGAAGGTGTGAGTTCACTAGTCACACCCATAGCTGGTAATAATTCTGTAACAGCACCTAATATAGGACTAATATGGTGTTTATATTTTTCATATGTTTGTTCAGGTGTATGAGTTCGATGTCCGCCATCTTCTGTAAAAATTTTAGGGTGTGATTGTAATTGCAAAGGGTCTTGTTTTTTCGATTTTTTCTCCCCACATATGGAACATTGAGGGCGTTTCACTAAAATATGCTCTTGTGTTTTTCGAGTTCGTAAATCAAAAGTTTGCATTTTCCCTACAAGATGCTGAGAATTATTTAAATATTTGCAAATTTCTAAAATTGCAAGGTGAACGCCTAATCGAATCGTACTTGGTAGTGTGGCTTTTGAAGTTATAATGGGCATATCGTTATGTCCATGTTCTTGTAAATATTTTTCCATTTGACGATTAAAACGTAAACGTTGTGCTAAACATTCCCAACAACCACTTTGTGGAGTATAAAAAATAGGACCAAGCCAAAGAACTATTCCTATAGGTTTCACAAGAAGCCAAGGGATATTTCGTTGTATACATTCTTGATTGATTTTATCTAATTCTGGTTGTAAGTAATCATCTGTAAAAACAAGAAGAAAGTTTCCTTGTTCTTTGGGTTGCATATTCTTTTTTACTAATATGTTATGAATAAAATCATGTTGCAAATTTCCTAAAAGGCGAACTTCTAAACGTAAATTTTCTAAAGCATTTTTATATGGATGGATATTGCCCTGCATATATTCTACAAATATTTTATCTGGATGTTCAATATCATCTTTGCCTTCTCTTAAAGCATCACGTTTTTCCAAACTTCCCAACAGAGTATACAATTCTAGAAGATTCACCTGACTTTTCTGTACAATGTCGGACAGAGAATTTTTGCCGTTTAAAAATGGAGTAATCTTATGATAAGAAGGATGATCAAGAAGAGTAGATGTATGTTCATCTAAAAGAAACAAATATTTATCTTGTATAGAGTGTACATCTAAAGATTGTTTAAATCGTGGGTAATTGAACATATTTTGACCTTTAAAGATAATAAAGCAATACAATCATAATAATATGAGCTACTTTATTTTATATAAAAATAAGTTTAAGATAATAAAGCAGTCCTAATTTTATGAAAATGAGATGCAGCTACTTCTGCCTCATCTAAATTATCGGAGGAAAGTTCTTCTTCATACATAAATTGTTCTTCATTTTGTGTCATTGTTTGAAACATTTCTTTCATTTTATGAGACAGAAGAAAACATATTGATTGATAAAATCTACTGGCAAAAGCAGTATCAGATTTTAATTTCATTTTCATTTGTTGAAGATTGAGTTCTAAAACAACACCTTCTTCTAAAGAAACGATTGTGTACATCATTGGTTGAGGATCTACAAGCCCCATTTCACCAAATACCTCGCCTGCTCCTATTTTACTAAGAATTCTATCATTTTTAACAACAGCATAACTTCCAGAAATCGTAATATATAGATGAGCTATCTCTCTATTTTCCAGTAAAAGAATACTTCCTTCTTGAGTATTTTTTTTTACGCCTACACTCAAGAACCAATCAATATCTTGTTCTATGAATTTACTAAATAAGTATAATATTTTTTTCATAATTCTTCCCTCAAAAGATAATTTAGATGTACGTCTATAATATCACTTTCCTAAATTAATTCAAATACCATTTTGCAAATTCAAGAAAAATTTTGAAGAGAATTACTATGGTAAATGTGTGTTTTTTTTATTCAAGAACAATGTATAAGTATATTAGATATGTATAATAAAAGTAAAAGTTATACACATACTTAAACACGATATCACAGGTTCATATTATCATAAAAATAGAAAAGCATTGTCCAATGAACATGTATAATTAAATTATATGATTATACACGCAAAAAAAAACCTGTCAAATGAACATGTATAATTAAATTAAACAAATATACATACATTGAAAAGACCTGTCCAATGCATGTTTATAATAAAATTAAATGATTAGATAACCACTTAAAAACACTTGTCCAATGAACATGTATAATTAAAGTAAACAAATATACATACAATGAAAACACCTGTCCAATGAATATGTATAATTAAATTATATGATTATACACGCAAAAAACAAGACCTGTCCAATGATCATGTATAATTAAATTAGATGATTATATCGCATTGAAAAACCAGCTGTCCAATGCACGTGTATAATTAAATTATATGATTATACACACATTGAAAACACCTGTCCAATGTATATGTATAATTAAAATTAAATAATTATCCACGCACTAAAAAGGCCTGTCCAATTGACTATATATAATTAAATTAGAAAACTATACATGCATTGCACGCTTGAAAACACCTGTTCAATGAACATGTATAATTAAATTAAATAAATATCCACGCATTGAAAACACCTGTCCAATGTATATGTATAATTAAATTTAGGAAATTATCATGCATTTAACAATATGTTGTCAAATGCATGTTTATAATATAAAAAAAGAGACTACACTGTGTAGTCTCTTTTCAATAAGGGAAGTCTTAATTTTTATAAAGGAGCGTACCATGGCAACACGAGTACGTATAACAAGAATAGGAGCAACGTACCATGTAACCGTACGTTGCAATAACAAGGAACATCTGATTGATCCAGAAACGTTCAGTCCGATGTATAAAAAAGTTTTGCAATTAGCAAAAGATAAATATGACGTGGAAGTTCATAATTATACAATTATGACTAACCATGTTCATTTAGTCTTGATGACGAATCTAGACAATATTTCACGGTTCATGCAATACGTTAATAGTCAATCAGCTAGACGATACAATAGAATGATTGGTCGCTCGGGACATTTCTGGGGAGAAAGATTTTTCTCAGAAATCATAGAGACTGACGA
>Ga0208694_1000671_pt1 | contig 48629 bp, 55 predicted proteins | sample AD_UKC078_MetaG_FD_184442 | JGI IMG/M metagenome (GOLD analysis project Ga0208694, IMG submission 184442) | Active sludge microbial communities of municipal wastewater-treating anaerobic digesters from USA - AD_UKC078_MetaG (SPAdes) (version 2) | ecosystem: Engineered > Bioreactor > Anaerobic >...
CGCCGAGATAGTTGACCCGGAAGATCAGATCCTCGGGCAGGCAATCGGCGTTGCGCCACACCACGAATCCGATGCCCGGGTAGGTCAGCCCGTACTTGTGACCGCTGACGTTGATCGACGCCACCCGCGGCAGCCGGAAGTCCCACTTGAGGTCCGGATGCAGGAACGGGGCGACGAACCCTCCACTGGCGGCGTCGACGTGCACCGGGATGTCGAGTCCGGTCTTCTTCTGCAACTTGTCCAGGGCGGCGCAGATCTCGGCGATCGGTTCCAACTCGCCGGTATAGGTGGTGCCCAGGATGCCCACCACCCCGATGGTGTCCTCGTCGACGGCCTCGACGACCTGTTCGGGGGTGATCACATAGCGGTCCTCCCCCATCGGGAGATAACGAGGTTCCACCTCGAAGTACTTGCAGAACTTCTCCCACACCACCTGGACGTTGGCGCCCATCACCAGGTTGGGCGTGCGCTTGCGCCAGGCGTCTTTGCCTTTGGCCTTGGCGCCGACACGCTCCTTCCACCGCCACTTCAGCGCCAACCCGCCGAGCATCACCGCCTCCGAGGAGCCGATGGTCGAGGCGCCGATCGCGCTCGACGCGTCGTCATCACGCAGGTTCTCGGCATGGAAGAGATCGGCAACCATTGCCACACAGCGGGATTCAATCGCGGCGGTCGCCGGATACTCGTCCTTGTCGATCATGTTCTTGTCGAACGTCTCACTCATCAGACGCTCGGCCTCGGGGTCCATCCAGGTGGTGACGAAGGTGGCGAGGTTGAGCCGGGAACTGCCGTCGAGCATCAGTTCGTCGTGGATGAACCGGTAGGCGGCCGCCGGCTCCATCGCCTCGTCAGGCAGCCGCAGCGACGGGATCGGGTCGGTGGACAGCCGCCCGGTGTAGGCCGGTGCGATGGACGGGGAACGGTACTTGACGTGAGGCATGGAACGTCCTTCCTAGGAGTTGCGCTCAGGGTTCTGCGACGAGAGTTCTGCGACTGCTTGCCGGATGTGGGCCAGGATGCGGGAGGCCGACGTCGGGACGCATGCAGGCCCGGGGTCGGCGGCCGAGGCGTTGGCGGCCCGGGCATGGACGAATGCCGCGGCGGCCGCCGCCTCAGCAGGGCCGAGGCCGGAGGCCAGCAAGGCGCCGATCATGCCGGAGAGAACGTCGCCCGAACCGGCGGTGGCGGCCCAGGACCCGCCGGCCGGGTTCAGGTAGGTGCGCGCCGGACCGGCGATGACGGTGATGTTGCCCTTGAGCAGAACGGTGGCGCCGAACTGCTCGGCCAACCGGCGGGCGGCGCCCACCCGATCCTCCCCCGGCGGCTGTCCGACCAGCCGGGCGTATTCCCCGGCGTGCGGGGTCAGCACGGTGGGCGCCTCCCGGCGGGTCACCAGGTGCGGATGATGGGCCAGCAGGGTGAGTCCGTCGGCATCGACGATGACCGGCACATCACTGTTGAGCGCGAAGGTCAGTTCGGTCAGCGCAGATTCGCCGGTGCCGAACCCCGGTCCCACCACCCAGGCCTGGACCCGGCCCGCAGTCGGCACGTCAGGCGCGGCCACCACCTCCGGCCAATGCGAAACCACCTCGGCTGCAGCACTTCCCGCGTAACGCACCATCCCCGAGGTGGCAGCCACAGCCGCACCGGCACACAGAACGGCCGCACCCGGGTAGCCGGCCGATCCGGCAAGGACACCCACCACACCCTGGGTGTACTTGTCATCGCGTGGGCCGGGCACCGGCCAGAACCGCTTGACGTCAGCGGCTTCCAAGCCGGCCAGATCGGTAACAGGCAACTCCAGTCCGATGTCGACGACTTCGACCCGGCCGCAGTCGGCGAGTGCGTGCACCGGCTTGAGCCCGCCGAAGGTAACGGTGAGCGCCGCCCGCACCGCAGGGCCGCTGATCGCCCCGGTGCGCACGTCGATGCCGCTGGGGATGTCGACCGCCACCACCGGAACGTCAGCGGCGTCGGCGGCGGCGAACACCGCGGCCGCCGCCTCCCGCAGTGGACCGGTGCCGGAGATTCCGACCACTCCGTCGATCACCAGATCGGTCGCATCGGGCAGGTTGGCCACCACGCGGCCGCCGGCGGCGCGGAACGCCGCCAGCGCCTTGGCGTGGGTGTGCTCCGGGTTGAGCAGAATGGCACTGGCCGCCGCGCCCCGGCGGCGCAGGAAGGTGGCGGCCCACAGCGCATCACCACCGTTGTCCCCGGACCCGACGACCGCGCAGATCCGGCGTCCGGCCACCCCGCCGGTGCGGCGGCGCAGTTCGGCGGCGATCGCCGTGGCCAGACCGTAGGCCGCGCGGCGCATGAGCACCCCCTCGGGCAGACTCGCCAGCAGCGGCGCCTCAGCCGCCCGGATCTGCTCGGCGGTGTAGTAGTGCTTCATCTGCCCGATCTACCCGGAGCAGCTATTCGACCGTGACGGACTTGGCCAGGTTTCGCGGCTTGTCGACATCGTAGCCGCGGGCCCGGGCCACCGAGGCGGCGAACACCTGCAGCGGCACCGTCGAGAGCAGCGGCTGGAAAAGTGTTGACACCGCGGGGATCTCGAAGATGAAGTCGGCGTACGGGCGAACCGTCTCGTCGCCCTCCTCGGCGATCACGATGGTCACCGCACCGCGTGCCTGGATCTCGCGGATATTGCTCAGCAGCTTGGAATGCAGCATGGCGGCGTTCTTCGGCGACGGCATGATGACGATGACGGGCATCCCGTCCTCGATCAGGGCGATCGGCCCGTGCTTGAGCTCACCGGCGGCGAAGCCCTCGGCGTGCATGTAGGCCAGTTCCTTGAGCTTCAGCGCACCTTCCAGTGCCACCGGGTAACCGACGTGCCTGCCCAGGAACAGCACCGTCGACGACGACGCGAACCGGACACCGAGATCGGCGACGGCGTCGAGATGCCCCAGAACCTGCTGCACCAGATCGGGCATCGCCTCCAGTTCGCGGTACTCGCGAGCGACCTCGTCGGGGTACTTGGTGCCTCGTGCCTGTGCCAGGGCCAGTCCCACCAGATAGTTGGCGGCGACCTGAGCCAGGAAGGTCTTGGTGGCCGCCACGCCGATCTCCGGCCCGGCCCGGGTGTAGAGCACCGCGTCGGCCTCGCGGGGGATCTGACTGCCGTTGGTGTTGCAGATGGCCAGCACCTTGGCCTTCTGCGTCTTGGCGTGCCGGACGGCCTCCAGGGTGTCGGCGGTCTCCCCGGACTGCGAGATCGCGATCACCAGGGTGCCGCGATCCAGCACCGGGTCCCGGTAGCGGAACTCGCTGGCGAGTTCCACCTCCACCGGAAGCCGGGTCCAGTGCTCGATGGCGTACTTGGCCAGCAGACCGGAGTGGTACGCGGTGCCGCACGCGACGATGAAGACCTTGTCGATCTCGCGGAGTTCCTGATCGCTGAGGCGCTGCTCGTCGAGCACGATGCGGCCGTCGACGAAGTGGCCGAGCAAGGTGTCGGAAACCGCGGCGGGCTGCTCGGCGATCTCCTTGAGCATGAAGTACTCGTAGCCGCCCTTCTCAGCCGCCGACAGATCCCAGTCGATGTGGAACGGCCGGGCTCCGGCCATATCGTCGTTGCCGTCGAAGTCGGTGATCCGGTAGCCGTCGGCGGTGATCACGACCGCCTGATCCTGACCGAGTTCGACTGCCTCCCTGGTGAATTCGATGAATGCCGCCACATCGGAGCCGAGGAACATCTCGCCGTCGCCGACGCCGACCACCAGCGGGGTGGATCGGCGCGCGGCGACGATCGTGCCCGGGTCGTCGGCATGGGCGAAAACCAGGGTGAAGTGTCCTTCAAGCCGGCGGACCACGGCCAGCGCGGAGCCGACGAAATCGCCCGCGGTCTCGCCGTGGTGGTATTCGTGGGCCACCATGTGCACCGCGACCTCGGAGTCGGTGTCGCTGGCGAACTCCACACCCGCGAGCTCGAGTTCCTCGCGCAGCGGGGCGAAGTTCTCGATGATCCCGTTGTGCACGACGGCGAACTTGCCGGCGGCATCGCGGTGCGGATGGGCGTTGCGGTCGGTGGGGCGGCCGTGGGTGGCCCACCGGGTGTGACCGAGCCCGGCAGTACCGGACAGTTCGTCGGCGTCGGTCTCGGCCAGGGCCGCCTCGAGGTTGGCCAGCCGGCCCGCGCGGCGACGGACCGTCAGCCCGCCCGCGCCGTCCAGCACTGCCAGGCCCGAGGAGTCGTAACCGCGGTATTCCATCCGGCGCAGTGCCTCGACCACGACGTCGCAGGCAGGACGATGCCCGACATACGCCACGATTCCGCACATGGGTATTCAGGGTAGTCGAGCGCCGGGGTCCCCCCTGTCGGCTACGGTCGTGGGGTGGCCCGGACCCGCAAGCTTTTCAGTGCGCTGACCCGGCGCGGACCACACAAGGTTCTGCGCGGTGACCTCGCCTTCGCCGGGATTCCGGGGGTGGTTCACACCCCGGCCACCGGGTACGGACTGCCGGCGGTGGCCTTCGGCCACGACTGGCTCTGCGACACCGATGACTACACCGAGACCTGCCGTCACCTGGCCAGCTGGGGAATCGTCGCGGCCGCGCCGAACACTCAGCGCGGGTTGGCCCCGTCGGTGCTCAACCTGGCCCACGACCTGGGCGCCACTCTCGACGTCATCACCGGGGTGCGACTGGGTCCGGGGCAGATCAGCGTGGCGCCCGCCAAGCTCGGCCTGGCCGGACATGGTTTCGGCGCCGCCGCCGCGATATTGGCCGCCGGATCGCGCACGGCCAAAGCCGCCGTGGCGGTGTTCCCGGCGGTCACCAAGCCCTCCGCGGAAGCCGCGGCGGCCGGCCTCGGCATCCCCGGGTTGGTGCTGTCGACCCCGGACGACGGGAAGTCGATCCGCACCGACGCACTCGAGGTCGCGGATCGCTGGCCCGGATCGGTTCTGCGCGTCGTCGACAAGGCTCAGGCGACCAGCCTGGCGGAGGTTCACGGCCTCACCGGCATGCTCGGCATACCGCGGCGCAGCACCCGCCCACAGCAGACGGTGCGCGCACTGATGACCGGATACCTGCTGTTCCAGCTGACCGGCGACAAGGCCTACCGGGAATTCGCCGACCCGGACGCCGCATTCCCGCACACCAGCCGACCCGACGCCGAGGCACCGGCGGCGACTTCGGAGGACCGGATCGTCTCGCTGTTCCGGTAGAACGCCAACCAACTGGTTGGGTGTATAACCAGAGCATGCGCACCGGCATCTTCCTGCCCTATTCGGGCGGCTTCAAGGAGTCCGTCGACCAGGTGGTCGCCCTCGAGAAGGCCGGCGTGAACCTCGTCCTGGTCCCCGAGGCGTACTCGTTCGACGCGGTCAGCCAGATGGGCTACCTGGCCGCCAAGACCTCGACGATCGAAATCGGCTCCGGCGTCGTCCCGATCTACACCCGCACGCCAACCCTGCTGGCAATGACGGCGGCGGGCATGGACTACGTCTCCGACGGCCGGTTCCGGTTGGGTCTCGGCACCTCGGGGCCCCAGGTGATGGAGGGCTTCCACGGCGTCGCCTTCGATGCACCGCTGGGACGCACCCGTGAGGTGGTGGAGATCTGCCGCCAGGTGTGGCGCCGGGAGCGGGTCGCCTACGAGGGCAAGAGTTACCAGATTCCGCTGCCGGCCGGCCGAGGGACCGGCCTGGGCAAACCACTGAAGATCATCAATGAGCCGGTCCGGGAACGCATTCCGATCCACATCGCCGCACTGGGCCCCAAAAATGTGGAACTCACCGCGGAGATCGCCGAGGGCTGGCAGCCGATCTTCTTCGATCCGGAACGGGCCGACGGCATCTGGGGAGATTCCCTGCGCGCCGGAAAGGCCAAGCGGGACAACGAATTGGGCGATCTCGACGTCATGGTCAGCGTGGCGCTCGCCATCGGCGACGATGTCTCGGAGCGGCTGGACTGGGCTAAACCCCAACTGGCGCTGTACATCGGCGGCATGGGAGCCAAGGGACGCAACTTCTACCACAACATCGCGACCGGATACGGCTTCGGCGAGGCCGCAGACCGGATCCAGGAGCTCTACCTGTCCGGAAACAAGGTCGAGGCGATCGCCGCGGTTCCTGATGAACTGGTGCGCAATGTGTCCCTCATCGGCCCGAAAGGCTATGTACGGGAACGCATCGCGGCCTTCGCCGAAGCGGGTGTGACGACACTGCTGACCACACCGGTCGCCGTCGATGGGTCCGAGTCGGTGCGATTCGTCGAGGAACTCCAGCAACTGCTGCCCTGATCATCACTGTCCGATCTGGGGCAGTTCGTCGGCCGCGATCTCACACGGGGTGCGGTCGGCATCGGCTGTCACCGGCGTCGGCTCAGGGGACGTCGGCTCAGTGATCGTCGGTTCAGGGATCATCGGTTCAGGGATCATCGGTTCAGGGATCATCGGTCCCGTGATCATCGGCTCGGGGGGCGGAATCTCTGCTGCCAGCAGTGGTGTTGCCGCATCTGGTTCCGGACCGGCCGGTGGTGCGGCAATGGCATCCGCGACCGGTGCCGGCGACGCCGCAACCAGCGGCTGTTCAGTCTCCGCGATGGACTCCTCCGGAATCGCGGCGGCGTCGGCCGTGCCTGCGGCGTCGACACCGAAGGCATCGGCGGCCTGGGCGATCAGATTCGAGATCGCACCGCCGAGGTCGGGTAGCGACGGCATCGGCATGGCAGGCCAGTTCATACCCGACGCGGCCGGCGGCGCCGATGGCGGCGCCGGCGATGCGAATGCCGACGGGGACCGGTCGGCCAACTCGGCCTGAGCCTGATCGAAGGACGCGCTCGGATCCCCCGATACCGGATCGCCGAGGACGCCCCCGAGGTCGGCGAGCACCCCGGATGCACGTCTCAACGCCGATACGACGGCTTCGCCTTCCCTGAGGTGACTGTCGATGAATTCCGCTGCGGCCGAGGCGGAATCACCGCTCCAGCCGTCCCGCAGCACTGACAGCGCCTCACGTTCGAGCTGCAGCGCCTCCTCGGCCGCCGATGCCGCCGATGCCAGGGCCGCGCTGTCGGCGGCGAGCGTGTCCAGATTCACCGGAGGGCCGCCACCGCCGCCGTCTCCCCCTCGCAGTACCGGTCGGCACCGCAACGCAATGCCGCTGCCACTTCCCGTGCAGCACGGCTCCACTGCCCGACATCGGCGACGATCGGGCCGGCGGCGGCACCGTACTGCAGACCGCGAAGGTGCGTGCCTACGGCGCCGGCAAGAATCTCGGCGGCGGCTTCCAGTCGTTGTGCGGCCATCCGCAACGACGCTGGATCAACGGAGACGGTTCCCATACAGGAATAGGACGCAGCGGGGCACGCTGTGGTTCCCTACCCCTCGGCGCTGACCGACTTCGCCACCCGATGGGCCACCTGGCGGGCGGTGTCCTCGTCGGGCGCCTCCACCATCACCCGGACGATCTGCTCCGTTCCCGAGGGCCGCAACAGAATTCGGCCGGTGTCACCGAGTTCGGCCTCGGCTTCGGCTACCGCGCTGCGCACCGCAGGCGCCTGTGCGACGGTGGCCTTATCGGCCACCTGCACATTGATGAGCACCTGCGGCATGGTTCGCATCGGCGCCGCGAGATCGGCCAGTGACGTGCGGGTCTGAGCCATCCGGGCCATCAGCCGCAGACCGGTGAGGATCCCGTCGCCGGTGGTGCCGAACGCGGGCATGACGATATGGCCGGACTGCTCACCGCCGAGGGTGTAGTCGCCGGCCCGCAATTCCTCGAGGACGTAGCGATCGCCGACTCCGGTGGTGCGCACCGTGATTCCGGCTTCACGCATGGCCACGTGTAAGCCGAGATTGCTCATGACGGTGGTGACCAGGGTGCCCGAGGCCAATTCACCGGACGCCTGCATGGCCAGCGCCAGCACCATCATGATGGCGTCTCCGTCGATGATCTGACCGGCACCGTCGACCGCCAGGCAACGATCGGCATCGCCGTCGTGAGCCAGGCCCAGATCGGCGCCGTTGGCCAGGACCGCGGCCTGCAGCGGTTCCAGATGGGTCGACCCGCAGCCGTCGTTGATGTTGAGGCCGTCCGGCTCGGCGTTGATCGCGATCACCCGGGCACCGGCCGCTGCGTAGGCCCGGGGCGCCGCGACGGACGCTGCCCCGTTGGCGCAGTCGACGACAACGGTCAGTCCGCTCAGTCCGCCGGTTGCCGCAGCCACGATGTGATCGAGATAGCGCTGCAGCGCATCCGGGGCCCGGCGCACCCGACCGATGTCGGCGCCGACCGGCCGCAGACCCGGACCCTGGGCCACCAGTTCCTCGATCCGGTCCTCGGTGTCGTCGTCGAGCTTGTGCCCGCCCGGGCCGAAGATCTTGATGCCGTTGTCGGGCATCGGGTTGTGCGACGCCGAGATCATCACGCCGAAGTCGGCGTCGTAGGCCGCGGTCAGATAGGCCACCGCCGGAGTCGGCAGCACATCGGCGCGCAGGACGTCGACTCCCTCGCTGGTGATGCCGGCGATCACCGCCGCCTCCAGCATCTCGCCGCTGGCCCGCGGGTCACGGCCGACGACAGCCAGCCGGCGCCGGGTTGAGGTGGGAACAGCCAGCCGGCGGGCAGCGGCGGCACTGAGCGCCATACCGAGCTCAGCGGTCAGTTCGCGATTGGCAACGCCTCGCACGCCGTCAGTCCCGAACAGTCGGCCCATGGGTCAAATTTCTCACACCGCACGGCCCCGGACATAACCGGCGAGGTGCCGCACCTGACAAACGCAATCGCCGGGTGCCCCCAGAGGGAGACACCCGGCGATTGCGTCGCGTGATGTGCGATCAGCGCTTGCTGTACTGCGGCGCCTTACGGGCCTTCTTCAGGCCGTACTTCTTGCGCTCGATGGCACGCGGATCGCGGGTCAGGAAGCCGGCCTTCTTCAGCGCCGGCCGGTCCTCCGGCTGAACCAGGATCAGGGCCCGGGCGATCGCCAGACGCAACGCGCCGGCCTGGCCGGACGGGCCACCACCATCGAGGTGGGCGTGGATGTCGAAGCTGTCCACCCGGTCGACGATGACCAGCGGAGCCTTGATCAGCTGCTGGTGCACCTTGTTCGGGAAGTACGCCTCCAGGCTGCGCCCGTCGAGGTTGAACTGTCCGGTGCCCGGCACCAGCCGAACACGCACCACGGCCTCCTTGCGGCGGCCCACGGTCTGGATCGGGCGGTCGAGGATCACCGGCTCGCGTCTCACGGCAGCCACCTCGACCACCTCGGTGGTCTCCTCGGCGCCCGTCTCGACATCCACGTCAGTGGCCTCGATCTCGGTCTCGGTCACGTTCTCTTCGCTCACTGCGCCACCTGCTTGATCTCGTACGGAACCGGCTGCTGGGCGGTGTGCGGGTGCTCGGCACCCGCGTAGACCTTCAGCTTCTTCTGGATCTGCCGGCTGAGCTTGTTGTGCGGCAGCATGCCGACGATCGCGGTCTCGACGACGCGGTCGGGATGCTTGGCCATCAGCTCACCGATGGTGCGCGAGCTCAGACCGCCGGGGTAACCCGAGTGGCGGTAGGCCAGCTTGCTGTTGAGTTTGTCGCCACCGATGGCGACCTTGTCGGCGTTGATGATGATGACGAAATCGCCACCATCGACATTGGGCGTGAATGTCGGCTTGTGCTTGCCGCGCAGCAGATTGGCTGCTGCTACGGCGAGCCGGCCGAGCACCACGTCGGTGGCGTCGATGACGTACCACGAACGCGTGGTGTCACCCGCCTTCGGCGTGTATGTGGGCACAGCGCGTACCTCTCTTTTCGGGTCCCCTGTCGGGGGTCTGATCCCCGGCGAACCGGGAGACGGCCTCAGCGTTGACGGTGGGATGCTCTCGGCGGCCGACATTGACCCGAGATTCCGGCTTACCCCGCGAGGATCGCGGCGTACCGAACGCCAGCGCATCAGAGTACCGGCGAAGATCGCCGCAGGTCAAAACGCATGCCCGTGTGGCCCCGGCGGCTCTCCTCCGCCGGGACCACACAGCACAACCAATTCGACGCTCAGGACGTCGCTTCGGTTCCCTGCACTTCGCGCGCCGAGCGAATTGCCTGGTCACAGGCGGTGCGGATGCCGTCCTCCGCACCCGCCCGGCTCTGACAGCCGATGCTGATCCGGGTCGACCCGTCGAGCAGCACCACCCAGCGGACCACCCGTGGCGGCCGGTCCTCGCGGTAGGTGACCGCCGGCCGTCCGGCGACCTCGTCGTGCGGGAGGAACTCGGCGAACGCGGACTGGCCGGCGGCCACCCGGCCGAGCACCGCGCCGGCATCGGCAAGGGTGGTGCCCGGCGCGTAGGACTGGGTGATGTGCAGGGCGTCGTCCGGATTCGTCGGCGAGCTGACCTGAACGCGCCGTGAACCGGGCCCCTGGGTGAGGCGTTCGACGGTCCAGTGGTCCGGCACGGCCACCGCCACCCGCCCCTCGACGAGGGTGGAGGTGATGACAACGGGAGCAGTCGCAACAGAATGGTGCGGACGCATCACGACAAGCCCGAGGATCACCAGCAGGCACAGAACTGCGGCACCGATCAGCCTGGACCGCAATCGAATTGAGCCAGCACCCGATTTCATCCGGATCGCGATCTCGGCTGCACCGGCGGTCAGACCTCGGTGAGCCAGTGCCGCGCGGATGGCCGCTGCGGTGATCGCCGCACCGGGGAGTTCCGGCGGGACGTCGAGCACGACCTCACCGTCCCCGCCCGCGCACCGGGCGGCCGTGGCGGCGATCGCCGCGACGTCGTCTCGCCGCAGAGCGGTCACCGAATCACCGGCGCGCACCATGACCACCAAGGTGTCGATCTCGACGACGACCGCATCCGGCCCGGCCAGTTCGGAGCGGGACACCGACACCACCCGGTCGGCAGATCCCGCCGCAGCCCGGACCACCCGGGCCACTCGCGGAGCCGGCCAGCTTGACGGGTGCACCAGCAGGACGCGACTGCAGCGTTCACCGAGTGTCTGCGCGAGAAGACTGCGCAGCAGGTCATCGACCCGGATCGGACGTTCGTCGAGCAGCACCAGCGGATCGTCGATCCCGTCGAGGGCGGTTGTCGCCACCGGCGAACCGGCAGCGGCGCCCCAACGCCGGACCACTGCCGGCCCCACCTCCACCACCACCGGCGGACCCATCGGTTCACGCTAGGCAGCCACCGCGCCGGGGGGCTTCAGCGATCCACAGGGCTGATCGAACTGTGCGTCAGCCGTCCTTGGACCGGCGCTCCCGGTAGGCAGCCACATGCTGACGGTTGCCGCAGTTTCCGGTGTCGCAGAACATCCGGGACCGGTTACGGGACAGGTCGACCAGCACGGCATCACAGTTCGGGGCGGCACAGATCTTGAGGCGGCGCAGTTCGCCGGAGCGGATCAGGTCGGCCAGTGCCATCGCCATCTCCGCACCCATCCGCTGGGCCAGCGGGTCGCTGGTGGACGCCAGGTGCAGATGCCAATCCGGCATCTCCGGATGCCGGGTCAGCCACGGCGCCGCATGGGTGTCCGACAGCAGCGCGTTGACCTCTTCGACGGTGCGCTCGTCGACCCCGTCCCCATCGACCCCGGCCCTATCGACTGGGTCCCCTTCGTGGGAGGCCGCCGACCAGATCCGGCCCAGCCGGGCCCGCAGCCGGTGGACCGCGGCCAGTTCGGCCGCATCGTGGTCGCGCCGGCCGGTCCACCCCTGTTCGGACAGATATCTGCTCAGGGCAGCCTGATCGCCCAACTCTTCACCGTCGACCCGATCGCTGTTAACCAGGACACAGGCAGCCCGGAGTGTGGCCTCGGTGTCATGACTGAAAAGCATTTGACTCCTGAACCCTTCCGGACGTAGTGTCATGAGCGATCATCAGTTTACTCATGACGAGCGGAGGTTTCCAATGGCTGCAACCGCCCCTACGGCTGCCCAGCAGGAGCAGTTCCGCATCGGACTGATGTTCGCCATCGGTGCATCCCTGGCCTTCGGAATGTCGGGACCCATCGCGAAGTCGCTGATGGAGGCCGGGTGGTCGCCCACTGCTGCGGTGACAGCCCGGCTGGCCGGTGGCGCCGCCATGCTGGCCGCCTTCGCCACCTTCATCAAGCCGGACTGGGTCAGTGAGGCCCGCGCCCACGCCCGCACCGTGGTGCTCTACGGCCTGATCCCCGTCGGCGGGGCACAGATCTGCTACTACAACGCCGTCGCCCACCTGCCGGTCGCCGTCGCACTGCTGCTCGAATACACCGCGCCGATCCTGGTCGTGGGGTGGATCTGGGCCACCACCAAGCGGGCACCCAGCCGCCTCACCCTGGCCGGTGTCACACTCGCCGTCATCGGCGTCACGCTGGTGCTCGATGTCTTCACCCCTGCCGGGGGCACCCACTTCGACCGCGTCGGCGTCGCCTGGGGACTCGGCGCGGCGATCTGCGCGGCCTGCTACTTCATGATGTCCGACGAGGTGACCGCCGACGGATCGGGACTCAATGCGATCACCCTGGCCGCCGGCAGCCTGGTCATCGCGGCCATCGCGGTCGGCGCACTGGGACTGACCGGCCTGATGCCGATGACGTTCACTACCAACGACGCGGTGATCGCCGGGATGACCGTCCCCTGGCTGGTTCCGGTGATCCTGCTCGGCGTGCTGCCCACGGCACTGGCCTACACGCTGGGCATCGCCGGGGTGGCCCGGTTGCGGCCGAGTTTCGCCTCACTGGTGGGCTTGAGCGAGGTGCTGTTCGCGGTGCTGGCGGCGGTTCTCCTGCTCGGCGAACGGGTCGGGCCCGTCCAAGCCGTCGGCGGCATCGTGGTGCTGCTGGGCCTGGCGCTGGCCAGGCTGGGCGACCGCAGCCCGGAGGTCGACGCGGCCGGGTGGCCGGATGCCGGCGCCTTCGAGCACTCTATTCACTCCAGCCCCACCGGTAACATATCGGTGTGAGGTTCTCCGTTCTACGCGCGGCCGTCACCTCGGCGATCGCGTGCACAGCCGGACTGACCGCAGCACTGCTGCCGGCGCCCGCCGCCGGGGCCGCGGGCTGCAATGACGTCCAGGTGGTGTTCGCCCGCGGCACCTCCGAAGACCCCGGAATCGGTCGGGTCGGCCAGGCTTTCGTCGACGAGTTGCGCAGGAGGGCCGGCGATCGGTCGGTTGGCGTGTACGCGGTGAACTACCCGGCCAGCCTGGACTTCCTGGCGGCAGCCGACGGCGCCAACGACGCCAGCGCCTTCATCCAGAACGTGGCCGTGAACTGCCCCGCGACCAGGCTGGTCCTCGGCGGCTACTCCCAGGGCGCGGCGATCGTCGATGTGCTCGCCTCGGTGCCCTTCCCGGTCATCGGGTTCACCAATCCGCTGCCGATCGACGTGGCCAACCGGGTCGCCGCGCTCGCGGTGTTCGGCAACCCCGCCGCCAAGATCGGACTGCCGCTGACAACCAGCCCGTTCTACGGGTCCAAGGCCATCGACCTGTGCAACCCCGGCGACCCGGTGTGCTCGGCAGGCGACAGCGTGCCCGCCCACCGCAGCTATGGGCCGGACGGCCAGACCGCCCAGGCAGCGGCCTTCGTCGCGGCGCGACTGTGACGCGCTCATTTCCGCCGCCGGGCCGACTTATGTGAGTATGGGTCGCATGCGCAGTGTCACGAAGACCTGGGCCCCGGTGATCTCCGCCTGCCTGCTGGCATCCGCAAGCACGCTGCTGGTCCAGGCCGCACCGGCCCAGTCCGCCCCCTGCCCCGACGTCGAACTGATCTTCGCCCGCGGCACCAGCGAAGCCCCCGGCATCGGCCGGGTCGGCGATGCACTCAACGCCCAGTTGGCCAGCCAGCTCGGTGGCCGGTCCATCGGCGTCTACGCAGTGAACTACCCGGCGACCTATGACTTCCTGGCCGCGGCCGACGGGGCCCTCGACGCCACCAACCACATGGCTTCAATGGCCGGGCGCTGCCCGGGCACCCGCTTCATCCTGGGCGGCTACTCGCAGGGCGCCGCCGTGGTCGACATGCTGATGGGAATCCCCCCGCTGGGCAACAAGGTCGGCGACGTCGGCTCCGCGCCGCCGTTGCCGGCCGGCTTGGCCGATAAGGTCGCCGCCGTCGCGGTGTTCGGCAACCCGTCAGCCAAGTTCGGCATTCCGGTCTCCGCGGCGCTGCCGCCGTTCGCCGGAAAGGGCATCGACATGTGCAACAACGGCGACCCGATCTGCTCGCAGGGCCGCAACCCGTTCGCGCACACCAGCTATGAGAACACCGACCTGGTCGGTCAGGCCGCGGGCTTCATCTCCCAACTGATGTAGCGTGACGCCCATGAGGCGGATGAAATCCCTGCTCTCGGCACTACTGGCCGTGACCGCGGCGGCCTTCGCGCCCTTGCCGGCCGCCCCCGCCAACGCCGCCAATTGCAGCGACGCCGAGGTGATCTTCGCCCGTGGCCGCGAGGAGCCGCCCGGCATGGGTCGCATCGGCGACACGTTCTTCAACGACCTGCGCTCGATGACGCCGAAGAGCGTCGGTTACTACGCGGTGCGCTACCCGGCGGACACCGAGATCATGCAGGCCGCCGCCGACATGAGCCAGCGGATCCAGTACATGGCCAATAACTGCCCGAACACCCGGCTGGTCATCGGCGGCTACTCACTGGGTGCGGCCGCGACCGACTTCCTGCTGGGTGTGCCCTCCCCGATGTACGGCTATCCCAATCCGCTGCCACTCGGAATGAGTGAGAAGGTCGCCGCGGTGGTTCTGTTCGGGAATGTCTCGCGCAAGGTCGTCGGACCGGTATCCGCCCTGGGCCCGCCGTGGGGCGACAAGACCATCGACCAGTGCACCGAAGGCGACCCGCTGTGCAACGGCAGCCAGGATTTCGGCGACATGGTGATGAGTTGGCCGTCGCATCTGCAGCCGGCCTACATCGACTCCGGACTGGTCTATCAGGCCGCAGAGTTCGCCGCAGCCCGGATCTAATCTCCCCGGATCTCATCTCCCCGGATCTCATCTCCCCGGATCTCATCGGCCTGGATCTCGTCGACGCTGCGAACGTCGCGGGTGACCATCACCCGTTGCGCCAGCTGATCATCCGGCGGGTAGTCGACGCCGATCAGCGTGAGCCCGCGCGCCGGGGCCGCAGCGAAATCGCTGGAACGCTGGGTCGCGGCCAAAAGCTCTGCGCACCAACGTGGTTCGCGTCGCCCCTCCCCGACCGCTAACAACGCGCCCACCACGGACCGGACCATGGACCAGCAGAATGCATCCGCGCTGACATAAGCGGTCAACAGATCGCCCTCGGCGATCCAGTCCAGGCGTTGCAGTTCGCGGATGGTCGTGGCGCCGGGCCGATGCCGGCAGAAGGCGGCGAAATCGTGCAGACCCAGCAGGTGGCGTGAAGCATCCGCCATGGCCTCGACGTTCAACTTGCGGGGCCAGGGTGTGACGAACCGGGACTGTTGCGGTTCGGTTCCGTAGGGCGCCAGCGACAGCCGGTAGGCGTAGTGGCGACACAGCGCGGAGAACCGTGCGTCGAAACCATCAGGCGCCCTTGTGATGTCACGGACCCGGACATCCTCGGGCAGGAACCGTCCCAGCCGGCGGATCAACGGCGCGAACTCCGGTTCCCCTTCGCGACGCTGACGCGGGTGGGCATGACCCAACGCCTCGGCGGGGATGTCGACATGGGCCACCTGGGCGGTCGCATGCACACCGGCATCGGTGCGCCCGGCGGCGAATACCCGGACCGGAAGCCGGAAAACCGTCGACAGCGCATCTTCGATGACGCCGGCGACGGTCCGGTGACCCTCCTGAACCGCCCAGCCGGTGAAATCCGTACCGTCGTAGGCGATGTCGAGCCTGAGCCTTACGGCCTCAGGATTCGTCAGACTTCTTCCCCAGAAACGGTTTCCGCGGCCACTTCTTCGGCAGCCTCGGCAGTCTGGGCGTCGGCGATCGCGCCGTCTTCCGCCTCGAGCTCCTCCAGCGAAGTCTCCTCCGCCGCAGGCTTGGCCGGCTTCGCAGCGGCTTCCTTCTCGGCGACCTTCTTGGCGGCCTTGTTCGCCGCGCGGCGAGCCCGGTCGGCCTCGGAGACGACGGTCTTCTCCCGGACCAGCTCGATGACGGCCATCGGAGCGTTGTCGCCCTTGCGCGCCTCGGTCTTGATGATCCGGGTGTAGCCACCCTCACGGTCGGCGAAGAACGGGCCGATCTCGGCGAACAGCACGTGCACGACGTCCTTGTCGCGGATCTTCTTCATCACCTCACGCCGGTTGTGCAGCGTGCCCTTCTTGGCGTGGGTGATGAGCTTCTCGGCGTAGGGCCGCAGTGCCCGAGCCTTGGGCTCGGTGGTCCGGATCCGACCGTGCTCGAAGAGCGAGGTGGCCAGGTTGGCCAGCAGCGCCTTCTGGTGCGAGGAGGATCCGCCGAGGCGGGGTCCCTTAGTGGGCTTGGGCATTGCGACTATCTCCTTTAGTGGGGCCGACCCCCGTATCAGGTAGGGCCGGGACGACTCTTGTTAGAGCTGTTCGGTTTCGGCGTAGTCCTGGTCGTTATCCAGGTCATAGCCGCTGTCGTTGGTCCAGGTGCCGGTGGCCACGTCGTAGCCCGCGACCTCGGACGGATCGAAACTGGCCGGGGAGTCCTTCAGGGACAGACCCAGCGAATGCAGCTTGATCTTGACCTCGTCGATGGACTTCTGACCGAAGTTGCGGATGTCCAGCAGGTCCAACTCGGTCCGGGCCACCAGCTCGCCGACGGTGTGCACACCCTCACGCTTGAGGCAGTTGTACGACCGCACCGTCAGGTCCAGGTCGTCGATCGGCAGCGCGAACGCGGCGATGTGATCGGCCTCCTGCGGCGACGGGCCGATCTCGATGCCCTCGGCCTCGAGGTTGAGCTCGCGGGCCAGGCCGAACAGCTCGACCAGGGTCTTGCCGGCCGACGCCAGGGCGTCGCGCGGGGTGATGGAGTTCTTGGTCTCCACATCGAGGATCAGCTTGTCGAAGTCGGTGCGCTGCTCGACGCGGGTGGCCTCGACCTTGTAGGTCACCTTCAGCACCGGCGAGTAGATGGAATCGACCGGGATACGGCCGATCTCAGCGCCGGAGGCCTTGTTCATCACGGCCGGCACGTAACCGCGGCCGCGCTCGACGACCAGCTCGACCTCGAGCTTGCCCTTCTCGTTGAGCGTCGCGATGTGCATGTCGGGGTTGTGCACGCTCACACCGGCCGGCGGGACGATGTCACCGGCGGTGACCGCACCCGGACCCTGCTTGCGCAGGTACATGGTGACCGGCTCGTCCTCGTCGGAGGACACCACCAGGCCCTTGAGGTTCAGGATGATGTCGGTGACATCCTCCTTCACGCCCGGCACGGTGGTGAACTCGTGCAGCACGCCGTCGATACGGATGCTGGTGACTGCCGCGCCGGGGATCGACGACAGCAGCGTGCGGCGAAGCGAATTGCCAAGGGTGTAACCGAATCCCGGCTCCAGCGGCTCGATGACGAACTGTGAGCGGTTCTCGGCGATGACGTCTTCGGACAGGGTGGGACGCTGAGAAATCAGCATTTTCTTCTCTATCTCCTTCTCGGCACCCGCTATTTGATGCCGTCGGGGTGTTACCTACGGGGTGTTGCTGAACTACAAGGACTACTTGGAGTAGAACTCGACGATCAGCTGCTCGGTCAGCGGGACCGTGATCTGCTCGCGAGTCGGCAACTGGTGCACCAGGATTCGCTGACGCTCGCCGACGACCTGCAGCCAGCCCGGGATCGGGCGATCGCCGGCGACCTCGCGGGCGATCTGGAACGGCAGGGTGTTGATCGACTTGTCCTTGATGTCGATGATGTCGTACTGCGACACCCGGTAGCTCGGGATGTTGACCTTCACACCGTTGACGGTGAAGTGGCCGTGGCTCACGAGCTGGCGCGCCATCCGTCGGGTGCGGGCCAGGCCGGCACGGTAGACGACGTTGTCCAGACGGGTCTCAAGGATGCGCAGCAGGTTCTCGCCGGTCTTACCGGTCTGACGGTTCGCCTCTTCGTAGTAGCGGCGGAACTGCTTCTCCATCACGCCGTAGGTGAAGCGGGCCTTCTGCTTCTCCTGCAGCTGAGTGCGGTATTCGCTCTCCTTGATCCGCGCACGGCCGTGCTGGCCGGGCGGGTAGGGGCGCTTCTCGAACGATTGATCACCACCGATGAGGTCGACGCCCAGACGGCGCGACTTGCGGGTGGCAGGTCCGGTGTAACGAGCCATGATTCAGTTCCTCCCTAGACCCGGCGCCGCTTGGGCGGCCGGCAGCCGTTGTGCGGCTGCGGAGTGACATCGGAAATGGCGCCGACCTCGAGGCCGGCAGCCTGCAGCGAACGGATCGCTGTCTCGCGGCCCGAGCCCGGACCCTTGACGAACACGTCGACCTTCTTGACGCCGTGCTCCTGGGCCTTGCGGGCGGCGTTCTCGGCGGCCAGCTGGGCGGCGAACGGGGTCGACTTGCGCGAACCCTTGAAGCCGACGTGACCCGACGATGCCCAGGCGATCACGTTGCCCTGCGGGTCGGTGATCGACACGATCGTGTTGTTGAACGTGCTCTTGATGTGGGCGGCACCGTGCGGGACGTTCTTCTTTTCCCTGCGGCGGGTGGTCTTGCCCTTCTTGGCGCCGGACGCGGCCTTCTTCGGAGGTGCCATGGTTACTTAGCCTTCTTCTTACCGGCGATGGTGCGCTTCGGACCCTTGCGGGTACGGGCGTTGGTCTTGGTCCGCTGGCCACGCACCGGCAGGCCCTTGCGGTGCCGCAGGCCCTGGTAGCAGCCGATCTCGATCTTGCGACGGATGTCGGCCTGCACCTCGCGGCGCAGGTCACCCTCGACCTTGAGGCTGGCCTCGATGTAATCGCGCAGCTGGGTCAGCTGATCGTCGGTCAGGTCCTTGCTGCGCAGATCCCGGTCGATACCGGTCGCAGCCAGGATTTCCTGGGAGCGGGTACGGCCGATGCCGTAGATGTAGGTCAGCGCGATCTCCATGCGCTTATCGCGCGGGAGATCAACGCCCACTAGACGTGCCACAGGGCTGTATTCCTTCTTCTATGCGGAGGTGTCGTTCCCAGACCGTTCCCGTCGGGCCCAAGAAACTTTCTGGGGACCTTCGGGGCCCGGCCTCCGTTCCGGACGTGGATGAGTCGCGTATCGACCCACTGGTGCTGGGAGGTCTGCATTCAGTTGTGGGTACTGCTCGGCGCCGGGGTTGAGCCAACCCCGCGGGTGATTAGCCCTGACGCTGCTTGTGGCGCGGATCAGAGCAGATCACCATGACCCGCCCATGCCGGCGGATCACCCTGCACTTGTCGCAGATCGGCTTGACGCTCGGGTTGACCTTCACGGCTGATTGATCCTGTTCTCGCTCTAACTAATGGTGATGTGGACTGCTACTTGTACCGGTACACGATGCGGCCCCGGGTCAGGTCGTAGGGAGAGAGCTCCACCACCACCCGGTCCTCGGGGAGGATGCGGATGTAGTGCTGCCGCATCTTCCCGCTGATGTGAGCGAGCACCTTGTGACCGTTCTCCAGCTCAATGCGAAACATCGCATTGGGCAGAGGCTCGACCACGCGGCCCTCGACCTCGATGGCACCGTCTTTTTTGCCCATATCCTCACTAGATCCTGTTCGGGTTGGGCAGCACTCGCCCCGACTTCAAAACGTGGGTCGCCAGTAAATCGAGGAGTGACTCCAAGACTGGACACGCAAGAGCCGGCGCGATCACCGCACCGTGGTCCTACGATACCTGCTTGTCAGCGGTACTCCAAAACGCTCGCTAAGGTTGCCCGATGCGGCTCTTGGTCACCGGTGGCGCCGGTTTCATCGGCGCCAACTTCGTCCGGCAGGTGGCCGCGGAGCGGCCCGGGGCGGCCATCACCGTACTGGACGCGCTGACATACGCCGGCAGCCGGGAATCCCTCCGTGCCCTGCCCGACAGAATCCGTGTCGTTGAGGGCGATCTGGTCGACGAAGCGCTGGTAGACAGCCTGATCGCCGAATCGGACGCGGTCGTCCACTTCGCTGCCGAAACCCACGTCGACAACTCCCTGGCCGATCCGAGCCCGTTTCTGCACAGCAACGTCATCGGGACGTTCTCGATCCTCGAGGCGGTCCGCCGGCACGGCGTGCGACTTCATCACATCTCCACCGACGAGGTCTACGGGGACCTCCCCCTCGATAAGACCGTGCGTTTCACCGAATCCACGCCGTACAACCCGTCCAGCCCGTATTCGGCGACCAAGGCCGCAGCTGATCTGCTCGTCCGGGCCTGGGTCAGGTCCTTCCGTGTGCGCGCGACGATCTCGAACTGCTCGAACAACTACGGACCGTTCCAGCACGTCGAGAAGTTCATCCCCCGGCAGATCACCAACGTGCTGACCGGTAGGCGGCCGAAGCTGTACGGCTCCGGCGCCAATGTGCGGGACTGGATCCACGTGGACGACCACAACAGTGCGGTGTTGCGGATCCTCGACAGCGGAACCATCGGGGCGACCTATCTCATCGGGGCCGACGGCGAGCGGGACAACCTGTCGGTGCTGCGGATGATCCTCGAGCTGATGGACCACGACCCCGGCGACTTCGACCACGTCACCGACCGGGCCGGCCACGACGTCCGGTACTCGATCGACGCGAGCGCACTGCGCGACGAACTCGGCTGGGCCCCGCACCACGCCGATTTCGCCGAGGGGCTGCGTTCCACCATCGACTGGTACCGCGCGAATGAGTGGTGGTGGGCACCGTTGAAGGATCAGGTCGAGGCGCGCTATGCAGAACGCGGGCAGTGACATGGGGAAGACGAAGGCCGGGTGGCGGGAGCTTTCGGTCCCCGGCGCCTTCGAGATGACGCCGGAGTTGCATGGCGACAGCCGCGGCACCTTCTTCGAGTGGTTCACCGAGCCGGCGTTCGAAGCCATGACCGGTCACCGATTCGACCTGAGGCAGGCGAATTGCTCGGTTTCCACCGCCGGGACGTTGCGGGGTCTGCATTTCGCACAACTCCCGCCGGGTCAGGCCAAGTTCGTCACCTGCGTGACGGGTGCGGTCTTCGACGTCGTCGTCGACATCCGGGTGGGCTCAACGACGTTCGGACAGTGGGACTCCGTAGTTCTCGACGATTCGACGCGGCGGTCGGTCTATCTCTCAGAGGGACTCGCCCACGGCTTCCTCGCACTGGAAGACGACTCGACCGTCATGTACCTGTGCTCGGCGCCGTACGCGCCCGAACGGGAGCACACCATCTGCCCCACCGACCCGGCGATCGGTATCAAATGGCCGATCCCGGCAGCCGAGTGGTTGCTATCCGATCGGGATGCGGCCGCACCGACACTCGACGAAGTTCGCGCCGCCGGACTGTTGCCCGACTGGGAACAGACCAAGGCCTTCATCCGGGCGCTGCCCAAGGGTTGAGCCGTCGTTGCGGATGCCTTGGCGCACTAACTAGCATCTGCAACTAATCCACTCTCGGTCCGAAGGACGTCTCTCATGACCACGCAGATCCCGCATTTCATCGACGGCCGTCGGAGCAATCTGGCCAGCACCCGCACCGCTGATGTGTTCAACCCCAGCACCGGAGCCGTTCAGGCCAAGGTGCTGTTGGCCTCGGCCGCCGACGTCGACACCGCGGTGGCCTCGGCGGTGGAGGCACAGAAGGAGTGGGCGGCGTGGAACCCGCAGAAGCGGGCCCGGGTGCTGACGAAGTTCGTCGACCTCGTCAACGCCAACGCCGATGAGATCGCCGAGTTGCTGTCCATCGAGCACGGCAAGACCGTCGCCGATGCCCTCGGCGACATCCAGCGCGGCATCGAGGTGATCGAGTTCGCCACCGGAATCCCGCATCTGATGAAGGGCGAATACACCGAGGGCGCCGGCCCGGGGATCGACGTGTACTCGATCCGCCAGCCCCTCGGTGTCGTCGCCGGCATCACCCCGTTCAACTTCCCGGCGATGATCCCGCTGTGGAAGGCCGGCCCGGCACTGGCGTGCGGCAACGCCTTCATCCTCAAGCCGTCCGAGCGCGATCCGTCGGTACCGCTGCGACTTGCCGAGTTGTTCCTCGAGGCCGGCCTGCCGTCGGGGGTGTTCCAGGTGGTGCAGGGCGACAAGGAGGCCGTCGACGCGATCCTCACCCACCCGGACATCAAGGCCGTCGGCTTCGTCGGCTCCTCCGACATCGCGCAGTACATCTACTCCGGGGCCGCAGCGCACGGTAAGCGCGCCCAGTGTTTCGGCGGCGCCAAGAACCACATGATCGTGATGCCCGATTCGGATCTGGATCAGGCCGTCGACGCACTGATCGGCGCCGGCTACGGCAGCGCCGGTGAGCGCTGCATGGCCATCAGCGTGGCCGTCGCCGTCGGCGAGGAGACCGCCAACCGCCTTCGTAACCGGCTGGCCGAACGGGTCGAGCATCTGCGGGTCGGGCACAGCCTGGACCCCAAGGCCGACTACGGACCGCTGGTCACCGAGGCCGCCCTCGATCGGGTGCGCGGCTACATCGACGCCGGTGTTGCCGCGGGTGCCGAACTGGTCGTCGACGGCCGCGGAAAGGGAAGCGACGAACTGACTTTCGGCGACGAGAGCCTCGAGGGCGGTTTCTTCATCGGACCCAGCCTGTTCGATCACGTCACCACCGACATGTCGATCTACACCGACGAGATCTTCGGCCCGGTGGTGTGCATCGTGCGCGTCAAGAACTACGAGGAAGCCCTCAAGCTGCCCAACGAGCACGAGTACGGCAACGGGGTGTCGATCTTCACCCGCGACGGCGACACCGCACGGGACTTCGTGTCACGGGTGCAGGTCGGCATGGTCGGCGTGAACGTGCCGATCCCGGTGCCGGTGGCCTATCACACCTTCGGCGGCTGGAAGCGTTCCGGATTCGGCGATCTCAACCAGCACGGCCCAGCCTCGATCCAGTTCTACACCAAGGTCAAGACCGTCACCGAGCGCTGGCCGTCGGGTATCAAGGATGGGGCCGAGTTCGTCATCCCCACCATGAAGTAGCGCTGATGAATTTCACTTCCCTCGACGAAGACGAACGGGTGATCGTCGAGACGGCGGCGGCGTTCTCCGCCAAACGCCTTGCGCCGCATGCCCTGGAGTGGGATCACAGCAAGCACTTCCCCGTCGATGTGCTACGCGAGTCGGCGCAACTGGGAATGGCTGCCATCTATTGCGGTGAGGACGTCGGCGGCAGCGGCCTGCGCCGGATCGACGCCGTACGGATCTTCGAGCAGCTCGCGATCGGCGATCCGGTGATCGCGGCGTTCATCTCGATCCACAACATGTGCGCCTGGATGATCGACACCTATGGCACACCAGAACAGCGCAAGTCATGGATCCCTCAGCTGGCCTCGATGGAACTCATCGCCAGTTACTGCCTCACTGAACCGGGCGCCGGATCGGATGCGGCGGCGTTGCGCACCAAGGCCGTTCGCTCTTCTGGACCTGGGGGCGACTACTTTGTGCTCGACGGAGTCAAGCAGTTCATCTCCGGCGCGGGAGTGTCCGATGTCTACGTGGTGATGGCCCGCACCGGCGGCGAGGGGCCGCGGGGAATCTCGGCGTTCATCGTCGAGAAGGACACACCTGGACTGAGTTTCGGCACCAACGAGGCGAAGATGGGCTGGAACGCCCAACCCACCGCTCAGGTGATCCTCGAAGGCGTCCGGGTCCCGGTGGAGGCGATGCTCGGCGGATCCGACGGCGAGGGAAGCGGCTTCGGGATCGCGATGAACGGCCTCAACGGCGGCCGGCTCAACATCGCCGCCTGCTCACTCGGCGGCGCTCAGTCCGCCTACGACAAGACCACGGGCTATCTGGCCGACCGGCAGGCCTTCGGCTCGGCCCTTCTCGATGAGCCGACCGTCCGGTTCACGCTGGCCGATATGGCCACCGCGCTCGAGACCTCCCGGCTGATGCTGTGGCGGGCCGCGAGCGCACTGGACTCAGATGATCCGGACAAGGTCGCGCTGTGCGCGATGGCCAAGCTCTATGTCACCGACTCCTGCTTCGAGGTCGCCGACAAGGCCCTGCAACTGCACGGCGGGTACGGCTATCTGCGCGAGTACGGCATCGAGAAGATCGTCCGGGATCTGCGCGTGCACCGAATCCTCGAGGGCGCCAACGAGATCATGCGCGTGGTGATCGGACGGGCCGAAGCCACCCGGAGCCGCGCGAAGGAGAAGAACAGATGACATGCGTCGCATTCCTGGGCCTGGGCAATATGGGCGCTCCGATGGCCGGCAACCTGGTCAACGCCGGTTATAGCGTGCGCGGTTTCGATCCGATGCCCGCGGCTCAGGCAGCTGCCGCCGACAAGGGCGTCGAGATCGTCGACACCGGCAAGGCCGCGGTCAAGCGCGCTGACGTGGTGATCACCATGCTGCCCAACGGCACCCTCGTCAAACAGTGTTACAGCGAGGTCATGCCGGCCGCCCACAAGGGCGCGCTGTTCATCGACAGCTCCACGATCTCCGTCGACGACGCCCGGGAGATCAACGCCTACGCCACCGAACGCGGCTTCGCCCAACTCGACGCCCCGGTCTCCGGCGGGGTGAAGGGCGCGATCGCCGGAACGCTGGCCTTCATGGCCGGCGGCGACGCCGACGCGCTCGAGCGGGCCCGGCCCGTCCTGGAACCCATGGCGGGCAAGATCATTCACTGCGGTGCATCCGGTTCCGGGCAGGCCGCCAAACTCTGCAACAACATGCTGCTGGCGGTGCAGCAGATCGCCGTCGGCGAGGCCTTGGTGCTGGCCGAGAAGCTCGGGCTGTCCGCTCAGTCGCTGTTCGATGTGATCACCGGCGCCACCGGAAACTGCTGGGCCATTCACACCAACTGCCCCGTCCCCGGCCCGGTGCCGGCCTCACCGGCCAACAACGGCTTCAAACCGGGTTTCGCCACCGCGCTGATGAACAAGGACCTCGGTCTGGCGATGGACGCGGTCGCATCCTCCGGCGCCATCGCCCCGCTGGGCAGCCACGCCGCGAACATCTACTCCGATTTCGCCCGCGATCACGCCGATCTGGATTTCAGCGCGGTGATCGAGACCCTGCGCTAAGACGCAGAAATCCAACTCGTCATTGGGTGAGAATCCGGGGACCCTCGTCGGTCACCGCGACGGTGTGTTCCCAGTGCGCCGCCCGCGAACCATCGGTCGTCACGACCGTCCACTCGTCGTCGAGGATGCGGGTGCGCACCGTGCCGAGGGTGAGCATCGGCTCGATGGCCAGCACCGAACCAGCGACCAGCATCGGGCCGCGGCCGGGCTCGCCCTCATTGGGCAGGAACGGATCCATGTGCATGTGCCGGCCGATGGCGTGCCCGCCATATCCCTCCACGATGCCGAACCGGCGGTCGTGAGTCCGTTCAGCCGCCCGGGTGCCCTTCTCGATCGCGTGCGAGACGTCGGTCAGCCGGTTACCCGGGACCATCGCGGCGATCCCGGCCTCCATGGCGGCCCGGGTGGCCGCTGACAGCGCCTCGTCGGCGGGGATCAGGTCACCCACGCCGAACGTGACCGCGGCGTCCCCGTGCCAGCCCTCCAGGATCGCCCCGCAGTCGATCGAGACCAGATCGCCGTAGGCGATCAGTTCCTCGCTGCTGGGGATGCCGTGGACCACGCGGTCGTTGATCGAGGAGCAGATACTGGCCGGGAAGCCGTGGTAGCCGAGGAAGGACGGGATGGCGCCGGCCTCGCGGATCACCGTCTCAGCGATCTCATCGAGATACTGGGTGGACATCCCGACGGCAGCCGCCTGCTGCACCGCCCGCAACGCCGAAGCCACCACCGCACCGGCGGCGGCCATCGCGTCGAGTTCACCCGGTGAGCGGGCGGGAACGGTCTTCCGGCCACGTAGTCCGGGCAGAGACACCATCAGACGTCAGAGCGGGGTTCAGCGACCGAGTGCGTGCAGCGCGCGCGCAAACACCTCGTCGAGCTCGCCGACGGCGTCGACGGTCTTGAGTTCGTGCTCGCCGGTGTAGTAGTCCAGCAGCGGTGCGGTCTCGTCGCGATAGACCTTGAACCGGTTGCGGATGACGTCCTCGGTGTCGTCGGCACGGCCGCGGCCCATGAGCCGATCCACGAGAAGCTCCTCGGGCACCCGGAACTCCAGCACGGCGTCCAGCTTCAGCCCGCGCCGGCCGAGCATGTCGTGCAGCGCCTCGGCCTGCTCCACCGAACGGGGGAAGCCGTCGAGGATGAACCCGTTCGCCAGGTCGGCGTCGTCGAGCCGGTCGTCGACGAGAGCATTGGTGAGGCTGGCCGGGACCAGGTCACCGGCATCCATGTACTTCTTGGCCTCCAGGCCGAGTTTGGTGCCCGTGCTGATGTTGTGCCGGAACAGGTCACCGGTCGACACCTGGGGGACGCCCAACTTCTCGGCGAGCTTGACGGCCTGCGTGCCCTTGCCCGCCCCGGGCGGTCCCAACAACACGATTCTCACTTCAGGAACCCTTCGTAGTTGCGCTGCATCAGCTGGCTCTCGATCTGCTTCACGGTGTCGAGGCCGACGCCGATCGCGATGAGGACCGCGGTGCCGCCGAACGGCAGATTCGAAGCGCTACCGCCGCCGCCCTGCAGGAACAGATTAGGCAATACGGCGATGACACCGAGGTAAATCGAGCCAGGAAGGGTGATGCGGTTCAACACGTAGCTCAGGTAGTCAGCAGTGGGCTTGCCCGGCCGGATTCCGGGGATGAACCCACCGAACTTCTTCATCTCATCGGCGCGCTCGACCGGGTTGAAGGTCACCGACACGTAGAAGTAGGTGAAGAAGATGATCAGACCGAAGTAGATACCGACGTAGATCGGGTCAGCCGGGTTGGTCAGGTGCTCGGCGACGAAGCGGTCCCACCAGCCGTTGCCCGGGCCGCCCTTGCCGCTCTGAATGAGCTGGGTGATCAGGTGCGGGATGTAGATCAGCGATGAGGCGAAGATCACCGGGATGACGCCGGCCTGGTTGACCTTCAGTGGCAGATAGGTCGAGGTGCCGCCGTACATCTTGCGGCCCACCATCCGCTTGGCGTACTGCACCGGGATGCGGCGCTGACCCTGCTCGACGAACACCACGCCCACGACGATCGCCAGGGCCGCAGCACAGACCGCCGCGAAGACCGGGCCGCCACGGCTGTCCAGGATCGACTTGCCCTCGGCCGGGATACGCGCCGCGATGCCGGCGAAGATCAGCAGCGACATGCCGTTGCCGATGCCGCGCTCGGTGATGAGCTCACCCATCCACATGACCAGCGAGGCGCCGGCGGTCATCACCAGCACGATGACGATGAGCGAGAAGATGCTGTGGTCGTGCAGGAAGTCCTCGGAGCAGCCCTGCAGCAGGCCGCCGTTGGCGGCCAGGGCCACAATGCTGGTGGCCTGCAGCAGGGCCAGCGCCACCGCGAGGTAGCGGGTGTACTGGGTCATCTTGGCCTGACCGGCCTGACCCTCTTTCTGCAACTCCTCGAAGCGCGGAATGACCACGGTCAGCAGCTGCACGATGATACTGGCGGTGATGTAGGGCATCACGCCCACCGCGAACACCGAGAGTTGCAGCAGAGCACCGCCGGAGAACAGGTTGATCAGCGAGTAGATCTGCGCGCCGGCGCCGCCACTGATCTGTTCGATGCACTGGTGCACGTTCTTGTAGTTGACGCCGGGCGAGGGCAACGAGGCGCCGAACCGGTAGAGGATGACGATCCCCAGGGTGAGGAGGATTTTCCGCCTCAGGTCAGCCGTCCGCAGCGACGAGATGAAAGCCGAGAGCACTCTTCCTCCTGGGCAGCCGGACGAGGTCGCGACGTGCCGATGCGGCTGGACTGGCCAGCGTTGCCGGTAACCGTTATTCGACGCGCACATGGGCGCGCACGATCAGTCTACGAGACTAACAGTTATCCCAGGCAGGCCGGACTTAGTCCCTCCTGGGCCCGTCCTAGGTGATTATATTGGCTAAATATGGCGGCAGGCTGCCGCCCCAGGTGGGAGGCCGATGGCGCGCGCCGACGACGACTCGTGGGACCTGGCCTCCAGCGTCGGCGTCACCGCGACCATGGTGGCCACCGCCCGGGCCCTGGCCACCCGGCAGGGCGATCCCCTGGTCGACGACCCGTTCGCCGCTCCCCTGGTCCGCGCCGTCGGCGTCGAGGCCTTCATCCGCGCCTTAGACGGCCAGACCACGTTCGAGGACCCGGACCGTGCAGATCCCGGCGGGGCCACCTTCCTGACCGACATGATCGCGGTGCGGACCCGGTTCTTCGACGATGCGTTCGCCGAGGCTGCCGCGGCCGGGATCCGGCAGGCCGTCATCCTGGCCTCCGGCCTGGACGCCCGCGGTTACCGGCTGTCCTGGCCGGCCGGGACGACGGTGTTCGAGATAGACCAGTCGGAGGTGCTCGACTTCAAGTCCCGGGTGATGGCGGAACTCGGGGCGCAGCCGACGGCCGATCTGCGCTTGGTGGCCGCGGACCTGCGCGACGACTGGCCGGTCGCGCTACGGGCCGACGGGTTCGACGAGAAGATCCCGACGGCCTGGATCGCCGAGGGGTTGCTGATCTATCTGCCGCCGGATGCCCAGGACCGGTTGTTCGACAACATCACCGCGCTGTCGGCGCCGGGCAGCCGGATCGCCACCGAGTACCACCCCGATGGCGGCGCAGGCATCGCCGCCCGCACCGCGTCGATGAGCGCGCAGTTGGCCGAGCAGGGCCTGGACCTCAAACTCGGCGACCTGTTCTATCCGGGCGAGCGCCGGGCCGTCACCGATTACCTGACCGGGCTGGGCTGGCAGGTGACCGGCCGGCCCCGCCCGGAGATGTTCGCGCTGCACGACCGCCGTTTCCCCGATGGGCCGGCCGGTGACGCGCTGCGAAAGTCGTTGTTCGTCAGCGCAATCAAGAAAGAGTCTGAATGACCTCCAAAGAAATCAACTCCGAAAAACCATCCCGCCATGACGGCGACTCCTGGGATCTGTCTCGCGGCGTCGGCGCAACCGCCACCGCGGTGGCCACCTCCCGGGCGCTGGCAACCCGCGCGGGTCTCATCGACGATCCGTGGGCCGAGCCGCTGGTGAAGGCGGTCGGCATGGAGCATTTCCTGGCGATCCTCGACGGCCGGCCTGCAGCAGACGACGGCGGGGTGGCCCGGATGGCCAACGGAATGGCCGCGCGCACAAAGTATTTCGACGCATTTCTGGATGACTGCGCTGCGGCCGGGATCCGTCAGATCGTCATCCTGGCCTCCGGCCTCGATGCCCGCGCCTACCGGCTGCCCTGGCCCGCGGGCACGGTGGTGTTCGACCTCGACCAGGCCGCAGTGATCGACTTCAAAGCCGCCACGATGCGTGCACTGGCGGCCCGACCCACCGCCGCGGTCCGCAACGTCGGGGTGGACCTACGCGACGACTGGCCCGCCGCCCTGGCTGCACACGGTTTCGACCCCGGCGCCAAGACGGCGTGGATCGCCGAGGGCCTGCTCATGTACCTGCCCCCGGACGCCCAGGACCGGCTTTTCGATCACATCAACGAACTCAGTCCGGCCGGAAGCCGTCTGGCCACCGAATTCATGCCGAGCATGGATGCCTTCACCCCCGACCAGGACGAGACCGACGATCGTTGGCGCCGAATGGGTTTCAAGGACGACCTCGCGGGCCTGGTGTACGCCGGTGAGCGCAGCCACGTCATCGAGTACCTGCAGGGGCTGGGCTGGGCGGTCCACGGCAGTCTGGTCAACGAACTGCTCGACGAGTACGGACTCGAACGTCAGGAGGACGCGATGACGGAGAAATTCGCCGGATTCCAATACATCTCGGCGACCCGGGGCTGACCGTGGCACGCACCGATGACGACAGCTGGGACCTGGCCTCCAGCGTGGGGGCAACGGCCACCATGGTCGCGGCCGGGCGGGCAATGGCCACCAAGGATCCACGCCGCCTGATCGACGACCCGTTCGCCGAGCCGTTGGTGCGCGCGGTCGGCATCCAGTTCTTCGTCGACATGATCGACGGACGCCTCGACACCTCCCCGTTCGGCGACGCCGGCCCACAGCGGGTGCAGGCCATGATCGGCGGAATGGCGATGCGCACCAAGTTCTTCGACGACTACTTCGTCGCGTCCGCATCCACCGGCATCCGGCAGGCGGTGATACTGGCAGCCGGCCTGGACTCACGCGCCTACCGGCTGGACTGGCCGTCGGGCACGGAAGTCTACGAACTGGACCAGCCCGCGGTGATCGAGTTCAAGACCGCAGCACTGGCCGACCTCGGAGCCGAACCCGTTGCGGCCCTCCGGACCGTCGGCATCGACCTGCGCGAGGACTGGCCCACCGCGCTTCGTGCCGCCGGCTTCGACCCGACTGCACCGACCGCCTGGCTTGCCGAGGGCCTGCTGATCTACCTGCCGCCGGAGGCACAGGACCGGTTGCTGGACACCATCACCGGGTTGAGCGCCGCGGGCAGTGCCATCGCCACCGAATCGGTTCCCGGCCTCGCCGACTACGACGCCGAACGCGCCCGCGAGATGGCGGCGAACCTGCGCGAGCGCGGACTGAACCTCGACATGCCGTCGCTGATCTATCCCGGCCCCCGCAACAACGTCGTCGACTACCTGGGTTCACTGGGCTGGGACGTGACCAGCGCGCCTGGATCAGAGTTGTTCCGGCGCAACGGCCTTGAGCCGCCCGATCGCGGCGACTACGACCCGCTCGGCGAGATCATCTACGTCAGCGCGACCCGCTGATCAGAACCGCCAGTCCCCCAGCCACACCGCGTTGACGCCGGAAACGGCCCGCTCCCCGCGTTCCAGCATGTCCCCCAGCGCCGAACCCATCAGTCCGGCCGCCGCAGCCGGCAGTGACGCCGCGGCCGGCTGCGACGATGCCTTGGGCCGCAGGACATCCCGCATCGACGACCCGGGATATCCGGCCAGCCGCACCTCGGTGTCGGCATCCAGTCCGGCCAGTACCTTCGCCCGCCGCACCGCGGTGCGAAGACCGCCGAGTTCGTCGATCAGACCGCGCTCGAGGGCGTCGGCCCCCGTCCACACCCGGCCCCGGGCCACCGCGTCGACGTCGGCGACCGACATCCCCCGCGCTTCGGCGACCCGGCTGACGAAGTCGGCGTAGAACAGGTCCGCCTCGGCCTCCACCATCTCCTGCTGCTCGGGAGTGAACCGCCCGTTGACCGACCAGGCGTCGGCGTTGGCGTTGGTGCGCACACTGTCCGAGCCGATGCCCAGCCGGTCCTTGAGTTCGCGGGCGACCAGCTTGCCGGTGACCACGCCGATCGAGCCGGTGACGGTGCCCGGATTGGCGACGATGCTGTCGGCGGCCATCGCGATGTAATAGCCGCCGGACGCGGCAACCCCGCCCATCGAGGCGACCACCGGCCGTCCGGCGGAACGGATCCGGCCCACCTCGCGCCAGATCGTCTCCGATCCTGTGACCGAACCGCCCGGGCTGTCGATCCGCAGCACAACGGCTTTCACTCCGTCAGCCGCGCCGGCCTCGCGCAGGGCCGCGGCGATGGTGTCCGCTCCGGCGCTGGATCGGGACAGCGGAAACACCTGCGGACCGCCGCGGCCGTTGACGATCGGCCCGGCCACCGTCACCACGGCGATGGTCGGCTTCTTCTTGCGCCCCGGCAGCGGGGACTTGCGAGTCTGGGCATACCTGGACAGAAACAGCCGTGCGGGTGCGTCCTCGGAATCCGGGTCGACATCCTCGGCACCGGTGAGCTCGTCGATCCGGCGATACGCCTCGTCACGGAATCCGATCCGGTCCACCAGACCGGCTGCGACGGCGTCATCCCGCAACAGCGGCGCCCGGTCGGCCATCGCGTCCAGGGTCTCGGCGGCAATCCCGCGGGACTCGGCGATGCCCTGCCACACCTGGGCGTGCAGGCTTTCGATCAGGCGGCTGTCGGCCTCGCGGTGGGCCTCGGTGTAGCGGTCCTGGGTAAACAGGTTGGCCGCCGACTTGTACTCCCCACGCGCCACGAACTGCGCTTCGATACCTGCCTTGTCCAGCGCATCGCGCAGGAACAGCGCGTTGGTGGCGAAGCCGATCAGCCCGACGGTGCCCGACGGTTGCATCCACACCTCGCCGAACGCCGACGCCAGGTAGTACGACAGAGTTCCCGGGTAGGTCTCGGCCCAGGCCAGCGATGGCTTGGCAGCGGCAAAGGCCGCGATGGCCTCCCGCAGTTCCTGGACCGGTCCGGGGGCGGCCGCCGAAATCTGCACGCGGGCAATCATTCCCACGACGCGGTCGTCCTTGACCGCGCGGTGAATCGCAGCGACGGCCTCACGCAGGACCATCGGCCGGCCGGCGCCGGTGACGAGGCGCAGCGGGTCGAAACCCACCGACTCGGCCGGCACCGACTGCAGGTCGAGTTCCAGGATGCAGCCGCCGGGCACACCGTTGTGACGGGCGGTGTCGATCTTGCGGACGCCCGTTCTGATGAAATCGCGGACCGGAACGCCGGGCAGGAAGGACAACATGGCTACGAGGCTACGCAAAAGCCCCCGACACCGAAGTGCGGGGGCTTTAGCGTCAGGGGGATCAGGCGACCTCGGTGGCCGACCCTCCCGCAGCGGTGATCTTGTCCCGGGCGGAGCCGCTGAACTTGTGCGCGGTCACGTTGACCTTCACCGTCAGCTTGCCGTCGCCGAGAACCTTCACCAGGGAGTTCTTGCGAACCGCGCCCTTGGCCACCAGGTCCTCCACGGTGACGTCGCCGCCGGCCGGGAACAACCGGCTGATGTCGGCCACGTTGACGACCTCGTACTCGGTGCGGAACCGGTTCTTGAAGCCCTTGAGCTTGGGCAACCGCATATGGATCGGCATCTGCCCGCCCTCGAAGCCCGCGCGAACGTTCTTGCGGGCGCCGGTGCCCTTGGTGCCACGACCGGCGGTCTTGCCCTTGGAGCCCTCGCCACGACCGACGCGGGTCTTGGCCTTCTTCTCGCCCGGCGCCGGACGCAGGTCGTGCAGCTTGATGAGACTCATCGTTTAGACCTCTTCAACTTCGATGAGGTGATGCACGACCTTGATCAGCCCGCGGGTCTGCGGGTTGTCCTCGCGGACCACCGACTGACGAATCTTCTTCAGGCCCAACGTGCGCAGGCTCTCCCGCTGCTTCCAGCGCGCGCCCACGGTGCCACGCACCTGAGTGATCTTGAGCTGTGTTGATTCATTTTGGGCCATGATTTATGCCGTTCCTTCGTGCGCGGCAGCCGCGGCAGCGTGCCGCGCCTGCAGCTCGCTCTCGCGGCGTGCCTTGAGCATGCCGGCCGGAGCGACGTCTTCGATGGGCAGACCGCGACGGGCCGCCACTTCCTCGGGACGCTGCAGCATCTTGAGCGCGGCCACCGTGGCGTGCACCACGTTGATCGCGTTGTCACTGCCCAGCGACTTGGCCAGCACGTCGTGCACGCCGGCGCATTCCAGCACCGCGCGGCAGGCGCCACCGGCGATGACGCCGGTACCGGGGCTGGCCGGGCGCAGCATGACCACACCGGCGGCCGCCTCACCCTGAACCGGGTGGACGATGGTGCTGCCGATCAGCGGGACGCGGAAGAAGTTCTTGCGAGCCTCCTCCACGCCCTTGGCGATCGCGGCGGGAACCTCTTTGGCCTTGCCGTAACCGACGCCGACCATGCCGTGCCCGTCGCCGACGATCACCAGGGCGGTGAAGCTGAACCGCCGGCCGCCCTTGACCACCTTGGAGACGCGGTTGATCGTGACAACCCGCTCGAGGTACTGGCTCTTCTCGGCGTTGTCGCGGTCGCGGCCACCACGGCCACCGCGATCGTCACGGCCACGGCCACCACGATCGCCGCCGCGGCCACCGCGGTCGCCACCACGCTGCTCGTCGCTACGCGTTCCCGCCGAGGGAGCGCCGGTGTCCGAGGCGACCTCAGGTGCCGAAGTCTGCTCCGCCATCATGCGGTCCTTCCGTTGTACTTCGTCATCAGAACTTCAGTCCGCTCTCGCGGGCGGCGTCGGCCAGCGCGGCGATGCGCCCGCCGTAGGTGTTGCCGCCGCGGTCGAACACGATGGTCTCAACGCCGGCGGCCTTGGCGCGCTCGGCGATCAGCTGACCGACCCGCTTGGCGTGGGCCTTCTTGTCGCCGGTCACGGCCCGAACGTCGGCCTCGATCGAGGAGGCCGCCGCAACGGTGGTGCCGGTGGCGTCGTTGACCAGCTGCACGTGGATGTGCCGCGAGGAGCGGTTGACAACCAGGCGGGGACGCTGCTCGGTGCCGACGACCTTCTTGCGCAGCCGGTTGTGCCGACGCAGCCGCGAGGCACGACGGGCCGCCGAGGCGGTGGTCCCGATCGGCTTGCGGTCGATGGTGTTTGTCTCAGCCATTGCTACTTACCTGTCTTTCCGACCTTGCGACGGATCTGCTCACCCTCGTACCGCACACCCTTGCCCTTGTAGGGGTCGGGGCGGCGCAGGCGACGGATGACCGCCGAGATCTGGCCGACCTTCTGCTTGTCGATGCCGGAGACCGAGAACTTCGTCGGGCTCTCCACCGCGAAGGTGATGCCCTCGGGAGCCTCGATCAGCACCGGGTGGCTGTAGCCGAGGGCGAACTCGAGGTTGCTGCCCTTGGCCTGCACGCGGTAGCCGACGCCGTAGATCTCCATCTTGCGGGTGTACCCCTCGGTCACACCGGTGATGAGGTTGGCCACCAGGGTCCGGGACAGACCGTGCAGCGAACGGCTGAGCCGCTCGTCGTTCGGCCGGGTCACCAGGATGGTGCCGTCCTCGCCACGCGAGACGCTGATCGGCTCTGCGACCGCCAACTCCAAGGCGCCCTTGGGGCCCTTGACCGAGACCTTCTGGCCGTCGATCGTGACATCCACACCGGACGGAACCGGTACGGGCTGCTTACCAATACGCGACATAGTTCTGTTTCTCCTATCCCGCTACCACACGTACGCGAGGACTTCGCCGCCCACGCCTTCACGGGCCGCCTGGCGATCGGTACGGAGACCCGACGACGTGGAGATGATCGCCACGCCGAGGCCGCCGAGAACCCGGGGCAGATTGGTGGACTTCGCGTACACCCGCAGACCGGGCTTGGACACCCGGCGCAGACCGGCGAGGCTGCGCTCGCGGTTGGGGCCGTACTTGAGCTTGACCACCAGGGACTTACCCACCCGAGCATCCTCGGTGCGGAAGTCGGTGATGTAACCCTCGCGCTTGAGGATCTCGGCGATGTTCGCCTTGATCTTCGAGTGCGGCAAGGTCACCTCGTCGTGGTACGCCGAGTTGGCATTGCGCAGACGCGTCAAGAAATCTGCAATCGGATCAGTCATCGTCATAGCTGCGAGTCCCTCCTACCAGCTGGACTTCTGGACGCCCGGCAGTTCGCCGGCGTGGGCCATTTCGCGCAGGCAGATCCGGCACAGGCCGAACTTGCGGTACACGGCGTGCGGACGGCCGCACTTGTTGCAGCGGGTATAGCCCCGCACGGCGAACTTGGGCTTCTTGTTGGCCTTATTGACCAGAGCCTTCTTTGCCATCTGCTCAGTTCTCCTTGAACGGGAAGCCCAGGGCCCGCAACAGCGCGCGGCCTTCGTCGTCGGTAGTCGCCGAGGTGACGACGGTGATGTCCATGCCACGCGGGCGGTCGATGGAGTCCACGTCGATCTCATGGAACACCGACTGCTCGGCGAGACCGAAGGTGTAGTTACCGTGGCCGTCGAACTGCTTGGGGCTCAGGCCGCGGAAGTCGCGGATACGCGGAAGCCCGATCGAGACCAGCCGGTCGAGGAACTCCCACATCCGGTCGCCGCGCAGGGTGACCCGGGCGCCGATCGGCATGCCCTCGCGCAGCTTGAACTGTGCGATGGACTTGGTGGCCTTGCGGATCTCCGGCTTCTGGCCGGTGATCAGCGCGAGGTCGTTGACCGCGCCGTTGATCAGCTTGGCGTCCCGGGCGGCGTCGCCGACACCCATGTTCACCACGACCTTCACCACGCCGGGGATCTGCATGACGTTGGCGTAGTTGAACTGCTTGTTGATCGCGTCGCGAATCTCGCTGCGGTAGCGAGCCTTCAGCCGCGGCTGGGTCTTCTCTGCGGTGGTCATGCCTTGATGTCCTTGTTGTTGCGCTTGGAGATGCGGACGCGCTTGCCGGTCTTCTCGTCGACGCGGTAGCCGATGCGGGTGGGCTTGCCGTCGGAGTCGACGACCATCACGTTGGAGACGTGGATCGGGGCCTCCTGGGTGACGATGCCGCCCGAGGATGCGCCGCGCTCGTTCTGCGACTGCGCCGTGTGCTTCTTGATGCGGTTGACGCCTTCGACCAGAACACGGTCACGCTCCGGGTAGGCCTGCAGGACCTTGCCCTTGGCGCCCTTGTCCTTGCCGGCGATGACCAGCACGGTGTCGCCCTTGTGGACCTTCATCTACAGCACCTCCGGGGCCAGCGAGACGATCTTCATGAATTTCTTCTCACGCAGCTCGCGGCCGACCGGGCCGAAGATGCGGGTGCCGCGCGGGTCGTTGTCGTTCTTGATGATCACGGCGGCGTTCTCATCGAACTTGATGTAGCTGCCGTCCGGACGGCGACGCTCCTTGACGGTCCGCACGACGACGGCCTTGACGACGTCGCCGCGCTTGACGTTGCCGCCCGGAATGGCGTCCTTGACCGTGGCCACGATGATGTCGCCGATGCCGGCGTAGCGCCGCGACGAGCCACCGAGAACCCGGATGCAGAGGATCTCCTTGGCGCCGGTGTTGTCGGCGACCTTGAGCCGCGATTCCTGCTGAATCACCAGATCTCCCTCAGTTGTGCACGCGAAGAACTCCTGCGCAAGCAGAAGGAAACCCGTCGTGCGTGGTCTTGTTTCCCCAGAGCACGCAGGGCTGACTTGTCAAAAGCCGGCCGAGGTCTGCCCGAGGCAACCCCTAAATACTAGGTGAGGCGGCAGCGAGAGCCAAATCGGTGCGTTTTCTGGCGCCCCCCGGCGGCGAGCAGGCACAAAATCGCACTCTGCAGGCCCGTTCAGGGCGAGTTTGTGTCTGCTCGCCGACGGGCCTATCCCACCACACGGCGAAACCCGATATAGGTGGTCGAGCTGTCCTGGGACTGCGGCGATCGGGCCGACGGCCGGAACCGGGCGCCCGGCCCCGCCACTGCCGCCAGTCCTCGAGCTTCACCGGGCCCGGCGTACCGGGCCCGTGAGCACAGTCCGTGTGTCGACGACGGGAGAACCAACGTACCGACCGAGAAAGGACGCCGGCCAACAGCAGACGTCAGGGCCTTTGAAAACTTTGGGTCGTCGTCGCGGGTGCCGGCGCCGCCGGGAACGTCATGGTGAAAGTCGCCCCCCGTCCCGGAGACGAGGAAACTCTGATGTCGCCTCCATGGGCCTGGACAATCTCGCGGACCAGCGACAACCCGATACCGTAGGACGGACGCCCCTCGCGGGTGGTGTGCGTCTCACCGCGGGAGAACCTGTCGAACAAAGTCGAGAGCACAGCCTTGTCGATGCCCACTCCGTGATCGACGACCGCGACGATCACCTGCTGACCGTCACGCCGGACCCGTAAATCGACTGTGCCACCAACTTTTTCGTGACTCAACGCGTTATCCACCAATGCTGTCATCGCCCGCTCGAGGGCGACCCCAGAGCCCAGCACAGCCAGGCTGCCCGGGCTGCGATCATCGCGATGGTCGCAGTTGATCGTCACGCCGATCGACTCGGCGTAGCCCGTCATGCGATCACATACCGCACGCGCCACCGCGGAGAGATCGACCCTCGTCGTCCGGGCGCCGACGTCCGTCATCGAGGCTGAGGCGAGTAGATCATCGACTATGTCGGCCAGCACCCGGGTGTCGGCGACCAATGCGTCGGCGTCTCGGGTCGCGACGGTGACATCCCCAGAGCCGAGCCGCTGGGCCAGTAGCTGCGCTCTGGTGTGCAGAACGGTCAGCGGAGCCCGCAACTCATGTGAGGCATCGGCAACGAATCGTCGCTGCAGCGCTAACGCCTGGGCCAGGGGGCGCATCGAGCGACGCGCGACGAACACGACGACGGCCGCGGCTCCAAGGAACCCGACGAGTGCGGCGAAACGCGAGTGCCGCCCACAGCCGCCTCTGGTCGGCCTGGATCGGCGCCATATCGATCAGCGCCACCACCCGCCCCACCGGGCGGTCCACCACAAGAGCGCGGAAAGTGCGGCCACCGGTTTGGAGCTCGGTGAAACCGGCAGGCCCGGCCAGCAGCGGCACACCGGCTTTTCCGCCCCGAGACGTTGAGACGTGCCCGTCGGTGTCGCGCAGCACCAACTCCATCCCCGGTGGCGGATCACCGGCGTCGTCGGCAGTCTCCGCAACAGCAGCCAAATGATCGGTGATCTCGCGAGTCTGCGCACGCACGTCGGCCACCGCGAACGCCGCGCCCACCAACAACAACAGGGCCGCCAGGGCCGCCGACGCTTGAAGCGCCGCGGTTCGTCCGGCCCGTTTCACAACGCTGAAATCAGCGGCGGGCATGGAAATTCTGTTCACTCCAGACCGAACCGGTAGCCTGCGCCGTGCACGGTGCGGATCACTTTCTTGCCGAGCTTCCGCCGTAGATAATGGACATTGAGGTCGATTGTTCCATCCGAATCGACTCCAATGAACACGGTGTCGAGCAAGCGCGCCCGGCTAAAGACCCGCGTCGGGGCTGCCATGAGGGTGGCCAGAAGTGATGCCTCCCGTTCGGACAGTTCAACATCGGCACCGTCGGGCGTCGCGCCACTCGCGACGCGGGTAAGCAGGTCGAGTCGCAGGCCGCCGGCCTGGACCACCGTGGTTGCGCCGTCGGTGCGCCGCAACAGGGCCCGCACCCGGGCCAGCAACTCAAGAACCTCGAAGGGCTTGACGAGATAGTCCTGCGCGCCGGCGTCAAGACCCTCGACCCGGTCCTCCACTGTCCCCCGCGCGGTCAGGAGCAGGGCAGGCGTCGTCACCCCCCGCGACCGCAGCAGCGCCACCAGGTCGGCGCCGTCCATCACCGACAGCCCGCGATCAACAATCAACGCATCATAATTGCCGGTCAGGCCCCTGTGCATGCCCTGTTGCCCATCGAAGGCGGTATCAACCCGGTAGCCCTCAGCGGTGAGGATCTCGCGGAGCATGGCGCTCAGCGCACGGTCGTCTTCGACGAGGAGCACCGAACTCGACAACCGAGTCGCAGTCATGCTGCGAGGGTGCCCGAGAAATCTTTCAACGCCCAAAGAAACCTGCGGCACAGTGCGCTTTGTAGAGATCGACACACCGAGGAAAGCAGAAATCATGACAAGCAGTGGTTGGCTCCGGCCCCTCGCAAGTTCAAGCGCATTGCTCGCCGGGATCGGCGCACTCGTCGTCGCGGGGCCGCTGACCGCCCCGGGCAACGGCATCGCCAAGTCCGTCAGTTCACCTGCGTACGAGCTGGTTTCGTACGACGACGTGTACGAGGACGACAACGACGACCTCCACGACCTCCACGACAACGACGACAACGACGACAACGACAACAACGACGACAACGACAACGACAACGACAACGACAACGACAACGACAACCGTTACACCAACGGCACTCACGTCGAGGGCACCCACGTCGAGGGCACGCACGTCGAGGGCACCAACGTCGAGGTCAACCACGTCGAGGGCACCAACGGCACCCACGTCGACGACATCGACAGCACCACCGGCACCCACGTCGAGGGCACCCACGTCGACGGCACCCACGTCGACGGCACCAACGGCACCCACATCGAGGTCACGCACGTCGATGCCGTCGCCTCGGTCAACGCCACCCCGGCCACCAAAATCAGCGATAGCAGCAGCGGAAGCTTCACCAGTTTCGCCGCGGGGTTCCTCAACCGGAATCAGAATCTGGCGCAGCTCCGGGTGAAGGGGAAGGCGCGCAGCGCCGGAGCAGATTCGCTTACCTCGGGCTCTAACACGAAGGGTCCGAAGGTTCGCCCCACACGCTAATCAGCGGCGCGTCCCTAGGAAGTCCCAGGCGGTGGTGCACAGGCTGGCATCGTGCGCTATCCGCTTCAAGCCAACCCAGTGGCTCCTGACCTCAGTCGTCAGGAGCCACTGGGTTGGTTTCTGCAGTAGGGGTGTTCAGGCCCCGAACTGGCACCGCAAGGGCTGAATCAGTTGGTGCCTACGACGCAACGGAACCCGATATGGGTGGTGGAACTGTCCTGGGACTGCGGCGACCGGGCCGACGGCCGGAACCGGTGGCAGTACTCCGGCGCACACAGGTGCGAGCCGCCCTTGAGCGTCTGGATCAGGGTCGGGTCCGGCTCCGCCGAGGACGGGCAGCAGGATTTGGCCGGCGCGTCCGGCAGGTGCTGCTCGGAGTACTTGGTGGTGGTCCACTCCCAGACGTTCCCGATCATGTCGACCAGGCCGAATCCGTTCGGCGGGAACGCGCCGACCGGCGAGGTGCCGATCCAGCCGAGCGCGCCGTCGTTGCGGTACGGGAAGCGCCCCTGCCAGGTGTTGGCCATCAGCCGGCCGTCGAGGCGAGGCTCCTCCCCCCACGCGTAGGTGGTGGTGGCCCCGGCCTGGGCCGCGTATTCCCACTCGGCCTCGGTCGGCAGTCGCCGGCCCGCCCACGCCGCGTACGCGCCGGCGTCGGGGTAGGCGATCTGCACCACCGGGTGATCGTCCTTGCCGTCGACATCGCTGCCGGCCCCGAACGGCGCACGCCAGTTCGCTCCCGGCGCCCAGTCCCACCACTGCCGCCAGTCGTCGAGATTCGCCGGGCCGGGCGTGCCTTTGAAGATCAGGGCTCCGGGCAGCAGATCCTCCGGCGCCACGCCCGGGTAGAGCGCCGGGTCCAGTGGGCGCTCGGCGACGGTGATGTAGCCGGTGTCGGCGACGAATTCGGCGAACTGGGCGTTGGTCACCGGGTGCCGTTCGATGGCGAACGGCCCGACGGTCGCCGTATGGATCGGGGCTTCCTCAGGGTAGAAGCTGGTCGACCCCATCCGGAACGACCCGCCGGGCAACTCGACCAATTCAGTCAGCACAGTCTCAGTCCCTGGCGAAGGCGATCGCGAGTTCGCGCTCGCGGTCGATGTAGGGCGTGCCGGAGATGTCGAGCACCACCTTGGCGATGGTGCCGCCGGTGAACGGGAACGGCGCGCGGTAGGCGCCGCAGACCGGCTGTCCGGTGTTGCGGCCGACCTGAACCGAGGCGCCGGCGAGCCCGAAGGTGACCGGGTGGGTGCGCACGTCGTCGAGGGTGGCGACGACCGCGTCGTCGACGTAGAGCGACACGGTCCCCACCGGGGTGTGGCTGCCCTCTTTCGTTCCGGTGCGGTCGTAGCGCACCCCGAAGACGTGCTTGCCCAACGGAATCTCATCCGGTGCGCTCAGCGACTGCTCGTCCTCACCCATGAAGTTGTAGACGTAGTGCAGGCGGCCGTCTTTGACGTACAGCGCATGGCCGCCGTGGCCGGCGCCCTGCTTGAACAACACTCCCCGGGCATCCGCGGAGTCGACCGCCACATCGGCGAGCAACGAGAAGGAGTTGCCCCGCGGTTCGATCATCGCGCCCAGACCGACCGGGGCGGTGCCCGGGTAATAGGTGGCCGTCGTCAGCCCGGCCGACAGCATCGGCCGGAACCGGATGAAGGTCTCGATCATGTTGAGATCGGCCAGCGGCAGCCCGTTGTACTTACCCGCCTCGGTGAACCACAACGCCTTGAGTTCCTCGAGTTTCTCCGGATGCTCCGCCGCCAGGTCGCGACACTGGCTACGGTCGGCGGCGATGTTGAACAGCTCCCAGCGATCGTCGTCGAAGTGCGACCAGCCGGCCGGGCTGGCCGGGTGCACCGTGTTGGCAAACCAGCCGTCGTGCCAGATTCCACGGGTGCCCAGCATCGAGTAGAACTGGGTGGCCTTTCCGGTGTCGGCCTTCGAATCGGCCAGCGCCGCTGTGAAACTCACTCCCTCGGTGCCGTCCGGTGCGGCAATACCGAGCAACTCGAGGACGGTCGGGGTGATGTCGGCGACGTTGACGTAGTTGTCCCGCAGCTCGCCGTGGGCGGCGATACCCGAAGGCCAGGAGATGATCGCGGTGTCGGCGATACCGCCCTCGTGCGAGGCGTAGCGCTTGAACAGCTTGTAGGGCGTGTTGAACGCCATCGCCCAGCCGATCGGATAGTGGTTGTAGGTCGAAGGCCCGCCGAGTGAGTCGTAGAACCGCAGGCTCTCCTCGACGCTGTCGATGTAGCCGTTGAAGAACTTCACCTCGTTGACCGAGCCGTTGGGGCCGCCCTCACCGCTGGCGCCGTTGTCGGAGATCACCACGATGATGGTGTTGTCCAACTGCCCGGACTCCTCGAGGTAGTCCAGCACCCGACCGATCTGGGCATCGGTGTAGGACAGGAATCCGGCGAACACCTCCGCCATCCGGGAGAACAGCCGCTTCTCCTCGTCGGACAGCGACTCCCACGGCCGCACGGTGTCCTGTGCCGGCCACGGCTGACCGTCGGGACCGGTGACATCAAGGTAGGGATTCACCGGAGACAGTTCGGTGTCGGCCGGCACGATGCCGAGCTTCTTCTGGTTCTCCAGGACGATGTCGCGGTAGCGCTCGTAGCCCATGTCGAAATGGCCGGCGTATTTGTCGGCCCACTCCTTGAAGACGTGGTGCGGCGCGTGCCCGGCGCCCGGGCACAGATAGGTGAACCAGGGCTTGTTCGGGGCGATCACCTTCGAGTCGCGGATGAACTCGATGGCTTTGTCGGCGAGGTCCGCCGACAAGTGGTAGCCGTCCTCGGGTGTGCCCGGCGGGTCGACGGGATGGTTGTCGTAGGTCAGGTCGGGGTACCACTGGTCGGTCTCCCCGCCGAGGAACCCGTAGAACCGTTCGAACCCACTGCCCAGCGGCCAATGCCGTTTGGTGGCAGCCAGATTCGACTCCTCCAGCGGAGTCAGATGCCACTTGCCCACGCAGTAGGTGTTCCAGCCGCGGTCGACGAGCACCTCGGGAAGCAGTGGGGCGTCATCGGGGATTCGGCCGCTGCAGTTGGGGAAGCCGTCGGTGAACTCCTCGACGGTGGCCATCCCGACGCTGGTGGGGTTGCGGCCGGTGAGCAACGCGGCCCGGGTGGGCGAGCACAGTGCGGTGGTGTGGAACTGGGTCAGCCGCACGCCGCGTTCGGCGATCCTGCGCATGGCCGGCATGTCGACCAGTCCGCCGAAGCAGTCCCAGGTGGCAATGCCGACGTCGTCCCAGACGACGTAGAGGACGTTGGGGGCGTTCTCCGGCGCGGCAGGGGCGGCGAACGGGCCCCAATCCGGTTCGGAATCGCGGATGTCAAGGGCGATCTTGCCCTTGAACGCCGCTTCCCCCTTGAACGCCGCTTCCCCCTTGAACACCGCCTTGCCCTGGGACTCTGCTGCCATGCCAAGCGAGGCTACCCGCCGAATCTGAGTTGTTTAGGCGCCGAGTTGTTTAGGGCTCCGCACGACGGGCTATCTGCCAACCATGAATACCAGCGCCAAGATCAAATCAGTTGTCGCCACCGCATTGGTCGCGACGGTCGGCATCGGCGCCGCGCCGGTTGCCGGCGCCGCCAATCCCGTCGTCGGCCGGCTCGGCAGCGAGTTGACGATGACCGACACCGTCGGTCAGGTCATGTTGAGCTGGCGGGTCGGCGACCTGCGTCCCAGTTCCGATGTGATGCCGGGCTATCCGGTCGCCGGGAAGCTCTGGGAAGCCACCGCCACCGTCCGCGCCATCCGCGGCGGCGTCACCCCGGCCATTTCCCAGTTCAACGCCGTCGCCCCGGACCAGGCCGCCTACCGGGTGCTCTGGCAGGTCGCAAGCCCGGTCAACATCAGCGGAGCGACGATCCCGCAGGGGGCGGAGTCCACCGGCAAGATCCACTTCGACGTCACCGGTCCACCTCCCACCACGGTCACCATGAACAACGGCATGGAGGACCTGATGATCTGGACCCCCTAGACCGCCCCGACCGGTTCATTGATCCGGGACAGCCGCCACGCGACGATCGGGATCTGCCTAGACTGCGTCAGCAGCGTTCCGAGGAAATTTTCGGTCAGGAGATCACGTGACTGCGCCCGCAGCCGGACAGGCCCCGACGGCGAAGGCGAAGGTAATCATCGTCGATGATGACCGGCTCACCCGGGAGTGCCTGGCGGCGCAGCTCGCCGGCCACGGCGTGGAAACAGCCGAAGCCTGGGATCTGCCCTCGCTGCTCGGCAAGGTCGACATCACGCCGCCGGACGCCATCCTGGTCGATGTCGGGACGCCGGACAGCACCACCCTCATTCAGGTCGGTATGGATATCCACGCGGGCACGAAAGTCATCGTCTACGGGCTGTCCTCGGACCGGGAGTCCGAGATCGTGGCCTCCGCCGAAGCCGGGGTCGCCGGACTGCACCTGCGCTCGGAGTCCTTCGATCATCTGCTGACCCTGTTGCGCAACGCCGACAAGGGGCAGTCGCAATGTTCCCCCGAAGTATCAGGGATTCTGCTGCGACGGGTGTACGCCTTTGCCGGACAACAGAATCCGGACGGTGCCCGCACCCATTCATTGACCGCGCGGGAGAACGAGATCCTCGAGCTACTCAACCAGGGCCTGACCAATCAGCAGATCGCCTCCCGGCTTTCAGTGACCCTGCACACCGTGAAGAACCACGTCCACAGCCTGCTGGGGAAATTGAGCGTCGGGTCCCGCGCCGAAGCGGTCACGGTGTTCCGGGCAGCCCGGTACGGCAACCCTGAATAGTTCAGGCCCTGATCAGTTCAGGCCCGGGCCAGTTTCAGGCGAACTGCTTGCTCACCAGGGTCCAGCAGTTGACCAGGTCCCGACAGTAGTGCAATCGCTCCAGGACGGTCCGCGCCATGGCAAGTCCGCGGCCACGTTCGGCCAGTTCGTTGGGCATGCATAGACCGCTGAGATTGAGCGACACCGGGGCGCCGTCGTCGGTGAACGTGACCTCCACCTCGTTGGGGCGCACGTACACCTCCATCCGCATCCGGACCGCACGGCCGCAGCCGGCGTGTTCGACGATGTTGGCCCCGATCTCACCGGCGGCGATACCGACCTGGACTCGGACGTCATCCGGCACATGGGTGTTGGTCGACCAGGTCTGTTCGAGGACGCCGGAAATGTCACCGAGAGTTTCGGACCCGGTGAGGGTCTCCAGCGCATCGAAATAACCCATGCCACGATCGTGACGCAGCAACCCGACCGCGGGTATGGGCCTTCGGAGCGATCTAGGAACTAGATCCGACTCAGCAGAATCGTTTGCTGATCAATGTCCAGCGGTTGGCCGTGTCGCGACTGTAGGACAGCTCCGAGAGCGCGGCCTTGGCCAGCGCCAACCCACGGCCACGTTCAGCCATCGCGTCCGGCAGGGAAACCTCGTTCAGGTCCGTCTGCAGGGGAATCCCGCCGTCGACGAAGAAAATATGTACGTGACCGGGCAGCACCCGCACCTCCATCCGGAGGTACACCGCCCGGCCCTGGGCGGCATGCTCGACGATGTTCGCCCCGATCTCACCGGCGGCGATGCTCATCTGGGTGCAGACCGCGGACGGAACCTCCGGATGGGCCGCCCACGTCTCGTCGAGAACACGGCCGATGTCTGCAAGGACGCCCGGCCCGGTGTCCCTCTCGAGCACCCGGCTCTCAGCTCGATTCATCAAATGCGCTGTCGGCTGATTCGTAGGACTTGAGGACGCGATTGAGGTTCGTCAACTCCAGCACCGCCGTCGCCTGCTCGCCGGGCGCGGCGATGCGCAGGTCGCCACCACTCTGCCGGGCCGCTTTCAGCCCGGAGATCAGCGCGCCGAGACCGGATGAGTCGATGGAGTCCACCCCGGAGAGATCAACCACGAGCCGGGTGTTCCCGGCCCGGACCAGGGAATGCAGCTGCTCCCGCAATTCGGGGGCGACCACCATGTTCAGCCGTCCCTCCGGCCGGAGCACCACTGCCCCGGAGTCCGCAGTGCGCGTCGGCCACTCAACCATGGTCGTCCCTTCCCTAGTAGCAGGAAGAGCATAGCCGCGCGGGAACCCGGTAAGTCCCAAACGGGCCGTAAGCATGAGTTGCTCCGTCAACGCCGCCGTTTGCTACGTTCCATGGAAATGACTCCGGACCCGGACGACGCCATGATCGACCTGCTGGACAAGGCCCTGCGCCGGTTCCTCGCGGAATCGCGGGCCGATGCCGCCGTGGTGTGGGGAATTCCGCGTCCGGGTAGTGCCACGGTGCTCACCAGTTGCCCCGTCGACCTGGTCGAGGGCGGGAGCAGATGGCCGACCGCACACCATGGCGCGGTAGACGCCGTGGAACGTGATCCGGACAGACTCAGCAGACTCCTTCCGGCGTCGTTCCGCGCCGCACTGCCCGATGAGCCGGCGGCGGCACGGTCATTCCAGCTCGTACATGGGCTGTTCCTCACCGTGGTGTGGTGCACCCGCCCGGTCGACGCAGAGATCCGAGACGCCATCGACCAACGGGGGCTCGACGAGGTCGCCTACCTGGCGGGGCTCACCGCCGACCTCCAGTTCAACCGCGGCGAGCTACAGCGCCTCCGCGCGGTGATGAACGGGCTCCACGACGCCGTCGTGACGGTGGACCTCGCCACCGAGCAGACCTACCTCAACAACTCCGCCGCACGACTGCTGGCGCTGCCGGCGGGCGGGAACACGACCGCTGACTTCCGGGCCGCGGTGACGGCGTTGGCCCAACGGGCTCTCAACGGCGAGGAGTTCGGCGCCGCGGCCGTCCAGTTCCGCAGAGAGCCGGATGCGGAACTGGAATTCATGCTGCGGTTCGCCGAACCGCCCACCCATCTTCTGGTGACGTCGAAAGCCGTCCGGCATCTCAACTTCCAGGGGCGGATCTGGGTCTTCTATGACGAATCGGCGCTGTCCCAGGCCCTGGAGTCCGCGGAACGGACTCGAGATCTCCTGCAGATCTCAGCCGACGGCATGCTCGACCCCCAGGCCCTGTTGGAGGCTGCTCGCGGTCCGGACGGGCGGATCGTGGATTTCGTGTTCCGTGACGTCAACCGTGCGGCCTGTGGCTACCTCCGCCTAGACCGGAACGATCTGGTCGGCCGCACGCTGCTGACGATCATGCCCAATATGGGACCCACCGGCCTGGTGGAGCGGTACGCACATTGCGTCGAAACCCGGGAGCCGCTGATCCTCGACGATTTCCTCTACCCGAGCCAGCTGCTGCCCGGCCCGCGCTCCTTCGATCTGCGCGGCAGTTACGCGGGAATCGATTCGATCTGCGTGACCTGGCGTGACACCACCGAGCGCTTCGAAGCGGCACAACGGATCTCGGAGGCCAAGGAGCGTTACCGGCTGCTGGCCGAGAACGCCGGGGACGTGGTGATCCAGGTCCGCGACGACCGGATCGTATGGGCCTCCCCCTCGATCGAGGAGGCGCTCGGCGCCGGGCCGGAATACTGGATCGGCCGGAAACTCAACGATCTCATTCCTGCCGAGGATCACGGTGCGCACGACAAGATCAACTGGCTGACGCCCGACCGTGCATTCATCCCCCGTGGTCGGCTCATCGCCGTGGACGGCACCGAACACTGGGTTCACGTCCACGTGAAGACCTTCTACGACGCCGATGGCAACCCGGACGGCTACACCGCGGCGTTCCGGATCATCGACGACGAGGTGCGCGCGGTCACCGCGGCCGACGAGGCCCGCCGCCGGCAGGCGGAGGCGGACGCCCGTTACCGCAGACTGATGGACAACTCCGCCATCGGCATGTGCCTGGTGACCCCGGAGGGCCGCTATGAGGCCGTCAATCAGGCACTGTGCGACTTCTTCGGCCTGGACGCCGAGACACTGACACACACCACCTGGCAGGAACTCACCCACGGCGAAACGCTGGAGCGCGATCTGCGACTGACCGAGGACGTGCTGGCCGGCCGGCGCGACAAATACCGGGTGACCAAGCAGTACATTCACGCCGACGGCCACCTGATCTGGGGCGACCTGTCGACCAGTTGTCTGCGCGACGCCGACGGCCAGGTCGAGTACTTCATCTCCCAGATCATCGACATCACCGCCGAGGTCGAGGCACGCCGCTAGATCACCCAACGCGATCAGCAGAATCGGGCTCTGGCCCAACGACTTCAGGCCCAGACCGACCGGTTGAAGTCCGAGCTGAACAGCGCAGCGAATTACGTACGTTCGATCCTCCCTCGCGATATGAACGGACTCGTCCGGGTTTCGTCACGGTATGTGCCGTCCCGGGAATTGGGCGGCGACTGCTTCGACCACACCTGGGTCGATGACGAACACCTGGTCGTCTACCTGATCGACGTCTCGGGACACGGCATCGCCCCGGCGTTGTTGTCGGTCTCGGTGCACAATCTGCTGCGGTCCGGGACGATCCCGCTTGCCACCCTGCTGTCACCGGAACGGGTGCTGGCTGAACTCAACGCGAAGTTCCAGATGGACCAGCATGGCGAAAACTACTTCACCATGTGGTACGGCGTTGTCGTCTGCCACGAGCATGGGACCGTTTTGACCTGATTCTGCCAGGGTGATGGGACCACCTGGATTGCCAGTTATGGGACCACCGGCGCGCCGCGTCGGTGGTCTTTTCATTTGTCCGTTCGATCT